>Ga0181517_10004283_pt1 | contig 13108 bp, 9 predicted proteins | sample PEATcosm2014_Bin_31_FD_119748 | JGI IMG/M metagenome (GOLD analysis project Ga0181517, IMG submission 119748) | Peatland microbial communities from MTU Mesocosm Facility, Houghton, MI, USA - PEATcosm2014_Bin01_30_metaG | ecosystem: Environmental > Terrestrial > Soil > Wetlands > Peat | place... | reverse complement strand
GCCGGGGCACGGTAATGGTCCAGGGCCGGATCGAACAACTGCCGGGCCAGCAGGTCCTCAGGATCACCGAGCTGCCCTATCAGGTCTCGGCCAAGTCCATCGTCGAACAGGCGGTGGACGGGGCCAAGGCGGGCAAGATAACCGAGATTTACACGGCCGAGCTGCCGAAGAACCTGACCGATGCCAACGGCATCGATGTCCAGGTGAAGTGCAAGCGGGGCGGCTCCGTACAGCGGCTCATGCACGAGCTGGTGGAGCACACCAAGCTACGTGACACCCTCGCCTTCAACTTCACGGTCCTGGTCGACAACGTCCCCCAGACCTTGTCGCTGCGCCAGATCCTGGTCTGTTTCCTTGGTTTTCGCAAAGAAGTGGTGGCCAAGCGGTTGGAGCACGAGCTCGAAGTGCTCCGCCGCCGCCTGCACCTGTTGCTGGCCGAGCGGGCGGCCGCCGACGTGATCGACCAGGTCGTGACCATCATCCGTACGGCCAAGGACGACGAGGACTCCAAAACCAAGTTGATGGCCCGGCTGCGCTATGTCCCCCACGGGGCGTCGAAGTCCGAACCCATCGACGAGGTCCAGGCCGAACACATCTTGGACATGGCCCTCAAGCGTATAAACACCCTCAACCGTTTCCGGATCAATGAAGAAATCCAGCAGAAGGGCTCCCGGGCGGACGAGATCATGGCCATCCTCGGCTCGGCTGACGGCGTGACGAACATCGTGCGCGAGGAACTGAAGGACGTCCGCAAGCGCTTTGCCCGGCCCCGCCGTACGGTGATCTCGGCCGAGACCACCAGTGCCACACGCGAGGTCCTCAGCGCCAACGGCAAGTCCAAGGCCGTCATGCTGGCTTCGGCCCCCTCCGAGGACGTCTGGGCCTACGTGACCTCAGACGGTGCCGTCCTGGTCACCCCCCGGGCGGCGAGGGCACCTTCGTCCGCCCCGGTCAAACTGGCCGGCTCGTCCTCACTAGTAGCAGTGGCCGCGGCCCGCTCCGATCAACGCCTGCTGGTCTTTACCGAGCAGGGCCAAGCCGTGCGGGCCACCCTTTCCGATCAGCCCATCGGCCGTAACGGGCCCGGAAGGTCGTTGCTGTCCCTGCTGGGCCGGGACGCCATCGTCGCCGCCTTCAGCGGGGAGGACACCCCCTTCTACCTGCTGGTCTCGGCCGACGGCCAGGTAAAGCGCATACCGGCGGCGACGGTCGCCAACGCCAGTGCATCGGGGACGACGTGTTGCCGGGTGCCCGAGGGCGACCGGATCGTCGCCGTCGTGGCTCATGAAGGCGACGACGAGATCCTCATCGCCAAGGCGGGGGGCCAGGTCCTGCGCCTCGAGACGGGGGCGAAATTGCGGCCGGTGCCGACAGGCGGGGCAGGAATGGTGGCGGGGGTCAAAGTGGACGCCGGGGACCGGGTCGTCAGTGCGGTCAAGGCCGAGGGGGAGTCGCTGCTCAACCTGCATACCTCAGGCCTGGCCCTGGCCGTCCCCCTCGACGAGTACCCCGTCAAGGGCCGCGGCGCCGGCGGCGTACAGTCCGTCCTCGTCGACCGGCCGGCCAAGACCCCGGCCGGCGAGCTGGCCCTTGTCGTTTGCCAGGGAGCTGGCGGCGAGACTGACGTCTTCACGGACCGGGGCGGCGTGTACCACGCCGCCCACCAGGACAACCCTCAGGTCCGGCGGGCCACCAGCTCCCGGCCCTTCCTGCCCCTGGGCCCGGGCGAGTCCCCTCGGGGCCAGGTCCAGTGGGCGGTGCGATAGCGGCCTTGTCCCGACGATCGATGTGCCGAGATGTCCCAATGAAGCCGTCAGGGAAGGGTAACCTGGGGCCGGGCACGGCGGCCCGGCATGTCGAGGACCGAGGAGACCTAACTCATGAAACACGTCCCAACCGGCGTGGTGGTCACGGTGATGTGCGTGTCTGTGCCGTTGGGAACATACGGGTTACTGACCACCGTGGCCGGCGCCGCCTCACCGCCGCACACATTGCCCGTGGGCGCGGCGACAAGTTATCTGTTCGGCTACACGAAGTACGAAGGCTCGAAAATAAGCCTGCTGCCCCCCAATGACGGTGACGTCAACCAGTCGCTCGTCGCCCGCGGCCCCAAACTCGGACCGTTCCACATCAAGTTGAGCACGAGTTTTGCCGGCTGGCCCAGTGCGTGCAGCCTTACCGGCCTCCTCCAGCTGAAGGCGCTGGAGCCGTCCGTAACCGCACTGGACGGGGCGCCCGTGGGCAGCAAGGCCGAAATCCTGGGATCCGGCGCCAACACCCCCCAGGGCACGAGTTGCAAGTTCGACCTGAAGACAAAGTTCGACCCCCAGGGTTACTCACGAACCCCGAGCTGGGTCGAGATCAGCCTGCAGGGGATCGGCTCGGGCGCCTCGACCAGCTACCAGCAGTCGCGGGCCGAGCAAAAGGCGATGGCGCCCAAGTACCCGGCACAATATGCCGACTACCCAGCTCTAAAGAACGGCGTCAAGTGCTTTGACGACGGCAACGAGCTGCAATGCCTGAAAGGCGACGTCCGCTTCTGGGTCAGCGGCCAAAAAGTGACCGGGGGCAACCTTTCCGGAGTCGACCAGGCAGTCTGGATCGACCAGGTGGAGATCCCCCTGGCCGAAGTAATCGGCGCTGAGCTGACGACCTCGGATTAGCCTCCGAGGCCCACGACGGGCGCCGCGAGGATCGGCCTCGTGTAGAGCTACCTACTGCTCCGCCGCGAAAGCGACCGACTCGTCGGGAGGAAAACCAAAGGCCCAGGCGGACATACCATTGTCAACGGCCAGGACGTGCCCGTTGATGGAAACCGTCCGGTCACTGATTAGGAACGCTACCGTCTCGGCGATCTCTGCTGGCTCGCTGATCCGGTGCATCGGTGACAGGTCCTCGGCCTTGGCAGCAAACGAGGCCGGTTTCGGCTCGTCTGCAGCTACCGGAGCGACAATGTCCGTGCGCACGGGCCCGGGGGCTATTGCATTGCAGCGGATACCAAGGTGGCCGTACTCAGTGCAGACATACCGCGTGAGCGCCTCCATCCCTCCTTTTGCCGTATCGTACGCCCCGTAGCCTGGAAAGGCCCTCTGACCGTGGATCGAGGACACATTGATAATCGAACCGGCTACCCGATTGGCAAGAAAAGAGCACAACGCCTCACGGGTACCGAGCACCACCGCGGTCAGGTTGATGTCGAGCAGCTCGGTAACCACGTCGGGGCCCATGAGGTGAAGCGGCGCCAGCCTGACCACGGCGGCGTTGTTTACCCAGGCTCGGAGCTCGCCACGCTCCTCAGCCGCGCGGCGAGCAGTCCTCAGCACGTCGAGGTCCCGCACATCACCGGCCACGGCGACACCGCCGATCTCCCCGACCGCCTTCTCCAGCAGGGCTCGGTCCCGCGCGATGCCGACTACCGTCCAGCCAAGAGCCGCCAAGGTTGTCGCTATCGCCCGTCCGATCCCCATCGACGCGCCTGTGACCACGACGACACGTGACGTTGCCCCGTTGCTTTCCATCTTTGCCTCCCTACCCGTCCGTTGCCGCCTCGCCGGACGACCCTCAGCGAGCACGAAAACTGTCAACTGTCAACTGTAGATGGGGCGATGCCAGTCTGCGAAATGGCCGGCTGCGGCCACCTTGGCCTGGGTCTACAGGCCGTGCATGACCATGCCCAGCACGGTGCGGACCTGGAGGGAGAGCTCCTTAGGCCCGGCACCCCGCAGTGGCCCGTCGACGAGCAGCGTGGCCAAGCCGTGGACGGCCGCCCACGGTCCGACCTCCGCACCTCTCCTTCGGTCGGGCGGCAAGGCTCCGGTGGCCACCAGTTCGTCCAGGCAGCCGGCAAGCAGCTGGTAGGGGTCAAGGCCCGAGTCCCCGCAACCTTCCCCTGGAGCGATCGGCCGGAGCTCTTGGGGCACACCGAAAGCGGTGCGGAACCACCCTGGCTCGGCCAGCGCGAACTCGATGTACGCCTGACCGGTTGCCTCAAGAGCCTCCCAGGCATGGCGTTTGGGGTCGGGCCTAGGAGGAAGCTCTGCCATACGCTTTTCCATCCGGCGGGCAAGCTCGCTCATGGCGCGCTCGCAGACCGCCCACAGCAGGCTGTCACGGTCAGGGAAGTGCCGGTAGGCGGCACTGTGGGAGACGCCGGCGGCCCGGTTGACCTCCCGGAGCACCACCGCCTCCGGGCCGCCTACTTGCGCCAGCCGCATACCGGCGGCAATCAGCTCCTCTCGCAGGTTGCCGTGGTGGTAGGTGTCCCGGCGCTCTTTACCCGACGGGGTAGGCGTGACCTGCGGTCCCAGCGGCGGCCGGCCACCGCCCTCGCGGCTCGGGTCGTAGACATCGTCCACAGACCGGAAGCTACCAGGACCGCGACCCGAGCCGGTCTTGGGCCTGTAGGAAGGCCGGCGCAACCTCAGGCCACTCCGCCCACGGTCACTGGCTCCTCCTGCCGAGGGAGCACCTCCGGAGGGACGTCAGAAAGGGATGGCGCGGGCGGCTGAGCAGGTAGAGCGGCGGCCGCGGCCCCGGCGCCGACCGCGGCTACCGCACCAGCAATGGCGCAAGCGACAGCGATGGCATGGATGAACGAAGACGAGGCTGCCCCATGTACGAGCTGGCCGAGCCGTCCTTGCCCTCCGGTCGCCAGGCGCTGCGCCACGGCGTAGGCGGCGCCCACCGACTGGCCGGCCAGGTTGCGCAAGCTCGCCGGCAGTGCCGCCGGCAGGTGTACGCCTAGCCGGCCGGTGTACAGCGAGGCGTAGACGCTGCCTATCACCGCTACCCCGAGAGTGCCTCCCAGCAGCCGAGTGGCGTCGTTCACGGCGGACCCGACACCGGCCTTGTCCTTGGCGACGGCGCCCATGATCGACTCGGTCGCCGGGGCCATGGTGAGGCCAAGGCCCACGCCGTACAGGACCATCTGAGTGGCTATGACGGCGTAGCTGGTCGAGGTGGTGATCGTCAGGGCGACCCAGGCATAGAACCCGGTGACGAGGACCAGGCCCGTCGTGACCACCTGCTTGGTGCCGAAGCGGACAGCCAATTTGGTCCCGATGACCGAAGCGGCCCCTACGCACAGCGCGACCGGAAGGAGGCGCACGCCCGTAGCGAGGGGCGAATAGGAACGGACGAACTGGAAGTACTGAGTTATCAGGAATATGAACCCGAACAGGGTGAACGCCGAGACAGTGACGGACCCCGAGGCGGCGCTGAACCGGGGGTTGGCGAATAGGGCGACGTCGAGCATGGGGCTGCGGGTGCGGCGTTCCCAGGATACGAACCCAGCCAAGACGGCCGCCGCGACGATGAGACCGCCGAGACTGCGGACGGAGCCCCAGCCGGCGTCGGGGGCCTCGATGATGGTGTAGACGAGCACGCCCATGGCGACCGTGGAGGACCCGAAGCCACCCCAGTCCAGGGCTCCCGCCTTGGCGCTACGCGAGGTCGGGACGAAAAAGACCACGAGGGCAGCAGCCAGCGCAGCCACGGGCACCATGGCCCAGAAGATGGCGGGCCAGCTGGAGCGCTCCAGGAGCCAACCGCCTACGACCGGGCCGAAGGCGATAGCCGCCCCGGCGCTGGCGCCCCAGGCTCCTATGGCCTGAGCCCGTTCTGCGCGTCCAGTGAACACGTTGGTAATGAGCGAGAGCGTGGCCGGGAAGATCATGGCCGCGCCGAGGCCCATGACTGCCCTCGCCGCGATCAGCTCGCCGGGGCTGGCAGCCAGCGCGCCGGCCGCGCTCGCCACGCCAAATGTCGCCAGCCCGGCTAGCAAAGCCCCTTTGCGGCCCCAGCGGTCCGAGAGGCTGCCTGAGGTGAGGACGAGGGCTGCGAACACGAGGTTGTAGGCGTCGACGACCCACTGCAACTGGGTGTCGGTGGCGTGCAGCTGGCGGACCAGCGCTGGCAACGCCACGTTGACGATTGTTGTGTCAAGGTTGATAGCAAAGGCGGCCGCCACCAGGGCGACGAGCACCAGCGGCTTGCGAGGCCGCACTGCTTGGGAGACTGATCGGGACACTCGGGTACCTCCCCTAGATGTTGACACTGACTACATGATGACCTTAGCCAAGAACGTAGACACTGTCAACATGCTCCCCGGCCGTACCGGTGCTCTCGCTCGATCGACCGCCATAGCCACGCTGCGAGCCGCGGTCAGCGGGACAGCGCGCGCCCGTGGAGGGCGGGGAGCGAACGCATGTTTGGGTGTGCGGCCGGCAGCTGCGGTACCGGTCCAGGCACGTCCAGGCCACGCCCCGAACTGCTCACCGAAGGCGGACGTTCACAATGTCACGCCGCTGTACCGGCTTCCAGCCAGGATGGTGGCACGAGCCAAATCGTGGAAAGAGAGCGCGCGATGGCCCCTATTCACAGGTCCTCGACGTTGTTGGCTCCCGGCGTGGCCGCCGTCGGTCTTGCCGGCCCTAACATCGTCTGCCCGCCGCGCCGCCCAAGAGCGCGCTCGCGTAGGCGCTCGATAGCCGTAGTATTTGCGGCGTTGTCTCTGGCAGCGACGGCTCTTGTGCTGCTGAGCACACCTCCCGCGGCGACGGCCGCGGCTCAGCGCCGGTTGCTCTACGCCTACGCCAACGGCGGCTCGTCCGTGCCGGGCTGCCCTGCCCGAGAGGGCCTGCTGCGGGGTTGCTCCCTGGGCGACGCCCTCTCCCAGGCCCGGGGCGGTGACACGGTGGCGCTGGCAACGCCAGGGCGTGACGGCCATTATGTGGGCAACTGGGAAGTGCGCACCGGTTCTACGTCGGCCCTCGAGCCTCTTAGGATCGCCCCGGCACCCGGGGTCGCCGACCCCCTCCTGGACGGCAACCACGGCGAGGCAAAAGGTTGCGGTACCCGCTACTGTTCCGGCGCTGTCCTGGTCATTGGGCCCCACGTCCACCTGGACATGAGCGGGCTCACGATCGAAGGCGCGCTCGACAGGGCCAGTCCCGCCGGGGGCGGCGTGCGCAATGACCTGGGCGGCAACCTGTCCGTCTCGGGCTGCACGTTTTATGACGACCAGGCCTCATGGGGCGGTGCGATCGACAATGCAGATGCCAACGGCACCGGCACGTTGGTGGTGACGGCGAGCACGTTCCGAGATGATGAGGCACCTCACGGAGGCGCCATCAACAACCACGGCCGCGCCTCTGTGTCGGGTTCGGTCTTTTCTGGCAACCGTTCGACAAACGGAGGTGCGATAGACAACGGCGACGGGGGCCGCCTAGTAGTGGCGTCATCGAGCTTTTCGGCCAACTCTGCACTGGACGACGGCGGCGCCATCGACAACGCCGACAATTCCGGAAAAGGGGCACTGAGGGTCTCGGGGTCGACCTTCAAGTCCAACCGCGCCCACGACGGCGGCGCCATTGCCAACGCCGACAATTCCGGGGCCGGGACGTTGTCGGTGCAGGGCTCGAAGTTCCTCGCCAACACCAGCGGTAATGACGGCGGTGCCATCGACAACGCAGACCCTGCCGGCGATGGCACTGTTTCGGTCTCGGCCTCCGTGTTGTCGGGCAACAGCGCCAACGGCGCTATCGGCGCCGGAGGTGCCATCTTCAACGGCCCTGGCAGCGTGTCTGTGTCGACGTCGACGTTGGCGGACAACGGCGCCAACGGCCCTGGCGGGGCGATCGCCAACGGCTACGACCATCAGCCACCACCACCGCCCGTGTACGCCGGGGCAGAGCGGCCGGCGGCCCGGGGCACCGAAGCTGCCAACCAGGCCGGAGCGGTTGCCAACGGCCCCGAGGCCAAGACGGCGAGGTTGTCGGTGTCCGCCTCGATGTTTTCCGGGAACGGCGCAGGCTGGTGCGGACAAGCCGTGGTCAACGGCGAAGGGGTGCCCGCGCTGGCAGTCATATGGGACTCGACCTTTGATGATGCCGACCCCTCTCCAAGCGGCACTGGTCCCAACCCCCGGTCATCGGTGGCGGGCTCCCTGTTACCGCAAGGCATCGCCTTCCCAACCTGTGGTGGGGGCGACATCAACAATTATGATGGCTCCCTCTGGGTGTGGGCCTCGACCTTCGTAGGCACCACGGCCTACTCCAACAACCCCGCCTCAGACGCGGTGCCTACCGCCTTCATCTACAGCAGCGCGCCGGCGTGGGCGGTCGCCAACATCTTCGCCGTCGGGACCTGCGGACAGCCGGTGTCCCAATCGCCGCCTGACAACGGTCCCGGAATGGCCGGGCCCTGGCACGACATGGGCTACAACGTCACGTTCGAGCAGGCCGAGTACAGCTCGACCTATTACGAATCCTGTATTGGCGACGACGTAAAGCACGATCTCGATGTGCACCCGCCCTGGGAGCCGGAGGTCTTTGTGGGGCCCGTCGCCAACAATGGTGGGCCGACAAAGACGGCGCTGCCGCTGGCGAGCGACCCCGCTCTTCGGACCGTGCCCTACCGCACTGTCGTCAAGATGGGCAACCGGACCATAGTCCTCTGCCCGACGACCGACCAACGGGGGACAAGGAGCGCCCCAGGACGGGCATGCGACGCCGGGGCAGTGCAGGTCCCGTACGGCATCTCGCCCATCGGTACGGAGGTGAGCGCTCTGTCGAGCGGCACCTACGGGAGCATCCTCGTCGTGGGCCCTAACGGCGGCGAGAGCTCGGACGGTCCCGGGCAGCTCGTAGACGCATCCGCCGACGCGGCCGGCTCCCCCTTGTACGAGTTCAGCGCCGATGCCAACGGCAAGTTCGGCTGTACCACTCGGCCGGTACCGCTTTACACCAGCGCCGCTACTCCTAACGGTGTCGTGACCAGCCTTACGCCGACCAGCTGCACGGGGCCGGAGAACGATTTCCTGGACGGCTCGAACACCGACGATTGGCCTGCCCTCACCACTGCCAGTAAGCCTGTTGCCGGGCCCGGGGTGGACCAGGCACTTCTCGGCACGGTGCCGCGGCCAGGTATCGGCAACCAGGTGACCTATGACGGCCACCCCCTTTACCTGTTCGACCAGCCGTCCACGCCCTTTCACCCATATGGCGAGGGCTACTTGCAGTCGGTCTTCCCGCTGGGCCCATGGCACGGTATTTCTTACCTTGTGTCGGCCCAGGACGGCAGGCCGGCACCCGGGCCGGTCACAGTCGGGGCGGCGACCTTGCCGGACAAAAGGGCGGCCCTCGCCTATATGGAGTTCGCCGCCAACCTCCATGGGACTGCGGTTACCGTCTACTCCTACAGCCTTGACCGGCCGGGTGTAAGCGCCTGCACGGGGGGGTGCGCCCTCACCTGGCTCCCGCTTCTCACGAGAGGCAAGCCCGAGATTGATAACGAAATGGCCAACACCCATATCGTGGCGCAGGATTTTGGATCCATCCGTCGACCTGACGGGACTGAACAGGTCACCTACCAAGGCAAACCGTTATACCTCTACTCCGGAGAGCGTTACCTCTTCCCGCACGGCAACGCGGCACCGCCGTCGCAGTCGGGTACCGCCGGTAACGGCAACGGGCTCCGCGGGCCTAGAGGCGGAACTTTCTCCATCGTCTACTTGGTCCATTGACCGCAGAGTTGCGGTCGTGGCTAGCGGCCCTAAGAGTGTGCGATGTGCGCACGAAGATTAGTCAGAGCCGCGAATTGGCGGCGGCCATCGGCAGTACGCCGGATGTCCCGTCAAGGGAAGCCGGTGATCAGTGACCTCGCCATCGGAGCTGAACTCCATCTCTGACGCACTGATCCGAGGTGCCCCGTTCTGCCGCACCGTGGCCAGGGTCTTGTTGGTCCCAGCGTCGAAGCGCTCCCGCACTCGACGCGCAAAATCCGCTGCGCCGCGCTCGACCCCGCTCCAGTCAGCCATGGCTACATTGTTGTCGATGACGGTGACCGCTCGTCTGCGGTCGTGCCTACGCTTGGCCAGGCTCGGTGAGGAGCCGCAGCAGCCCATCGGCGAAGAAGCGGCCAAAGCGGTCGGGCGACCAGTGGCGCGCTGTGGTGAGGCGGTCATAGACGGCCGGGTCCATGAGCAGCCACACGATGTCGATGGCTTCGGAGCGGTCGAGGCCGGCCCGCAGCGGGGTCTTGCCGGTGAGCCCGTCGACGATCCAAGCGGCCGTCACGGCGCGTTGGGCACGTAGCTGCTCGGCGAGTGGGACCAGGCGGTCATCGCCGCGTGCGCCTTCGAGGGCGGTAAGCACGAGCGCGTCGGACCGCTCGGCGGCCGGCACAAGGATGGTGGCGACCGTGTCGAGGAAGGCGGTGGCGTCGGGCGCCGCTCGGGCCGATGCCGCCCACGGGCGTTCGAGGACGGGTACCGGCTCGTCGTCGCCGGCGATGGCGACGTCGATCGCGGCCTTGAGCAGATCAGGTTTGGTCGGGAAGGCCAGCTCCACGGCGGCCACCGACACCCCTGCAGCCTCGGCCACGGCGGCGACGGTCGTCCCGGCGTAGCCGTGGGAGCGGAACGCCTGGGTCGCCGCCTCGAGGATCCGGGCCCTGGTACGGCGGGCCTGCGCCTGGCGCAGGGGCGAGCGGTATTGACGGCGACCGTACTTTGGCGTTGGGGGGGTTGCGCCGGCCTTCGTATTCACTAAGCTATAACCCTAGTTAATCATGTCGGCGCCGAGGAGGACCCTGTGGACGTGGCAGCGAGCGGTAATGCCCTGGTAGTGCCGCGCGTCGAGGTCCAGCTGTCGGTCCACGATGGGCGTCAGGCGGTGGCGTTCTACGAAACCGCGTTCGGGGCGCGGACGTGCTTCCGTCTCGGCGGGACCGACGAGCTCGCAGAGGTAGTGGCGCAGCTCCAGGTCGGCTCGACCCGGTTCTGGGTGGAAGACGAGTCACCTGAACACGGGAACTTCAGCCCCCAGACCCTCAAAGGTGCGACCGCACGGCTACTGCTCGTCGTCGACGACCCGGCGGCAGCCGTGGAACGGGCGTTGGCGGCGGGCGCTCGCGAGGTCTACCCGGTGGCCGAGGTCTACGGCTGGCTGCTTGGCCGCGTGGTGGACCCCTTCGGCCACCACTGGGAGATCGGACGGCCGATCGGGCCGTGGCCCCCGACTGACAGAGACGGAGAGGAACGCCGATGAAGAACAACCGGTCGGTGCCACCGGCGACGGTCGTGCCGGTACTCGTCTACCCCGACGTTCGCGCCGCAGTTGCATTCCTGAGCGCCGCATTTGGCTTTGTCGAGCGCACGCGGATCGGCGAGAGCCATCGCGCCCAGCTGGCCGTCGGCGACGACGGTGCCGTGATAATCGCCGATGTCGGCGCTGAGCGCCGCCCGCCGCAGCCAGGCGAGGTCACCCACGTCGTTCGGGTCCGCGTCGCCGACGTCGACACGGCGTTCGCCCGCGCCCGCGATCATGGCGCCGTTGTGCTTGAGGCGCCGGTCGATCGGGAGTACGGCGAGCGGGACTGCACTCTCAAGGACATCGCCGGCCACCGCTGGCAGTTGGCCGAGGCCAAAGCGGATGTGGCACCGGAGGAGTTCGGTTGCCAGACCGTCAGCCCGTGGCCCGCCTACGAGGCGAGCAACACCGGCTGAGTAGAGCGGACAGGTGCATTTCCCCACGGCGTGCCGACCTTCACCGACCAACATGGCGGTTAGCTACCGTCGAGGACCTCAGTTAGTTCCGTGTAGGCGCGGGCCAAGATCAAGCTCGGGGCGATCGCGAACCCTGGCAGCAAGAGGTAGGCAGCCAACGCAACCGGGGTGTGAGCGCGGTGAGGACCAGGCAGCTTGTAGCCAGCAGCGTCAGTGTCACAGCGAGGTGCCCGGGCCTTGGACGCCATTTGGCGTGCCCGTAGGCGAAGCCCGCACCCAAGCTGGCGACGCTGATGATCCCATAGAGCACGCCGGCCCACTCGCCTACTCCGCGGGCGACCGCAAAGGCAGTGACCGACACCTGCAGCGATCCAAAGGCGAACCCGAGCCCGAAGTTGGCGACGAGCAATAGACCGAGCCCGCTCCGGGCGAGACCACGACTTCGTGGGACCGCCGCCCAACTACGCGCCGCTCTGTGGCTCGGCCCCGGAGCGGTGCGGCGCTGGCGGACCAGGAGGACACCACCCGTGAGGACCACGACGCCAGCGAGCACCGAGCCGGCCTGGGGGCCCGCAAGCGAGCTGGTGGCCGTGACCAATGACGGGCCCACCAGGTAGGCCACACCGTTGACAGGACCTCAGCAGGCCCTGCTCCCGGGCACACGCTGATAGAAGCGCCCGCAAAGAATGTCCTACGCGTGTCCTACGGCGATTTTAGGACGTCCTAGCAACGCCCTGACCAGGGCGCTTACGGCCAAAAACGGGTGGGCGCGGAGGGACTTGAACCCTCACGGCCTTGCGGCCAATGGATTTTGAGTCCATCGTGTCTGCCATTCCACCACGCGCCCTAGTGCCTCTGACCTGCTTGTTTGCTCACTCACTCGCAGCTTACCCGCCGCTTGAACTACTTCTGAACTACAATCGGTGAACCGAAAGGCATCGGCGGACCGACCGTGAGCAGGAGAGACCAGCTTGACGGGCACGATGAAAGAGCGTAGCCCAGGCGTTTGGTGGCTTCGGGCCTACGCCGGGCGCAACTCGGCGGGCAAGCCGGTCCAGATATCGCGGACTGTCCGGGGTGGTAAGCGCCTGGCCCAGGGCGAACTGGCGAAACTGGTAACCGAAGTGGCAGAGCGGGGTGAGCAGGTGGCCCCTCCCCGCCGCGCCACATCGGTGACCGAACTGCTCGACCGCTGGCTCGAGTACCTCACTCCCCTACGTGAGCCCGGGACAATCCGCGGGTACCGCCAGCACGCCAAGGCGATCGAGGCCGCCTTCGGCTCGGTACCAGTCTCCAAGCTGAGCGCGCAGCACCTGGACCGCGCCTACCGGACGTGGTTGGGCCAGGGCCGCGCTCCCAGGACCATACGGCAGCGCCATGCCATCATGAGCAGCGCTTTGCACCAGGCCCAGCGTTGGGGGATCGTCACCCGTGCCATCACCGACCTGGCATCACCTCCCGCCATCCACAGCCACCCCCAGGTTGCCACCGACCCGGCCATGGTCCGCGGTCTGATCGACGCGGCCGAGGAGTCCAACCCTGTCCTGGCCGCTGCCATAGCCCTTGCCGCCGTCACCGGTGCCCGCCGCGGGGAACTGTGCG
>Ga0181517_10004280_pt1 | contig 13122 bp, 13 predicted proteins | sample PEATcosm2014_Bin_31_FD_119748 | JGI IMG/M metagenome (GOLD analysis project Ga0181517, IMG submission 119748) | Peatland microbial communities from MTU Mesocosm Facility, Houghton, MI, USA - PEATcosm2014_Bin01_30_metaG | ecosystem: Environmental > Terrestrial > Soil > Wetlands > Peat | place... | reverse complement strand
CGATAGAGTTGGTGGCGCCCACCAGCCAGCCGTCGTTTGCGTCCGGGAAGCTCAGCGCGCTGAGCTGCTGTGACCACCTCAGCGGGCTTGTCTGTTCTGACCAGGTGGCGCCGTCTGTGCTGTGCAGCAGGGCACCGTCTTGATCGACGGCCCACAGATCAGAAGACGTGAGGGCGACACCGTCTTGCAGCCAGTAGAGCTGACCAGAGCTTTGCGCCTGCCAGGTGGCGCCATGGTTTGCGGAGGTCAGGATGCCTTGGCCGACGGCGCACAGCGAGGCGCCACTGCCGGCGACCACCTCGGGCGAAACAGACACGCCGATGTGGGCCGTCGTCCAGTGAGTGCCGCCGTCGGTCGTGGTGGCCAGGGTAGTGACATACTGGGGGCTCTGGGGCAGAGTGGCTGCGCTGCCGAGGACGCTACCGATCAGCGCACAGGACGAGCGGCTTTGGGCGTACAACCCTCCGAGCTCCTGGTCGGGAAACTGGCGGACCAGCTTCCACTGCCGGCCGCCGTCGCTGGTTTCAAGCACACTTGAAATCGGCTCGTTGCCACCACCGACCGAAAAAGCCCAGCCATGATCTGCGTCGACGAAACTGGAGCCGGTACCTTGGGCGAAGCGGTGCACGAGGCTCCAGCTTGCCCCGCCGTTGGTCGTGCGCCAGAGATCCCCTGTCAGTAGACCCCTTGCCCAACCGTGAGTGGCATCGACGAAGTCGACGGCGAGGTAGTCCTTGGATGTACCGACGTGCACGGCGCTCCAGGAGCTGCCGCCGTCTGTTGTGCGATACACATAGCCGGCGCTGCTGCCCAGCCAGCCGTGGAGGTCATCGACGAAGGAGACGTTGATGAGGTGGCGGCTCAGCCCAATCGGTGTGCAGGTGCTCCAGGTGGAGCCGGCGTCGCTTGTTGTAACGACGGCAGAGGAGCCGCAGGCCCAGCCGTGCTGGGCGTCGCCGAAGCTCACTGAAGCCAGATCGGCGAGCGTACCCGACTGCTGCGCGCTCCAGGTCACACCGGCGTCGGCGCTGTGCAGGATCTCGCCGACGGACCCCACCGCCCAGACGTCGCTCGGGCCTGCAAAGGTCACGTCGTAGAGAGTGCTGGCTGGCTGGGGCATCTGCCAGAACCAGCCCTGGTTGCCGTCGGGGACGTAGGCGTGGGCCGGGGCGGTCACCACAGCTCCCAGGCACACGAGTACTACGGCGATGCAGGCCGCAAGGCAGAACCGCTTCATGATGCCCCCCTCGGCATGGCTTGATGTTGGGCCAATAGTACAGCCCGGCTCGCAGGAAGACAGAGGGAGCATCGCTGCGGACTGCGTCGACCTCACGGGGACCGGCAAGGCATGCGTGTGTGGCCATGTTGAGGCCGTCACAGGGCGGCGGGACAGGGCGACTGCGGCCTGAGTGACGTCGAGCGCGCGTTAGCGGAAGTTAGCGCGGCGAGCTAGGGGGACTTGGTCGGCCAGGGGGACGGAGGCGGCGTGCTGTCCGAGACCTTGGCGAGCACTTCGGGGGCCATCCCGTTTGATGTCGAGGTGAGGCGCCTGCTAGCCGGGTTGAACTTGAAGACCTCAACGTACGGGAACTCCCCTGGATGGCTTGTGAGCTCGTTGCCGTACCGCGAGTACGCGTTGAACCAATGCTGCTTGAAGTGATCGACTTCTGCGACGTGGTAGGTGGTTGCCGACACCTTGCTGATGGCGATGCCGTTACCGGACCCGAAGCCGACCGCTTGCCACGTCCCCACGAACGGGTCATGACTGGCGGCAGTATTGCCGCAGCCGGCGAGCAGCAGAACGGCGGCGAGGATGACGAGGGCGGACTTCAGGAGGTTGGGCCTCACGAGCTGCCGCAAGGCGCGGAAGGCTGCATATTGGTCCTGAGCAGCCGGACGCCCAATCTTCACTGGCGCAAGAACTCCATGACTCTGCGTCCGTCGGAAAAGTAAGCGAGCCTGGGTCCGTCTTGCTTGAACGCATCGCCGTCGGAGACGAGTTCGCTGCCGCGCACCACCGCCCGACCGGTATGACCCTTGGAATCGGTAATCTCCCAGCCTCCGCCTGACTTCACTATCTTGAGCACCGCTCCGGTCGAGTTGGACTTCCACGTCCCGCTGAAGGGATCGGTGCGCGTGGCCAAAGTCGGAAGAACAACGCCGCTGACCGAGAATCGGGTCCACATGGTTCCTGCCACACGGAGGACATCTGCGTGTGTCTTGGCCTGCTTTGCCGGAGCCATCATGGACACGACGCCCGCCACGTGGCCAGGGATGCGCAGGATAACGTCGATCCACGTGAAGGGGTGTCGAAGGACGGGCAACTGCCGGGCATGCACCTCCACAGCACCATCCAGCGAACGAGCGACGACGGGAAAGCGGTCCGGAAAACGCAGCACGATCTTCTGTCCGCTCTGAGTAAGGCTCTGCACCGCGAAGCTGTAGAGAAGTCCTTTCTGTGCCACGACGCTCGATTCCATGATGTCTCGATCGACATCGTTAGACGTGCTTTGCCCATACCAGCCGCGGTAGCCGCGGGGCACGCGCACCGCGACGCCACAGGAGAACGAGATGCGGTCGCCCGCGTGGAGATTTCGCAGGGTGGTCGCCCGCTGGGCAGTCGTTCGAGGGCTGGGTGCGAGCGAAGTCGAGCTGCTCGCGCAGCCGGCAATCGCGACGACACTAACGAGCGCGAAGAGTGACGCGAGGATTGGACTAGCCACGTGGCGCATCGATGCCATTATCGGCCTCGTGTCTGGAGAACAGCAGTTCGGAGGCGAAATCTCGGTCGGGGTCCACCTAAGCCTCGGAAGCGCTTGCTGCCTCGCCACCTGACGATAGTGCGAACGGACCGCGAGATCAGCGACTACCTCTCACCACTTCGGCGGTCGCGTTGGGTCCGGCCCTCCGTGCCTTTCCTTTGTGCTCGCGCTCGCGACGGCCAGAGATAGCACCGACTACCTCATGACGCGACGACGATACCGTCGTCGGGCTCGGAGAGCATCCGAGAGGTGGCACCGGCCCGCGGGTGTGCCGACAATCTTTACGGAGGGGGAGGGGTTACTGACGGTGCGTGTCTCGCGCGCACTCTAACGCTCCACAGTGACGTTCTTTAGGACGTTGCCGGTGCCTTGATCGACCACGGTAGTCTTTGTGCCGCCGCCGACGACCAGGCAGTGATCGGCAGTGGGGCCGAGCAGGATCTGCGCCGTCGGCCTCCCACCGTAGTACTTCTCGCTCGTGGCCTTCACACCGCTGACGTCGTTGCCGATGATCTGCCAGCCGCTGGCAGGCCCAGGTGCCATGCCGAAAAAGGAGCTGCACCCCACGTCTATGGCAGCGAGCCCGGTGCCCGAGATGTGGTTGTGCAGCACCTTGATGCCCTGCGCGTAGAGGCCGTCGACGCCGCCCTCGTGACCGCCGTTGGCGAGGACGATCGTGTTGTCGGCGATGGTGGCGTCGAGGCGAGGGGAGCCTCCGGCGGGCACCGAGTCGTCCTGCACGTAGACGCCTCCGGCGATGCCCGTGGCGGACATGATGTTGTGAGTGATGAGGACGTGCGGTGCAGGCAGCGACTGCGGGGGAGCACTACCGCCCAGGCTGACCTGGAAGCCCTGCCAGAGGACGATGTTGCCCGCCCTTCGCGCCTTCATCTTGTTGCCCGAGATCACGATCTGCGAGGCGCTGGGGTAGTTGACCACGCAACAGGCTTCGGCATCGTTGAAGACGTCTCCCGTGATCGCCGCTGTGCCTCTCGTGAACCCCGTGACCTGAAGGCCGGTTTGCGGCCCCGCAAAGGAGCAGCCGCTGATGCGCTCAGTGCCGCTCGTCACCAAGATCGTGCGGGAGGTGCCGTGTACGTACTGCGGTCCGTTGCCCGCAATGAGGAGACCTTCGTCGGTGTTATAGCCGAGAGTGTCGCTGCCGGCAGCGGCTTTGAAGCCAACGCGCTCGAAGTCCGAGTTCGCGTTGCTGGTCACAAAGACATCCATCATGAGATAGTCGGCCGTCGTGCCGACGGTGTCCTGTTTCCAAAACGCCGGGGAACGGGCGGTGATGTCGAAGCTCATGTCCGAAACCCGGATGGATCCTCCCGTGAAGGTAAAGAGGGACGGGTCGGAGTAGCCCGGCATCACCGTCACGGGGGCTGCGTTCGGAGTCTTCGGATCGCCGCGCAAGCTGTCGATCACGGTCTTGCCCTCGCCGGCCCCTTTGAAGGTGCCGTCGAACCCCTTGACCACGATGCTGTTCGTATAGAAGTGGCCGGCAGCGAGCTGCACGGTGCTGCCCGCTCCCGCCTTGATCGCAGCGTTGAAAGCCGCCTGGATACGGGCGGTGTCGTTGCGGCCGCTCGGCGAGACAACGAAGGTGTGTGTCGTGGCCGAGCTCCCGGCCGGCGCCGTCGGGCTGCTGCTGGGCGCCGTGGTGTTGCCGCTGCAGGCCGCCAGGAACAACGCGCCCACCACCATGAAGAGGCCGACTCTCATACGCTCAACTTAGCAGATGCGATGCACGCAGCGGAACGGCCCTTAGGTCCCGATACACTTCGCGTATCAGTAGCCAGGGAGAGGTGGGGGCGCTTCTCCCGACCCCATGGCTGGGATACCGAGAACAGATCCTTTGAGTATGATCGTGCGGCATGTGTGGATTGGGGGTTTCTATGCGTTTCGGCTCGCCGAAACCGACCGGATGATGAGTCGCACCGCTCAGGGCTATGCCATGGCAGCCACCTCCTTCCTGCTCACGGGCCTGGCCGGGACCCTCGTGACGTGGGCCACAGCGCCTGCAAGTCTGCTCCTGGTGTTGCGCTTCGCCGTCGCCGCGCTTCTGCTCAGCGCGGTCTTCGCGCGCAAGCGTCGCCTCGCCGGGCTGTTCATGCCTGGTGTGTGGCCCCGACTCCTGGTGATGGGCGTGCTCGACGCGGGCTCGGTACTGCTCTACTTCGTGGCCATCCGCGAGACCGGCGTGGCCATCGCCACGTTCTTCCTTTTCATCCAGCCGGTGTGGGTCGCGCTGCTCGCGCCGCGCCTGCTGGGCAGTGCCACGGAGCGCGCCGTCTATGTGGCCATCGGTCTCGCTCTGGCAGGGCTCGTGGTCATCCTGGCCCCGACGCTGGTCGGGGCGGGCGTGCACGCCTCTGCCCTTGGTCTTGTGGCTGGCTTTGGCTCAGGTTTGTGTTACGCCGGCTTCACGCTGCTGGCGAAGGGTCTCATGCGGCAAGTCGATAGCGGCGCTCTCGTTCTTACCGAGTGCACATTGGACGGGCTCTTCCTACTGCCGCTTGCGCTGTGGCAGACGCTGGGGTCCGGCTACTCACTCACTGGCCGCGACCTGCTCGTGGCCCTCGGATTGGGGGTGGTCTGCACCGCGATCGCCTACGCCCTTTGGATGGAGGGCACGCGCCGGGTGCGCGTGCAGCATAGTGCGGTGCTGGGCTTCCTTACGCCGGTCGCGGCGCCCGTGTACGCCCTGGTCTTACTGGGCCAGACCGTCTCGGCGTGGACGATAGCCGGCGGCGCCCTCATTCTGGTCGCTGGAGTGCTTGTCGTGCTTGGCGGCCAGAAGGACCTGGAGTGGGAGCCGCCGGTGTGAGCAGCGCGGGTGAGACAGGCGTATCGGCTGCAAGATCGCATCGCTGCCGGCCGCTAACCGAACACTAGCGCGCCGTCCACTTGCAGCCCGACCAGCCCGTTGCCCCTGACCAACGGTCATGCGACACACAAGGTCATCGTCACCCGGCGGTCGCCGGCGCTCTCCCGGTTCGGGCTCGAAATCGAACGTCAGAAGCGCAGGCTGTGCACTTCGGTCTTGAACTCACACGGGCTAACAGCAGCCTCGCACCGCGAGCGCCCCAAATTCCAGCGCCGACCGGTGCGCCTGCCAGGCGAAGCGCGACTCCGATGCGTGCAGCCTAGTGAGTAGAGCCCAGTTCGAGGTCGAGCAACGAGCAGGCCTCTTTGACATCAGGATCGTCGGGCTCGATTGGCGAGCGATCCAAGAGCGTCACTGGCACTGCGGCTCCCGCAGCGCGCCCGAAAAGCGCACAGTTCGCAACGTTGTCGCTGTACCGCGAGAGGTAGTAAATGCCGGCGTAGGGCTCTCCGTTGGCTTGGATCTCGTCGAAGACAACGCGTGAGATCGCCCGAGTCACGTCTCCGTCAGCGCCGCGGATCGTGCTCATGCACGTTGGACGCGACGCCTTTTGTGATCACCCGTCGGGACAGCCAGCCCAGAGGGACAACGCCCATTGGGAAAGGATGCGCGGCATGCGGGTCGCTCTCTTTCACGCTTTGATCAAGGCCGGGCCGGAACTTGGCAAATACCTCGAGAAGCGCCCCGATCCGATCGTAGCTTGCGTAGAGAACCCGATACTCGCGGCGGGGGTCATCCCACCGTTCACCGCCGATGTATGACCAACCCGGCCAATCCCAAGGGTCCGGGTCGCTCCCCACGCGGTAGAGTGCGGTAGGTGCTGCCTCGGTGTCGAAGAGCAGAGTCACCCTTCAGCAAGAAAATGCCGCTCCGCCCTGATCACCAGGGGACCGACTTCATCGAGGTTTCCCTCCCGAAGCAAGCGAGCGGGCGCAATGTCGTCGAGCAGCGGGTTGAGCCCCTGGAACCACGCCTGGGTCGTCTCGACGTCCTCTTCTCGCGAGATGCACAAGGCAAGGGCGTAGGCCTCGCGCAGCCGGCGCGAAACGTCACTTTGTGGCTTTCGCGAACCCTCCGCCCACTGGCGGACAGCGCGCGTCTCACCAACTGACCCGATATAGGCCACAAGTCGCGCGGTCAGCAGATCCTGCAGCTTCGAGACGAGCTCCGGAAACGCGAGCCTGATCGCCTCGGCGCGACACGTGCCATTCAGCTCCTCCAGGTTGGACTTGGTAGCAGTCATTGTCGTCGACCTTTCACTCTCGGCCATGTACAACAAGGTGATACCACTGCAATATACATATAAATCACGTTCCGATGATCACCTACATCACATCGGCACCCGAGGGGCGTGACTGAAGGGTTGACGAGCTCGCGTCAGGAGCTGCGGCAGCGGCACGGAGGGGTGGCCGCAAGGGGAGCGCAGGCGGCTGCCAAGGCAGCGCACACCTTGATGGGCCATCTCCCGAGGAACGACGGGAGAGACCTCGTAGAGTCCGTGCACACGCAGCCCACGTAACTGCCGCCTCATATCGAGGCTTACAGGGTCTAGTAGCGGCCTCCGACTCGCGGCCTGCGCTTGCGGCCGGCGATGGCATCGAGCTCGTCGAGATACTTGCCCGACCCGGCTGCGACGCAGGTAAGCGGCGACTCAGCGAGCTGGACGGGCATCTGCGTCTCCTGGCGAAGGCGCTCGGGCAGACCCCGCAGCAGCGAACCGCCGCCGGCCAGCACGATGCCCCGGTCCATGATGTCGCTGGCGAGCTCGGGGGGCGTCTGATCGAGTGTGGCCTTGATCGCATCGACGATGGCCTGCACGAGGTCTGCCAGCGCGGCGCGGATCTCCTGCGACGTCAGCACGATGGTCTTGGGCATGCCGCTCGCCATGTCACGGCCGCGGATCTCGACCTTCTCTTCTTCGGGAAGTGGGCACGCCGAGCCGATCTCGAACTTGACCTCTTCGGCGGTCTGGGCTCCGATGAGCAGATTGTACTGCCGCTTGACGTGACCGATGATCGCTTCGTCGAGCTCGTCGCCGCCGATGCGGATCGAGCGCGAGACGACGATGCCGCCCAGGGAGATGACCGCCACCTCGCTAGTACCGCCGCCGATGTCGACGATCATGTTGCCGGTCGGCTCGGCCACCGGCAGGCCGGCGCCGATCGCCGCTGCCATGGGCTCCTCGATCAGTCCGGTCCAGCGCGCGCCGGCCGAACGCGCGGCGTCTTCGACCGCACGGCTCTCGACGCCGGTCACCCCCGAGGGCACACACAGCACGACGCGCGGGTGCGTCCTGCCATGGCTTGCCTTGCGGATGAAATGGCGCAGCATCTGCTCGGTGATACCGAAGTCGGTGATGACGCCGTCCTTGAGCGGGCGCGTAGCGCTGATCGCACCGGGAGTGCGACCGAGCATGCGTTTGGCCTCTGCGCCCACGGCGTGGACTTCGCCGCTGCGCTGGTCGACAGCCACGACGGACGGCTCCGAGAGTACGATGCCGCGGCCGCTGACGTAGACGAGAGTGTTGGCTGTGCCAAGGTCGATGGCGATGTCGCGCGCGCCAAAGCCTGGGAGGGAATCGAAGAGACCGATGACGGACTCCTTTCGGTCTGGTGCGGTCGTTCGTGTGGTGCGTATGGTGCCACTCTACTCACAGCGCCAAGACCCCGCATTAAGCGTCGGTTAAGCCTCCCGAGGATTTCTGTCCCGACCTACACGGCAAATCAGGCGACCGTCCGTGGCTTCGGAGAGGCGCCCCCGGCAAGACCCCTCCGGCCGGTGAGCAGATAGGGGGGTGCCCCCTCCCCCCTATTTGTTCGGGGTCGCCCTGGCGCGCAGTCGGTTGCACGGTGGTTGCACGAACCTTGCTCGCCGGCTCCCAGACCGACCTTCCTACGCTTGCGGCGGCCTCTGCGGCCGTCTGCAGTCGACGCCCGAGCAGGCGGTAACAGGCCACTGGCTCGAGTGCCGGGCCTGCTGGCCGAGTCAACTCCAACGCCATCCCAGCGATGCTGGCGGAGGCGGCGGTGCTGATCGCAGGGCTGGCGACGGCCCCGGGCGACGCAGGCCGCGCCCCTTTCGCCCTCGCTACGAATTCCCGCCGAGCGGAGCCTTCCGCAATGCGGCTACCAGTTAACGTAGCGGGGCTCGGCGCATCTAGCCTCCGAGGGTCTCGGCGACACGCGCGCGGAAGTAGTCGAGCGTGGCGGGCAGAATCTCGACCTCTGTCTGTGTGTAGTCGAAGAACTCGAGCACGTCGAGGTCGTCGATGGGCTCGAGACCGAAGTCGAGTACCACTACCCGGTCGTAGGCGCCAAAGTTGATCCGCCCATCGATCTCGTCCCAGCCCAGGCCCTCGACGAAGATGGCGCGCCAGGCCTTCAGCCAGCCCGGCGACATGATGAAGGCACGCTCGCCCAGCTCGGCCTGCTCTGCGGGTGAGAGGAACGCCTCGATGCAGTTCTTGGCGCTCACTCGTCGGCCACCGAGCGCGGCCAGTTTTGCGTCGATATCAGGGTGGCATGCGCCATAGAAGCAGGCCACGCCCTCGTCGGCCCCGAGCGCCTCGTCGAGGGCCTGGCCGAGACGCTCCTCGCTCACGTGCAAACCGGCGGGCAGCCACGCGGCCTCGAGATCGGCACCCAGGATGTGCTCGAGCTCAACCCGGAAGATGGCGCAGGCAACGACCTTGGACACTCGCACTGCGCGGATCAGCGCCAGGTGGCCACGGCGGCCCCCAGCTCACGCGCCCCATCGCGGCCTTCCTCGACGTGCTCGGCGGCGATGACAAGCGGCTCGCGCACGGCGCTGAAGCCGAAGTACCCCGGCAGCTGAGCGAACAGGCCGCTGGTGCCGGCGGGTTCGCTGGCATGGCAGACGATGCTCGCAAAGCCCTTACCCTGAGGCAGCTGGTCCTTGCCCATCCAGAGTCGTTCGAGCAGGTCCTTGGTCGCAGCGGCCGGCGTGCCGAAGGTCTGGGGCGTGGCGATGAGCAACACGTCAGCCGCAGCGACGGCGGCGACGGACACGTCGTGCACCGGGCTAAGCTGTACCTCGGCTCCGGCGCTGCGGGCGCCCTCGGCGGCGGCCTCGGCGAGGCTCTGCGTCCTGCCGGTGAACGAGTGGTAGGCGATCAGGACAGATGACATGGATGCTCCTTCTCTTCGGGAGGTGCGGGCTTTCAAGGGACGGGCAGGATGAGGCGCCCACCCTTGCGGATGACCTTGCCGGCCTCGCCCAGAGACTTGAGCGCCTTGGTGACGCTGACGCGGTGGGCGCCGACCAGGAAGCTGAGCTCCTCGTGAGTCAGCGGGAACTCGATCACGAGGCCGGCGTCGGTGCGCCTGCCGTGCTCGCGCGCCACCGTCGTGAGCACGGCGTAGAGGCGCTCCTCGAGATGCGTTGCAGCGAGGTCGCCGACGCGGCTCGTCAGGTAGGCGATGCGCTCGCTCATGGCGCGCATCACCTGCAGGCCGATGGCGGGATTCTCCGTCACCAGGAGTTCGAACTGTTCCCTGGCGATGCCGCACAGCAGGCTGTCCTCGACGCACTCGGCGGTGAGCGGATAGTCGGCGTCCTCGCCGAGGAAGGTCTCGCCGAGGAAGTCACCGGCCTTGCGGATGTCGACCAGGATCTCGTTGCCCTGCTCGTCGGTCTTAGTGAGTTTGATGCGGCCCGCCTTGATGACGAACAGAGTGCGCGCCCGCTCGCCTTGCAGGAAGACATAGCTGCCGGCGGCCAGTGAGCGGCGCCGCGCCGCGGCGATGAGCGCCTGCATCTCGGCAGAGTCGAGCGAAGAGAAGAGCCACAGCTGCCCGAGACAGACGTCGGCCGAAGTCATGTCCGAGGTGACAAGACGATCGCAGGGACAGGGCATCAGGGCTCCCTCCTGTCGCTGCCGCGCTCGCTCTCAGCCATCTCACCCTCCACGTCATGTCCGAACTCGGCACGAGCACGCACGTCCACATCACGATGGCACAGACAGCTTAGGGCAAGCGCCGGCATGCCGTTGTAGCCGTGACTACATGACGCCGCACTGAGCGAGCCGGACGCCATCGCCGCCAGTGCAAAGTGCAAGTTCGAAAGCTGACTGGTCGGGTCCACCACCGTTGAGGATGTGGGGAGCAACTCACTGGTCGATCGCCTCAATACCAAGTCGCCTGGCTTCCTCAAGGTAGTCCTTCATGGACTTGAGCGCCTCAGGGGGGTGCCCCTGCCAATCGGTGAGCTCGCCTGTGACCCGCAGCGGCTCCCGGGAGCGGTATGACTTCGTCGGATTGCCCGGGAACTTCTTGTCGGTCAGATTGGGATCGTCCTCGATCGGGCCGGTCGGTTCCACTGTGTAGATCCTCCCGGGGCCTTCGCCGAGCGCCAGCTCCGCTCCCCAGGTGGCGGCGTCCAAGGTGCCGGTCAGATAGACGTAGCTTGCCTGCTTCCTCTTGTCATAGTTGGAGCTGTAGCCGGGCCCGATCAGGTCTCCTGGTTTCACGTCAGCCTTCGTGCCGTGGTAGAAGCGCTGCACACCCGTGCCGTGACACGTGGCGCAGGGCTGCTCGTCGATGGCACCCTGCCCGTGGCAAACAGGGCATGGCTCTGACACGACGAATGGGCCTTCGTTGGTGGGTGCCATCGGCTCGCTCCTCATACTGGTCGGCTGCGCTGTACACTAGTACTGGAAAGTCGCCCAGGTTGCCGCCGCTATCCCGGCGTGACGGGGACACCCCTGTGGCCTCGGAGAGGCATTCGGAGGTAAGGGTTAGCCCGCGGCTATTGTCAAGACGGTAGCCTTGTCCCGGCGCCGTCGTTCTACAGCCATGGAGGCAGCAGTGCATCTCTTCGGCGATACGAGCACGCCCCATTTGTGGCACGTCCAAGTCTTCCACGAGGGCGATCAGGTGACGCTCGACTGGGAAGTGCGCCAAGCGCCCGAGCTCCGATGGCGCATCCTGCGCTCCGATGAAGGCTACGCTGCCAGCGCCGAGCCGCCCGGCGACAACGAGCAGACCCTCGTGAGCGAGACCACAGATACGCACGTGGGCGACACGACCGATCGCCACACCCTCTATTACACCCTCTTCGCTCAGGACCAGACTGGAGCCTGGCAGCGCCAGATCGAGACCAAAGTCAGACCTCACGACCGGCTGAGCTGGTTCCATCCTGAAGCCGGGCAGGCGGTCGCAGCCGATGGTGATCTGCTGCGCAACCCCGACCCGCTCATCAACCCTTCCGACGCCCTCACCCACGGCCCGCGGGCCTTTACACCCCTGCCGCCCCAGGAAGTCGGGCAGTGGGTGCGGATCGAAGTTCGGTAGCCGGGCCTTGCCCTTTGGGCTCTTGCGCCCGCGGGGCCGGAGATAGCCGCCGCCATCTCGGAGCGCGACGGAGATACCTTCCGTGGCCTCGGAGACCATCTGGAGCGACCGCCTGCCCCACCCGCAGATACCCGCATACCCACAGAGGGCGCGAGGAGCTTAGAGAGAACCTCGGCTGTTGGTCAGGCGACACCACGCCATCAGCGCTGTAGTCGCCTTCACTTCTGCTTCATCCAGGTCGCACCGCCGTCTGTGGTGGCGAGGATCGTGCTGCTGACGAAGTTCCCGTTGCCGTCGTCGGTCTCGCCCACAGCCCAGCCGTGCCACGCGTCTGTGAACGAGACACTGTACAGATCCGCAGTGGTGGCAGACTTCTGCTTGCTCCAGGTCACGCCACCGTTGGAGGTGGCGAGGATCAAGCCGTTGCGCCCAACCGCCCACGCGTGCCTGGCATCGACGGCGACGACGGCTCCGAGGCCGCCGAAGACGTTGTGGGGGTAGGCGCGATTCAGCTGTACCGCCCAGCTGGCGCCACCGTCGGTGGTAGCAAGGATCGTGGCGTTGCCCCACGTGGAGTCGGTGCCCACCGCCCAGCCGTCCCGAGCGTTAGCGAAGACGGGGGCTCCGACCGATAGGGTCGCGCTTGAGTACTGCTTCTTCCAGCTGACGCCTCCGTCGGTGGTGGCATAGATGTCGCTGCCAGCGTCGGCGACCCAACCCTGTTTGGCATTCACGAAGAAGACCGAGATGAGGCCCCCGCCTTCTCCAGGCGCATGCCTCTTGGTCCAGGTCGCGCCGCCGTCGGTCGTGACGAACAGGGGGGCGGCGCCGCCGTCGTGGATGCCCACTACCCAGCCGTGCTCTGCGTCTGCGAAGGCAACGTCGGCAAAAGAACAGCCCGGCGCGTCCGGGTGCTGCTCCACCCAGGTGGCGCCGCCATCCGTCGTGGCCAGGATAGTGCCGAGGGTCGCAGTGCCGCCCACCATCCAGCCGTCCTTGGCGTTGACGAAGGTGACGGCACCGGGAATCCCTAGCTTGGCAATCCTCTGCGCCTTCCATGTGGCGCCGCCGTCGCGGGTGCGCAGCACAGCGCCGTCGAAGGATCCGTCGGGGTCGCCGTGTTTGTCGCCTGCGTCGCCCACCGCCCAGCCACATTGGG
>Ga0181517_10004279_pt1 | contig 13122 bp, 11 predicted proteins | sample PEATcosm2014_Bin_31_FD_119748 | JGI IMG/M metagenome (GOLD analysis project Ga0181517, IMG submission 119748) | Peatland microbial communities from MTU Mesocosm Facility, Houghton, MI, USA - PEATcosm2014_Bin01_30_metaG | ecosystem: Environmental > Terrestrial > Soil > Wetlands > Peat | place... | reverse complement strand
TCATGAATGCGTGGGGCCAGGTGGCCGGAATTACCGCCCCCCTGATCACCGGCGCCGTCATTGCCGGGGGCAATTGGGAATGGGCGTTCATCATCACCGCTTTCATCTCGATCATGGGAACCGTGCTGGTGGCCGGAACGAGCCACTACTCGACCGGCGTCCGTCGGGCGTAGAACGAGGAACGTCCCTGTGAAAAATAACCACGTGCGTGTTGTAAGGCCTTTGCCATGGAGGTGCTCCTGACCTCACACGACAGGCGCAGCCGGCTGGTGGAGCATCTGCACCAGGCGGAATCGGCCACCATCGAGGAACTTGCCTCGCGGTTTTCCGTCAGCAAGATGACGATCCATCGTGATCTTGACCGGCTCGAAGAACAGAAGATCGTCCGCAAGGTGCACGGCGGCGCCACCCTGCTGCCGTCCACCGTGTTCGAGGCCGACCGCGCCTATCGCTCGCAGCTCGCGGTCAAGGAGAAGGCAGTGGTCGCGCGCGCCGCCGCGGAAAGGATAGAGCGTGGCATGGCCGTCCTGGTCGACGACAGCTCCACTGTGGCACAAGTAATTCCGCTGATTCTGGACAAGATTCCGCTGAAAATCATTACCAATTCTCTTAGTATTATCTCTGATTACCGCTATACTGACGGAATTTCAGTTACCGCGTTGGGCGGAGACTACGATGCAATTTGTGATGCCTTCTTCGGGATCATCGCCGAACAATCGATTGCTCGCCTGCGCGCGGATGTCGCGCTATTGTCGGTCGCAGCCATCCGGGGCGCCAGTGCCTATTTTCACAACCCGGAAGTCGTCCGTTTCAAGCTTGCTTGTCTCGCCGCGGCGGATCGTTCGATCCTGTTGGTGGACCACACCAAGTTCGAGAAATCCGCGCTGCACTTGTTCTCACACCTGAGTACCTTCGACGAGGTTCTGACCAGCGATCTGGTCGATCCCCTGATCGTGAATGACCTGCGCGATGCCAGAGTGAAGCTTTCCGTGATCGACATGAACCGGCCGGCCGAGGCTGACGGAATGACCCAACAACGGTCCACACCATCGTAATGCGCTGTGGCTTGGAGGAATGAACGTGACGAAGCCAAAGAAGCTCATCAATGACCCCGGCCAAATCGTCGAAGAGGTCATCGACGGCATGGTGTACGCCTCCGACGGGCGTCTTGTCCGGGTACCAGAATCGGCCGCAGTGATGCGAACCGCCATGCCGGACGAAAAGGTGGCCTTGCTCATCGGGGGAGGCAGCGGTCACGAGCCCATGTATTCGGCCTACGTCGGCGAGGGTCTCGCCGACGCGTCGGTCTGTGGCAACATTTTCGCGGCACCATCCCCGGACATCATCCTGAATGCCACCCGTGCCGTGCACCGCGGCCGCGGGGTGCTGTACGTCTACGGCAACTATGCCGGCGACAACATGAACTTCGACATCGCGGCCGAGATGGCGGCCGACGAAGGCATCGAGGTGACTACCGTTCGAGTGATCGACGACGTTGCGGCCATGCCCCCGGCAAGGATGGATGAGCGGCGCGGTATCGGCGGCGCCTTCTTCCAGGTCAAGGTGGCGGGCGCCGCCTGTTCCGAGGCTTCGACGCTGGCTGAGGCTGCGGCGCTGGTCACCTCCGCACAGCAGAACATCCGCACACTCGGAGTCGCGATGAGTCCCGGATCGATCCCACAAACCGGCTCACCGACCTTCGTTCTCGGCGACGACGAGATCGAGATCGGGCTGGGGGTCCACGGCGAAGCAGGTGTCGAGCGCGGAAGAATGTTGCCGGCCGATCAGCTCGTCACCGCAATGGCAAAGCGGATCATGGACGATCTGCCTTTCCGGCGCGGCGACCGCGTTGCTCTGCTGCTCAACAGCCTGGGTGCAACCACGATGATGGAACTGATGGTGGCCAACCGTTGCATGCGCCGCCTGCTCGACGAGGCTGGCGTGACGGTTGCCCTGACCTATTCCGGTCCATATTTCACTTGCCAGGAGATGGCGGGCTTTTCGCTTTCCCTCATGCGTCTCGACGCCGTGCAGGAAAAGCTGTTGCGGCGCCCTTGCTGGTCGCTAGGCTATCGTTGTTGAGGACGAAGATGAGCCATTCCCTGGATGGGGCGGCAGTTGCCGCCATGCTGCGCAGTGCCGCAGAATTGGTTATCGCCAAGGAGCCTGTCCTCACCAAGGCTGACCAAGCCATCGGCGATGGCGACCACGGCATCGGCATGGCGCGCGGCTGCAAGGCGGCGCTGGCCGCTTTGGACGGGATCGGTGATGCCACGACCCCGAAAGCGGCGTTCATTGCCGTCGGCAGGGCGATCCTCGCCAGCACGGGGGGCGCGGCGGGCGCCGTGTTCGGCACCTTTTTTCAGGCCACCGGCAAAGCGATCGCTGCCGATTCCGTGGACCGCGAAGGCCTTGCCTTCGCATTCGACGAAGGCGCCAAGGCGGTGATGACCCGCGGCAAGGCCAAGCCCGGCGACAAGACCATGCTGGATGCGGTGCTCCCGGCCATCGAAAGCCTGCGGGACGGCGGAGACGCGGATTTCGCCGTACTCGGCCAACGGGCAGCGGCCGCAGCGAGGCGAGGCGCGAAAGCCACTGCGAACATGGTCGCGGGCACCGGGCGCGCGAAGATGCTTGGTCAGCGGGCAGTCGGCCACCCCGATCCGGGCGCGTTGTCGGTGAGCTTCCTGTTCGAGGGAATGGCCATTTCCCTGGCCGGTCACGGGCAGTGAACGGGGACCGCTGGAACCGCTAGCATATGCAGGGGTTTTATCAAAGGAGTTGGCAATGTCACTGACCGATCAGGCACGCGAGTCCATCAAGGCGCGGCTGCGGCACCTTCAGGCCGTGCGCGACCGGGTCACAATCGACGCGGATACGCATCCCTCGACTCCGGCGCTCTATTCGGATGCGCTGCGGCGCCGGCTGGCCGAGGATCCAAATTACTATCATGGCCGGCCCATCAGCGGCGACGAACTGCTGCGCGATATGGACCATTCGGGCGTGGACATGGCGCTCTGCTGGCAGAACCCCGCCGTGACCACCTATGTCAACGACCAGCACGAGAATTTTGCAATCCTTCGCGCTGTGAACGCCGGGATCGCAGACCTGGCGCAGCGGTATCCTACCAGGATAATTCCGGCGGGCTGGACCGACCCGAAGGCCCTGGGCGAGGACGGCGCGCTCGAAATGGTGCGCATCTGCGTCGAGGAATGGGGTTTCTCCGTCGTCAAGCTGAACCCCGCGCAGAACGAGTATCCGATCGACAGCCCCGTCGTGGTACGCATGGTGGACCGGATCGTCGCGCTTGGCGCGATCCCTGCGTTCCATTTTGGGGCGGATACCGAGTTCACCCCTGCCGAAGGCCTCCGCGCCGTCGCGTTGCGCCATCCGGACTGGCCAGTGATCGGCATCCACATGGGCGGCGGTGGACCCGCCTTTGTTGCGGCCGAATCTCTTTACCTGGCAGCCCGGACGCTTGGACTGACCTGTCCGAACATCTTTTTCATTGAGAGCGCAAAGCGCGACACTCATATCGAAAGCGATCTCATCACCTATCGGGCCGCCGGCCTGCCCTTCGCGCACAACATCGCGGTGGGAAGTGATGCGCCGTACGGGCGGGTGAGCTGGAATTTCGGCGGCTACCGAGCGATGTTCGGGAGGCTGCGCAACGGTGCTACGCATGGTGATCCACGTCTCGCCGATCAGCCGGGCCTGTTCGACGAGGCGGCGGTGCAGGACTTCATGGGTCGCAATATGGCGGACCTCATCATCCGCGCCGACCTGTCCCTTCTCGGCAAGAACTGAAGACTTGCTTCGCCGTATCGACTGTCTGCCGGCTGCTGTCGGCTTACTCAGGTGGCTATGCTGAGAGGGTCCTCGGCACTGAAGATGTTGCCTAAAGCCGCCGGCGGGCAGCCGCGTTCCCTGATGAACAGATGCATTGCTTGTTTGCCGGGAACGAGGTGCTGGCGATCGGCCACGGCAGGATTGCTGGGATGGAGTGACCACAGCCATTGCGCGCTGCGCCACTGGTCGCGCAGTTTTCCTTCGCGTTCGAGCCGGGTTAGAAGGAGACGAACACCATGCCGACAGGCACGGGCCAGCAGGTGCGTATGTCGGGCCTTATCGATCCCGCGACGGGTCACGGCTTTTGTATCGCCTTCGATCATGCGCTGCAGTTCGGAATACGCCCGGGGGGCGTGCAACCCGAAACGATGCTGGACATGATGGCTGAGGCGGGAGGGTACGCCGCTTGCGTACAAGGATGGACTGACGCGATTGATCGCCAGCGTGGCGGACGCTGTTTCGCTTGGCGCCGATGCGGTGATCACCTACCTGTTCTTGGCCACTCCGATCCTGCGCTGGAGAGCAAGAGCTTCGAGGATTGCGCCGCGGTGAACGCAAGGGCGCGGGCAGTCGGTATGCCGCATATCATCGAGACCATGGGTGCGCGGGGCGGACTGGCGCAGAATGTCTTCGACCCCAAATTCATCGCCAGCCATACCGGTGTCGGCGCGGAGATGGGCGCGGACATCATCAAGACCGACTAGCCGGGGAGCGCCGCCGCGCTCAGCGGCATCACTGCGACGCTGCCGGTGCCCGTTCTGATGGCCGGCGGACCACGACAGGACTCCGATATTGGCACGCTTCGCCTGGTTGCGCAGGTGATGCAGGGAGGCGCGGCTGGAACTCTGTTCGGCCGGCAGATCTTCGAGGCTGGCAATCCGCTCGCCGTGATGAAAGCTTGCCGGGCCATCATCCATGGCGGAGTGAGCGTCGGGGACGCGATGGCCGGAGCGGGTTTCTAGAAGTGCGGCAGCGCCAGCCACGGCATGCAGGTGACGACTATGATCGTCATCCACAGCGTCGCTATGTAGCGCCAGCAAGGCGCGCATCGCCTTTTCGGCGCCACCCGCCGACTGCGTAATACCGAAGCCCTGAAGGCATGACTCGTTGAGGGACTTGCGCGATGCGGGGCAGGCACGCCGCCTGCTGGCTCTTGCGGCTGTCTATGACGGAGCCAGTCGGACGGAGGCGGCGAAGATCGGCGGAGTGACGTTGCAGATCGTCCGGGACTGGGTGCTGAAGTTCAACGCCCATGGCCCGGGCGGGCTGATCGACCGCAAGCGACCCGGACAGCCGGCGCGATTGCAGGAGCATCACCGCCGCCAACGCCGCCGGATGGGGTGAAAAGCGGCCGGGTGTTCGCGGGGAGTCACCTATCGGTGGTTGCGGGGGCACGCAACCACTTATGCCGAACTCGCTTCCTCGCTCTCTCGCGGCGGTAACATGAGTTCGAGTCCCCCACGGAACCCTGGCCCGTGCCGACCGGCCGGCGCCGCCGCCTCGCGGCGCGAAGTAGTGCATCCCGCCAGCGACGGGGATCACCGTGCCGGTGATGTACGACGCCAGCGGCGACGACAGGAACGCCACAAGGTGTGCGACATCCTCCGGCTGCCCCCAGTTAGCCGATGGGGATGTCGTGGGTATGGATAAGCGCCGAACGACCACTCTTGAAGGGGCCGCAATTATTTGATTCGGCAACCAAAGTTGGTCAACCGGTGGAGACCCGATCGGCGCCGGTCAGACCCCACTCCGAACGAATTTCTTCAGGGGAGCCAGCGCGCTACGGCGCTTCAGCGCGGGGGCCCGTTTGGGCTCTTCCGCACACGAGGTGTCGTGGCGCGGCCGACCGACAGCGCCGGCCCGCTCAGTTGAAGCCCAACCGTTGAGCCGCGACGCGGAAACCCTGTTGCCGCCAGCTTGTTTCCAGCTGGATCGTCGATTCCTCGTCGGCCCCGCGCGGACACCACTGCTCCAGGATCACCGCCATGCCGTCGCGGTCGATCTGGCGGAGCGCTCCCCGCAGCGCCTCGATGTCGAGGCGTCCCTCGCCGAAGGGGGCGCCGACAACGTGCCCGCCGGTTCCGTCCGGATGCGGAATCAGCCGGTAATCCTTGACGTGAACATTGCGCGCATAGGGAGCGAGGATGCTCACCGTCTCCATCGGCCATTCCTGGGCTATGATCGAGTTGGCCGTGTCAAGGCAGACACCGACGGCAGGCGAATTCACTTGGTCCATCAGCGCGGCGAGATCCTCGCTGGCCTGGAGGAAATAGTTCTCTACCGCAATCGTGACTCCCGCGGCCGCATAGGCCGGGGCCGCGGCGGCCAGGGTGTCGCGGAACAGACTCGGGGCCGGATCGATATCGGGCGAATACAACACCAGGCGGACGATGTCCGACCTGAGCTCGATCGCCATGGCCAGATAGGCGTCGAGCCGCGCTGCCGTCGCGCCGGTCGTACCGAGCTGCAGGCGGACGCCATGATTGGTCGCCAGGTCAAGAAGCCCCTTGAGCTCGGCCTTCGACATGGCGACCAGCTCGTTGCTGTCGGCGATCTGCAGCAGCGAGCACCCCAGCCCCGCCACGTCCTTGACCATTTCGGCCAGCCGCAGCGGCCGCGGCGGTTGAAAATTCGGCGTGCCGACCGCCCAACGGTACATGTAGCTGCTGAGCCCAAGTTTCATGATGCAACTCCGGTCATCGGGTGATGACTGATGGCACGCGCGGCGCGCGGCGTCAGTCGAGGAAGCCTGTCGAGAACCAGGGCACGGCGGCGATCAGCAGGATGCCGGCGACCAGCGCCCCGATATAGGGCCACACCCGCCGCATGCCGGCGTCGGGGCTGATCTCGGCGATGCGGGAGGCCGCGTAGTAGCCAAGGCCGAACGGTGGCGCGTAGAGGCCGGTGCCCATGGCCAGGATGACCACCATGGCATACTGCACGTCGGAGATGCCGAGCAGCCGGGCCGCCGGGAACAGCAGCGGGCCGAACAGCACCATCGCCGGAATCCCCTCCAGCACGCTACCGAGCACCAGCATCACCACGATGGTGACGAGCAGGAAGCCATAGCGGCCGCCGGGCATGGTGATGACGAAATTGGCGATCGCATGGGAGAAGTTCGACTGGGTCAGCGCCCAGCTCATCGAGGTGGCGGCGCCGATGATGAACATGATCGCCGCGGCCAGCGAGGCGGTGTGCACGAGCATGGGGAAGACGTGCCGCCACCGGAAGCCGCGATAGACGAACGCGCCCACCAGCACCGCATAGGCGATGCCGATGGTCGCGACCTCGGTCGCGGTGGCGACGCCCTCGATGACGGCGAAGCGCACGATGAACGGCAGGATCAGGGCTGGCAGGGCAATGACGAAGCGGCGCCCCACCTCGTGCGGCGAAACCCGCCCCTCGTTGCTCGCGCCCAGGCCGACCTTGTTGGCGCGGAAGCGTGCGACCAGGCCGAGCGCGAGCGCCAGCACGATGCCGGGCACCAGCCCGCCGGTGAACAATGCCGAGATCGACACGCCGGCCACCGAGCCGATGATGATCAGCACGACCGAAGGTGGAATCGTCTCCGCCATGGAGGCCGAGCAGCTGAGCAGCGAGACGATCTCGCCCTCGTCCACGCCGCGGCGCTTCATTTCCGGCACCAGCACCGGCGCCACCGCCGCCAGATCGGCGGCCTTGGCGCCGGAAATTCCGGAGACCAACAGCACGCCGCCGATCAGCACGTAGGCGAGACCACCGCGCACGCGCCCGATCAGCGAGGCAAGGAACGCCACCATCACCTCGGCCATGCGTGTCGACACCAGCAGGTAGCCGAGCAGGACGAAAAGCGGGATCGCCAGCAGGATGATGGAGCTCATGCCCTCCGACATTTCGCCGGCCAGCACGGCGAGCGGCGTGTCGCTGGTGGTCACCAGATAGGCCACCGTGCAGAGCCCGAAGGTGAAGGCGATCGGAATGCCGGAAAGTACGCCCGCCGCCAGCAGCACGACGAAGAACAGCACCAGGCTCCAGTTGCCGACCGCAACCAGAAGCGGCGACGCCAGCCACAGCGCGACGACGATCACGCCGACCACCCCGACGCCGAAAAGGACATTGCTGAGGCCGCGCGAGGCCAGCGCCAGCAGGCAGGCGACGATCATCAGCACACAGCCCACCGGCATCGCGGCGGCGGCATAGACGTCGGAAATCCCCAGCCCCGGCAGGTCCACGTCGGTCTGCATCTGCATGTAGATGAGCGTGCCCGGCAGCAGCGCGATCAGCAGCGTCCCGGCGGCGGCGAACGCCAGGGCGTCGAGCCTGGCCGGCCAGCGCCCCGGCAGGTTCACGGCAATCGTCGTCATCCGCATGTGCTCGTGCCGGAGCAACGCGGTGGTAGCCCCGATCATGCTGAGCCAGAGGAACAGCATGGTCGCGAGCTGGTCGGACCAGATCAGCGGCCGGTTGAAGACGAACCGGGCGACGACCCCGGTGAAGGTGACCACCACCTCCGCCGCCACCAGAGCCGCCGCCACGAGGTCGATGCCGAAGCCGTACCATTGCTCCGCGCGCCGAAGCGCGCGGACAATGACAGGCGCCGTCTCAGGAAGATCGGGCTCGACGACCTCGATGTCGCCGGCAATCTCCGCCGCCGGTTCGGCCGCCGCGCGAACCATCAGCCGAGCTTCCCGACCGCACCTTCCAGCAGGCCCCAGCCCTCGTCGCCGAACTTCTTGTGCCACGACGGGTAGAAGTCGGTCTTGCCGACGGTCGCCCGGAAGGCTGGCTTGTCCGGGTCCACGATAGTCATGCCGGCATTCTTCAGGGTCGCCTGCAGGGAGGACGACAGTTTCGCGATGTCGTCGCGCTCGGCCAGCCCGGCGGCGTTGAACTCCTCGGTCACGGCATCCTGCATCGGCTTCGGCAAGCGCCCGAACGCGGCCTTGTTGCCGAGGATGAAATACCCGTCCCACACGTGGTTGGTCATGCTGCAGAACTTCTGCACTTCATTGAGCTTCGCCGTGGCGATGATCGGCAGCGGGTTTTCCTGCCCGTCCACGAGGTGGGTCTGGAGCGCGGTATAGACCTCGCTGAAATCGATCGCCGTAGGCGCGGCGCCGAGCGAGCTGAACAGCGAGGTGAGGAGCGGCGCGTTCGGCACGCGGATCTTGAAGCCCTTGAGGTCGTCCGGGTTGTTGATCCCCTTGGCGGACGACGTGATCTGGCGGAATCCGTTGTCCCAGCTGCGCCCGACCAGGAACACCTCGGTGCGGGCGATGTTGTCGCTGACGAACTTGCCGAGCGCGCCGTCCATCGCCTTCCAGACGTTGTCGTAGCCGGGGAAGGCGAACCCGACATTGACGATGCCGGCGGCCGGCACGAAGGTGGCGAGCACCGAGGCCGCCATGTTGATGAACTGCACGCCGCCGAGGCGGGCCTGGGCGATCAACTGTGCATCGGTGCCGAGCTGGGCCGCGGGGAACAGCTGGATCACCAGATCGCCGGAGGTTTTTTCCTTGATCTTGTCGATCGCCTGCTGCGCCCGCACGTTCACCGGATGCGACGGCTCCTGGCCGGTGGCCAGCTTGTAGGTGAACTGGGCGGCGCTGGCGGGACGGGTCCTGATGGCCACCAGCGGCAACGCGGCCCCGGCTGCCAGGATGTTTCGGCGCGTGACCTCGATTCTCGGCATGTTTCTCTCCCTTGATTGATAGGCTTATCCCCAGGCGGGCTTCATGATGACAGCCAGGTCTCGATGTTCTTCACCATCATCGCAGTGGAAATCCCGTAGCGGTCGTGCAGTGTCGGTAGCGCGCCGGCGGCCAGGAAGGCGTCGGGCAGGCCGATCTGGCGGAAGCGTGGCGCCACACCGGCGCGCAGCAGCGTCGCCGCCACCGCCTCGCCGAGCCCGCCGATGACGGTGTGGTTCTCGGCCACCACGACCAGCCGCCCGGGACGCGACGCGGCCTGAAGGATGGCCGCCTCGTCGAGCGGCTTGATGGTCGCCACGTGCAGCACGGCGGCCTCGATGCGGTCGGCGCGGAGTGCTGACGCGGTCTCCAGCGCCCGCATCGTCATCAGCCCCGAGGACACGATCAGCACGTCGGCGCCGTCGCGCAGCATGGCCGCCTTGCCGAGTTCGAAGCGATAGTCGTACTGGTCGAGCACGACCGGCACTTTGCCCCTGAGCAGGCGCATATAGACGGGACCGCGGTAGGCGGCGATCGCCGGCACGGCCTGCTCGATATCGATCGCGTCGCAGGGGTCGATGATGGTGATGCCGGGAAGGCCACGGAAAATGGCCAGGTCCTCGGTGGCCTGGTGGCTCGGGCCGTAGCCGCTGGTCAGGCCGGGCAGGGCGCAGAGGATTTTGACGTTGAGGTGTTCCTCGACGATGGTCTGGCAGATGAAGTCATAGGCCCGGCGGGAGGCGAAGGTCGCATAGGTGGTGGCGAACGGGGTGAATCCCTCGTGCGCCAGGCCGGCGGCCGCGCCCATCAGCAACTGCTCGGCCATGCCCATCTGGTAGAAGCGGTCGGGGAAGGCCTGGGCGAAGATGTGCAGGTCCGTGTACTTGCTGAGGTCGGCGGTCATGCCGACGATGTCGGGCCGCTCCTCGGCCAGCTTTACCAGCGCGTGGCCGAACGGGGCGGAACGCGTGGCCTGCCCCTCGGCGGCGATCGAAGCGATCATCGCCGAAGTCTTGAGCCGGGGCGTGTTGGTGCTCATGCGACCCTCCCGGTGTCCAGCGCCTCAAGCGCAAGCGCCCATTCGTGCGGTTCGACCTTGAGGAAGTGGTTGCGCTCGCGCGCTTCCAGGAACGGCACGCCCTTGCCCATGCGGGTGTCGCAGATGATCACCCGCGGCTTCGGCTCGGCGAGCGCGCGGGCGGTGTCGAAGGCCGCGCGCAGGGCCGGGATGTCGTTGCCGTCGACGCGCTCGGCGTGCCAGCCGAAGGCTTCCCATTTCGGCGCCAGCGGTTCGCTGCACAGCATCCGGGTGGACGGACCGTCGGCCTGCTGGTTGTTGAAGTCGACCACGCAGATGAGGTTGTCGAGCTTCCAGTGGGCCGCCGACATCGCCGCTTCCCAGGTCGATCCCTCGCCCAGCTCGCCGTCGGACATCAGGTTGTAGACGAAGGAGGCGGACTTCTTGCGCTTGAGGCCGAGCCCGATGCCGACCGCGATCGACAGGCCGAGGCCGAGCGAGCCGCCACTCATCTCCATGCCGGGCGTGTAAGTCGCCATGCCCGACATCGGCAGCCGGCTGGCGTCGCCGCCATAAGTCTCCAGTTCGGCGGCGGGCAGAATCTCGGCCTCGATCAGCGCGGCATAGAGGGCGATCGCATAATGCCCGGCGGAAAGCAGGAAACGGTCCCGCCCCTCCCAGCGCGGATCCTCCGGACGGGTCGCGAGCGCATGGAAGTAGGCGACCGCCAGCACGTCGGCGATGCCCAGCGCCTGGGCGATGTAGCCCTGGCCCTGCACCTCGCCCATCCGGAGCGCATGGCGCCGGATGCGCCGCGCACGTTCCTCCAGGCTGACGGCGTTGCTGAGTACTGGCGATCCGGCCATTTCGGAGCTCCCGATCAATGAATGAGCATGCCGCCGTTGACGTCGATCACGGCGCCCGTGATGTAGGAAGAAAGGTCGGAGGCCAGGAACAGGAAGGCCCCCGCCACGTCCGACGCCTCGCCAAGGCGGGGAAGCGGGATGCCCTTCAGGATCTCGACCTTCATCGCGGGCGTCATCATGCCGCCGGTGATGTCGGTCTGGATCAGGCCGGGCGCGACGCAGTTGACCCGGACGTTGTTCGGCCCGAGTTCGCGCGCCATCGCCTTGGCCAGCCCGAGCACGCCGGCCTTGGCCGACGAATAGTGCGGCCCGCCGAAGATGCCGCCGCCGCGCTGCGCCGACACCGACGACATGCAGGCGATCGAGCCCTGCTTGCGCGAGCGCATGTGCGGCACCACGGCCTGGCTGAGGTTGAGCACGCCGTCGAGATTGACGGACATGATCCGCCGCCAGTCCTCCTGGGTGATGCCCATGAGCTTGACGGGCTGGGTGATCCCGGCGTTGTTGACCAGCACGTCCACCTGGCCGCAGGCGGCAAGCGTGCGCTCGATGGCCGCCTTGCAGCTTTCGGGTTTGGTTACGTCGCAGGCCAGGCCGAGGTGGTCGGGACCCAGCTCCGCCGCGGCAGCGGCCGAGGCGGCTTCGTCCAGGTCGAGGATGACAACCCTCGCGCCGTGCTGGGCGAACAGGCGGGCGGTGGCGCGTCCGATGCCGCGAAGGCTTGCAGCACCGGAAATGACAGTTACGCGGCCCTTCAGGAGCATCGTTTCCTCCATATTCTTTCGCGCGGAGTTCTGAACCAAGTGCGGCGGGGAGGACAAACGCGAAGTTTGCATCAATTGGTGAATTGAGCTCATTATGAGTGGCGATGCAGCATCTCCTGCTCACCGCTCTGCGCAGCTTCGACGCGGCCGGCCGGACCGGGTCGTTCCGCGCGGCCGCTTCCGCGCTGGGCGTTACCCCAAGCGCGGTAAGCCATTCGATCCGTGGCCTGGAAGAGGCCCTTGAGACCCTGCTGTTCGTGCGCGACGGACGGCGCATCCGTTTGACGCCGCAGGGCGAAACCCTGCTGTTCCACGTCCAGCAGGGGTTCGCGGAGATGAAGCGTGGCGTCGAGGCGGTCTCCGGGCACAACCGCACCCTACTGCGGCTTCACTGTGCGCCGAGCATGGCGGCGCAATGGCTGGTGCCCCGCCTGCCCCGCATGCTCGCCGAATGCGAAGGCCTGGAGGTTCGGATTTCAGCGGGGACCGACTACACGCGATTCCAGGGCGACGAATTCGACATGGACATCGTTTATGGGATGGACTGGGCGGAGGCATACGCCAAGAACCACCATCCCCCCATCGTGGTGCTGCCGCTCGGCGAGGAGGTGGTCACCCCGCTGTGTGCCCCGACGTTGGCGAAGCGCATCCGCACGCCGCGCGACTTGCTGTCGCAGACGCTGATCGAAAGCGACAACAAGACGATCCGCTGGCCGGCATGGTTCGCCGCCAACGACTTGGCCGCGCCGAAGCCCCATGGACCGCGGTTCGACCGCAGCTTCCTGTCCATATTCATGGCGGTGGATGGGCTCGGGGTGGCGCTTGAATCGACGCGCCTGGCCGAGCGTGAACTGGCGAGCGGACGGCTGGTGCGCCCGCTACCCGCGTGCAGCGACGTGCGCTATGTCGGCCATTGGCTGACCTTTCCGCGCGCCGAACGCTACCAGCCGAACGTG
>Ga0181517_10004275_pt1 | contig 13139 bp, 12 predicted proteins | sample PEATcosm2014_Bin_31_FD_119748 | JGI IMG/M metagenome (GOLD analysis project Ga0181517, IMG submission 119748) | Peatland microbial communities from MTU Mesocosm Facility, Houghton, MI, USA - PEATcosm2014_Bin01_30_metaG | ecosystem: Environmental > Terrestrial > Soil > Wetlands > Peat | place... | reverse complement strand
CCTTTGGTCAAGGAAGGATGTAGTATCTCTAATCCGATATTTTTCTGTTTGCCTCGGTGGCTTTAACTGACCATTGATCAAAAACGCTGGCGATGGCTGCCATAGGGAGCATCCTCTAGACCTTCTCTGTCACTTCCCTGACGACCCGTGCAGTGGCTTGGCTACAGTCCTCGCGTGTTGCTTTCGTTAGGGGCATGAGAACACCCCATGGTATCTGCTCAAGCCGGTGATCTGACCGCAAGAGTACAAGGTTCGCTGACCGTGCCTTCCGATCAACTGTCGTCACCATGAAAGTCCCATCGTGCTCCGGAACCGTAACGTCATCGCCGATCTTGGGGATGTACCCTTGTTTGGCCATGCGCACAGTCTAATCCAGCCTTCAGACCTGTGGAAATCAAACTGCTCGCTACCCAATTGTCTCGTCCGTTGAACCTTGCTTGATTACCAGCTTGGTCAACAACACGCTAATAGGAAACTACCGGGCACTCATGGGTGTAGGCATGACACTGTGATCGTCGGAAAGCCGCAGATCACCACGGATGCGCACAAGCCGTATCTCAAAGCTGTAGAGGATGCGTTCGGCGGCGATGCGGACTATGCGATGCTGCACAAGGTCTACGGCGCGTCTGGCGAGCCTGAGACGCGCTACAGCCCGGCTACCTGCATCGGCTGTGACATGAAGACGGTGAGCGGCGTCCCTGATCCTAAGCACGTTAGCACATCATTCGTGGAACGCCAGAATCTCTCCATGCGCATGTCGATGCGCCGCTTCACTCGCCTGACAAACGGATTCTCGAAGAAAGTGGAGAACCACGGCCATGCGGTTGCGCTGTACTTCATGTATTACAACTTCGTCAGAGTCCATCAAACGCTGCGCGTGACCCCAGCAATGGAAGCCGGACTGAGCGGTCATGTGTGGGATATAGATGAATTGGTGGCCCTGCTACCAGAGACGAAACCAGCGAAGCGTGGCCCCTACAATAAGAAGCCTGCTGGCAGTGGGCCAAAAGAGAAATGAACCCTTGTAAAAAAAGGCCCCTCCTGCCGAGGGGCCGAGTAACTAAAGGGTTGATGCGTGTCTCAAACGGTATCCGGGCTGAAGTAGTAATACTGTCTCAAATTGCTCACCGGCTATTGATTTTGACCCTGAAGCTCGGGGGGGGGTCTGCGGCCTTGTTTGAACCAGTAGAGGCTCATTGGATCGCAAGCATGGGTGGATTCAAGTCGTTGGAGGTCTGTTCCAGTTGCAACGGTTCCTACGGTCGTAAAGCAAGCCCTACATATTGAATCGTAGGTTCCGTTCTCGTTCAATCTGTGCGCAAACTCTTGAGAGAGCATTCTGCACCTCTTCTAAGTGCCAGTTTAGCTTAGTGAGGTGGAAAGATTACCGCCTTCCCCAGTGAGAAACTGTATAGTTTTGCTCATGTGCGCGAATTTTCATACTTCCACAGAATTTCAGACTGACCCACTACCTGAATTTCATATTTACCCACTACCGACAAACTAGTCGATTGCAACTCAGCCTGCCTGAGGCACTACACTTGTGCGATATGGCAGAAAAGCTGAGAGAAAACGACGGAGTCAACTATGGCAAAGAGCAGGCTAGGGTTGCGCTCTGGGTGAGCGGGGCGTGGGTCCTGCCTCTTTTAGGAGCCGCGTACTGGCTTCACTCTGGCTCTATATTCGTCAATGTTCTACTCGCTCTTCTCGTGATACTGCTTGCTCCCCTTCCTGCGCTGCTTTATGCACACAGGCAACGTGGCCGTCTGCTTACGAGCATGGCTAATGCCGAGGAAGAAGTCGCGCAGCTGAGGTTACAGCTGGAGACGGTGCGGTTCCGAACATCGCGATTGCGGGAGGAGTTACAAGCTGCCGACCGGCAGGCCAGACTGTCGCACCAACTTGCTCTTCTTGGACAATTCACGGCGGGCTTCATGCATGAGATCAACAACCCTCTGGCGATTGTGGCGGGCCGCCTCGAAGTGCTGTTGGGTGAACGCAAGCAGGATGCCGCACTCTGCGCCGATCTCGAAGCGATGCTGAAAGAGTCCCGCTACATGAGCAACATTGCCAGTACTCTGCTGCAGGCATTGCGACGGGAGCGAGGCGGAGAGGTCTTCGAGGCCTCGGTGCCTCATAAGGTCCTCAAGGATGTGTTGAGGACGCTGCGGCCATCGGCCGAGGTTCAAGGAGTGATGCTGATCGAGGAGATTGCGGAAGCGCCGCGCGTGGATGTGCCCGAACATGTGGTTGGCGAGGTCGTTCGCGGCCTGCTGAACAATGCACTCCAGGCATTGCAGGGACGCGACGAAGTTATGATCTGGGTGCGTCTTGATCCATATCGCACAGCTGGCGCTAAAGTGGTGGTCCGGATCGAAGACAACGGGCCGGGCGTGCCGGAGAGCATTCGCACACACCTCTTTGAGCCGTTCGTCTCGCAGAGCGCCGGGCGGGAGCGGCTGGGTCTGGGGCTGTTTCTGGCCGCAAGCCTGCTGGATATGTATGATGGCCGGATTCGGTATGAGCCGAGGAACGGCGGCGGCGCCAGCTTCGTGATCGAGATGCCCCCGGCCAGGTTTACCCGTGGTCAGCCTTATCATTGGTTCGCCGGAGGAACGACAGATTGAGCCGAATCCTGGTCATCGACGACGAACCAGCGCTGGGGGAAAACATCCAGCGGATGCTGCGATCAACCGGAGTTACGGTTACCGTTTATGTCGACCCAGCCAAGGGGCTGGCCGAATGTCTCGTCAACCCACCCGACCTGGTTCTGCTGGACATACGTATGCCGGGGATGTCTGGGGAAGAGGTCTTTGCCCAGCTGCATGAAGCGCATCCCGGACTTCCTATTGTCTTTCTCACCGCCTTCGGGTCGGTGGAGGGAGCTGTACTGGCGATACGCAGTGGCGCCTTCGATTATCTGCAGAAGCCATTCAAACGCGAAGAACTGCAACTGGTCGTGAATCGGGCACTCTCCCATGCCAAGCTTGAGCACGAAGTCGAGGCGCTGAAAGACCGCCTGGAGGCACTCGGTGAGACAGAAGAAGCACAAAGCCGAAGCCCGGTTATGTTGGACCAGATGAACAAGTGCCGCAGGGCGGCTGCCACGGACGCAACGCTCATGATTCTTGGAGAGAGCGGTACGGGTAAGGAGGTGATGGCCCGGTTCATCCACAACCAGAGCCTGCGCAAGGATGGTCCGTTTGTGCCGGTCGAGTGCAGCGCCATGCCGGGGTCTCTGATCGAGAGCGAACTCTTCGGGTATGAGCGAGGCGCCTTCACCGGGGCAGAACGTACCAAGAAAGGACTCATCGAATCGGCAGATAAAGGAACGCTGTTTCTGGACGAGATCGGTGACCTGGGGGTGGAACTTCAGACACGGCTCTTCCGGTTTGTGGAGGAGAGGTCCCTGCGGCGGCTGGGGGCCCTTTCAACAGTGCCTGTGGATTGCCGCATCGTGTGCGCAACCAACCAGGATCTCGCAGCCAAGATCAAGGCAGGAACATTTCGCGAAGAGCTCTTCTACAGGTTGAGCGTGGTGACGGTCAAGCTTCCTCCGCTGCGCGAGAGGCCGGAGGACATACCCCATCTGGCTCGCTTTTTCCTGGAGAGGTTCTCTCGTCGTTATGGCAAGAGCCTTTCGGGTTCTCCACGATTTTACGAGGCGCTTCTGAGGGAGCGTTGGCCGGGCAATGTGCGGCAATTGAAGAATGTGATGGAACGACTGTCGGCGGTGCATCCGGGGGGAGTGTTGGAGCCGGAAGATATCGAAGAGGATTCACCTAACGTCGATGCTTTGGCCTCTCTTTCCACCCTGCCCTGGAAGGATGCCCGGGAACAGTATCTCGCCAGCTTTGAGATCTCCTACGCGCAAGCCGTGCTGGCGCGTTGTGGTGGGAATGTCAGTGCAGCCGCGCGAGAGGCCGGCGTGGACCGGAAGACCTTTTACGCCCTGTTAAAACGGGAGAAGGAGCAGCCGGATGGGGAGTCTACTCCCCAGTCTGCCCCCAAAAACGGGGAATGAGTTCCACATAGTATGAGCAGCATCTGCGGCAAACCATTGATATGAAAGCTTCCGTACTTTGGTCTGTCATGTGCAGACAACACAGCAGGAGCTCCCGCACATGAAACTCAGGCTTTCAGCCGTAAAGGTAACTCTCTTGGTGTTCGGATTTGTCTTGGTCATGCCACAGCAGGGTCACGCGATTCCCGCGTTCGCCCGCAAATACGGCGTCAAGTGTTATGCCTGCCACACCGTACCGCCGGCGCTGAATAAAAACGGCTATATGTTCAAGCGTCTTGGCTACCGGTTGCCTCCCGATGAGATGGACGGAACCAAACCGGCGCCCAAGATCACCGAGCTGGACAAAAACAATAAGTTTGATCTAACCAATGCCCTGGCCCTGGTTCTGCAGACCAGCTTCACCGCCGACAAGACCGTGGCGGATGCGGGCAATACCACCTCCTCATCTCCTTCCTCGTCGTGCAACAGCGGTATAGACGGCACACAACAGAGCTCCTCTTGTTCCAGCTTCAATTTAGACGAGGCGGCGCTGTTCGCGGCAGGAGCCATCCCCGAGACCGGCTTCTCTTATTTTGCGCACTACGAGCTTTACCAGGATGGGAACAGCGATCTGGAGCAAGGCTTCGGCGTATACACCGGAGGCCGCGCCAATAGCAGTTACTTCATCAAAGCCGGTGAGATGCACATGCAGGAGGGCGAGGGAACTCGGGCAGCGATGTTCTACAATCTCTTTTCCGACCCTGCCTACACGCTGACCAACGTCGATCCCATCAACTTCTCACTCGATCAGCACCCGGTCGGGGTGGACGTGGGATATACCTGGGCCTCGAACTACTTCAAAAGGGTCTTTTCCGCATCGGCAAAGGTGACCAACGGGCTGAATGCGGACGGCAGCGAGATTCTTGAAAACTCGACCAGAAACTCCAAGGACGTTTGGGCGGACGCAGATTACTGGTTTGGGCCCGACGGCGGCGTGACCGTCATGATGTACCACGGGTCAAAGGACCAGATACAGAATGCAGGCGCTGTGAATCAGTTCACATATACCCCAACCATGTGGCGATCCGGTGCCTTCGGCAACTACCTGTTCTTCGACAAGCTGGACTTGCTCGGAGGCTACATCCGCAGTCAGGATGATTGGCAGTGGGTGCAGGGCGGACCGCTCACGCACTACATCGCGAACACATATCGTGGTGAGGCAGACTACTACTTCAAGCCGGGGCTGGTGCTGATGGCACGTGTCGACCGTTCGACCCAGAGTATCGCACCGCAGCCTCTGATGCATACGCGGGTCTGGAGCATTGGTGGCGAACATGCTCTTACCGATTTGGGCAATGTTGTCGCACGTGCTGCATATACGCAGGAGCACGATGGCGACCCGTTCGCCCTGGTAGGCACCACCGACAAGTTATTCAAATTCGACGTTCGATATATGTGGTAAGGAGAGACTGAAATGCATAAAGCAATTGCAATCGTGGCGTTCGCCGGGCTTACCTTTCCCCTGACTCTCATCGCGCAGAGCAGCGGTAACGTAACCCTTCCGCAAGACAAGGGGCCGGCTAAGATCGACGTATCAGCCTACCCGGCGGCTCAGCAGCAGGGGTACAAGGTGTTTGTGGACAAATGCGCCAAGTGTCACACCATTGCGCGCCCCATCAACACCACCATGACAAAGGATGAGTGGGAGCGCTACGTGAAGCGCATGATGCACAAGCCGAACTCGGGCATCAGCGACAACCAGGGAAAGACGATCTTCGAATTTCTTGCCTACGACCAGGAGACTCGCAAGGACAAGAACCCGACGGTTTTCTTTAAGTCGCTCAGCGACGATGAGATCGAGAAGCTGAAGGCCGCACAGCATTAAAGCGGCGTCGCGTGGCTGTTGAAGGCCTTGCCTCAAATGGGCATGGTAGCGTTGCAATCAGCCCCGGTGAGGACTAGCCTCTCTCGCCGGGGCGTTGTTTCAAGTAAGCAGCTACGCGTTGCAATGTTTTAGTCTGTTGCATCGGAAGACTCGTTATAACAGGAACGCATGAGCTACTCAATCACAGTCCCGGACCAGGAATACTTCGACAAGAATATTCCCTGTCGCGCTGCCTGTCCCATCCACACGGAATGCGGGCGGTATGTGCAGGCCATCGGGATTTCGAAAGATGAGGAAGCGTACCTTCTGGCTCGCGCGCCCAATCCATTCGCCTATGTGCTGGGACGTATATGCGCGCATCCCTGCGAGGACAACTGTCGGCGTGGCAAGATCGACGAGCCAATCGCCATCTGCGCTCTGAAACGCTACGCTACCGACCGGCACAACCTGGGCACCGGGCACGATCCGGCGCGAAAGAAACTCTCCCCTGCGCCGAAACGTGACAAACGCGTTGCTATTGTGGGGGCCGGTGTATGCGGCCTTACCTGTGCCCACGATTTGGCTCTGCTGGGTTACACGGTCGACGTATACGAATCCGCTCCGGTTCCCGGCGGAATGCTCTATCTGGGCATCCCCCAGTTCCGCCTGCCGAGAGAGATCATCAAGATGGAGGTGGACAACATCCTCGCCATGGGGGTTACGCTGCATACACGCGTGACCCTGGGACGCGACATCTCCTTCGCTGATCTGCGATCGAAGTCCGATGCGGTCCTGCTGGCCACTGGTCTCAACAAGGGACGCGAGCTGAACATTCCAGGAGCGCATCTGGCAGGCGTCTACAACGGCATCGACTTCCTCATCAATGTGAATCTTGGCTTCGAGATTGAGCTTGGCAAGCGGGTGGTTGTGGTCGGAGGCGGCAATGTAGCCATCGACGTGGCTCGCGCCGCCGTGCGCCTGGTGCAGGAAGGATCGATGGATTCACCCGGTGAGAGTCTTCAGCCCGCTCTTGACGCGGCCCGCCTGGCGATGCGCTCGGGCGCTCAGGAAGTCGACATGGTGAGCCTCGAATCCCGCGCTCAGATGCCCGCGTGGAAGGGCGAGGTGGACGAGGCCGAGCAGGAAGGAATCGTGGTGGACAACGGTTGGGGGCCGAAGGAGATCGTGGGGGAGAACGGCGTCGTCACTGGCCTGAAGGTCCGCCGTTGCCTCACGGTCTTCGACGAAAATGGCCGCTTCAATCCCGCCTTCAGTGACGAGGAAAAGATCATTCCGTGCGACAGTGTGATCCTGGCCATCGGCCAGCAGGCGGACCTTTCCTTCCTCAGTGGCGAGGAGGGCGTGCAGGTGACTCCCCGCGGTATCCTCAAGATCGACGAAGACCTGGCAACCACCGCGCCGGGTGTCTTCGCCGGCGGCGATGTGGCCTTCGGCCCGCGCGTCCTGGTGGAGGCCGTGGCCAACGGCCACCGCGCGGCGCGCTCCATTCATGTCTATCTCAGCGGCAAAACCAAAAAAACCGTACGCAGCCGCTTTCGCATCATGCCCAACTGGTCCATGCCGCGCGGCTTTCTCACCACACCACGGCAGAAGATGCCCGTACTCGCAGCCAACCGCAGGATCGGCATCGCCGAAGTGGAACTGGGCTTTGACGAGGAACAAGGCCGTGCCGAGGGGCTGCGCTGTCTCAACTGCCAGGTGAATACCATCTTCGACGGATCGAAGTGCATCCTCTGCGCCGGTTGCGTGGACGTATGTCCGGAGAGTTGTCTGCGTCTGGTGGACTTGGCACAGGTGAGCGGCGACCAACGATACGACGCACTGATTCAACATCGCTACGGAGTGCCCGCGGCCGAACTCAAGGCGGGCCAGGCTGGCGCCATCATCAAGAACGAAGAGAAGTGCATTCGCTGCGGTCTCTGCGCAGACCGCTGCCCAACCAACGCGATCACCATGGAAGCTCTGGAACAGCAGGAACGGGAAGTCTTTGAGTAAGGGAGCAAGGCAATGAATCGACGAAGCTTTTTCAAATTCAGCTGGGGTGCGGTAGGTCTAACTGCCCTTGTCTCAGCGGTAGGGGTCAGTCTGGCAGCCGTTGTCCGGTTCCTGGTGCCGAACGTATTTTATGAGCCTCCACAGGCCTTCAAGATCGGCGATCCCGCTGATTACCCCTTCGGCCCACCGACGTTTCTCGTGGAGGAAAAGATCTTCGTCTTCCGCGATCGCGACAAGGGTTTCGCTGTAGCAAGCGCGGTCTGCACGCATCTTGGCTGCACGGTTGCATACTTCCCCAGTGATAGCCGCTTCCACTGCCCCTGCCACGGCAGCGTCTTTGGTCCCAACGGCCTGGTGCAGCATGGTCCGGCACCGCGCGCGCTGGAGTGGTTTGAAGTGACGCTGGCACGCGATGGAATGCTTCGCGTTGACAAAGACAAAGTCGTTCCACCTACCTACCGGTTGATGGTGTAAACATGAATCTGATCCGCGAAATCTGGCGTTCGATCGTGCGGCGCGATCCGCTCACCACCGACAAGGGAAAGTCCGAACTGGTCTTTCTCAATGTGTGGCTGCACATCCATCCGGCCAAAGTTAAAAAGGAGAACATGAAGTTCAGGCACTCCTTCTACCTGGGCTTTATCACCTTCTTCCTCTTTCTCATCCTGCTGACCACCGGAATCGCGCTGATGTGTTACTACCGGCCCTACCCGCCGCAGGCATATCAGGACATGAAAGACCTTCAGTTTGTCGTTTTCATGGGGCCTTTCCTGCGCAACATGCATCGCTGGGCTGCGCATGGCATGGTGATATGCGTCTTTCTGCATATGTGCCGGGTCTTCTATACCGGCTCCTATAAGAAGCCACGTCAGTTCAACTGGGTGGTCGGCGTGCTGTTGCTGCTTCTGACCCTCGGGCTCTCCTTCACCGGTTATCTGCTGCCATGGGACCAACTGGCCTACTGGGCCATCACGGTGGGCAGTAATATCGGCAGCTACGCTCCGCTGGTCGGCGGGCAGTTGCGCGAACTGCTGCTAGGCGGCCACACGGTCGGTGAGGCCGCTTTGCTTCGTTTCTATGTGCTTCATGTGGCCGTACTCCCCTCACTCCTCATTCTGTTGACCATCGTTCACTTCTGGCGAGTGCGCAAAGATGGTGGACTCTCGCGGCCAGTCTGGACGCTGAAGCCGAAGACTGAGTCGCTTGTCACCATCGGCGCGCCGACTGTGGTCGCTCCGCTGCAAGTGGAAGCAGCTTCCAAGGACAAGACCTACGGACTGATGGAGGTCGTCACCGGCAAGCCCATCTTCGAGACGATCACTCCCGAAGAGGAGGAAGATACAGTCTTCTCCTATCCGTACGCGTTCGTTCGCGAGGCTGTTGTGCTGATGGCAACGGTCACGACCGTCATGGCGATGTCGTTGTTCCTGAACGCGCCCCTGGAACAATTGGCCAACCCGGCGAAGACTCCCAATCCTGCCAAGGCGCCGTGGTACTTTCTGGGGCTGCAGGAGTTGGTAAGCCACTCCGCGTTACTGGGCGGCGTGGTAGCGCCGGCTCTGATGGTGCTTGCTCTGCTCGCAATCCCGTATCTCGACAGGAACCCCAGCCGTCGTCCCGCGGATCGCAAGCTAATTCTCTGGCTCTTCGCGCTCTTTGTTGTTGCTAACCTGGCGTTGATCATCATTGGGACATTCTTTCGAGGACCGGGTTGGGCACTGGTCCCACCATGGGTACATGTCACCGGGGGGACTGAGTGATGGAACGCAGACTCCAACAAATATTCTTTGTGCTCAGCGTGCTTGCACTGGCTCTCATCCTAGTAGCCGAATGGCAGGCCAACACGCCTTCGTGGAAGAACTATCAGCGTAGCTTCCTACAGCTTGAGGCGCAGGCTGAACCCAACGCCGCTGCTAAGGCCGCCGTCCTGTCTACACCGCTTGAGATTCACCAGGTGATGCTCACTGGCTTACAGCGCGTGGACCGCTGTACCACCTGTCATTTGGGCGTGGACGATCCCACCATGAAGAATGCGCCGGAGCCGTATCGCTATCATGCCAACCTCGGCCCGCACATTCCTTCCAAATTTGGATGCACCATCTGCCATGGCGGTCAGGGGCTGGCCACCGATAAGGAGAGCGCCCACGGCAACGTGGCATTTTGGCCGAACCCGCTCCTCTCCGCAGACTACGTTCGCGCCTCCTGCGGCAGATGCCACAAGGAGGGCGATGTACCCGGTGTGCCGGAGCTGACCGAGGGAAGGCATCTCTTCGAGACCCAGGGATGCCGCGGATGCCACAAGTTGAATGGTGTTGGCGGAAGCATCGGCCCCGACCTTTCCGAGGAGGGCGCAAGCCTCCGAGCTCCGCAGTGGCTGGAGCAACATTTCCTGGCTCCCAACGCGGTCTCCGCCGGCTCGGCCATGCCCAACTTTCACTTCACAAGAGATCAGGCTCGTGACCTTACCTATTACATGCTCTCGCTCACTAACCAGGACATGGGCAGCTACTATGCCAGCGTGCGTCTGATCCCTAGCCCCGAATATGGCCGGGAATTGTTTACCGAAAAGAACTGCATTGTCTGTCACAGTGTCGGCGGCGTGGGAGCAAAAACCGGGCCAGACCTGCTGGGTGTGACCAAGAGGCACTCCAACGAATGGCTCGACGAGCAACTGGTGAATCCGCAGCTTGTCTATCCAGGAAGCACCATGCCTGAGTATGATCTCGAGGCCAATGCGCGCAAGGCTCTGCTTGCTTTCTTAACGACGGCCACCACGGAGGATATGCAGTCGATCCTGTCGGGAAGGAAGACCGCATTGAAACCCGAAGATGTAGCCATTGAGGCGGGAAGACAGGACTTTGCGCGCTTCGGGTGCGTCGGCTGCCATGGGACGGAGTTGCAAGGCGGCGTGCCCAACCCCAACGCCCAGGGCGGTGAGGTGCCTTCGCTGTTGCACGTCTCCGACGACTACACCAAGGACGAAGTTATTGCGATCATCCGCAATGGAAAGGTGCCTCCTATGGACAACCCGGCAGGCCCGACTCCTCCGCTCTACATGCCGTCGTGGAAACATGTGCTCAGCGACGAAGACGTCAACCGGGTAGCCGACTATCTCTGGTCAAAGCAACAGAAGAAGGAAAGCTGGTAGCACGCATGATGTTTGCACTTGCACTTCGAGAACCGTGGTGCAATAGAAGCTATTTACATCTGAATCGATGTGTTCTGCATGAAGCCAGCGAGCCTGATTTCGTTACGTCACTAAGACCAAAACGCGGCCCGTCAGCAACAAATCACCGCGTAGAGAATGCAAATAGAATTCACGAGATTCAACCGAATGATTATCCCTTTGCCCTGGCTTTGCGATCGTCTTTGCATCAGGGTATAACCGAACCAAACGACCCGGTACGCTTTGCTACAGGGATCGGAAACAAGTGTACTGGAGGTCGGAATGGATATTTTAGGGCGCCCATCGGCGTGCCGAGCAGTGGCTTTAGCTGCAGTGATAAGCTTGGTCGTTCTTTGCGGCGCATCAACGCTACTTGCTGCGCAATCTGATGTTCAACCGACTACCACTATGGTGGCGAAGGCGGAATCTTCGGCGCTGCCTGACGCGCCGCTACCAGCAGTTGCAGCGTCTGCGGAAATTGATAGCACTGAGACTATATCCAGCAGCAGTTCGTTCCATACCTACTTGCAGAACCAACCACCGTCCAATGGACCATCGCTCAGCGATCTTGGACTGACCGCGGCGGACACCGAAGGCAGCGCCGCGCGCCAGGCCCTCATGGACCGGCGAACACACATGCTTAAGATTCATCAGCGACTGGGGCTGATCACTGTGATCCCGGTCGCGGCTGCGTGCATCAGCGCGGCCGGTGCGCCGCCAGAGAAGGGGAATTACAGCGATACCACATCGCGCGACATCCACGTTGCGCTGGGCGCTACAGCGGTATTAATGTACGCAGCCACGGCCTCGTACGCCATCCGCGCCCCCAGAGTTTCGCATGAACCCGCCCGAGGAGGCGTCAAGTGGCATAAGTACCTGATCTACATCCACACACCGGGAATGGTGCTGACGCCGATTCTGGGCGCGATGGCCTACAACCAGATTAGCAGTGGACAAAAGGTCCACGGCATCGCGTCGGCCCACGCTGGAGTGGCCGCAGCTACGGCGGCGAGCTATGGCGCAGCGATTCTCGCTGTCTCCTGGCCGATTCATCTTAAGTTTTGAGGACCCATGAATAAACTATCTCTGTTTGCAACTCTTTTGCTAACGCTGCCTGTGTTCACGCTTCTCAACGCGCAGGCGCCTGCACCCGACCAGACCTGGAAGCTCGATCAATCCACCCTGACGTATCACATGTCGCATCCAATGCATGAGGTGGATGGGACAAGCCATGCTGCGCTGGGCAAGGGTGTTTGCCACGCTGGGCAGTGCGATTTTCTCGTTGCAGTGGAAGTGAAGACCTTTGACTCCGGCGACAGCAATCGCGACCTGCACATGATCCAGACCACACGCGGTGCGCAGTTTCCCATCGTCCAGGTGCGTTTCCGCCTGGCACAGTCGAGCCTCAACTCGCCCACGCTGGACTGCGATCTCGAAGTGCAGTTTGCGGGCAATACCGCGCACTACTCCCATGTAATCTTCCAGCAGACGATCCAGGGCACTGCGCATCACATCACGGGAGTGGTGCCATCAACCGTGAAGGACTTTAAAATAGATCCACCTTCGTTCCTTACCATCCCTATCAAGAACGAAATTCCGGTACGCGTCGACATGGTCTGGCATCCCTTATGACAAGGCCTCTTCCCTTATCGAGGGTACACTCTCTCTGTTTTGCACTCCAGATCGGCCAAGTTTCGATTAGCACGTAGTCGAATTCTTAGCTTGGCACCCATTGTGTATATTCGGAAACTAGAATATTCTTATGATATGCAAGAGAAGCTGAGGACATACAAGGCCAGTATCTTCCAGGCTCTGGCCCATCCCACCCGCATTGCCATCCTTGAGGTGTTGCGCGATGGCGAGCTCTCCGTACGTACCATCCAGGAGAAGCTCGGTGTCGAACAGGCAAATCTGTCCCAGCATCTGGCGATCCTGAGAAGCCGCCAGATTGTAGCGAACCGCAAGGACGGCAACTATGCGCGCCGGTGCAAAACTAGGCCACAGAGCGCCGCGTGAGCGGTGTTCTGCGGCGGAGTAAAAGTAGTCCACCGCCGGATTTTGGTTTCGTGAGCTATTGCGTTGATGGCATG
>Ga0181517_10004271_pt1 | contig 13149 bp, 10 predicted proteins | sample PEATcosm2014_Bin_31_FD_119748 | JGI IMG/M metagenome (GOLD analysis project Ga0181517, IMG submission 119748) | Peatland microbial communities from MTU Mesocosm Facility, Houghton, MI, USA - PEATcosm2014_Bin01_30_metaG | ecosystem: Environmental > Terrestrial > Soil > Wetlands > Peat | place... | reverse complement strand
CGCATGTGCTCGTATTGCGGATCGCCCATGCCCTCGGACCGCCCGCCCGGATTCAACGAAGCCTGCGAGACCTGCGGCAAGGATCTGCACGCATGCCTCAATTGTCGTTTCTACAAGACAGGCGCCAGATGGGATTGCGCCGAGACCATCGAGGAGCCCGTGCCCGACAAGGAAGGCAGGAACCGCTGCGACTGGTTCCAGACGGCTCCGGCTCTGCTGGTCGCGACCGCGGGGCGGTCGTCCGAGCGCTCGGCCGCCGAGAAGGCGCGCGGCGACCTCGACAGACTGTTCGGGGGATGATGCCGAATCCGCGAGGGAAGCGCCCCATCGCCGTATTTGACTCGGGCATAGGCGGGCTTCCCTATCTCGCGGCCGCGCGCGCCGCATTGCCCGCGGAATCCTTCATATACCTGGCCGACAGGGCCGGCTTCCCCTACGGCACCAAGCCGCGCGAGGAGGTCCGGGACCTGGTCCTTCGGCTGATCTCGAGCCTCGTCGGCGAGTATTCGCCCAAAGCGGTGGTCATCGCATGCAACACGGCGTCGCAAGCCGCCCTCGAGGCCGCTCGAAGGACCCACCCGGGATTGCCGATAATCGGCACCGTGCCGGCGGTCAAACCGGCGGCGGAGCGCTCCCGCAGCGGCGTCATCGGCATCATGGCCTCGGCCGGCGCCGTCGAGGACCCCTATCTGGACTCCCTCGTGGCGCGCCACGCGCAGGGCCTCACCGTCATCCGCGAAGGGGCCCAGGCGCTCGTGGCCTTCGTCGAGCGACGATCCGCCGTCGCCGGCACGGACGAGCGGCGCGAGGCCGTCGCTCCCTATGTTCGGCGTCTCGTCGATGGAGGAGCGGACGAGCTCGTGCTGGCATGTACCCATTTCCTTCACCTCCGCGACGACATCGCCGCCGTCGCGGGTCCCGGAGTCGAAGTCGTCGATTCGCTGGCGGGAGTCGTGGCTCGGCTGACGCATGTGCTTGGCGAGCGGGGACTGTTGTCCTCGGATGGCCCTGTCGCCCGCGATCTCTTCTTCCTCACGGGGACGCCGCCCTTCGAGCCCGAGTACCGAATCCTCGCCGGGGCCTTCGGCCTCGAAACCCCCGAAGCGCTTCCCCTGCGATGATGCGGATGGAAGGCATCGTGCTTTTCGGCGCCAACAATCTCTTCTCCATCCTCTGCGACGACGGGGAAAGGCGTCTATGCGCGATAAAAGGCAAGCGGATAAAGGATAAGACCGGAGAATACAACGCCATAGCGGTCGGCGACGAGGTCGAAGTCGCCGCGATCCCGGCGGAAAGCCCGGGAGATGCCGGACAATCCGCGGCCCGCGGACGGGGCATGATCACTGCGCTCAAGGCGAGGCGGAACGTCTTCGGACGCTACAACGAGAAGGGACGCGCCAACCAATCGATAGCCGCGAACGTGGACATCGTCGTCTGCGTGGCTTCTCCTGCCTTTCCGCCCTTCAGACCGCGCTTCGTGGACAGGGTGGCTATACTCTCGGAGGCGGCTCGCGTACCCCTACTCATCGCTCTCAACAAATGCGACATCGGCGTGGACGAGGATACCGAAGCCAGACTCGCCCTCTATGCGGAGCTCGGCTACGGGATTCTTCGCTGCTCCGCCCTCTCGGGCCGCAACGTGGAGCGTCTCGCCGACCGGCTCCGGGGTATGACCTCGGTCTTCGTCGGCCAGTCCGGCGTGGGGAAATCCAGCCTCCTCAACGCCATCGAGCCCGGCCTCGGCCGGAGAGTGGGCGAAATCTCGGAGAAGTACGCGCGAGGACGGCACACGACGACGATGGCCGAGCTCGTCGTCCTGGGCGGCGGGACGCGGATCATCGACACCCCCGGCGTCCGCAGGCTCGCCCTCCGAGGCATCGAGCCCCTGGGCCTGGATGCATACTTCCCCGAGCTCGCCTCGCTGGCGCCGCTCTGCGAGTTCGGGCTGTCGTGCACTCACACCGACGAGTCCGGTTGCCGCATAACCCTCGCCGTCGAGGAGGGCCTCGTGCACCGGGATCGGTACGAAAGCTATCTCCGGGTGCGACGCGAGCTCGAGGCCAACGCCGGATATTCCGCGAAAGAAGGCTGGAGCGCGCCCGGCCCCAGGAGTTCGGGAATCAGGAGAGGCGACGGCGCGCGGAAGACGGCGCGCTTCCACGGAAGGGACGAGAACGATGACTGACGAACGGACGCAGGGCCTGCTCGAATTCGCGCGGGTCCGCGATGAAGTCGCCGGCTATTGTCTTTCCGAAGAAGGCCGCGAGGCCATGCTCGGCGACTCGCCCCGCCTCGGACCCGAGGAGGTCGGGGCGCTCAAGGCGAAAGTCTCGGCACTGATAGGGTTCTTCCAGGAAGGACGGGATTCGCCCGCGCCGGCCTTTCCGGATATCGCATCGCCCGCGAAGACGATGGCGAAGCAGGGATCCGCCCTCGAGATCGGCGCTCTCTACGCTCTGGGCACCTGGGCGGAGTCCTATGCCGCCCTGGTCGCGTTCATGAAGGGGATCGAGGGCATCGGTCTCGGCCCGGGCGACGCTCCCGACCTCGCTCCCGCCGCCCGCGTCGTCTTTCGCGTCCTCAATCGGGACGGAAGCCTGCGCGACCTGCCGGAGCTGCGGGAATCGCGATCGAGGATCGCGCGCATACATCGGGACATCGCGGCGATCGCCGATTCCTATTACAAGGATCAGGATACCAGGTCCATGCTGCAATCCGACGAGCCGACGCTCAGGGACGGAAGGACCGTGCTCCCCGTCAAGTCGAACTTCAAGGCGAGGATCAGGGGCATCGTCCACGAAGTCTCGGCTACCGGCCAGACGGTATTCATCGAGCCGGAGGAGCTCGTCCTCAAGAACAACGAGCTCGTCCAGGAGGAGGCCCGCTATCGCCAGGAGCTTCTCCGCGTGCTTAAGGACGCGACGGGCAAGCTGCTCGAGCACGCGCCCGCCTTCGCGGCCGCTCGCGTCCTGGTCGCGTCCCTCGACGGGATCTACGCCAGGGCCAGACACGCCCGCGCCGGAGGCCTCTGCATGGCCCGGGATCTGAGCTCGGGCTTCGTCCTTCGGGGCGCCCGGCATCCCATTCTCGGGCCCAAGGCGGTCCCCATCGACGTCGAGCTGCCCGAGGGCACGCGGACTCTCATCGTGACGGGCCCCAATACCGGCGGCAAGACGGTTACGCTCAAGACGATCGGTCTTCTCGCCCTGATGAACCAGTTCGGCTTGGGTCTCCCGGCCGCCCCCGAATCCGGCTTCGCCGTCTTCGACTCGGTCTACGCGGACATAGGCGACGAGCAGTCGATCGACCAGTCGCTCTCCACTTTCTCCGGTCATATTCGCGCGATCGGCGGCATCGTCGAGGCGGCGACGGAGCGGAGCCTCGTCCTGCTCGACGAGCTCGGCTCGGGGACGGATCCCGAGGAGGGCTGCGCCGTCGCGATGAGCCTCCTCGACTGGTTCATCGAGCGCGGCTGCCTCACCGTCCTCACCACCCACCACAGCATACTCAAGAATTACGGCTACTCGCGTCCCGCCTGCCTCAATGCCTCGATGGATTTCGACAGGACCAGCCTGTCGCCCACCTACCGCATCCTGATGGGCGTTCCCGGCGAGAGCCGCGCCCTCGACGTCGCCTCGAAGAACGGGCTCCCCGCGGCCATAGTGGCGGGAGCCCGCCGGTACTTGGCGGAGGAGAGGGCGGATGTGAGCGAGCTCATCAAGGGCCTCACCGAAAAGCACCGCGAGCTCGAGGATATCGAGACCGACAGGCGCAGACGCCTTCGCGAGGCGAAGGAAGCGCAGAGGAAGGCCGACCTCGGCTCTCTCAGGGTACGTCAGAAGGAGCTCGAACTCAGGGAGCGCGGCGTCTCCGACCTGCGAAGACTGCTCGGCGAGAGCCGCAGGACGCTCGAGAATCTCGTCAAGGAGATAAGGGAAGGGGAGCTGACGCCCGAGAAGACAAGAAGTGTCAAGGACTTCCTCTCGGAGCTGTCGCGCGAGGTCGGGCGGGAAGAGGAGCGTCTGGAGCGCCTCAAGTCGGAGCCTGCGGCCGAGTGGGCAAGCGACGACGCCAAGGCCGGCGCCGCGAAAAGCCGCGCCGGCGGCGCGACGCTGTCGGTCCGGGAAGGAGCGCAGGTTCTCGTCGGCGCGGCCCGCGAGCGGGGCCTCGTCGTGCGCCGGGCCAAGCGGGGTCATTGGGTCGTGGAGACCGGATCCCTTCGCCTGACGCTTCCCGAAGCCGACCTCCTGCCCGTGGCCGACGCTCCCGCCGCAAAGCCCCAGATCCAGGTGGAGCTGGCTTCGCCGGACGAAGGCGGGGCTAAGGCCGTCTTCGAGCTCGACCTCAGGGGCTACCGCCTCGCCGCCGCGATCGATGCCGTGCAAAGGCAGGTAGATTCGGCGGGTCTCCAGGGCTTGTCGCTTTTTCAAATACTCCATGGCACGGGGGAGGGCGTCCTGGGTAAAGGCATCCATGACTACCTGCGCGGCAATCCGGCGATCGCGGATTACCATTTCGCCCGCCCCGAGGAGGGCGGCTACGGAATGACCATAGTCAGGATGAAATAGAACTACCGTCGCGAGCGCGACTACCGTCGCGAGCGCCCAGATCGTCCCACTCGATGCCTTCGCCGGAGGCTAGGTCGCGAGCCGCGATCCTCCCGATGGCCAGCGGCATGAATTCGGGATCGAGCCCCGGCCTGAGCACTTTTTCCGTGCGGAGGATGGCGAGATTCGCTTCGGTGAAGATTTCGCCTTTGGCTATCGGGCGAAGCGCGTGAACGGAACGGTTCGTCCGGCGGTAGTTGGCTGCCTCGCTGGCCGCGAGACGTTTGATCCCGTCGCCCATGGCCGCATCGACCTGGCCTTCGCCGAACTCTTTCCTCAGCCAAGCGATCGTCTCATCCGGGCCGAGCTCTTGCGCCCGCCGTACCGAACGCGTCATCTTCGCGAAGAGCTCGGGCGGGAGGGCTATGGCGTCGTCGAGGCCGGGATCGCTGCGCGATAGGCAGATATGCTTCTCGACGATCATGCCGCCCGCGGCGATCGACAGCGCCGGGATGAGGACCGGGTCGAGGGAGTGGTCCGATACGCCGACGGGTACGCCGAACAGGCCGCCCAGGCTGCGCAGCAGGAGGAGGTTGTAGTCCGAAGGTGGAGCGGGATAGGCGGTGACGCAATGGAGGAGCGCGACGGCCGAGCGGGGAAAGCGCCGGAGGGCCCGGTCAATGTCGGCCAACGTGGACACGCCGCCGGAGATCAAGGCTGGAAGGCCGTAGGCGGCGATCTCGTCGAGAAGGGGGTAGTGGTTGAGCTCGGGGCTCGCCACCTTGATGGCCGCGCAGCCGATCCTCCTTAGCAGGCGGGCGCTGCGAAGACCGAAAGGCGTGCAGAGGAAGACCAGGCCCCGCGATTCCGCGTATTCCTTGACGTCGGCGTAGAAGGCCTCTCCGACCTCGAGCTCGCGGAACCGCTCATAGAGGGCTACAGGGCCGCCGGGCAGCATGACGCTGCCGGTGTTCGGGTGGATGATCTCGTCGGCGAAGACGCACTGGAATTTGGCGCAGTCGGCGCCGGATTCGGCGGCCGCGGCCACGAGATCCCTGGCCTTGGATAGGTCTCCGCCATGGCCGGTGCCGATCTCGGCTATTATCAGTGTCCTGCCCGAATCGTAGCGCCTCGCGCCTATGGAGAAGAATTCGGCCATGCGGGCTCCGTAACCATTCTGCTTGCGCGCCGATGCGCGTTGCGATATCATATCACTGCGGCAGCGTCCGATGCAAAGGAGAACCTAATGGAAGTCAACTATTGCGATGTCTGCAAGAAGCCGGTGGAGAATCCCATCCCGACGAGGACCTTCTTCCGCGTGGCCGATATCGACATCTGCGAGTCATGCAAAGACGATCTGGAATCGGCGGTCAAGTACAGCGTCCGCGGCAAGCAGCCCTTCGACTACAGTTGGTACGACGAGCTTTCCATGAAAGTCCTCAGGGACGGCGTCCAGAAAGGCAAGATCAGCCTCAAGCGCTGACGAGACCGGACCGAGCTTCGTTTCTCGCCCATAGGCCTCGAAAGGGCTTGTTCTGCTTACGCTTCATAGCATTCGGTTTTCCCCGGAAAGGTCCCGCGAGATTTTCGCGAAAACCGTAAAACTTGCTTATTCCTTCCGCTTAAACGTCATAAAGCGTCCTATGGTTGACAGCATTTCGGCCCCTATGCTATGGTTTTTCGGCACATCCGTTGCAAGGAGTTCACATGTCCGGCCACAGTAAATGGGCGACTATAAAGCACAAGAAAGGAGCATTGGACGCAAAACGCGGCCAGATGTTCACGAAGATCATCAAGGAAATTTCCATTGCGGCCAGGATGGGAGGCGGCGACCCCGAAGGCAATCCGCGTTTGCGTACGGCGGTCCTCAAAGCCCGCGCCGCGAATATGCCCAAGGACAACATAGATCGCGCGATAAAGAAGGGCACCGGAGAGCTCGCGGGCGTCAGTTACGAAGAGCTCATCTACGAGGCCTACGCTCCCGGTGGCGGCGCCCTCCTCATCGAGGTCCTGACCGACAATAAGAACCGCGCCGCGGCCGAGATCCGCAATATCCTGACCCGCTCCGGTTCCAACCTCGGCGCCACGGGTTCCGTCGCCTATCTTTTCAAGCGCAAGGGCGTCCTCTCCTACGACGGCGAGAAATACACCGAGGACAGGATAATGGAGGCTGCGCTCGAAACCGGAGCCGACGACGTACAGAACGAGGAAGGGGAGCTCGTCGTCTACACGGCTCCCGACGCCTTCGAGACGGTGCTCAACGCCATGAACAAGGGCGGCTTCGAGACCGACGGCGCGGAGATATCGATGGTGCCCGAGACCTATCTATCCCCCGATAGGGATACGGCCTCCAAAGTCCAGAAGCTCATCGACAGGCTCGAGGAATGCGAAGACGTCCAGAACGTCTACCACAACGTGGAAATTCCCGAGGGTCTCGACGAGTAATCGGAGTTTCGAGCCCTTTCAGGGGGCCGGATCGTCGGCGAGCCGCGCGAAGCGGATCGCCCGCGATCCGGCCTTTCGCATTATCGGTATCGATCCCGGTCTTGCGTCGGTCGGCTTCGGCGTCCTCGAGTCGCGGGGCTCGGACCTGCGCCACCTCTGCCACGGCTGTATCGTCACGGGCAAGGAAGAGGAAACCGGCAGGCGGCTCCTCGCCATCTTCGCCGCGATTTCCGATCTCATCGAGGAATGGGAGCCCGGCGCGGCGGCGATGGAGAGCCTCTACTTCTGGAAGAACGTGAGCTCGGCCCTTCCCGTCTCCGAGGCCAAGGGCGTCATCCGCCTCGCCTTCGCGCGGGCGTCGCTGCCGCTCGCGGAGTATAGCCCGACGGCCATCAAACAGGCGGTATCGGGCTCGGCCCGATCGGAAAAGTCCCAGGTGCAGGAGATGGTGAGGATCCTCCTTCGCCTCGACGCCATCCCGCGACCCGACCACGCCGCTGACGCCCTGGCGGCGGCGATCTGCCGCGCCAATCACCGAGACATCCTCCTCGGCGACGGGTGACGGGAATCGCCAGGGCTCGGAAGGACTTGAGCGTCGCGGCGACTCGCGGCTACACTCGCTGGAAACGAGGAGTCCGGGGGCAAAATGGAAGCGAACCATGCCTCGAAAGCCGATATCGGCTCGATAGCGGAAAAGAACAGGATCGTGGCGCGGATCGCCGACGCGCTCTTGGAGCGGGAAGGCTTCCTCCTCATCGGCCACAGGAATCCGGACGAAGATTGCGTCGCGGCCATGGTCGCGTTCGGCCTCATCGCGAGCAAGCTCAACAAGGCCGCGTACATCTATCTGAGCGGCGACGTACACGAGCAATTCTCCTATCTGCTCAACATCTGCACCTACAATTCCATCGTCGTGCTCCGGGATGAAGATCCCCTCATCGGGACGATCCAGGCGGTCGTCGCCATGGACACCCCGAAGCCGGAGATGCTGGAGACCAGGGAAGACATCAGGAAGCTGATCGCGGACCCCGCGGTAGTCAGGATGGAGATCGATCACCATCTCGGCTCCGACTCGTCGTATTTCGGGGACGAGGGCTATCGCTTGGTCGCGACGGCCTCCTCCGCGAGCGAGCTCGTCGGCTATCTCGCGCTCAAGATGGACGACGATCCGCGCTACAGCCCCGGCGAGGCCTCGGGCGGCTTTCTCGCGAGGAATTTCGTGCTCGCCGTCCTCACGGGGATAATCGCCGACTCGCGCATGGGCAAATACCTGAAGACCAAGCGCGAGAGGTGGTTCTACGAGCGCTTCAGCTCGCTTTTCGATCGCCTTCTCGCGCAGAAGACGGCTGCGGGCTCCGGCAATTTCACGTCGAAGGAAGAAGTCTTCGCGGCGATAGCCTCTCTGTCGTCCGCGGAAGAGGAGTGCTATCGCCGGATGATGGACGCGCGCGGGCGTCTCGGCACCCTCGAGTACGTCGTCCTGGGAGAGGCCGAGGCGGCGGCGATACACGATGAATTCGGCGAGGATACGATGACGACCATCGCAAAGGCGGTGGCCGACGACCTCGCCGAGGAAGGCGGCAGGCTCGGGCTCGTGGCCTACCCCGACCACCCCTCGGTCTCGGCCCTGATGCAATTCCGCGTCAGGCGGAGCCACGCGTATCGCGACATAGACCTCCGCGACATCCTGGGCGCCCTTTCTGCCGCGAATGGAGGCGGCCATCCCGGCGCGGTCGGTTTCAGGTTCCCCAAGTCGGACGCGACGGATTTCGTCGCCTTCGCGATGGGCATAGCCGCCAAGATAGACGCCCTATCCTCGCGCTAGCCATTCCGCGCTCCGTCGGCCGGCCGCCCCGTTTTCCCGGGGCGGCCTTTTCGTCGAGATCAGAAGTGGAAACGCACCTCGATGCTGATGCTGGGCTTCAGCTCCGGTAGGTTCGAGTCCGTGGCATAGATGATATTCCCGTTGCCGTCCATGACCGGCTCGGTCTGGAATATGACCGCGAGGTCCATGTCGGGCGTTCTGGGCACCGGGATGTCGATTTCGCCGCCGAATACGGAGTTTCCGTCGAGGAGGCTGAAGTCCTTGTTGGCGATCGAGTAGGCGAGACCCCGCTTCTCGTAGGTGATGGCTCCCGCCAGGTCGATTACGGGAATCAGTCCCTTCTTGATGGTCAGCCTGACCTGAAGGTCGTCGGAGGACTGCACGATCTGAGTCTGGAAGCTCGTGGAGGCATCCTGCGACCAGGGCCAGAAGTAGCCCGCGCTGAACTCGAGCTTGTCGTTGAAGAGCCTGACGCCGGCCTTTCCGAAGATGCCCATGATGGTCGGCGCATTGCTGTAGCTACCCGGGTTGGCGAGATACGAGAGGTATTGCTCGGCGTATTGGCCGCGCATGCGGTCGTAGGTGCCGTCGAAGAGCGAGGGGATGAAATCGCCGGTGATATAGCGGTACTCGAGGCGCCAGTCGATGAAGGATACATTGCCGAGGAGGCCTCCGGCCGCTCCCCAGTTCTGGATCTGGCCGGTCGTCGAATTATAGACGAACTGGGTCTGGAAGCCCTGCGCGACCCCTCGGATGGCCTCGGTGGTGTAGGGCATCGTCACGGCTCCGTCGGCGTAGGCCCTGATGCCGAGGAGGGTGCTCTGGATGATGGGAAGGTCGAGGTCGAGTCCCGTTTCGATGATCTTCAGCGCGTCGCTCGAGTTGTCGGGGAGGATAGTCGGATCGACCGAGGCCGGAGCCCAGTCGACGACGGCCGAGAGGCCCAGCGCGAGCCTGAAGTTCGGCACGGGTCTGACGAAGATCCGGCCTCCGAATATCTGGGGGTCGGCGAGGTCGTTGGCCACGAGCTCGAAGCCCCCGCCCTTCCCGTCGAGGCCCATGTCGAAGCCCAGCCTGCGCACCGAGGGGAAATCGGTGTCGTTCGCGTAGTCGTCCATGATGAGGCCGTGGCCGAGGGTCATGTCCTCGAGGTTCCCGGCCTTGATGAAGAAGGGATCCTTGTACTGCGTCCCGTACTCGAAGTACTTGATCTTGAGGGCGAGGTCGATCCCCAGGTATTTCGCCCCGTCGAGATAATCCTTCCGGCTGAAGTAGTCCGTGCCGAAAGTCCACTCGTTGTTCCCGTCCGGCCTGTACCAACTGGAGGAATCGAAGAGGTTGGACGTATAGATGACGGGGAGGTAGAGGCCGAGCCTGGCCTTCCCGAGGTTGAAGTTGGGCTGGATTATCGCCTCGGAGTAGTTCGTCCCGTCGATGTCGATCGACCCGATCTCGAAGCCGAGATTTTCGCGGAGCCACTTGACGAAGCCCGATTCCGCGGCGGCCTGGGCTGAAGCGGGAGCGGGCGACGCAGTGCTCTCGCCCGCGGCGGGGGCCTCCGACTGGCCGGCCTGCTTGGGAACGTCGGACTCGTGTAGATGCTGGAATTTCACGTCGTCGAATTGCTCGGCGTACTGCTCCGGACTGTACTTGAAGGAGGCGAAGGTATCCGCGAAGGCGTCGGCCGCCTCACCGGCGGCCACGGGGATGGTGCCGAGCACCGAGCCCGCGCTGTCGATCTTGTCGAACTGGACGAGGCCATCGGCGACCATGAGAAGAGCCTTGGCGCCTTCGTCCACTGCGAAGGCGAAGTCCGTGCCTCGCACGGCGCAGACGGCGGTCTGCGAGCTGAATTGGTATTGCGCCCCCTTGGCCGCCACCGCTCGCACCTTGCCGGCCAGCAGGGCGAAGGCGTTCTTCTCGCCGGGCGCGCCGGCGAGCGCGGCGACCGTGAACGAAGTCGACTTGGCGAGCTTGATGATGGATCCGTTCGGACGGAGCTTGAGCTCGGCGGTCGTGTCGGCGCCGGTTACGATCGTCGCGCCCGCCGGCACCGAGTCGCCCTCCTGGATTCCCGTCCCGAAGGTCAGCACGCTCTTGTTCGCGAGGGTGGCCTTGAGATCCGTTCCGTCCACGAACTCGAGGACGAGCTTCTGTCCCGGCGCGGGAGAAGCCTTGCCCTGCGCCGCCAGAAGGGCCGGCAGGAGAAGGATGAGAAGCCCGAACGATATACGTTTCATTGCATAACCTCCCGGATGGCCTTAGAACTGCACCGACGCCTGCAGGCTGGACGTCACGTCGAAGGATTGGGTCGTCGGGTTCCACTGCGCGTCGTACGCCAGGGTCAGGACCGCCGCGCCCGTCTTGTAATTCACGTCGAGCCCGATGACCGCGAAGGTCGGGTCGACGAGGTCCTGGAAGAATCCGTGCTCCGCGCCGATGTAGTACTTGTCGTAGAAGGCGTCGAAGTAGAAGGGGAAGGCGCCGACCTGATTGAGCTTCACCACTCCCCTCAGGTGGGGATACTGGTTCTGGTTCATCAAGTCGAGGGCGGCGAGGTCGGTGGTGACGCCTGCGGGCGAGAAAGGACCGTCGAGCTCGATGCTGAAGAGGAAGACGTTCGTGAAGAGCGATGCGCCGAGCGACGCCAGCCATCCGGCGTAGATCCCGGAGGGCGGGGGCGCCTGCATCTCGTCGAATTTCTGGGCTCTGAAGATATCGTAGCTGGCGTCGAAGTAGGAGGGGATGAAGCCGTCCTGGAGGACGCGGAGCTCGGCCTCGTAGGTGAATATCCCGATAAGGCGCCCCTCGCCTCCGATCATCCAGCCCGTCGTATTGTTGGGATCGACCGCTATGTCGGTGAATGCGTCGAGCGGGAAATCCTTGCCGACGAGGACGGGGACCATGATATCGCCGCCATAGGCCTTCACTGCCGCCGCCGGCGACGAGGTCTGATCGTAGAGGCCGGGAGAGAAGTCGGCCACGGCGGTGAACCCGACCTGCATGTCCTTGAGGATGGGAATGGTCGTACCGACGAGGGGCCTCGCGAAGACGCGGCCGCCGTCGACGTCGAGACGGGCCAGGTTGCCGGTGGCGACCTCGATGCCCGCATAGGGGAAGTCGAACAGGCTCCCGTCGACCCCGACATCCAGCCCGAAGTTTCTCTGCTGGGGAAGGAAGAGCATGTTCGAGTAGTCGGACATTATGAAGCCGTCGCCCAGGCTGAGGTCGTCGATCGAACCCGCCTTCGCGAAGAAGGGGTCGGCGCCCTTGGTCCCGTAGCGGACGTACATGATCTTGGGCAAGTAGACGTCCAGGATGTTCCGCTTGCCCTGCGGTACCCAGTCCCCGTCGTAGATCTGGACCGCGGCGTTCGAATCGGAAGGATAGAGCATGAAATGGATCGTGAGGTCCAGGCCTATGCCGATCCGGTCGAAGGAAAAGTCCGGCTCGAAGCCCAGGCGCGTCCAGGTCTGGGGAGTCGGGTTGCCGAAGACGTCCGGAGGTCCCGAATAGAAGACATCGGAGCCGATATCCACTCCGGCCGAGAAAGTGAAGGCCGGCTTCGCTCGCTCCGGGGCCTGGGCCTCGGCCGGAGCCTGTGCCGGAGCTTCGGCGGGAGCGACGGCCTGATCCGGAGCAGGCGTCGCGCCCTGCTCGGGAGCTTGGGCCGGAGTCTGATCGGAAGCCTGCGCCGGCGCCTGAGTCGTGTCTTGGGCCGGAGCCTGCGGCGCTCCCTGCGCCGGTGGCTGGGCGGCGTCCGATGCCGCCGGCTGCGTCGCATCCTGCGCGGCTATCGTGCCGACGAGGAACAGGGTCATCAGCACCGCGATCGCGAATCTCATGTCCGATGCCTCCTTCAGGCCGAAAAAACGATGATACGAGTTTTAGTATACAGCTTCACTAAGCAAAAAGCACGCGTCCGAAGTTCTTGGCCGCTCGGGCCGGAACTGGACGGAGCGTCTCCCACGTGCTAGTCTCCGCTACTATGAATTTCTTCGAAAGACTCGAGGGAATAGTACGCGCGAAAGGCACCTGCCTCTGCATCGGCCTGGATCCCCGCGTCGATCCCCGCCGAGCCGGAGCCGGAGCCGAGATCCTCGCCGAGAACCGCCGGATCGTCGAGGCGACCGCGCCCTTTGCCGCGGCCTACAAGCCCAATCTGGCCTTCTACGAAGCCTTGGGGCCTTCCGGACTGGAGGCCCTCGAAGGAACTATTTCCATGATTCCCGACGATATACCGGTCATACTCGACGCGAAGCGCTGCGATATCGACGCGACCGCCGAAGCCTACGCGACGGCCCTCTTCGGGCGTCTTCGCGGAGACGCCGT
>Ga0181517_10004268_pt1 | contig 13151 bp, 10 predicted proteins | sample PEATcosm2014_Bin_31_FD_119748 | JGI IMG/M metagenome (GOLD analysis project Ga0181517, IMG submission 119748) | Peatland microbial communities from MTU Mesocosm Facility, Houghton, MI, USA - PEATcosm2014_Bin01_30_metaG | ecosystem: Environmental > Terrestrial > Soil > Wetlands > Peat | place... | reverse complement strand
AGCAGCTTTATAATAGTGGACTTTCCGGCACCCGAACGGCCGGCGAGAGAAACAAACTCTCCCGGATCAATTTGAAAATTGACGTCCTCAAGCGCGACCCCGTGACCCGTATAATGTTTGGAAACTCCCTGAAAAACAATCACGTATCTAATGATACACTATTTTCCAAAAACTATCATGGTCTTACCCGCTTTTCCAGCTTATTCACACGGAGATCGAGCGCGGCACCATCGGCGCGAGCCCTGCGATCATTGACCGCTATTTCCTTCCGGGTTTCCTTTAGCTCCAAAGAAATCGCGGAAATATCTTTTTCCACGCGTTCGAGCCTGATGTCCATTTTTGAAAACCTTGCATCTACTTGGGCAAACCGTTCATCTATCTGCTTTGTCATCCCCTGGAAACCCTTTTCAACCATGATAGCCAGATCACCGATCGCGGCATCTATTTTTTCGTCTATCTTTGCGCTGATCTTTGTCACCACGTCATCAAGCGCTTCGCGGAGAAAACCTCTCGTTACCGGCACTTCGTTATCGTTATTTTTATTTATCATACCAACAAGCATAGTCTGCGAAAAAATAAAGTCAAAAACTTTTTAAGGAAAATTTAATGTTTGTTTATAGGCGTTGCCGTGGCTCAATATTCCCTTATATGAGGCGATGGTTGGACGCGACGGATGCTCCGCAATCCGCCGGCGCATCCGTCGCCCCGTGGCGCTTCGCAGCACGCGATGATCGGGAAAATGCACCCATCCAAGAAAATCCACACCCGATGCAAGCGTTTCTATAAAAAGTTTGTCGGGATGGAGTTGCAGCTTTAAGCGATTTTGTAAAAAATAGTTTATTTCAGGAAGGATAATTTCCAGCCAGTCACGGTTGGAAGAAAGAATCACAAAATCATCAGCGTAGCGAATGTAATGTTTTGCTTTAAGCACATGTTTTACAAACTGATCGAACTCGTTCATGTACACATTCACAAACAGCTGCGAAGTAAGGTTGCCAAGCGGCAAGCCGACGCCCGGCCGTGTTGATGAAAAGCTTTCAACGATCTCGCGCAGCAGAGAAAGCAATCGCTCATCGGTAATCCGCCGCGCGAAAATCTCCATCAACACTTTATGGTCAATGTTCGCAAAAAATTTCCGAATATCGCACTTTAACACCCAGCACGTGTGGGTATTGTTTTTACTCGCGATGTACGCGAACGCCCGAAACCGATCCATCGCCGCGTGCGTCCCCTTCCCGACGCGGCACGAGAACGAATCCGCGATGAACGTGCGGTCAAAGAACGGATAGAGCACGCGATAGATCGCATGATGCAGCAGCCGGTCACGCACGGTCGCTTTGTGGATATTCCGCGGCTTCGGATCGGAGATATTGAACGCCTGATAGCCGCCATGGCGATACGTGCCATTCCGCAAATCGTTACGAAGCGCTAGAATATTATCCATAAGGCGCAGTTGGAACTCCTGCACATCGCGCTTGGCGCGTTTGCCGGCAATAAACTCTTCCCACGCGGCCAACAAATTTTCCGCACTGATGATTTCTTCAAACATATGAATGAACATTTAACCCCCCCCCGACACCTTGCACTTCCCATTATCCAACACTTGGTAACGGCGTACAAAACCTGGCATGAGTTCCTGCCACACACTTCACGTGATGTACGTTACACGCTAGGTGCTAAAATCGACGGCACACTTCTCGAAACTATAGAATTAATTTTCATCGCAAGCTACCTCGGCCCGCAGCAGAAAATACCCTATCTCCAAAAAGCGGCAGCGCGGCTTGATCTTACAAAATTCTTTCTTCACACCATGTGGGACATGAAAGCCCTTGATAACAAACGATACCTTGAGCTCTCTGAAAAGTTGAACGACATCGGAAAGATGCTCGGCGGATGGAGGAAAGGCCTTGAAGCAAAAACTCCCGTCGGATGACGGGAGAATACAAGAGTTTCGGGAGAACACCTGATTGCCATCGTTCCACGTGTTCGGGTTCGTAACGTCGTTCGCGTTCACGTTCCAGCCGTCGAAGTGCTTGCGGGCAACGAACGGCGTTACCGTTGAGAAGACTGTCGAAGTGCCTAGGGCGATGAGGAGTGGCGGAGCCGGTGGATTCAGCGGTTTGAGGCCAAGAACCTTCCGATGCGCTTCGCGATCAAAGCTGTTGAAGTTGGCTTCAAAAACATCGGACAGCGCGCCCGATTCGATCAACGACTGCATTTGCTCACTCGGCATTCCATGAATCTTGCCGAGCACGACTGCCATGAGCTTCTCAAACTGTTCGAGGGTTGCGGTTTTCATACGCAAGTCCTCCTTTTCTACCGTCCAAGTCCTGAACATCGCAATGCTCTGGGTGACGTTCCTCCGGGTTGGTTGCGGCCCGCGACGCATACGCTTATACGCGCCAAGGGCCACAACCAAACCTGCAATTCAAATGATTTTCTGAATGTAAAAGGGCTTTAGCTACGAATATATTATATGCCATACTATGCCTATTTGTCAAGTTTTGGCGCAGGTACGGCGGTGGTGCTTTTCTCCAACATTGCCTCGATGAACATGTCGATATTTCCCGTCAGCACCTCGTCCACGCGCGAGGTTTCGGCGTCGGTGCGATGATCCTTCACCATCTGGTACGGGTTCAACACGTACGATCGGATTTGATTCCCCCACTCGGGCTTTACCTTAGTGCGCAAGGCGCCGACCTCGTCCACTTTTTCCTGTTCCATCAGCTGAAACAGTTTTGCCTTCAATATTTTTAACGCAGCCTCGCGGTTCTGCTGTTGCGAGCGCTGGGCGCGCGAGCTGATCGCGATGCCCGTCGGCACGTGGATCACGCGCACGGCGGTCTCTACTTTGTTTACGTTCTGGCCGCCCGGACCGCCGGCGCGCGAGAACTCAAAGCGCAGGTCGGCTTCGGGAATCTGCAGTTTTGATTCATCCACCGCGGGAAGATCGGGCACAACCTCCACAAGTGCAAAGGATGTTTCGCGCGAATGCTTGGCGTTGAACGGCGAGATGCGCACGAGGCGGTGCACGCCCTGCTCGTTCTTTAAATAGCCATATGCGTATGGGCCGCTGATCTCGATCGTGCGCGAACGCGGATTGTCATCCACCTCGCGCACCTTCCACCCGCGCAGCTTCGCGTATCCCTCGTACATCACGCCGAGCATCCGCGCCCAGTCCGCAGCATCGTCGCCGCCGGCGCCCGGATAGATCGCAAGCACCGCCGCCTGCTTGTCGTAGCGACCGGTAAAAAGCTGGGTCAGTTCGAACTCGCGGAACTTGCGTTTGATGTCATGGAAAATATCTTCATCAAACGCAGTCTTCAAACTATCGATGCCCATACGAATATCGTTGAACTTTAAAACGATGTCGTTCAGCTCTCCAAGCTCGCGGATCTTGGCATCCGCATTTTGCCGGTCGTTCCAAAAACCGGCGGACGACATTTCCGCCTCAAGCTCCGCGATCTTTTTTTGTTTGGTAGCGAGGTCAAAGACGCTCGCCCAGTTGGCGAGCTTCGGCGTCCAATTCGTTTAATGATTCGGTGTAATCCATAAGAAATTAGTTCGATTTCTCTTTCCACTCTTTTGCCTTCCACTCCTGCCACGCACAATCGATCGCATAGCTTTTCATCAAGCCTTGTTCCTTTTGTAATTCCTTCGCCCGGGCCTCTATCCATGCCTCCCTATTCTCAAAATTGAAGCTCAACTGCTCGGGAAGTTGTGGCTCCGCGCTGTTATTCTGGGATGGAATCTGTTCGTGCTCCATATCACTATTATATCCCCTCCTTCCTATTTCACAACAAAGAAAAAGGCGTCTCTTGCCGCCGAATTATTCTTATCACGAGGCGGCAAGAGATGCCTTTTTCTTTGTTGAGCCACCTCCCGGATTTGAACCGGGGACCTTTGCTTTACGAAAGCACTGCTCTACCAGCTGAGCTAAGGTGGCGATCGCTCACGCCCGCGAGGGCGATGCGGAGGGTACAGGATTCGAACCTGTGAGGGGATTTCTCCCCAACCGCATTTCGAGTGCGGCGCATTAGACCACTGTGCCAACCCTCCCCTGCTCTATGGTTACAGAAATGCGGAGCTATTTCAAGGGTCGGGGCAAGGGAAAGCGCTGTCCGTGGGAGACAGCGCCTTTGTGGGGTGGGAGTGAATCATGCTTGAGAGAATTTAGTTCTCTCGCTGCTTTTCAGGATTCCGTACCTTATCCATGCAGACTTGGCACAAGTTGATGTGATTTCGAACCGCAACCCAATCCTTTGGTGACAGCGTGCTTGCGATAAACGCCGGCACCAGGATGGCGATCTCGGGAGAATCACACACGGGAGCTTTCCACATTGACGGAGGTGGGGTGGAAGGTGGTTGTGTCCTAAACCGGGTACGAAGAACACATCCTGTTTCGGGGTCAACAGATACTGCCATCATGAGCTTTCCCTCTAAAGTGTTAGGATGGCTCCCAACCCCTTGAAAAAGAGGCAGGAAGCAACTCCCATTACCATATCATTCTTCCAGAAAAAGAAAAGCCCTGTCGGTGGATAGATCCACCTACAGGGCTTGCCGCTTTTGCCGCTAAACAGCGACCGAACGTACGCCGGGATCGGGAAGAGTGAACACGCTATCCATAACAAAATAGTCACTCTGGCGCTCGTGACACAAAACGCGATACGCTGCCACCATCGCCTGGCATGGAATGCACGGCTGCTGATACTCACCCCTGCCAAACATGTGCTTTAAAAAATTTATGTTGGCGAGGCCGACCGTCTGATAATACATGTCCACCTTGCAGGGGTCACGTCCTTCCAGAAGTTCATCCAAAAGAACCCTCTCCTGCTCGAAACTTACCCTGCTCACATACGCCGTCGGGGATTCCGACAGTCGCGGTGGCATAAGGGGACATTGGAACTTCTCCCAATCGGAGTGGGGAGCAATGACCAGCGCGACCTCCCGCTTTGCCAAGGAATCGCCCAAGCCATACCCCTCCCGCAGTTTCCGGTAAAGACCCTCCCGCACCAATTCGACGCGGTCGGGATAGGAAAGATCGCACCGAGGCAACATCGCCGTTGCGCCGTTTACATACACAAACGCGCGATCTTCATAATAGAAGATAAATCCCACCGCCCGCCAGACTTCTTCATCGTGCATGTATTCACCTCCAAAATTCCAGAATTGGCCTCGCAAAAGGTCTGCGGGGATGATAGCACCGGCCCCTTCTCTTTTCAACCGTTTGTGCCCTCGAGAGGAATCGGACCTCTATCGCCGCGTTAGGAGTGCAGTGCTCTATCCATTGAGCTACGAGGGCTTTCCACACACTATAGATGATTGACGCATGGGGGGCAATATATATAGAATGAGTGGCAGACAATCGAAAGTTTTTATTCAGGGCCCATAGTTCAACGGTAGAATAGATCGATGGCATCGATCAGACAGGAGTCCGATTCTCCTTGGGTCCACATTTCAGAATTTTCCACAACTGCCGCGGCTACGCCGCGGTTTTGTGTTCGCAAATCGTAGAGATAATCAAACGGATTTTTTAACGTGAGGGTAAGAAGAGAGTTACGAATTTTCGGGTTCGAGCCGAGTTCACGGAGAAAATCGCGCATGGAGACGTAATTTTCTCCGGCGGCCAGTTTTTCGGCTTTGTTTCCGGTCATAATCCAGTTTCTCGTGAGTTCGAGCCAACGCTCGCCCGTCCGGTCGAAATCGGACAATTTGCCCTGCAAATCCGCCTTCTCAGCCATGAGCGCATTCTTCCGCTCCTTGAACTCCTGCTGCTCCACGGAGCCGTCGAGCATGGCGTCGGTAAGGCGGTCGAGCTTGGCGCGGACTCCGGCAAGGCCGTCGTTCAGCTTCCGCACGAAGGGTTCGGACGAGCGGCGTGACTCGCCCTCCCACTCGTTTAACTTCGCGAGATATTTCTCGCGCCACTCGTCCGACAAGGAAAGGTTTTGAATGGCGGTTTTAATCTGAACGGCAAGGTTTTCCTCCGACAAAAATCGGTGTTGCCCGCAAATCTGGGTACGGCTCTTTTTCGTACAGCGGTAATAGACGTACTGGCGGCCGCTGGGCTTCACCTTACGTTCTGCGGTGATCGTGTAGCCGCATTCTCCGCAACGGGCAAAACCGAGGAACTGAAATGGTTTTATATCGCGATTTTTGCGGGGCTTGCCGTTATCCCGCATCGCCTCTTGTATCCGGTCAAAAGTTTTCTTGGAGATCATCGGCTTATGGCTCCCTTCGTGCAGTTCGCCGCGATACAAGAAATGGCCGTAATAGAAAGGGTTGGATAAGAATTTCATAATCGTCGAGAGATGGAGCGGTCGCCCGTCCTTGGCGGTAAGGCCGAGCGAAAACATCTTGTCGCGGATCGTTGTGAGCGTGTAGTTTCCGGTCGCAAACAGTTCGAGGGATTCCTTCGCCTTGAGAAACGTCTTCGGATCGGGTTCGATAGTCCGCAAGCGAGGCTCGTTGAAATAACCGAGCGGAGCTTTGCCGGAAAACACACCGTTCCGTATCTTCTGCCGGATACCGCGCAGGATGTTCTCGCGGAGGTTGTCGCTGTAATACTTGGCCTGCCCGAAGGCGACCGAGAGCATGAACTTGCCCTGCGGCGTAGGCTCAAACCAGAACGTCGGAAATTTAAGCGATACGATCTTTCCGGTATCAATAAAGTAGATGATCTTCCCGCCGTCTATCGAGTTGCGAGCCAACCTGTCGGGATGCCACGCGATGATGCCGGAGGCAGCACTTTTCTCTATCTGATCTACCATCTCGTTGAAGATCGGACGGCCGGGTTCCTTCGCGCTCTGGCTCTCGGTATATTCCCGAATTATATGAATGTCATTCTGACGCGCGAACGCGCGAAGCTCAGCGAGCTGGGCTTCGATGGATAATATCTGGCGTTCCTCCTCTTCGGAGGATTTACGGGCATAGAGGAAGTAGGACATAGTACGATTGTTCTATATAGAACAATACTACAATAATTGTTAAGATAAATGCAAATCAACAATGTCTGATATATCTCTAAAATTTGGCCGGAAAGTAAGGGAAGTCCGACTCAAGAAAAAGATGTCGCAGGGTGATCTAGCTAAGATTTTGGGAGTACACCCGACATATATCAGTAGCGTAGAGCGGGGTGTGCGTAATATGGCTTTGAATAATATCGAACGACTTGCAAGGGCGTTAAATGTTCCCATAGAAGAACTCATAAAATAAAAATCATGTTTCTATCGGACAACGAAAAGCGGGACATCAATAAGTTTATTGAAGCCGGAAAGCCATTACCGGATAAGTACCGTTTTATTCTCTTTGGCGATAAGGAGTCCTTGATCCGTTCCTCCCGCCACCACCGCCAATAGAGCTTGAGCTTGTTCACGAACCGTTCCTCCGTCATCGTGCCCCGATCAACCTCAAGGAACACCGGATATTCGTACCCGTCGTGTCCGAGGACGAAAAACGCGTCCGGCACGAGTTCGGGATTTTCGCCGTACCGTCCCTTCAATGAATATTTCAGATCGTAGCCCTGCAACCAGCGATCGAGCGTGAGGTCGTTCCGTTTCCGTGCGGCAAGCGTAAGGCACACTTTGAACTGAGAGATCATCATAGCGTGGGCGATGAGCGGCAAGGAACGTTCGATCTCCCGCAGGCGGCGCAACACCGCTTGGTACTGCCCCGCGTCCCCGAAGACGGCTTCCACGCCCTGCTTGCCGAGGGAATAGACGATATGCGAGGAAGGCAGCTTGGAGCGGCTCTGCACCTTAGGCCTGTCGAGATAGCCTAGGTCATACATCGCGGCAAGCCGACGGAGGAAGTTGCGCCTGCCTCCGGGGTGCAGGGCAAGGATTTGCTCGGTGTTCAGGAATCTGGACTCGCCCAGCTCGCGGAGAAGCTCCATGTCGCGGGGCATCAAGCGGAGGGGGTCGGTTACCTCCCTCCTCACTAACCTTTTGCGCAAATTGTTGGGCATAAAGAAGATGTACGCCTAAATTATAGCAATTTTAGACCCCCTCCGTCCGAGGCCTTCTCGACCCGTCCGCTACCATATTTCACTGTTTCACCCCCACCAACGAGCCACGACAAAAGACGGACGGGAGAGAAGGCCTCGGACAATGAACGGAGCGGAGGTCAGCAGACCGGAGCGGAGTGAAGTCGGCATTGGATTTTGGATAGCGGCGGTGCAGAAAAGCCAATGATATTCGGGCGATTTTGAGACCGGAGGGTAGTCACTCCGAAAAGAGCTAGTGACTACCTGAATGAAGGGGTAAACGACTACCCTATGTATGGGTTTTCTTGGTAAAAAGTGCGAACTTTTTCCAATAACCGCCACCACAAGAAGTGTTTGCGCTTTCGACGATCACTGTAAACGGAATTTTTAGCGCTACGCTTATGTTTTCTCCGGATGCGGGCAATTAAGAAATCCCGATCGCCGCTTTATTCCTTTGCCGCAGATTGTTCGGCCTGCACTCGTGCGTTACGAGCCTCTACCCCCATGGGAATTGGGCTTATGTACTGCCATTGTCCATGGTACTGCTGGTGTCAGGAATTGGTAGACGGGAGGAGTTGCCGCGAGTGACAACTTCTCCTGATTCGAGATAGGGTTTGCCCCCCTAACGTCTTTACTGATGCGCCTCTATATATGCCCGCGTGATAGGACCAAAAAATCCTGATGCGGGAGAAATATTCACACTCTTTTGGAATTCAACGAGAGCAGCCTTTGTGAGGGAGCCGAAGTACTGGGAAGTACCGTTGGCCTTGAGCTTCTCAGCGGCAGGACCTGCGTCCTTCGAGATGAGGTAACGCTGAAGCTCAGTGACCCCGATCCCCTGCATGCCCAGGGAAAGATTCTTTGTGAAGACGAAGGAAGTCGTTGGTGACGCCCGTCCTTCAAGCGTCTGGAGTTGTGCTTCCAAGGAGGCAAGCAAGGTCTCCATCTGGGGGATGCTCATGCCCGTGGCGGAAGAGATCGCAGGGGTGGAAGAAACTGTTGAGGTAGAAGTCGCTGGTGAGGAAGGTGCTGAGGTAATGGCGGAGACAAAACTCCCTCCACCACCACCGACGGAAACGACAGGGCTGGGCGATGGCGGCGTCGACGTGGGAGCAGGATCGATTGCAAGTGTGTATTCCATGATGGTGTAGAAATCACCTGTAGAGAAGCCGTCGTCGATCAGTACGGAGAACGAGTTATCCCCTACTGTTGTGGGAGTTCCCGAGATCACCCCCGTGGAGGTACTAAGAGAAAGCCCTGCAGGAAGGGAACCTGCGGAGAGGGAGAATGACACTGCCCCCTGAGTGGAGGTAGTTTCGACGGTCGCACTGTACGGGGATCCAACGGTGCCGTCAGGAAATTCCGGGTCCATCACTTTCACGAAGGAATATTCTATGACGCGGTTGTTGTTCGTATCGGCGACAAAGAGACGATCAGAGGTGAGGTCATAGGAAAGGCCACTGGGAGCGTTAAGTTTATCCTGGGTTGTCCCGCCACCGACATTCGTTATAAAATCGGGTGCCCCGAGGACATTCTCCGCATCTTCGCCGTAGGTGGTCGTCGCATCGATGGTCGAGGTTGATGCGTCGAAGACCATAACACGGTTGTTGCCTTCATCCGAAATAAAGAGACGGCTGGTGGTAGGGTCATAAGACAGGCCGAAGGGAGAAGAAAGCTCATTTTGGGCTATTCCTCCCCCACCCGACGTGAAATCCGTTTGTCCGAAGACATATTCCGCGTTCTCGCCGTAGGTGGTTGTCGCATCAATGGTCGAGGTTGATGCGTCGAAGACCATAACACGGTTGTTGTTCGTATCCGCCACATAGAGATTGTCAGAGATAGGGTCATAGACAAGACCCCCAGGATAATTAAGCTTAAGTCGGTTCTGGGTTGTCCCGCCAGCCCCCGACGTGAAATCCGCTTGGCCAAAGACATACTCCGCGTTCTCGCCGTATGTGGTCGTTGCGCCGATGGTCGAGGTTGAGGCATCGAAGACCATGACACGATTGCCGGAATCTTCTACAAAGAGGCGGCCTGTTACGGAATCATAAGCGATGGCGAAGGGATCGTAAAGTTGATTTTGACTTCTCGACGGTGAGCCGGATACAAAGTCTGTCTGCCCAAAGACATATTCCGCATTCTCGCCCAAGGGAGCAGTGCCCAAGGTCGAGGTTGATGCGTCGAAGACCATAACACGGTTGTTGCCTTCATCCGAAATAAAGAGACGGCTGGTGGTTGGGTCATAGGCGAGACCGCAAGGATTGGACAAACCGCTCTGAGTCGTCGTGGCAGCGCCCGATGTGAAGTCAAGCTGGCCAAAAACATAAGATGCGGTGGCCGATGTAATATTATCTGTCGGATCAAGACCAAAGACGAGGACGCGATTGTCATTGGTATCGGCTATAAAGAGACGGTGACCAATCGGATCAACCGTCGTGGTATAGGGACCGCTCAGCCCATACGCGTAGGGGCCGCCGTTGATGTCACCTTTCGTATATGTAGGATTCCCATTGGCGTCCGTCTGGCCCAAGACATACAACGCGTTCTCGTTGCTCCCAATCGACGTCGTACCAAATTCCATCACGCGGTTGTTGCCGCTGTCTGCCACAAAGAGGTGTTCAGTCGTGGGATCATAGGCGACTCCCGAGGGAGAAAAAAGACCGTTCTGAGCCCTGACGCCACCGCTGTTCGTAATAAAATCAGATTCTCCAAGAACATACTCCGCGTTCTCCCCATAGGTGGTTGTCGCACCGATGGTCGCCACGGAGGCGTCGAAGATCATAACCCGGCTATTGATTGTATCCGCCACGTAAAGACGTCCGGAAGTGGAATCGTAAGAAAGACCTTCAGGCCCAAGCGTATTTCCAGTCGTCCCCACATAAGTGTTCGACGTGAAATCCGTTTGTCCGAAGACGTACTCCGCGTTCTCGCCGTATGTGGTCGTTGCGCCGATGGTCGAGGTTGATGCGTCGAAAACCATGACGCGGTAGTTGCCTTCATCCGAAATAAAGAGACGGCTGGTGGTTGGGTCATAGGCGACGCCGTCTGGGGTGTTAAATCCATTCTGGCCATTACCATCACCACCCAACGTGAAATCCGTTTGTCCGAAGACATATTCCGCGTTCTCGCCGTATGTGGTCGTTGCGCCGATGGTCGAGGTTGAGGCATCGAAGACCATAACACGATTACTGCCTTCATCAGCAACAAAAAGGCGTTGGCTCGCGGGATCGTAAGCAAGATCGATGGGGCTAAATGTGCTTTGGGTGGCCAGACCAAAATTCCACTCGTTTGATACGAAATCCGATTGGCCGAAGACATATTCCGCGTCCTCACCCAAAGGAGCGGTACTTAGGGTCGAGGTCGATGCGTCAAAGACCATGACACGATCGTTGTTGGCATCGGTTACAAATAAACGACCGGTCGTGGCGTCATAAAAGAGGCCGGAAGGACCATTGAAACCGCTCTGAGTGGTCGTGGCAGCGCCTGATGTGAAATCCCGCTGCCCAAATACATAAGATGCGGAGGTCGATGCAATATTATCTGTCGGATCAAGACTGAAGACGAGGACGCGGTTGTTATTGGCGTCAGCCACGAATAGGCGGTGGCTGACCGGATCAAGCGCGATACTATAGGGGTCATTAAACCCATTTGCGGTAGAACCGCCGTCGATACCACTCGTCGTATATGAGTTTTCGCCCATAACACCACTGGCGTTATAAAGCGCCGCACGAGCAGAATGCGGAGAAAAGAGAAACACACCGACGAACACTGCTCCGACCAATAACATGACCGACAGACGAGAAGCTGGTTTTGAAAGTGGGTACATAAAAGGATTTATTTGATTTTATGTGCCCGGATCATCGCCAATCCCTGCCCCATTGTTTTTTGGGGCCCGCCGTCCATGTTAATCATTTGGCGATTGAAAACTCGATGGACGTGTCTGCTGCTGATAGACCTTTTAATTTATGTTAACTATAGCAAACCTGCTAACGAGCGCAATGGTGGACAACTATTAATGTGCGATAACCATAAATAGCCCGACCTATTACTGATGCCTGCTCTCTGCAGTAGGACCCGTGGGGACGCAAATCACCCACCTCTCTCACATTTCAGAGTTGTCTATACCGTCAACATCTCCCATCTACTTATTTTAGAAAAGACGCCTTAGAATGATCAGACACTCCGGGAATAAATCCGGAGTGCTAAGAAAGATCGACCTGCACATCGCTCCCCCGTGGGATTTGATATCAACATAAGCTCGGGAGCGATGTGATTAAACGCCACACAAAATGCTTATCTTACAGGCTACAAGTCCGGTAAACACTATCGATGAGAACGCAAACTCCACCCGCCTTATGCGGCGGGATGAAGTTAGCGATGCGTATACTCGCGGCTTGTATTTGGCTCTTCTATCCAGCCTTGAGAATGTACCGCAGAATTTGATTCATGATGTTATCCATGGTCCGACAAGTCCGCCGATATGGTCCACAAGATTAAAAATTTCTAAAATTTTTCTTGAATTCCATTTTTCCTCGCGGTAAAGTATGCGGATGGAAGCGTATAAAAGAAATCCAAATAGTGAATGCAAAATTTGTCGGAAGCCGATTTATCGAAGACCAAAACAAATATCGACCAGTGAGGGACAGAAATAGAAAAAAATAATGAATTGAATAATCTTGAATTGATTTGCCCCAATTGTCACTCTGAAGAACATTATCTAACCAGAAGCTGGATTGGAAAACATTATAAATTGATGGTATAAAGTCCGAGAGGAGGGTTGCGCCGAATGGCAAGGCACCGGTCTTGAAAACCGGGGCCCCGTAAGGGGCTTGCAGGTTCGAGTCCTGCACCCTCCGCAGTCTAGGCGTTACTATCGTACCAACCTCGTAAGCCGAGGCTCTGGTGCGACCTTGACGCTACAAGAAAATCGCCCCCAGGGCGATTTTCTTTTTATTAACTGGTTATGCGACCTACTGCTTTTTTTCTTTTTTGATTTTCGAGAGCTAGCTTCATCAGTCGAATCTTCCTCGCCAGATTCCAAAAGCGGAATCGTCTGCATCGAATTGCCGATAAGCCCTCGCAGATCACCATGCATGCCCGCAACTGATCCGAGCGCTTTCTGTAAATATTTATCTTGCTTCGCCCACCGAGCCATTGCGATGCGCTT
>Ga0181517_10004266_pt1 | contig 13153 bp, 6 predicted proteins | sample PEATcosm2014_Bin_31_FD_119748 | JGI IMG/M metagenome (GOLD analysis project Ga0181517, IMG submission 119748) | Peatland microbial communities from MTU Mesocosm Facility, Houghton, MI, USA - PEATcosm2014_Bin01_30_metaG | ecosystem: Environmental > Terrestrial > Soil > Wetlands > Peat | place... | reverse complement strand
GGCCGGGCCCCCGCGTCGGCCGTCCTGTGGGTTCGAGCCGGATGCCGGCGCTCGCCGGGGTGGGGCTGCGCCTGGGCGTCTGCCCACCTCGCGGACAGCCCGACGCCGAGGAGCACGGCCAGCGCCAGGCACGCCGACAGCGCGAAGGGGGCTGCGGATCGGCCGCTCACGACTTGCCTCCTGCGGAGGGTGGCTGGGGTGTGACGGAGGGGGCGGAGGGTGGGGCAGGGGCGGGAGGCTGCGCGGCGGCCTCGCTCGCCAGCGACGAGGCGTAGCGCGTGGCCTCGGCGCGGGCCGGGTGATCGCCGGGCGCATCGCCGAGGAACCGGTGAAAGAGCGGCGCCGCCTCGGCGGGGCGCTTGAGCACGTCCGCGTAGAGCACGCCGAGGTTGAACAGCGCGCCCACGTTGTGCGGGTTTCGCGCGAGGAGCTTCTCGAGCAGCGATCGTGCCTCCTGCACCTTCGAGTCTCCGTCCCTGGCCGAGACCCCCTCCCCCTTCAGCGCCGCCGCGAGGCCCAGCGTCGCGTCACCGTCGTCGGGGAGGATCTCGAGGATGGCCCGGAACTGCTCGGCCGCCTTCGCGTACGCTCCCGCGCGGAGGAGCACCGAGCCCATGTTGAGCCGGGCCGTCGTGTCGCGCGGGTCGGCGTCCGTGGCCTTCACGAAGGCGAGGAACGCGGTCGCGTCGTCCCCGTGCGACAGCGCGATCATCCCGGTCGCGCGCTCGGCCACGGCGCTCCTGGGGTCGCTCTCGAGCGCCTGCTTGGCGAGGAGCGAGGCCTCGTCCCGCTCGCCCTTCGCCAGGTGACAGAGCGCGAGCTCCGCCAGCGCCGACGCATCGCCCGGCTTGCGTCCGAGCACCTCCCGGGCCTCGAGGATGGCCTTGTCGACCTGTCCCGCGTCGCGCAGGCAGGCGACGTAGAGCGTGCGTGCGGCCAGCGCCGCCGGGTGCGCCGCGACGAACTCGCCCAGGCCGTCCGCCGCCAGCGTGTGCTCTCCTCGCCGCTGCCGCACCTCCGCGAGAGCAAGCGCAGCCTCCTCGGCGCCCGGCTCCGCCTTGGCGGTCGCGGCCAGCGCGGCCTCCGCGGACGCCAGATCTCCGGTGTGGGCCAGGACGACCCCGAGATCGTAGCGTGCCTCCCAGAGGTTCGGGTCGAGCACGACGGCCTCGCGCAGCAAGAGGAGCGCGCGGTCGACGCCCTCGGGCTCCTTGGCCGCCAGGACGCCCTGGACCATCCTCGCGACGGCGACAGGGTTGACGGGCGGAGCCGCGGCCGCGGTCGCGGACAGGGCGCTGCGGCGCCCGGCGCACCCGAGCACGACGGTCACGCCCAGGAGCGCGACGGAGACCTGCAGGGCGCGCGCGCGTCTCATCGGCGGGCCTCCCTGGCGGGCGCGGTCGCGATGGCGGGGGTCGCCGCGCGCTTGGGCGAATCGATGAGCGGCGGCATGGGCGCGGAGCTCGTCGACCGGACGTCGAAGCCGATCTCGTGCATCGGCGGGTACAGCTCGGCGTTCAGCCGCCCGAGCGCCTCGCGCATCTTGGCCGTCCACTGGTTGTAGATGCCGAGCTCGAGGGCCTTCTTCCAGCCGTTCTCGTACGCGTCGAGGCTCTTCTCCTCGACCGGCACGACGAAGGCGTCGATCTGCGAGGTGTAGGCCTCCTTGTCGGCGTCGGACAGGCCTGCGGGCGCGGGCGCCTCGCGAAGCGTCCTGGCGAACGACTCGTAGGTGTGGCCGATCTGGTAGAGCGCGGCGGTCGACCAGTCGGCGACGCCGAGCGAGACGGTGTCGAGGAACACCTGGGCCGCGTCGCGCAGGAGGGCGGCCTTCTGCTTGAGCCGGAGCGAGAGCTCCTTCACGTCCCCGGCGATCTGGATCGCCTCGAAGCGGGCCAGGATCTGCTCGCCCTCCATGTAGCGCGCGTGGGCGGCGGCGTACTTGCCTTCGCCGGAGAGGTCCTTCCCGCGGTGCTTGCCGAGGGACACCGCAGCTGCCAGCGCGCGATCGGCCTCCTTGCTGTCGCCGAGCTTCCGCTCCGCCTGCGCGAGGAGCACGTAGCCCTCGACACGGTGGTCCAGGTTCCTCGCGCGCGCCAGGTATCGCCGGTACAGCTGGGCCGCCTCGCGGTCCTGCCCGATGTCCTGCTGCGCCTTGCCCATCTGGAAGACGACCTCGTCGGCCTCGACCGACGTCGGGAAGTCGTGCAGGAACCTGTTGCCGTCGGCGATGGCCTGGTCGTACTCGTGCGTCGCGACGCGCAGGACGACCGCGTTGAACGCTGCGTCCTTGCGGTGCTCGTAGGCGGCGTAGTGAGGGTGCTCCTTGCCCTGCAGCGAGGCGATCACCTCGTCGAACGCCGCGGCGTCTGCGAACATGCCCATCGACTGCAGCATCGTCGCGGCCGTCCACGCGCCCAGGGGAGACTCCGGCCGGTCGCGGTACTCCCTGCCCGTCGCGAGGACGGCGGCCTCCTTCAAGGTCGGGATGTCGCCGGCCTTCTGGGCCTGGAGCTCGGCGTTCACGCACGCCTGCGCCGCGCGGGCGTCGTTCGGGAACTCCTTGGCGGCGCGCAGGTAGGCCGCAGCCGCTCCGAGGTGGTCTCCCGCGGACGCCAGCTGCTCCCCCTTCTTGAACGCGGACTGGACGATGAGCGCGTCCAGCCGCCCCTGCTGCACCGCTGACTCGAAGCCGTGCGCGGTCTTGAGGCGCCGGGCCCAGCTCCCGATGTTGTCGTAGTCGTTCGCCTTGTTGAACGAGTCGAGCACCAGCTCGCCCGCGGGTGGCGCGAAGGGAGAGCTCGGGAACTTCTCGAGCAGGCTGCCCCACAGCTTCACGGCCGAGTCGTAGACCTTGTAGTCGTAGTAGAGCTTGCCTTGCCGGAAGAGCAGCTCGGGGAGGTCGGGGGCGTCGGGGTAGAGCTCGACGTAGAGCGCGAGCACCTCGGCGAACTTCTTGTCGGTCTCGGTCTCGCCCAGCGAAGTCTTCCCCTTGCGCGCCGTGAACTCGTCCGCGCGCACCCGCCCGATGGCGGCCAGGGCGTTGCGCAGGGCGTCCTTGCGCTGCGTGGCCCACGGCTCCTGCTTGACCTTGTCGGGCGGCACGGCGCGCGCCGAGGCCTCGTAGTGGGTCGCGGCGTCGGTCATCTTGCCGAGGTGGTAGAAGTCGATCTCCGCCTCGTAGTACTGGACCTCGAACGCGGCGGGTCCCGCGGAGAAGCGCGAGAGGTAGGTCTCGTAGAGCGACGCGGCCGCCTCGAACTCGGCGCGGCTCGTCTTGTCGTGCTGGGCCTTGCCGTGCAGCGCGAGCGCGTGGCCGCGGAGCTGCTCCTCGATCTTCGTCGTCGTGGCGGCGACGTTGGACGGGTCGGCCTGGGTGCGCGACCAGGCGCCGCCCGTCGTGTAGCCCGCCAGGGCGCGCTCGTAGGTCGTGCGGAGCCGGGCGTAGTCCTCGATGGTGAAGAACCCGGACGCGATCTGCAGCACCCACTCGCCCGCCTCGCGGCTCGTCGGGTCGAGCTTCAGGAGCAGCTCGTAGGCCTCGATGCCTCGCTCGTAGTGAGACTGCTCGTAGAAGGTCTCGGCCAGCGCCTTCACGACCTTGCCGGCGAACCGATCGCCGCCGACCTTCTGGAGGAAGGCGTAGGCGTCGGCCGCCGTGTTCCTCTCGTCCTCCGTCAGCACCTCCACGAGGTACTTGAGCGCCTCGGCCTGCAGCTCGTCGAGCTGCCTCCTGTCGCGGATGGCCTTCACGTGCGCGTCGGTCGTGCCCGCCTCCGACAGCGCGAAGACGCTCACGAAGCGCCGGGCGGCCTCGTCGGTGTTGCCGAGGCGCCAGAGGCACCACGCGCTCTTGAACAGCGCCAGCCCGTAGAGGTCGGTCGTGGGGAACTTCAGCACAGCCTCGTAGTCAGCCAGCGCGCCCGCGTAGTCGTACTTCTCGGCCAGGAGCGTCTCGCCTCGGATCATGTGGGCGTCCGGGGTGAAGCGTGAGCCCGGGTACTCCTTCAGGATGCGCTCGAAGCGGGCGAGCGCCTCGTCGTGCTTGCCCTGCTGCGTCGCGAGGAAGCCGTCCGCGTAGAGCGCCAGGTCGTACTCGGCGAACCACGGGTAGTCGGAGAGCACGTGCCCGAACATGTCGCGCGCGGGGGCGAAGTTCGTCTGCGGCGTGGGTCCGCGCTGATCGACGGGGCGCGCCTCCCACGCCTCGAATCGCGAGAGGAACCCGTCGCGCTCGACCTCCCAGCGCAGCTCGCCGAGGCGCATCATGGCCTCCGGCATCTCGCTGGCGTCGTGAGGCGTCTCGGCCACGAACCGGCTCAGCAGCTCGACCGCCTCCGTCCGCAGGCCGCGGATGGTCTCGAGGTCGCGGTCGATGCGCGCGTCCAGCAGGGTGGTCACGGCGCCGCGGAGACCCTCGGGGATACGCGCCCCTCGGATCACGGGGCGCCCCTTGCTGGACGACTCCGCGGAGCCCGTCTTGCGGGCGAACGTCGTGGTCTTGACGTCGACCATGACCCGCTCGGAGGCGGGCTTCACCTGCGACGTCTCCGCCGCTGCCGCGATCACCTCGCTCTGCGGCGCTGCCCGGGCGCGGTCGGCGCCGGTCAACGACGCCGCGGCGGCCAGGCCGACCCACGCCAGCCGCAGCCCCGTCGACCCGCGCCTCACCTCGGCACCTCGCTCCCGACGAACTCGTCCGGCCAGTCGTCCCCCTCGAAGGGCCAGTACTCTTCGCTGTCGAGGAGGAAGCGCGCGGAGTCGAGCGAGTCGATGGCGCTCCTGGGGATCACGCCGTCGTTGATGGCCTCGATCTCCACCTCGAGCGTGCGCTTGCGTCCGAGGACGGCCTCGATGCGGGCGAGGCGGGCGCGGCGCAGGAGACGGGAGAGGCGCACGTCGACGCGCTGCAGCGCGTCCCTTGCCAGCCGCGTCTCCTCGGCGGCCAGGGCTGCCCGCATGACGTCGACGCGCGACCCGAGCTGGCTCGCACGTGCGGCATCGGCGCGAAGCAGGTCGGGCAGGTCGTCGCCGGTGGGTCCGCTCGCAGCGACCGTCGCCGGGAGCGCCTGCCGCGCGGACGAGAGGCGCGCGTCGAGCGCCGCGAGCTGATCGCGCAGCGGCCGCACGCGATCCGATGGCGCGCTCGAGGCCTCGAGCTCGTCCAGGGCGTGCTTGACGCCCTCGAGGGCGCGCCGCGCGACGTTCGTCGGTTCGTCCAGCCCGCGCTCCGTGGTCTGCCGAGCCCCCTCGGTCGCCGCCAGCCCGCGCTGGATGTCGTCGATCTCGCCCCTCGCCGCCCTGAGGCCGCTCGCCTCGCGCTCGAGCACCGCGCGTCGCCGAAGGGCCGCGCTGTACGCAGGGTCGAGGCGGACGAGCGCGGCGATGGTCCGCAGCGTGTCCGCGGTGACGACCGCCCCCACGATCTCCGCCGCTCCGGCGTCGCTCCCGGTGCGCGCCGCGACGAGCACCGCCTGCATGGAGGCGTCGCTGTCGGCGACGCGTCGTGCCCCGTCCAGGACCGGCACGTAGCGGGCGAGGAAGGCGAGCAGCTTCCGGTCGGCGTCCTCGAACTTGCACTCGGCCAGGTCGACGTAGGCGTCCAGGATCTTCGCCTCGTCCTCGTAGCGGTGGTGCCCGGCGGCTCCGGCGATGGCGTCGAGCTGGCCCAGTAGCTCGCGGGCGCCGGCGTAGTCCTTCTTCTCGTAGCGCGAGGTCGCGGCCTCGTAGACGGCCTCCGCCAGCCGGTTCGAGTCTCGAGGGACGAGGTAGTAGTAGTAGCGGGCGTCGTCGAAGCGGGACTGCTCGTGCGCCACGCGACCGAGCGCCAGGCGCGCGAGATCGCGGATGGCGAAGTAGCGCTCGTCGCCGAAGACCGGGCTCGTGCGGTCGTTGCGACCCGGGTCGGCGAGCTCGCAGAACAGCTTCTCGCCGTCCTTGAAGCGTCGCTGGTCCACCAGGACGAGCCCGTGCAGGTACGTGGCCTGCGCCCAGAAGCGAGAGCTCCGCCCGACGTTCGCGTAGGCCGCGACGGCGCCGTCGGGGTCGCCGGCGGCCTCGCGGGCGCGGCCCGTGACGTAGGCGATGTCCCCGCGCGTCTCCTCGGGAGCGCTCGCCGGCACCCCCTGCAGATCGAGCACGGCGCCCGCCGGGTCGTCTGCGGCCATCCCGATCTCGACCAGTCGACGCACCGCTCGACGCGCGAACGTCGCCGGGCTCTGCCACGCGGTCGGCTGCGCCAGCAACCGCCGCAGGTACGCGCGGGCCGGCGCGTACGCCCCCGCGGAGGCCAGCGCGTCGCCGAGCTGCCAGAGCGCGGCCCTGCCGTCGTCGGTCTCGGCGTAGGCCTCGAAGCGGGGGTGCTCGGTCACGTCCATCACCCGCGCGATCGCCTCGTCGGTCCGACCTGCGCGCGCGAGGGCCTCGACGTCGGCCAGGCGGGCGCGGACGTCCTCGGCCGTGAGCTGGTCGCCCGAGCCGAGCCGCCTCCGCGCCAGCGCCGCGTGGTAGGCGCGCAGCGTGTCACCGTAGGTCGCGGCCTCCGCGCTCGGCGCCGGTGCAGCGGCCGTCGCCCGGGGGTCGTCTGCGACAGGGGGCGCCATCGGCGCAGGCGCCGCGCCGCGCGGCTGGGCCAGGACCGCCGGAGCGAACAGCAGGAGGGCGCTGCCAAGCACCAGCACCCCCGACGCTCTGCGATCCGCGCGCAACGCCATCGTCACCTCTTCACGGGGGAAGCGGCGGCGTTCATGCGAACGCGCAGATCGTACTTGCCCTTGTGATCGCTCGGGAAGCTGCCCCCCATGTCGGAGGCGTCGCCGATGCGCAACGTCACCGCGAGGCGCTGGTCCTTCGGCACGTCGACGACGAAGCGGGTGCGCTGGCTGTCACGGAACGTGTCGTCCCGGTCGTCCTTGCGGTCGACGTCGACGGTGATCGTGTGGTGGCCGGGGGCCACGGCGCGCTCGTAGACGACCGTAGGGTCCGGGGACCCGAAGACCGCGGGGGCGGTGAAGACGACGCCGTCGTCGAGCTCGACCGCGAGGTGTCCGATCCTCGAGTGGTCGCCGTCGGTCTCGATGGCGACGGCGATGCGCGCGACGAAGACCGCGTCGCCGACGTCGGCCACGCGGGCCCGGAGCGCCGCGATCTCGGCCACCAGCCTGTCGTACTCCGCCGTCGGGAACGCAGGGGGAGCAGACCCGACCGCCGCCGCCGCGGCGTAGGTGCCCGGCATCTCCTGCGGCGTCGGGTTGAGCGGAGACGCCCGCACTCCCCCGTCGCCTCCGGTGTCGCCTCGTGGCGCGGGAACGGCGCTCGGCTGGGCCGTCGCGGTTGGCAGCGTCGCGGACACCGACGCCGCGGCAGACGCGCTGGGCTTGGGCTTCGCGCGCGACCGCCCGTGCGTCTGGGCCGCCGCGTCCGGGAGCCAGTCGGCGACGAAGACCGCCACGGCGCCCATGACCAGTGCGGCGGCGAGGACTCGCCTCTCGGGGTGCGTCTGCTTGCTCATCCGGTGTGGGCTCCCGTACGCCGACATGGTGCCTGCAAAGCGTGCCTTTCGCCACGGCGAAGCGGACCTGGTCCGGGTTCGACGCGGCGAGCCTGGGCGGTGCAGCCTCTGCGCCGCGTTGACAAGGCAGGTCGCGGGCGTTCTCCTGCACCCGCGAGGGTGGCCATGCTCTTCAAGTTCCTGCACGCTGCGGACATCCACCTCGACAGTCCGATGGCGTGCCTGGAGCGCTATCCGGGCGTGCCGGTCGAGGACGCTCGTCTGGCCACCCGACGGGCGCTCACCAACCTGGTCGACCTGGCCGTCGAGGAGAAGGTCGCCTTCGTGCTGATCGCGGGCGACCTCTACGACGGCGAGTGGAAGGACTTCAACACCGGCCTGCAGTTCGGTCAGGAGATGACGCGCCTCAAGGAGGCCGGCATCCCGGTGCTCATCGTGGCCGGCAACCACGACGCGAAGAGCAAGGTGCAACGCCGGCTGCAGATGCCGTCCAACGTGAAGTGGTTCTCGACCAGCAAGCCCGAGACCCACAGGCTCGAGGATCTCGGCGTGGCGGTGCACGGCCAGGGGTTCGCGTCCGATGACCTGAAGGACAACCTCGCCGCCGGCTATCCGGAGCCGGTGCCCGGGCTGTTCAACGTCGGCCTGTTGCACACCGCCCTCGACGGGCGACACGGTCACGACCTGTACGCGCCGTGCTCGGTGGAGGACCTGCGAGCCAGGCGCTACGACTACTGGGCGCTCGGCCACGTCCACACGCACATGGTGGTCTGCAGGGACCCCTGGGTGGTGTTCTCGGGCAACACGCAGGGGCGGAGCGTGCGCGAGACGGGCCCGAAGGGCTGCGCGCTGGTCACGGTCAAGGACGAGAACGTCGAGGCCGTGGAGGAGCGCACGCTCGACGTTCTGCGGTGGGTCGTCTGCGAGGTCGACGTCTCGGGGTGCGCCCGCGCGGACGACGTCGTGGAGCGGGCGGCCGCCGCGATCGACGTGGAGCGCCACGCCGCCCAGGATCGCATGCTCGCGGCTCGACTGGTGATGCGCGGCGCGACCCAGGCGCACGGGGAGCTCGAGCGCGACGCCGAGCGGTGGATCGGCGAGGTTCGTCAGCTGGTCAACGAGCGGAGCAACGGCGGAGCGTGGGTCGAGAAGGTGGCGATGAAGACCTCGCCGGTGTTCGACCTGGCCGCGGCGCGACTGCGCGACGATCCGATGGGGGGGCTGATCCGCTCGGTCGAACGCCTGGAGCGCGGCGAGCAGGGCATCGAGGCGCTGACGGCCGAGGACGGCGACCTGCGCGAGGATCTGGAGGATCTGAACCGGGTGTTGAGCGCGGCGGGGGCGGCGGACCTGGTGGACCTCAGGGATCCGGAGCTGCTCCTGGACGTCAAGCACCTGCTCGTGTCGCGGCTGGCGACCGGAGGGGGGACATGAGGATCGACGAGCTTCGGCTGCGGGCGTGGGGGCCGTTCACCAGGCTGGTGCTGGACCTGTCGGCGGGTCAGCACGGGCTGCACCTGGTCCTGGGGCCCAACGAGGCGGGCAAGAGCTCGGCGCTGCGCGCGGTCAACGCGCTGCTGTTCGGCGGAGGGACCAGGTGTGTCGACGCGTTCCTGCACGACGCCAAGGCGCTGCGGGTCGGCGCGCTGCTCCGCAGCGCCAAGGGAGAGCTGCTGTCGGTCACGCGCAGCCCGGGCATCAAGAAGGACACGCTGCTCGACGACAGCGGCCAGCCCCTGCCCGAGGCGGCGATGGCGGCCGTGCTCGGGGGGATGGCCGGCGAGCTGTTCGGGTCGCTGTTCGGGATCAACCACGAGGCTCTCCGTGGTGGCGCCAGGGACCTGCTCAACGCCAGCGGCGATCTCGGACAGGCCATCGTGGCCGCGTCCACGGGGTACCGCGACCTGAAGGCCGTGCTGGACGGTCTCGAGAAGGAGGCGCTCGACCTGTTCAAGCCCGGGCGCGGCAAGCTGCCGCGCGTCAACGGGGCGCTGGCTCAGCTGAAGGACGCGCGCGCGAAGGTCGACCTTGCGACGGTCAAGTGGAGCCGCTACGACGAGGTGCGCAAGGCGATCGAGAAGGGGGAAGAGGAGCGCGAGGCGGTCGCCGGGGAGCTGACCCAGGCGCGCGCGGCCGCCAGCAGGCTGGGGCGGGTGCGCGATGCCTTCGGGCCGGTGCGGGAACGAACGCGCGTGCTGGAGGAGCTTCGCAGCCTGGGGGAGGTGGTCGCCCTGCCGGGTGACTTCGCGAGCGATCGCAAGCTGCGGCAGCAGCTCCTCGAGACGGCGCGCGAGGAGTCGAGGGCGGCCTCGAGGGAGCTCTCGGCGATCGAGGCGAGCCTGCAGGCGCTGCAGGTGCCGTCGGCGCTGCTGGAGCAGGGGAGCGCCATCTCCGCGCTGCTGAAGGAGCTGGGCGGACACGACAAGGCGCAGAGAGACCGGAGGACCCTGAAGACGCGGCTGGAGCAGAGCGAGGAGGACGCCCGCGCCATCCTGAAGGAGCTCGGGAGAGGGCCGTCGCTGGCGGACGCCGACGCCGTGCGGCTCCCGACGGCGCTGAGGGCGAGGCTCGCGGAGCTCGGCCACCAGCACGCGGTGCTGCGGGAGCGACGTGAGACCGCGGGCAGGACGGTGTCGGAGCTGGACGTGGACCTCGACCGGGCGCGCGGCGAGCTCGATCGCCTCGGTCCGTCGACCGACCTGTCCCGGCTGCGGGAGGCGCTGGAGGCCGCGCTGGCGCAGGGCGACCTCGACAGCGCGAGGGGCAAGGCGGCGCAGGCGCTGCAGGACGACGAGGCGCAGGCCGCGGCCGATCTCAGGAAGCTCGGTCTGTGGCCCGGCCCGCTGGCGCAGGCGCGCTCGCTGCCGGTCCCGTCCGAGGAGGTCGTCGACCAGCACGCCGTCACGTTCGGGGCGCTGCAGGACGAGGCGCGCGATCTGAAGGCCAAGCAGCAGCAGGCGGAGGCGGAGCGCGCGCGCATCGACGGGCAGCTGCGCGAGCTGCAGCTCACCGCGGCGGTCCCCACGGAGCACGAGCTCATGACCGCGAGGGACGACCGCGGGAGGCTCTGGTCCGGCGTCCGCCAGGCCTGGCAGCAGGGGACGGCCTACGACGCGCAGCCATGCGACGCGCACGAGCGGGCGGTGCAGCGGGCGGACGACGTCGCGGACCGGATGCGGCGCGAGTCCGATCGCGTCGCCGCCCAGGCGAACCTCATGGCCGCTCGGGCGACCAGCGACGAGTCGGTGGCGAGGCTGCGCGCGGCCGCTGCGGAGCTCGAGCTTCGCACGCAGAGCTGGCAGGGAGAGTGGAAGGCGGCCTGGGCCCCGGCGGCCATCGTGCCCCAGCTGCCCGTGCAGATGCGGGCGTGGCTGCAGCGTCTGCTGCGCCTGGCCGAGCAGGCCGTCCGGGTGGAGCGGCGCGCGCGCGAGCTGTCGGCCGTGGAGCAGGCGATCGGCGAGCACCGCCGGGCGCTGACCGAGGCGCTCGAGGCGGCCGGTGAGACCAGCCCGGCCGGGGAGGTGGATCTCGCGTCCGTCCTGCGGAGGGCGAGGCGCGTGGCGGAGCGCGTCGACCGCGTCGAGCAGGAGCGCCGGCGTCTGGCGGCCACCATCGAGGAGCGCGCGCGCAAGAAGGCCACGGTCGAGGCGAGCCTGGCGACAGCGGACGGTGCGCTGACCGTCTGGAGGGGCGACTGGGTCAAGACGATGCAGGACGTGGGGCTGGCCGCGAGCACGCTGCCGGCCGAGGCCAGCGCTGTGGTCAGCAAGATGGAGGACCTGATCAAGAAGGTGGACGAGGCGGCGGGCTACCGGAGGCGGATCGCGGACATCGAGCGCGACGCCTCCGCGTTCGATCGCGAGGTGGCCGAGCTGGTGCACCGTGTCGCCCCGGACCTCTCGGGATTGCCCGCCTCGCAGGCCGTCGCTGCGCTCGACGCGCGGCACAAGGAGGCGAGCACGAACGCGACGCGTCGCGAGGGGCTGGAGAAGCAGCGCGACGCGAGAGCCGAGCAGCTGCGCAGCGCGGGGGGCACCATCGAGCAGTGCGAGCAGGAGCTCGCCAGGATGTGCCTCGCCGCCGGCGGCTGCTCGGCGCCGGACCTTCCGGTGGTCGAGCAGCGTCACGCCCAGGCGACCACGCTCACCCAGCGCCTCGCGACCCTCGAGGCCCGGCTGCTCCCCCTGGCCTCGGGCGCGGACATCGCCCGGTTCGTCGAGGAGGTGGAGCGCGAGGACTCCGACACGGTGCTCGCGCAGATCGCGGACACGGACCGTCGGGTGCTGGACTGCGACCGCAGGCTGCAGGCGATCGAGCAGGACATCGGCGCCCGCAAGCAGGAGCGCCGGCAGGTCGATGGGGGCTTCCAGGCAGCCGAGGCGGCCGAGGGCGCCCAGTCGATCCTCGCGCAGATCCGCGACGCGACCGAGCGCTACCTGCGCGTGCGGCTCTCCTCCGCGCTGCTGCGTCGCGAGATCGAGGCCTATCGCCGCGCGCACCAGGCGCCCGTCTTGAGGCGGGCGAGCGAGCTGTTCCGCACGCTCACCTGCGGCTCCTTCGTGTCGCTGCGCCCCGTGTACGAGAAGAGCGACCCGGTGATCGCCGGCGTGAGGCCCTCCGACGACGAGGTGCCCGTCGGTGGAATGAGCGACGGCACGCGCGACCAGCTCTACCTGTCGCTCCGGCTCGCCAGCATCGAGAGGTACGTGGCGAGCAACGAGCCCGTCCCCTTCATCGTGGACGACATCTTCGTGCACTTCGACGACAGGCGCAGCTCGGCGGCGCTCGAGGTCCTCGCCGACCTGTCGCGCCAGGTCCAGGTCATCGTCTTCACGCACCACCCCCACCTGCTGACGCTCGCGCGGGGGACCCGGGCCTCGGAGGTCCTCTTCGAGCATCACCTGGGCGAATGAGGCGACGGGATCAGGGTGGTTGCCCCGCGCGCGTCTTTGCGGCAGACAGACGGCCCTAGCCCCAAGGGTGGCCATTGACGAAGCTACGCGAGATCGAACGCCTCCGCGGGGTGGCCATCCTCCTGGTCATGGTCTTCCACTGGGAGGCGCTGCAGAAGCTGCTCCCCGACGTCGTCACCCACGGCTGGAGCGGCGTCGATCTGTTCTTCGTCATCTCCGGCTACGTCGTCACGCTCTCGCTCGTCCGCCTCCTGCCGCCGATCGCCGACGAACAGGCGTTCGTCGACGCGTTCGCGCGGGCCAAGGTGGCGCTCCGGACGTTCTACACGCGGCGGTTCTTCCGCATCATCCCGGCGGCGGTGGTCGGGCTGCTGCTCGACCGCTTCCTGATGACCCTCGCGCCGCAGCACTTCGGCGCGCCGTTCGTGTGGATCCAGGAGGTCATCGCCTTCTTCAGCGGCGTCTACAACTACGCGCTCCCGTACAACCCCGAATACCAGATGTACGTGTACTGGAGCCTGGCGGTGGAGGAGCACTTCTACCTGATGCTCCCCGTCCTGTTCGTCGCGTGCCGGACCACCAACCGCCGCCTGCTCGCCTGCCTGGTCATCGGCCTCATCAGCATCTCGTGCCGTGCGCTGCCGCACCCCGCTGGGCTCTTCGACGACGGTGGCTACGAGCGGCTCTCGTCGCACCTGCGCTTCGACTCGCTCATGGCGGGCGTGGCGCT
>Ga0181517_10004265_pt1 | contig 13154 bp, 15 predicted proteins | sample PEATcosm2014_Bin_31_FD_119748 | JGI IMG/M metagenome (GOLD analysis project Ga0181517, IMG submission 119748) | Peatland microbial communities from MTU Mesocosm Facility, Houghton, MI, USA - PEATcosm2014_Bin01_30_metaG | ecosystem: Environmental > Terrestrial > Soil > Wetlands > Peat | place... | reverse complement strand
GTCGAAACGCTCAGCCAGGAACTGTTCCCGGGTTCTACCTTGGACCTCAAAGGTCCCACCAACGATGACCATACTTGAGCGCTCCCTTCTCGAACCGGCTGAAGCCAAACTGTACGCGCTTTGGGGGCACTCGATCATCGGGCCCGTGCCACGCGGCGGCCATGGCCCGGACCTGCTCTTCGCCGCGGCGGGCCACGTGGGTGCTCACCAACCCGTTGGCCTTGGCCTCGCTTGGCAACTTGGCGGCCGGGCCCGGAGGTCCCCGCCGCAGTGGCGACGGGTACGGCCCCGTGGCGTCGACGAAGGCCCTGTAGCGTCCTTTCATCTGAGAGCTGCGGGCTGGTCCAGGGCGGAGCGGACCGCTTCAGTCCCTTGCCGGCGCCGGTCACGTTCCTCGGCGAGGGCCAAGACGTCTCCGACCCTGATACGGCGGTGCTTGCTGTCGGGCAGTCGGCGGAACTCCAGCACGCTGCCGGCCAAGAGGCGGTCCACGAACTGGCGGCTCACGCCCAAGAGGTCGGCCGCTCCGGCCGGTGTGACTTCCTGGTCGGGGCGCAGAACAATGAGGTGCTCGCCCTCGGCCACCCCCCCGAACAGCTCGCGCACCGCGGCACCGAACTCGCTCGTGGCGTCGACCTCGGCCGCCAGGTGGGCCTCCTGGTCTTGACCGAGCGTTCTGTTGCGGCCTTACAGCCAGGGCGCCGGGCGTCAACGACGAACTGACGGCCATCCCCGTCCCGCCCTGCGATTGGTCCAGTCCATTAGCCTTGTTGCAGGGAGCCCAGGCTGATGTGGCTAACCCCCCATGGCCTACCGGCCAGGGCTCCCAACCGTCGCCCACCGTAGCGTCCGCCGATGGCCGTTACCCGTCAGGCGGAGGGCAGTGCGATGCGCAACAACCGTCCGTCCATACCCAACGGTGGCGCCGGTGAATGTCGAGCCGGCGTCCGGCGCTGCCTGATCGCCCGTGGCTTGAGCGTGCTCATGCCCACCCTCGTGCTCTCGCTGGGTTGTACTGCCGCCAGCGCAACGACTACCAATCAGAGCTATGCGAGTGGCGGCTCCCAGGCGGTACCCGCCGTCGCGGGCGACGGCGGGTACTGCGCCCTGCTAAAAGACGCCAAGGTCGCCTGTCGGGGCGACCAGGTTGACGACGAGCCGCGGGCCCCGATGACAACAGCGACGGTCGTCATCCGTGGCGGGAGTATTGCCGAACGCACCATGTCGGCAGGGCAACACGCTGCGCCTTGACGAAGACGCGACGCTCGACGGCACGACACAACCCGGCTCCCACCAGGTAGAGCTGTTCGGCCCCGTGGGCCCGAACACGGTCGGCCTGTGGGCCCGCGACGGCGGTACGACGGTTCGCGGCATGGTCATCCGCGGCTACTCAGTTGCCCTCGAGCTTGGTTCGTTGCGAGGCGACACTGGATGTGTCGAGGCTCCAGGGCGCAACGAGGGAGTTGATCTGCCCAGCGACATCCCTGCCAGCCCACAGGCGGGGGACACCGTTCAGAGCGGTACGTTCTACTCGTCCGGTGCCTTGGAGTTCTGCTGGAACCCCTCCGGCTCGGAGGCGACCGAGGAGGCCGGGTTGCTGGTGCCCAGTGGTGGAGGGGGCCAGATCGGAGGGCCTGGCCCCGGCCAGGGGAACACCTTTTACGCGCCGTTGCTGCAGCAGGACGTGACCGGGAGCGTGGTCCAGGGCAACACGTTCACAACTGGTTCCGGGCCCCGCCATTACGCCAGCGGAGCTTTCGCCGACCCGCTTGTGTTAGAGGACGGCTCGTCCAACACGATCGGCGGGGCAGCGTCCTCCCCGGGCGAAAGCCCCGGGTAACCGGATCGTAAATTGCACCGACCCTGATCTTTGCGCTCATGGGACTGGCGTCTCTATCGGTTCAGGGTATGGGACCGCGGAGGGCAACGTCCTGCAGGGCAACGAGGTCACGGGGTTCGACCACGGGATCGTCCTAGGCGATGCCACCCAGACCACGATCGGTGGCCCCGAAGAACGCGACGGCGATCTGATCCGGGGGCCCGGGGATGCCGGGGTGAGCTTTCAGTACGGAGCTGAAGCCTTCCCCCCCAAGGTGCCGACGGACGGGGCATCGCACAACCTTATCGAGCACGACCAGGTCACTGGGTTTTCCGACGGGGTCGCCTTCGCCGCGGCACCCGATGAGGACATCCCCGCATTTAGCGGCGAAGCGGCCCGGGTGATTTCTGGGATAGTAGGTGAGACGTTACGTGAGGGGTTACACACTAAGGTGAAGTACTCGCCCCCCGCCGGGCGCGAGCCGCGCTACGACACGATCACCGCTAACGAGATGTCGGCCGACGGCCTCGGGATCAGTTTCGGCGGGCCCTTCCGCTCCAACCATATCGGCACGGCCCCGGGCCCGAACGATTACCAGTACTACCCGCTGGTGCTCTCCTCTTCGGTCGCGGCCGGCAACGTGACTGTTCAACTGCGGCTCGACGAAGTCCCGACCTACGGGCACGAGACGTTCAAGATCGACCTTTACGGGCAGGGCTCGTGCGAGGAGAGCTCGATCACACCGGGGCTCGGAGAGCACTTTCTCGGCCAGAGCCTGCTCAAGACCGACCTGGCCGGCGACGGCACAACCACAATGACCGTCCCGCTGGCCGCGCCCGCTTCGGCGCTCACGGCGACCGCGACCTCGCCCGACGGGGACACCTCAGAGCTCAGCCCGTGCCTGGCACTCGGAGAAAAGACGAACTGAGGCGTACACGCCTTCATGCGCGGGCACAAGGTTGCTGGGGCAGTTCGGCGATGTGGCACCGATGTCGTAGTCTCGGGAGCGTTTCTCACCGACGCCAGTGAAAAGGTGGAACCAGGTCCGCATGTCGTCAGCCCCGCAGTCCCGGGCGACGCTTTGCCTTCGGCGACCAAGTAAGGTCCGTTCGGATCGTGGTTTGGCCCTCTCGGACGGCTCCTTCCTCGATCAGTGGGGTCGTGGCCCCCCATGCTCGCAGGGATCCGTCCATGCCGGCGTCACAGTTCTGGGCCGCCTTAAACTAGGTGGGCAGTCCAAGGGCTTCACGTCGGTGGCCTACGGTCTTCGTTGTGGGCCGAGCCCGATTGAAGGTGATCTCGATTAGTGCCCGACTCCGTCTGGTCCCTCGCTGGCGGCTCTGGTCCGGCCGGCAAAATCGTTTCGCGACACACGCACTCATAGGCGCTAAGCTCCGCGCCGTGCATGCCCAGGAAAAGATAGCTCTGCAAAGAGCGCATGGCCAGCGCTTCACTCCGTGTTCGGCCTCCACTCGGCGCACCGGCCAGCGCCTACGCTGGTCAAGGAACCCGCGAGCGTCAGGGGCGGCCGTGATATTCGCCGGCGTTCTAATTGCCGCCTGCGGTACGACGGCAGCGGCGCCCTTGAAAACCGCCTCCCGTGGCCAGCCTGTTCTGAGTGCCCCCGGCCAGTTGACAAAGTCCGAGGCGTCGACGTGGTGGCAACAGTTCTTGGCTGCTTCTAAGGATCTGGGACGGTCCCGTGCCCCCTCGGCCAGCGTGATAATGGACCTGGACGGGCGTGCCAGCAGGGTGCTTCAGGCGTGGGCCACCGCCCACGGGCTGCGCGTCCGGTGGTTCGTAGGGCGTTTCGTGGCTGAGCTCTCAGCCACGCCGGCCCGGTTGGGCGCGGTATTGGGGGCCCGCATTGATGACTTCCGCGCGCCAGACGGGCAAAGGTTTTATGCTGCCACGACCCAGCCCGGGGTGCCAGCCGCCCTCTCCCGCGTGGTGAGCGCGGTGGGGCGGGTGAGCGACTATCAGGGGATCTCCAGTGCCTATGTCGGCCCTGGTGGCCTGAACCCGTCGGGCCTTCTCCAGGCTTACGACGCCGACGCTTTGCGGGCACTGGGCTACAACGGGGCGGGCGAGACGGTGGTGGCGTTCGAGATCGACAATTACGTCACCTCCGACCTCAATACGTTCTCCCAAAAGTACGGCCTGCCTGCTTTCGATAGCTCTAATTTCTCGGTGAACGGGGGCGAGGCGGGCAAGGCGGGGGGCGAGACGGACATGGACCTGGAGACAGTCAGGGAGATAGCGCCGAGCGCCAAGATCATTTACTACAATATCTTCCAGAAGGCTGCCGGGCAAAGCTCCTCTGACCTAATACTAAACGCCTTCAATAACGCCAACAAGCTCTACCCGGGCGCCATTTGGACGCTCAGTATCGGCTCGTGCGAAAAGCTCTTCACCTTCGCCGACCTCAGCGCTGAAAATGAAGCGGCCGTCGCGGCTATAGCCAAAGGCACCACTATTTTCGCAGCGTCGGGTGACACAGGCGGCCTTGAGTGCGTCCCGTCCAATTGGGGCACGTCGCCCTCGCAAAACGACGTCGGCGTCTGGACCCCCGCCGTGCTGCCGGCAGTGACCGGGGTTGGCGCCACCGCCCTTTCGGTCAGCTCCACGGGCGCTTACCTGGGCGAGTCGGCCTGGTTTTATTCGGCCTTGGGCCAGGGCACGACCGGCGGGACCTCGACGATATTTGCCCAGCCCGCCTGGCAAGTGGGCCAGGGCCTGCCCAAGCCGACCAGCCAGGAGCCCCGCCAAGTCCCTGACGTGTCCGCAGTCGGCGACCCCACCACCGGCACGGCTATCTACGAGGGCCAATGGGAACAGGGAGGGGGCACGTCTCTTGCTACGCCCATCTGGGCCGGGTTCGCCGCCCTCATTGACCAGTACCTCAAGCACAACGGCAAACCACCGGTGGGCTACCTCAACCCTTACCTCTACTACTTCGCCGACCACCCGCAGATATACGCGCCACTACACCTGGTGACCACCGGTGGGAACAACATCTGGCGCAACACCAACGGTTACAACCAGTCCACCGGGTTAGGGACACCCGACGTCTACAACCTGGCCAGGGACCTCCTGGCGCAAGAAAGCAGCCGCTGAGCATGACTGACCAGCCGACGACAACGCCTCCGACATCCGGTGGGCTCGCGCCCTTGCCGACCCAGCTATGCCCTCACTGCAACAACGTCACCCCTAGTGGTCACTACTGCGGCGTGTGCGGTGCCCATCTCGCCCACGCCGGTGGCCCGCTGGCGGCCCGGCGCCCACACTCGTTCTCGGCCAACCCCGGAGAGCCCGTACTGCGCCTTTCGGTCATCAGCTCCCTGCTCCCCCACCTCTCCCACCGGGCCAGCACGCCGTTCCGGTTGGGGTTCGCCGCCCTGGTTGGCCTCCTGGCCATCTTCTCGGCCACTGGCCTGCAGGCGCCCGTCATCGCCCTAGCCGCCATCGGCGTGCCTCTGCTGTTCCAGCTCTATGTATGGGAGGTGGACGTCTATGAGGACGATCACCTGCTCCTAACGGCCGAGACCCTCCTGGTCGGTGCCGCCCTGGGCGTGGGGTGGGCGCTGATCGGCGGCCATATAGTCTCCCAAGCCTTGGCGCCAACACTGGGCAAGAGCCTCGGCGGTTGGGACGTGGTCAATGCGGCTGTGTTCGTGCCCATTGTCGGACAAGCCCTGATGCTCGTCCCGTTGTTGGTCGTGTTGGCCCTCGTACCTGGGTTCGGGAGCCGGCGCGAGTCGCTCGACGGGTTCACCCTGGGAGCTGCGTCCGCCCTCGGTTTCAGTTTCGCCGCCGTGATCACGGACATGACCTCGCAGCTGTCGGCCGGCCTTGTCACCCACGAGCCCTTCACCAACACCTTGACCGAGGCACTCATCCGGGGTATCGCCACCCCCGTCATGTTCGCGGCGGCCACGGGGGTAGTTGGCGCTTCCATCTGGGTCCGCCGCTCGGAGGCGGCCCAGTTACGGGGGCGCTGGCTGACCCACCCACTGCTCCTGATCCTGGCCCTCTTGGCCGTCGAGGTCGGGCTGGGCTTCGCTGACCAGGCCCAATTGGCCGACATCCCGCTTTTGGTAATCCATCTGAGCGCCACCGCCGTGGTCATCATCGCCCTGCGGGTCGGCCTGCACTACATATTGCTGCACGAGCAACGTGATGTAGCCATAGGCCCGGCGGCGACCTGTGGGAACTGCGAACACGTCGTGCCCCATATGCCCTTCTGCCCATCTTGTGGCGTGGCCCAGGTGGCCACCAGCAAGCGCGACCGTCGCACCGGGCTGGGCAGCCTTGATGCGGGCGCCGTGACCGCCGACAACGAGCCCTTCGACGCCTTGGAGGGCGGCGTCGCCCTTCCGGGGTGGCCCACCCTGGCGCCCGCGGCCACCTCCAGTCCAGCAGCGGCCGCCTTCCCCATGGCACCGGCACCGGCGGCGCGCACTCACCGCGCCCACCACGCCCTCGTACTCACCATGTTCGGAGCTGGCCTCGCCGCCATCGCCGTGGCCGTCGTGCTTACCGCCGTTGCCAACGAACCGAATACCACGCCGGCGCACAAGTGCACCGACAACATCTGCTCCAACCCCCCAATCCGCACGCCCGGGGCCCCGGCCGCGGGGTTGACCTCCGCGTTGAGCATAGCTGTCGGAGGTAGCGCGGACCCGGCGCCGGGCGTGTACAACAGTCCCGACGGCCATTTCAGCGTGGCCCTGGGTCTGCTCCGTTGGCCAGCCCAAATCTCACTGGGGGGGAAGACGTCGTCGTTGGTCTCGCTCGACTTCCCCAATGCCTCAATAGGGTCGACGCAGCTGTCTGGGGGCATAATCCAAGTGGCGGACTATTCCGGGCTGGGAGGGGCTACCGCACAGCAGGTGGTGGACGTCCTCGTCTCCAAGAACGTGGCCTCGGCATCACTGGCCTACCCCGTGCCCGACCCCCTGGTCGGCCTCACCCCCGGCTATGGCGCCGTCTTCAACGCCAACCTCAATAGTTCCGGTGGTCAGCAGGTGACCTATCGCATACTGGTCATGGCCGCCATCAAGGACGGCGTCGCTGTCGTCGTATGGGCGGAAGGCCCAGACGACCCGTCCTTCCCCTCCTTACCCCTGCTCGACCACCCCAGTTTCATCGACATGGACGTAGCCACGCTGGGGTTGGACCCGGCCATAAACAGCATCCAGTGGACAAGCAGTCCGTCGTTCAACCCATGAACGCCACGGGCGTGCTAGCGGTCTCCGTCTGAGAAGACAAAGCGGTCAGCCTTAGGTCGACGCCGCGATGAGGGCGCTCATTGTTGACTGGACGAGCCTCTGCGGTGGTCGTCGACTGAGGGCTTGCCGCCCATTCGCTCGTCCACCTTGGCCAGCAGTCGCGCCATAACGTCTTGCCTGCGCGGCACGCCGAGCCATCTCGGATCCAGGCACGTCCGAGGTCGTACGCCGGACGAGGGCGGTCGATTCGACATCACCGTGGCTGTGCCTTATCCAGTATCGGCTCGCCTGGCGATGAACACTTTGGCGAAGGTCGACGCGATCACCCCAACGCGCTGGCTGCTGCGGCCCGGACGGCGCCCGCCACGAGATCGAGCGAGACCGATCGCAGGCGCCACTGTTGCCAGTACAAGCTGACATCAATGCGACCGTCCTCGTCGAACTCAATAAGCTCCTCGCCCTCGGCTCGGCTCCGGGCCTGGAGGTCCGGGACCATGCCCCAGCCGAGGCCGGCCCGAACGGCCTGGACAAAAGCTTCGGAACCGGGCACGTAGTGGCGGGGCGGGTCGAGGCGGCGCCGGGTACGACGGCGGAGGTAAGTGTCCTGCAAGCGGTCCTCGCGGTCGAAGGTGACGACCGGAGCCTCAGACAGCGCCGAGCCGGTCACCCCCTCGGGGAACCACCGCTCCGCGAACGACGCCGACGCCCTGGCCCGGTAGCGCATCCGCCCGAGCCGTTCGATGGTGCAACCCGGCACCGGGTCGGCCGACGAAGTCACCGCCGCCATCACCGTACCCTGGCGCAACAGCTCAGCGGTCACGCTCTCGTCGGCCCGTTGCACGTCGAAGACCACCGACGGCCCGACCCCGGCCAGAGCGGGGACCAGCCAGGTCGCCAGGCTGTCCGCGTTAGCAGCCAGGGGGACTGTCAAGGGCCCGGCCGAATCGTCGCCCCCGAGCTCACGGGCCGCTTCGGCGGTGATGGTGCGGATCTGGCGGGCTGCCCGCAGCATGGCCTGCCCTGACGCGGTCGTTTGGACCGGCTTGGAGCGCACCAGCAGTATCCGCCCCACGGCCGTCTCGAGAGCTTTCACCCGCTGGCTCACTGCCGACGGGGTGACGTGCAGCACGCGGGCGGCAGCCTCAAAGGTCCCCTCCGAGACCGCTGCGGCTAGAGCTTCGAGCTGGTCCAGGTCCAGGTCCATCATTAGCTACTCTAATGGAACAGCAGAAACATTAGCTGGTAACGTCCTCCTGCCCACGCTTAACCTGTCCTCGTGCTCAACGCCGCAGCCTGGACAGCGCTCGCTGCCGGCTTGGTCTTCGGTCTTTCCTTGATCGTGGCCATTGGGCCTCAGAACACCTACGTCCTGCGTCAGGGCGTGCTCCGCCACCACGTGGCGACCATCGTAACCATCTGTAGCTTCTCCGACGCCGTGCTCATTGCAGCAGGCGTCGGGGGTGCCAGCGCCGTGCTGGCCGGCCACCAGTGGCTTCTATCGTTAGTCCGGACAGCCGGCGCCGTTTTCCTGTTCGGCTACGGCGCCCTCGCCGCACGCCGGGCCTGCCGGCCCGCGGCGGCCCGCACCGACGCTGAGGCCAACGGCGCGTCATGGACCGCTGTGGCAGGCGCTTGTTTGGCGTTCACCTGGCTGAACCCGGCCGTCTACCTCGACACGGTGGTGCTGCTCGGTTCGGTCGCCAATACCCGGTCCGGGCACCAGTGGTGGTTCGGTGGCGGGGCACTGGTGGCAAGCATCCTCTGGTTCACAGGGCTCGGCTTCGGTGCCCGGCTGCTGGAGCGGGTCTTCGAGCGACCTCGAGCGTGGCAGCTCCTCGATATCTTCGTGGCCGTCGTCATGGTCGGTACCGGTCTGCGCGTCCTTCCGGGCTCCTGATTGCGGCACGTCATTTCACCAGTCACTAGGCGGGACCAAAGAATGGGAACCGACGTCGGGTTGGCCCGCCCTGAGACGCCAGGGGTTTGGAACTGCTCGGCAACGGACCCCGCCGTCACGTAGCCCGTAGAAGACTAGGGTCAGCAGTTTGCGGGCTGCCGCCACCCGGGCGATGGGCGTGCCCCGGCGCTGCTGTATGCGCATGAACGCCGGGGTGATGGGAGCGCCGCCGTGGTAACGGGCGACGGACTCAACGGCCGCCCAACGCACCAGCGTCGAGCCCTGCTTGGTTATGTGGCCGCGGTGGGCCTTGTCGTCGGACTCGCGGTGGCTGGGAGTGAGCCCGGCCCAGCTGCACAGGTGGCGGGCGTCGGCGAAGCGGGTGATGTCGCCGATCTCGGTCACAAAGATCGCCGCCGTCACCCGGCCCACGCCGTTTAGGGCCTGGATAGCCCGGTAGCCGCGGTGGCGGGCCAGGCGTTTGTGGGCCTGGCTCTCGGCGATGTCGATCTCGTCGTCGAAGAGGTCAACCAGGTGGCGCAGCGAGTCGACCCGGTAGCGGTAGGGCTGGTCGAGGGCCATCTTGTCCAGCAGTACCTGGCCGCCGATTCCATCGATGAATGGCTGGGCAAAGCATCGGACTCCGCGCGAGCAAACGTTGGAAGACCGCGCGAGGAGCGTGCGCCGATTACCAATATCTATCGGAAGACGTTCGACGAGATAGTTCTTCCTAGAGTGCCCGAATAGTTCTTCCTAGAGTGTCCGATCTAGCGCAAACGATGGCAAAGGAAATAGAAAACCCAGCTGAGACGGTGGCTCTGCCAGGCGCCTAAGAGGCAGGCAGGCAATGCTCGCGGTCAGAGGCTGGGGGTAGTGTCCGCCTCGTGCAGGACTACGCGGGGGCCTGGTCGGCTGAGCGGGCCCGCTGCCATCGCCTCGTGTACGATCCCGATGGCAAGCCGACGGGCGGCCCGCCGTTTGACTCGCCTGCGATGATCTGACAGGGTCGCTATTTCCGCCCCTTAGAGCAGGGGCAACAGGAAGGGGTGGGCCTCGATGATCCTCTTTACGCGGACGCTCACGGTGCCAGGATATGGCGGACTTCGCGACGGCTACCGAGACGCTCGTGGCCGATGAGCAGTACCTCGACGGGGTCACTGAGGGCCGCCAGCATTTAGTCGGCCCGCCCGAGGACCGGCACGTCGAGATCCTCCACACCGCCGGTGGTGAGTACCAACGCCCGGGGCTAGGCGGCGTCGTCCAATTGACAACCGCGACCCCCGCCCTGGGCAAGCTCACCGCGGCCATCGGATGGGGCGTCCAGATCACCGAACTGGTATCCGAGATCATCGGCGAGCCGGTCTTCTTCGGGCACTCGCTGGCCGGGCCGTTCGGCGAGCTGGCCTGGATCGGTGCCAGCGCGGATGCCAGCGCCTGGGACCGCACCCAGGAGGCGTTGAACAAAGACCCTCGCTACCTCGCCAGCCTCGACGAGGGCACTCCTAACTTCGAGGGCGGGTCGGGTCGCGTCGTCCTCGCTCGCCGCGTCGCCTGACATCGGTCGGAGCGTCTCGGTACCTTCGGTACCGTGTGGGACTACGCCGGGGCCTGGACGGCTGAGCGAGGCCGCTGCCACCGCCTTGGTGTACGACCCCGACGGGAAGCCGACCGGCTGCCCCGCCCTCCCGTCGCCTCGGGTGGCGCCAGGACTACCAGGGCCGCTGGAACGCCGTGGACGAGGGACCTCTGACCGTGGCCGTTCCCCCATCTGGCGACGTTCTGGCGCGGCTGTTCAGTGACTGAGGAGGCTCCCGAGCTGAATGCGTGGCGGCTCTTGCGCTTGGACCCCGGACCCCGCTCAAGATTGGCCGATCTGCGGGCTCCAAGGTGAGCCTCGGAGGAACGCTGTCAGCGAACGTGCCGCCGAGCGGAGATACGGGACCCTTCCAGCACTATGCAGGCGGGCCTTGGGGTACGGCGCCTATTTGCTGCATCATCGCCATTATGTCCATGACCCCCCAATGTTCGCGCGCCAACCGGTCAGCGCCAAAGCGGACGATGTCGATGGCCTGGATGTCGATGCTCTTCCCACTGGCGGGGATGCCCATGAAGTCGCCCTTGTTGGTCCCCGTTACACGGACCCGAGCTACGGCTTTGTCACCGCTCTCTAAGACGTCCTCGGCATCGAAGCGCAGGTCAGGGAAGCCGGCCTTCATCATGGCGAGCGACCAGCTGCTTTGTACCTGCCTTGGTCGGCTCAAGGCCGGGCCCAGGCGGAAACTCGACCTTGTACCCCCGAGTGCCGTCGTCTAGAAATAGCTTGCCATGGCCATTTTGGTCAGGGCGGCTACCTTCGATTTTGGGAGCACCTTTCCCACCACGTCGCCTACGATTTTTTCTCCCTGGATACCAAGGACCGCCTCCAGAGTGAGCGATCCCCTCGACTGCTCGTACAGGCCGGGCACACCGAGCCCGCTGTAGGACGTCACCGTGTAGGTCGCTCCGGAGGGCTTGTTGGCGAGGGCGGAGGCTTTGATGTCCTGGTAAATCGCGGACACCGGGAGCGGCTTGGACAGGCTTTCGTAGACGATACCCACGCCTGCGGCCGTCCCCAACGCACCGTAGCTGCAAGTCGTCCGGAACACGGAAACGTTGCGCTCCTGGTCAAAGGTGAAAGAGCCGGTAGAGACGGTGGCCGCCGGGACACGGTAGCCCAAGACCTTGGCGATAACCTCAGGGCTGACAGCCGCACATAAAGCAGGCTTCGCCAGCGGGGCTCTGTGCGATGCCAGGCGGGGGGACCCGGCGGCGATGCTTGGCATCGTGAGCACCCCGATCACGGTGGCGACCACCAACAGCGTGCTGGGCCGAAGCGCCTGGACGGCGTCACGACGCCCTTGGGCCTTGCGGGGTATGCGGTCCATGATCGGCCTCCTCCTTTGTCCGGCGGCACCCAGCGAACGTTCCTTTCGGTACCCCACGACAGCGGGTGACGGGACGGTAACAGGTCCACGGCAGGTTGTCGAGGGCTTCTTCAACCCAGACGACGCCCCAGCGCCGCCCTCTTTCTGCACGAGGCGCTGCGGCCGTCGAGCATTTGGCCGCCGTGGCCCCGCGCTGGCCGGCTCTCGCTCTTGTCAAGCCCCCGACGAGCGGTCCCATCGAGCGTGGCGGTGGAGCCCAGCGAACCTGTCGAGCTGTTGGCGCCCGAGTGTCCCCTCGGGCCTGCTCCCGCCAGCGCCTCCGTCCGGCACCTCGCCCGCATGAGACCCTCGGGCGGTTCAACCGAGACCTCATCCAGGTCGATGTCTGGGAGTAGATGGCCTTCGACAACTTGCGTCGATACGAACGGGCAAAGCCGTCGCCTATACCCACCCATGTCGTGGGCCAACTCGCACGGTGGTGGGCGAGCACACCGTTCTCCCACCTCGACGTCTTGGTCACCTCCCCCGAGGTCCTCGCCGCTACCCTGCCGACGCTCTCGGTGGTGCACGGACCGGACGCGGTCGACACCGGTACGTCCGTGCTCTGGGGCCTGGGCGGCGTCGCCCTGCCTCGCTCGTTCCCGGCCCGAGCGCTCCACGAGCGGAGCGCAGCGCAGCCGAGCCTGCGAACTTACATGGCTGCCCCGCTGGCGCACGGCTACCCAACCGAGCTTTCCCAGTGCCGAGACCAGCTCCGCTCCTGAAACGACCGGCAGTGCCCCGCTCAAGCCGGGAGCGGGAGCCGGCGCCGGACGACCCCCATCTCCAGGGACCGCCCTTCTTCGCGCATCCCCTCGACGTAGAGGGCCAAGGCCTCCTCGGCGTTCGCGGTGGCCTCTTCGAGGTCCTCGCCCTGAGTGTGCAGGCCGGGCAGCTCGGGCGCGTAGGCGTGGTAGCCGCCTTCCGGCTCGGGCTCGAAGACGAACTCCACGTCGCGGGCAGGTTCCACAACTTTAAGGTTACAGGGCAGCGGCTGGGCAACGTCCGCCTGGTAGCAGGACCTGCTTGGCAGAGCGGCCCAAGCGGTAGCCGCTTATGAAGCTCAGCTGAGGACCGGTGCCCCTCGTCAAGACCAGCTGCGCGCCTTTCACCTGGAACTGGGCCGGTGTACTCCGAGAGCAGAGCGGACCGCTCGTGCGCCTTGCCGGCGCCGGTCACGTTCCTCGACGAGGGCCAAGACGTCTCCGACCTTGATACGGCGGTGCTTGCTGTCGGCCAGTCGG
>Ga0181517_10004264_pt1 | contig 13155 bp, 10 predicted proteins | sample PEATcosm2014_Bin_31_FD_119748 | JGI IMG/M metagenome (GOLD analysis project Ga0181517, IMG submission 119748) | Peatland microbial communities from MTU Mesocosm Facility, Houghton, MI, USA - PEATcosm2014_Bin01_30_metaG | ecosystem: Environmental > Terrestrial > Soil > Wetlands > Peat | place... | reverse complement strand
TCCATCGGAGATTCAGTTATCGTAGCTGTAGCCATGTGCGATCTCTTCTCCTCTCAATCGTCGGCCGGCAAATCCGTCCCGCGCACGCTCGGCTCATGCCGGGCGCGCTTTCCCCGGAACTAGACTCCATGCATCGCAAAGATCATGGTGTGCAACAGAATCGCGAAATCCATGAAGAAGCCGCGATGCCGAATGTAATACAGGTCGTATTGAATATTCTCGTGAATCTGAAATGCGCGATCAGCGCTCAGTTGCCATAAGCCGGTGATTCCCGGTTTCACGCGCAGTCTCTGCGTGTGCGCCGTGCTGTATTGCTGGACGATGAATGGCATCTCCGGACGGGGCCCTACCAGCGACATATCACCCCTTACGACATTGATCAGCTGCGCCAATTCGTCCAGGCTGGTGCGGCGCAGGAATCGCCCCACCCGTGTGATCCGGGGATCGTTCGACTCCGTGGGCGAGAACTGATATGCGGGTGCGGTCACGCGCATGGTGCGAAACTTAAACAGCGTGAATAACTTGCCATTTTTCCCCACGCGCTGCTGCTTGAACAACATCGGTCCCGGCGAATCCAGCCGGATCATGATCGCCAAAATCAGGCACAGCGGAAATAACAGGATGAGCAGCGCGATCGCAGCCAGGAAGTCAAAGGCCCGCTTCGCCACTTCGTATTGCCACTGATGCGCCGGCTGCCCAAACACGCTCAGCAGGATGCCGTCGATGTCGGCGTATTCCGTCCAGTAATCTGAAGCGATAGCCTGCCCGGGAATATAGGCAAGGCGCACGCCCGAAGATCGCGCAGCTTGCACTGCACTGGAGAATTTTTCACGCCCCAGGCTGGGAATTGCGATGACCAGCATCCCGCACTGATAGCGGCGCAGCAGGTCCTTGGTCACCGGGCCGGAAATGACTTGAACCGATTGGCCGCGCCGGTACGCATACTCAAATACGTCCTGCCCTTTGAGTTCGGGATCGTCGTCGATAAGCGCCACCGGCGTAAGGCCCAATTTCGGTGCGCGCAGGATTGCAGATACCACCCGCCTGCCGCTTGTGCCTGCGCCATAGACAAGCACTCGTTGAACGCCGACGTTGCGCGCCCGCAATGCACGCGACACGTTGAACAAAATCTGTTTCTCAATGGCCTGTAGCAGCGGCACAAATAACATCGCAATCAAAAACACCCACCGCAGAGACGCATAGTTGCTGAAGAAAGTCATAGGAAGAATCAGTACGAACGCCTGGAATGATACGCGTAGGGATCTTTCCGTCTCCTTGATTCTCAAAAGGCTGTTGCTCGATCGATACGCTCCATCCCTGTCGAGCAACAGAACATAAAAAGCGGCAATTGCAGTTGAGATATAGAACTGCGCGGCAAGCGCGTGATGGGCGCTTTTACCGAAGCCCAATACGAGATATAAGGCATAACCGAAATTTACTGCGAACAGCACCGTGAGCCAGTCTGCAACGATCTCCATGGCCGTAAGAAACCGCTCAAAACGGCTTCCGAGCGAAATCTCGCCTTCGGCTTGTGCGCGACTGGCCTGGTTTTCGATATGTTTGACAAGAAGCTGCGACTCGTCAATTCCGACAGTGCTCATAATGTTCTGGCCCTTTCCAGACAAAGTGGAATGAATCCGCGTAACCGGCAACTGACTCCAAGGCTAGGTGGCTGAAGGTACCAGCACATTAAGCCAGAACGAGGAGTATTCATCGATCGCCTCGCGGCTCCCGAGGTGCGAAAGGCCGTTTCCATTGATGAGTTTCGAAAGTTCTGGCTGTACGATTACCGTGAGTGCAATCGCCGCCGTGACAATTGCCGGATTCAGGTTGCGCACCGTTCCGGTCTCAATGTTCTTCGATAGGTACGCCGAAATTGCCGCAAATAGTGGCGTCAGGTTCTCCCGGCATAGATCCTCCGCCTTACCCCGAAGCTCAAGAAGTGCAACCGCCATAAGGCGAATCATTTCTGGCGAGTAAGTGGCTATATCGACTAATACGCTAATCAATTGGGGAAGCATGATTTCCGGGTTGTCGCGCTTTGCCGATCGATCCAACGATTCCAGCCGGGTGCGGATGGAGTCGAAGCATGCGTCAAGGGCTGACCAGAAAATGTCGTCCTTGTGTTCGAAGTAACGAAAGATAGTCACTTCGCTTACTTCCGCTAGGCGCGCAATTTCGCGCGTGCTGGTACCGTGGAACCCCTGCCGCGAAAACAACGCGGTAGCGGCCTGGATAATTCGTCCGCGAACATCGGATGCTCTATGTGTCAACATGCTACTTTGGTCCTTTCGAGCAGCTCTCTTTTTCAACTTCATATCCTGGAATGAAAGAATTTGGCATTATTTGCGAGATGGGAGTCGCAGGGCCCTGCGTTAGAGCCTTAGCGCACAACATCAATCTGAGGAGTAGTGTGTGTTTCCGGAGCACTCTGTTGCGGGCTACGACGAGATCGGTTCAAGTTCGTCGGCAGTGACCTCGAGTGCCGCGCTCTGGTTGATAAGTTCTAACGTAAGTACAAAACGGAGGCTGCTCTTCTTGCGAATCAATGTTCCTTCCAACCCCTGCATTGGCCCTTTGCAAATACGAACTCTTTCTCCTATTGCGGGTTCCTTGAAGGTCTCAATCTTGTCGCCCAGCGGGCGCGCACGCAGAAACTCGACCTCAGAACTGGGAAGCGCGATTGGCCCTTTATGGTTGCCTACAATCCTGCGCACCCCGGGAGAGCGCAATACAGAGGACTGCTCGGACTTATGAATGCGTGCGAACACATAAGTTGGAAAGAGAGCCTCTATGACCGTAACATTCTGCCTGTTCCTCCACCGGCGGACGCTTTCGCAGGTTGGTAGAAATGATTCAATCCGGTTTGCATCAAGATATCGTGCAACTGATTGTTCATTACGTGGCAAGGTGCTAATCGCATACCAACTGCGTTCCGGTGAGTACGTTTCGCAACCCGGCGAAGTGATTTCATCGTAAGTGTTAGCTTCTCGTGACGTATGAAAGCAGGCAGTTGCCATAGTGCTTCCTGAACACTGGCGCAACCGTGTTGCCGTCGGCCAGTAGATATTTTCGTGCGGGCTTGCAGTGCGGGAAGGGCTTTGCGACTTGGCGCGTTCTAAGCCTGAGCGCTTCTACGTGATCCCTAATCGCATTTTGCTTAAGGCTTCGCCATGTGCAACTTAGCACCCTTACCGGATGCAGTGTTGCAAATCGATCCAATGCTGTCCTTATCCTCTGTCCGGGTGGTATGAATGTCAACGCTACTAAAGTAACCCCTGACTTCAGATACGCTGTGCAGGGCGCGCGGAGACTTCACGCAAAAGCGCGACAGTAGTTGACAATTTACGCGCCACTACGCTGGGTGGGCGCTTAAGTATGGTCCTGCGCGCTACATTGCACCGATATAGTCGGCGATCCTTGTATGTGCGCACTCACTAAGACGCGGCGTGTTTTGGCGTCATTCGTCATTACTAAAGTCTGGCAAGAAGCATCGAAACTGCTTCCTTGTGTTTCAGTGTCTCCTTATAATCCAACCCAGGTCAGATGAAAGTGTTTCTCCAGGAGGCAGTTGGTGGCTCAGGCAACTACACTTAGATTTAGCCCGCAATCCAGGCTCGACTCCTGGAAGTCAGTAGCGGGTTATCTCGGCTGCAGCCCCCGCACTGCGCAGAGATGGTTTTCCGAATACAGTTTGCCCGTGCGCCGCGTCGGCAGCGGATCCGGAAGAGTCTTCGCTTACGTCGATGAAGTGGATGCCTGGCTGCGCAGTCGCGGCCATTCTCTGGTGGCGAATCGCGCTGCTTTGGGCGCGTCGGCAGTGCTTGAGATGCGCGCTATTGACGCGGAGATGACTTCGATCCAAGCCTCTGAAGCTCGTCTTCCCTTCGCAACCGCAAGGTTCGATCGTACCTGCGAACTTCTGGCTATTGCGGAAAAAATGTGGAATACACTTTCCGCTTTGGACCTCGGGGCGATAACTCGGCTTTACCGCGAGGCAATTGATAGTAATCCCGAGGACGCCGGCGCATTTGCAGGCATAACCATCGCACTTATAGCTGGTGGATTATTCGACAACGTCACGACCTCTTCGACCAACGCTGCGGCCAGGTTCGCGCTTCGACAGGCCACGGAGCTTGATTCCGCGCACGCCGAGGTCCGAACGGCAAACGCATGGGTCCGGTTGGTCCTTGATCGCGATTGGAATGGCGCGCGCTGCGATTTTGATGCCGTTTTGGGTCAGCGTCGGAGCTTCGCACCGGCCGTTGTAGGCCGGGCGTTATCGCACATCACGGATGGGAAGCTCGACGATGCAGCTGCCTTGCTACTCGATTTTACGGCGCAGTTTCCATTGAGCGCGCCTTCCATGATCGTTCGTTGCTGGGTTGAGTATTTGGCTGGCGACGCTGCTGCGGCCCGCTATCTGATTGCGCAGGTCCGGCGCGCCGGCATTTCAGGATCTTTGCTCGATGCTTTGGACGCCCTTGCCATGATCGACCCGAATGACCCCGAGAAGAGTATTCAACCGCTTCAGGCTCTGATAGCTCGTTGGCCTGTCCATTATCCCCAACACAGTTTGCCAAAAGGCGCGCTCGGCTACTGCTACGCGGTCGCCGGGCGCGAACAGGACGCGCTTCACATTCTTGACAGTTTGACGGGCTTTGCGGCAGGGCGCGACACAGAGGTTGATTATTCCCGCGCCCTGGTTTCGTTGGGCCTCAATGATTTCACTGCTGCAATACATTGGCTGAGGGAGTCCGATTACGGCGGGTCGCTCTGGAGTTTTGGATTTGCAGTTGACCCCATGATGGCGTCGCTGCGCGCCACTCCGGAATATCAATCGATGGCGAAGGGGTTTGGGCACCGGGTGTCCGAAGCAACAAATTTGCAGCTCGCCTGCGTTAGTTAGCAGTACTTCTCCGGCCAATACGAGTGCGATAGGGTGCGGAGCGAAGGGTAAGGGAAAGTTATCGATTTAAGTAGCAGAAGTGTTATGAAGAATAAGTTATACATGCAAGGTCGTAACCGGGTGACGAAACAGATGTTTGATAAGCAGAAACTGTTTTTGCGGCCGTAGGAGTGAATTTGATCTACTGGGAGTTTTCTATAATGCGTTTAAGATTGCTTGCGGTCGTAATGTTTGTTTCGTGCTGCATACCGGCTATGGCTCAGGTGAGGCCCGAGGCTTCCTCGGGCAGCAATTCGAAGCTGAGCTTTGGCGCTGGCGTCGATTACTGGCGCGGCGACTGGGGAAAAATTGTGAGATACGGCCCATCGGTATGGGCTGTTGATGAGCTCTGGCATGGATTGGGAGTTACTGCGGAAGGCTATTCAATGATGGCCGGCGGCGCGAATCCCGCACCCGAGTATAAGTTCTTCGTCGGCCAGGGCGGTGTAGTTTATGTCTATCATTGGCATCGCTTGGCGCCGTATGGGAAGGGCGAGTTAGGGTTTGGCGGCTTAAGCTGGCCGCATAAGCCAACGGCGACCTATGTTCATGACACGCGGACCACGTGGGCAATGGGCGGCGGCGCGGAGTACAAGCTATGGAATCACATCTGGTTGCGCGGCGACTATACATACGAAGGTTTCCCGGACTTTTATAGCCCAGTCACTGGACAACACCACACCCTCGATCCTGCCGGTTTCGCAGCTGGAGTAAGCTACCACTTGCAGAAATAACTCTTAGCGACTCTCCTTTGGCGAGAGTCGCATTGCGAGCCAAACTGGCGTGGCAAGCCACAAGCCTGAGCCGCGCCAGATTTTTCGCGTCCCGCCTCCCGGCCATTCCGGCCCTTCTGCTCCCATACATGTAAACTGAGTGCATTCGGTATCTTCTTTCCCATTGGGAATGGGGCGCGTGGAGGCGCTGGAAGCATGGTTGCGCGACTGAAGGATATAGCGCAGGATTTGGGCCTGTCGGTCGTCACCATCTCCAAAGTTTTGCGCAACCATCCCGACATCGGCGAGCAAACGCGCAAGCGGGTGCTGAGGCGGATGAAGGAGCTGAATTATCAGCCCAATTTTGCCGCCCGCTCTCTCATAGCTGGGCGCACCTGGACAATCGGCCTTGTAGTTCCCGACCTGCTCCATCCTTTTTTTGCGCAAATCGCGAAAGGCATCTCGGTTGAGGTGCGGCGCAAGGGCTACAGTCTCTTTATTTCCTCGTCCGACGAGGACCCGGCTCTGGAACGGGAAGAAATTGCGCAGTTGCTGGCGCGGCGCGTAGACGTGATGCTGGTCGCCTCGTCCCAGTGGACGGTGGAAAGTTTCCGGCAATTCGAAGAGCAGAAGGTTCCTTACATCCTGCTTGACCGGCAGTTTCCAAGCTTCGAATCGAACTTCGTCGGCGTGGACGATACCGCTGTCGGCGTTCTGGCCACCTCGCACCTGATCGAACAGGGCTGCCAGCGCATCGCGCACATTCGCGGGCCTGAGATCAGCACGGCAATTGGCCGTCTGAATGGCTACAAGCAGGCATTGGCATCGCACCAGATCGGTCCTTTGGCGAGCCACATTGTTTCCATCGGGCCTTCGGGCGACCATGTGGGCGATAAGGCAGGCTATGCGGCTGCGGTTAAATTACTGGCACTTAAGCCGCGTCCCGATGGTATCTTCTGCTTCAACGATCCGGTCGCGCTGGGCACCATGCGCGCCATCTTCGATGCGGGTTTGCGTGTTCCTGAGGATATTGCAGTCGTGGGATGCGGCAATCTTTCTTACTCTGATTTTCTCCGCGTGCCGCTCACCTCGGTGGATCAAAACAGCAAGATGATTGGCAAGATTGCAGCGACGCAGGCGCTGAAAATGGCAGAGAGCAAAACGCCAGTGCCTCGCAAGAGCACGCTCGTGGCTCCGCAGCTCGTGGTGCGCGCATCAAGCTTGCGCGCCAAGCACTGAGCAGCGTTACTCATCCGCGGCAGCCATGATACTCTTCGGCCTGTAAAGACCAAAGCCAAAAGCCCTATGACAAAACCAGCGATCCTACTTGCGGCAATCAGTATCCTCAGTCCGGCGTGGATTTGTACGCCTGCGCAGCAGCCAACGGCAGGCCGGCAGAGTTCGTGCGGCGTGGAGCTCTGCCCATATCTCAATCCTGCGCTTGCGCCCGAGGCGCGTGCCAAGGATATCGTCAGTCGCATGACGCTCGAAGAAAAGGTGAGCCAGATGCAGGATGTCGCGCCGGCCATTCAGCGTCTGGGCGTGCCTGCCTACAACTGGTGGAACGAAGCGCTGCACGGCGTGGCGCGCAACGGTTTTGCTACGAATTTTCCGCAATCCATCGGCCTCGCGGCCACCTGGGACACCGCACTTATGAGCAGGGTCGCGAAGGTCATCGCGGTTGAAGGCCGCGCCAAATACAACGAGGCTATTCGCAACGACGATCACAGCCGCTTCGCAGGGCTCACTTTCTGGTCGCCGAACATCAACATCTTCCGCGATCCGCGCTGGGGCCGCGGCATGGAAACCTTTGGCGAAGATCCGTTTCTCACCGCGAGCCTAGGCGTGGAGTTTGTCAAAGGCCTGCAGGGCGATGATCCTCATTACCTGGAACTCGTAGCGACTCCCAAGCACTTCGCGGTGCACAGTGGACCCGAACCGACGCGCCACAGCGTCAACGTTGACGTTTCCGATCACGATCTCGAGGACACGTATCTCCCCGCGTTCCGCGCCACCATCGTGGACGGTCATGCGGATTCAATCATGTGCGCTTATAACGCCATCGACGGCGCACCGGCATGCGCAAACTCCATGTTGCTCCAGCAGCATCTGCGCCGGGATTGGGGATTCAATGGCTACGTGGTCTCCGATTGCGATGCGGTCGCCGATATCGAACGCGGGCATCACTACGCAACAAGTCCGGAACAAGGAGACGCTGACGCCGTCAAAACCGGGACCGATCTGGATTGCGGCTCGGCGTACAAGGCGTTGACCGTGGCCGTCGCCAACCACCTGCTGAGCGAAGCTGAGATCGACGCCGCCGTCTCGCGGCTGTTTACCGCGCGCATGCGGCTGGGCATGTTCGATCCGCCCGCAGCCGTCCCGTTCAACGCAATTCCATACTCCGAAGTCGATTCCGCGACGCATCGGGAACTGGCTCTCGAAGCGGCGCGTGAATCGATCGTGCTTCTCAAAAATCGCAACAACACGCTGCCATTCAAGCCCTCCATTCGCAAGCTTGCCGTTGTGGGTCCAACCGCGGATTTGCTCGAGTCCATCGAGGGCAATTACAACGGAACCGCGTCGCATTCTATCTCACCTCTCGATGGAATGCGCCGGCAATTCGGCGGCGACAACATCCTCTATGCTCCGGGCTCGATCGTCGCCGACGGCACGCCCGCACCTGTTCCTTCCGCGTATCTGCGCACGGATGCCTCCCTCCAGACTGTGGGGCTGAAGGGCGAATATTTCGACAATCTGCAATTTGCGGGCGCGCCGGAAATGGTGCGTGTCGACGCGCGTATCAATTTCGATTGGAACCGTGTGGCACCGGCGGCAGACTTTCCCGCGACGTCGTTCTCTGTACGATGGACCGGCAAGTTGGTGCCGCCTGCTGGTGGTGACTATGTGTTGGGCGTGCGTGGACCGCGCCCGTTCATGGCTGTTGCCGCAAGTGGACCGAATGCTCCGCCATTAGCGCAAGCCGACCGCATCCGGCTCTATGTTGACGGTAAGCTGGTCATGGACAGTCACAGTAATCCGGCGAATGCGCGACTTAGTTTTGCCGATACGCAGCCGCATGACCTCCGTGTGGAGTATGTGCATTCTCCCAACGATCGCTTTGTCGATCTTGAGTGGATTCCGCCGGCAAACGGTTTGCTCGCCGCGGCCATTCAAGCGGCTAAGGATTCCGATGCCATCGTCGCATTTGTCGGCCTCTCGCCCAATCTCGAAGGTGAAGAGATGAATGTGCATGTCGACGGCTTCGACGGCGGAGACCGCACCAGCATTGAGCTTCCTCCGGCACAGGTGCACCTGCTGGAAGCCCTGGGCGCGACGGGCAAACCGCTGATTGTGGTGCTGACGTCCGGCAGTGCATTGGCTGTTCCGTGGGTCGACGAACACGCGGATGCACTTCTCGCAGCGTGGTATCCCGGCGAGGAGGGCGGTGACGCGATTGCGGAAACCCTGTCCGGCAAGAACAATCCTGCGGGACGCCTGCCTGTTACCTTCTATCGCTCCACGAGCGATTTGCCAGCATTTACTGACTACTCAATGAGCAACAGAACTTATCGCTACTTCAAGGGCGAAGTGATGTATCCCTTTGGATTCGGCTTGAGTTATTCGCGCTTTAGTTATGGCGCGCCGCACGCGAGCAGCATCGCAATCCACGCCGGCGATTCCGTCACGGTCACCGCCGAGGTGCGCAACGCCGGCCAGCGCGATGGCGACGAAGTCGTCGAGCTTTACATTAAGCCCCCTCAAACTGCGCTCTCGCCGCATGTGGAACTGGAAGGCTTTGAGAGAATTCATCTTCGTGCGGGGGAAGCACAGCACGTCGAATTCACGCTCACGCCGCGGCAGTTGAGCGCGGTAGACGAAAAAGGAAATCGGGCCGTTCTGCCGGGAGTTTATGCGATCTCCGTTGCAGGCGGGCAGCCGTCGTCGAACACACCAGCACTCGTCCTTCACATCGCGGGGACCAAGGCGCTGCCGCAGTAAAGCGCCCCACGCGCAGCACCTACTGCGCTATTTTCTGGATCTGTGCGGCCACAGAATCGTGCACAAACATCAGACTGGTGGGCGCAGTCACCGTGTTGGCGCTCTGCTGGCCCGACGCGTGAATCAACAGAAGCGGCCGCGGGTCCCACTTTCCGCCATCGGAAGCGCGCTCGTCTTCCGCGCTCCATCCCGGGACCGGCCGCCACATGTCGGTGCGCCACGAGTGGTCTCCCTGCACGATCAATGTGGTCGCTGCCCAACGCGGTTGCAATTCGAGAATCGCAAGCATCTGTCCCAATAGCCGGTCTACGTAATCCAGCCCATCGAGATACGATCCGCCAGATGCGAATGTGCCAGTGCGGCGATCCCAGAAGGCGACCGGATGCGGCGCGGGAATGTGCAGAAAAATCACATCCGCCTGGCTCGTTGCGAGCGCTGCCAACGCATGATGACTGACATCCTTCACGGACGCAATGTGTCCCTCCGAGCTCCACTCCGCATTGTCCTTCCACGCGCGACTCGGCCATACAAACTGCTCCACCATGATGCGCAGCGGGAACCAGACATTCTCTGCAAAACTGGCGTCGGCCCACGTGGGACCGCGATTCTCCCCATCGTCATTGCTCCAGTAGCACTCCGTGGCTACGCCGGCAAAGATCGGGCAATAGGGAACGTACCATCCCACGATCGAAGTCGTGACTTCGCGCCGCTTTGCCAATCCAAAGATTGAAGCATTCACGTCGAACGCTTGCCAATGCGGCGAATTCTCGATCTGGACCAGAAAGCGACTGTCATTCGTGTACATCACATCGGTGACCATGCGCCCCAGCATCAGGCTTGGAATCACGTGCATGGTGCGGTAGGCAATCGGCGTGATGTCGGTGTAAGTTGTGCTTTCACTGCGCAGACGGTCGAGATTCGGAAGCTGGAGCGATGCATCGCGCGCCTCGAAGATCGGCTTATAAGCCAGTTCGTCAAAGAGAATCCATACCAGGCGCGGCTTGTCGGCGGGCTGCGCGGCGATGGGCGTTGCATAGGCCTGCGGTCCCGGACGCCAAAACGCGGCGCGCACCAGTTGACCGGCCATCACCAGCGCAAAAACCGCGAATCCCGCGAGCACGGCGCCGCCCGCAGTGCGCAGTCGCGCGGCGAACTTCGGCGCACGCAAGATGAGAGGGACTAATGTGGCGATCCAAAGCAGGCTCACGGCAAGAACTGCGAAGTGGGGAACGTCGAAGGGGAAAACATCGAGGTTGCGCGCCAGAAGATAGATCGGCAGCACGGCCATCAACGCCCAGCGAATCGCAGGCCACGCTTTCAGTTTGCGCAGCATCGCCATCAGGCCGGCAAAAATCAACGCCACAATTGCCAAGTCCATCAGGTGGGCCAGTGCAATACGCGTCAGCGGAGTTGGAAAGCGCATGCGCGCGTCGCCGGCGGATGAAGTGAGGTCGATGTAATTCGGCAACAGCACAATGGAGGCAAAACCCAACGCCTGTGCGATCCGCTTCATCATGCCGCGCCCGCTTTATCCAGCGGCTGGGCCTCACAGTGCGGATTGTCGGCGTCGAAAGTGGCGTCCGTTTGCTCTGCCGTGCGCTCCAGCAGCAAAAGAACCCGCCTGTTGCTCAGCTCCAGGCGCTCGGCAACGGCAAAGAACGGCAAGAATGCGCGCTGCAAATCGTCCTCTGTCAAATGGCCATACAGTTCGTCGCGCCCCCTCAGCCACTCTTGATACATGGGGTCTGAGGGTGGCACCCACTCCACCAGCAGCCAGCGGCGCGTCAGGCTCGCCGACAGCTCAGCAATGTGCTTGAGCGGCAACTGCTCGCGCAGAATCAAATGATGAATCACCGCGAGCATCAGTACCAGGTCAAATTTCCCGGTGAGCCGGTCGAGCAGCGAAAGTTGTTCGCGATTCCGCCATCCCGCCGCGGGCGTTGGCCTGGCGATGTTGGCAACCAGCGCCGTTACGGCCAAGTCCTCGAGCGCCGCCATCTCCCACAGCGCCTCCAGGGCCGCGGCATCACTGTCGAGCGCGACCACCTTGGCGCCCGTCTCGGCGGCGATTCGGGAATAGCTTCCCGTGTTGGCGCCGATATCGAGCACCTCCGCCGGGCGGCAACGCTCCAGCGCCTCCCTCACAAATCTTTGCTTCTGTTCAGTGTCGCCGGGCTGATAGTGATGCGCGAGCTGCGTATAGTTGCTCCACTGGCTGCGGTTCGGCGAGCCGGCAGCATGGCGAATTTGTTTGCCCAGGCGCGTGATGCGCTTTTGTAAGATGTGCGCTGCCAAATCGGGATCGCTGGCCGAAGGCATTTTCTTTGCTTCGTCCGCTTTTTGGCCACGCCGCTCCAGGAGCGTTGCCAGCGTAACTACATCGAACAGCGCCGGGTTGATCCGCTGCCGGCGCGGCAGGGCTTTGTAAATGTCTCCCGGCTCGTAGCCGTCGCGCGTAAAGAGCATCGCCTGTAGCGGCCAACTCAAATACTTCGCCGCCACCAGCGGCAGCAGAAATGTGCGCACGAATTGCCCGTAGGCCAGCCAGACCGTCACACGCGGATCGCGACGCTCGAATGACAACACATCCACCAGAACAGGACGCGGGCCCGCAAAAAGAATGTTCAGCGGGGTAGCATCTTTCAACGCCCATCCCGCGGCAACGGCTTGGCTGGCCACGCGCAAAGTCAGCTCCGCCGCGGCCCGCCACTGGGCCGTAGTCCATTCCCATGGGTAACTGATGGGGTCAACCCGAGGATGCTCCAGCCACAACTCTCCATCAGCGATGCACGCATGGTCGTCGGGTCTTGCGATCTTGGACGCGATCAAGTCGCCGCTCTGCTCCAATGCATTACACAACGGCGACGCCAGGAATGCCTGCGTTTCTTCCCAGGCCGCCGGGCGGATTTGCCGGAGGGCGCAGTCCTCTGTCAGTCGCAACTGGCCGGCCGGATCGCGAAAGGTCGCTTCCAGGCTGCAGTCCGCGGACGCAGTTTTCGAATGTGTCGATGAAAAATCGACCAGACGATTCACACGCGGGGAGGATCCTCGGTGTTTAAGATGCCCGTCTGCTCTGCGGGGTTGTGCTCAGTCTGTTCCCTATTTTGAAAGAAGGCGTGGAGTTTGCGGCGCAAGTACCACCCGGTGGCGACCAGCGCGGATCCCGCTGCCTGAATGGCCAGCAGGCCGGTGCCCGGGTCGGTGTAGCCATACGCGGGGCGCTCAGACAACATGACCGCACCCAAAAGAATCAGGACGAGGGGGAAGATTCGCAGCAGCTTCATGGGCCCACCAACACTCTCAGGGGATGTGTGCGCTGGTCTTTTCCAGCCGGGCGCTCACAAAGCAGAAATCCGGAATAAAGCGAAATCCTGCCTTATGGAAACTAGACGTAAATTGGACGTCGAAGGTTTACAGTTTCAGCGGGTTTACGCTACCGGCGTTGCATTGCGCCCCAAAGACAAAGAAAAAATGCATAGCTCAGATATCCTC
>Ga0181517_10004262_pt1 | contig 13156 bp, 13 predicted proteins | sample PEATcosm2014_Bin_31_FD_119748 | JGI IMG/M metagenome (GOLD analysis project Ga0181517, IMG submission 119748) | Peatland microbial communities from MTU Mesocosm Facility, Houghton, MI, USA - PEATcosm2014_Bin01_30_metaG | ecosystem: Environmental > Terrestrial > Soil > Wetlands > Peat | place... | reverse complement strand
GCTTACCCGATTGCCTCGTTCACCTGGTTCGTTATCCCGGCGCATATCGCCGACGAGGCCAAGCGCAACGCCATCGTGGGTTTTCTGAAGTGGACGCTCGGCCCCGGCCAGAGACAGGCCGCTGCGCTCGGGTATCTCGCGCTTCCTCGCGACTTAGTGGCGAAAGAAGAGGAAGCTATCGCCAGGATTCACTGACTCCACCCGCATGTCGCTCAACTTCTGGCGCAAGTCCGCGGAATTCTCACCCCAAGCCGATCCCAAGCGGTCGGCGCTCGCCCTGGCGGACCTGGCGGTCGGCCTCGGCATCCTGACGCTGCTCTATGTCGTGTCGCGCGTGGGAGCGCAATCGTTAGTCAAATTCAATCCTCCGGATATCGTTCCCTCGGTAAGTCTCGATCCTCGGAATCTTCCCAACTACGCCGCCCGCTCGACGCTGCGCATGTTTATCGCGCTGGGGCTTTCCACCCTGTTCACGTTCGTCTACGGCTACGCCGCGGCGCGCAGCCGGCGAGCCGAGCGCGTGCTGGTGCCGATGCTGGATATTTTGCAGTCGATTCCGGTGCTGGGATTTCTCTCCGTAACCGTGACGGCTTTCATCGCCTTGTTCCGCGGGAGCCTTCTGGGGTTGGAAGCGGCCTCGATCTTCGCCATCTTCACTGGGCAGGCGTGGAACATGACCTTCTCGCTGTATCAATCGCTGCGCTCGGTGCCCTGCGAACTCGAGGAGATGGTGGAACTGTACCGGCTATCGAAATGGGAGCGCTTCACGAGACTGGAGCTGCCGGCTTCGGCGATCGGCCTGGTATGGAACGGAATGATGAGCTTCGGCGGAGGCTGGTTTTTCCTGGCGGCCAGCGAAGCCATCAGCGTGCTGAACCGGCAGTACACGCTGCCGGGAATCGGCTCGTACGTCGCGGCGGCCATCGCGGCCATGGATTTCAAAGCGCTCGGCTGGGCCATAGCGACCATGATCGCGTTGATCCTGATCATCGATCAGCTCTTTTGGAAGCCGCTGGTGACCTTAGCGGACCGATGCAAGCTGGAACTCAGCGCGGGAGAAGAACGCCGCTTCTGGCTGGTGGATCTTTGGCGCTCCGCCTCGCTGCCCCGGTATGCCGGCCAGCTCGTGGAGCCGGTCGCGCGGCGCCTGGATCGATTGCTGGCGCAAGCCACGGCTGTTCCGGCGAAGGTGCCGCCGAAGAAAGTCTCGCGGACCGGCGATCGCGTCTATAATGCCGTTCTGGCGCTGGTCGCGGCGGGGCTGCTGGTGGCGGCCGTGCGCTTCGTTCTGGCGGAAGTCGGCATCGGCGAAGTGGGACACGCCGCGCTCCTGGGCCTGGCGACGGGGAGCCGCGTGATCGCCCTGCTGGTCTTCAGCACGCTGGTTTGGACGCCGATCGGCGTGGCCATCGGATTCAGCCCCAGGCTGGCGCGGGTGTCGCAGCCCGTCGTGCAGATCCTGGCGTCGTTTCCCGCGAACTTTCTCTTCCCTTTCGCGACTCTGGGCTTCATCAAACTGGGACTGAGCCTGAACTGGGGAAGCATGCTGTTAATGGCATTGGGATCGCAATGGTATTTGTTGTTCAACGTAATCGGGGGTGCGCAGGGCATCCCCAACGACTTGCGCGAAATGGCGGCCAACGTCGGTCTGCGGAGGGGCCGCGAATGGCGATCCCTCATCGGCCCCGGGATTTTCGGATCGTGGGTGACCGGCGCGATCACGGCCTCGGGCGGCGCATGGAACGCCAGCATCGTTTCCGAGCTGGTGTCCTGGGGCCACACCACTTTGAAAGCCGCCGGACTCGGCGCCTACATTTCCGAGGCGACCGCCAAGGGCGACTGGCCGCGGATCGTTTTGGGAGTCGGACTCATGAGCGTTTTCGTGGTGGGATTGAACCGCCTGGTATGGAGACCGCTGTACGGCATAGCCGGCACTAAGTACCGGCTGGAGTAACTATCGCTATGAACGGAAAATCGACGTTACTCGCCGCGGAATGCATCGCCAAGACTTTTCCTTTGCCGGCGGGCGGCGAGCAGACCGTGCTCGAAGAGGTCACTTTCAGCATCGCGCCGGGAGAAGTGGTGGCGCTGCTCGGGCGCAGTGGCTCCGGGAAAAGCACTCTGCTGCGTATTCTGGCGGGACTGATACAGCCGAGCGGCGGGCAGGTATTGGTGAAAGGAACCCCGATCGAGGGGCCGAATTCGTCCGTGGCGATGGTGTTTCAGAGTTTTGCCCTGCTTCCCTGGCTGACCGTTCAGGAGAATGCCGAGCTGGGCCTCTATGCGCGGGGAGTCCCGAAAGAGGTTCGCGAACACGAGGCCACCGTCGTTCTCAGCATGGTGGGGCTGGAAGGCTTCGCGGGCGCGTACCCGAAGGAGCTGTCCGGCGGCATGCGCCAGCGCGTCGGTTTCGCGCGCGCCTTCGTGATGAAGCCCGACGTGCTGATGATGGACGAGCCGTTCAGCGCGCTCGATGTGCTCACGGCCGAGAATCTCCGCGGCGAAATCAGCGATCTCTGGGAGCGCGGTGTATTTCCAGCGCGGAGCATTCTATTAGTCACGCATAACATCGAGGAGGCTGTGCTGCTGGCCGATCGAATTGTAGTCTTGGGCGCGAATCCGGGCTCCATCCGCGGCGAGGTGAGGGTGGATATGGCCAGGCCGCGCGGCAAGAAGGAGCCCCGGTTCATCGCTCTGGTGGACTACATTTACACGGTGATGACGAATCCGCAAGCTCCCGTGGGAGAGCTTCCCTCGGCGGCGCGCTCGGACCGTTTTCCCATGCTGCCTCACGCGCGCGTCGGCGGGATCAGCGGTCTTCTCGAAATCGTGAACGATCGGGGAGGGCGCGAAGACTTGCCGGAGCTAGCTGAAAGCCTGCGCCTGGAGGTGGACGATTTACTGCCCGCCGTCGATGCCGCGGTGCTGCTGGGCTTTGCGCAAGTCGCGCAAGGCGACGTGACCATCACCGACGCCGGCCGGGAGTTCGCTACCGCCGGCGTTCACCGCAGTCACCAGATCTTCAAAGAGCAGCTTCTCAAGAATGTTCCGTTCGTCTCGACGGTGATCGAAGCGCTGGCGCAGAAGAAGGATGGGCGCATCGGAAAGGATTTCCTGCTGGACATCCTGGACGAGCACTTCTCGGCTTCGGAGGCGGAGCGGCAGTTCGAAACTCTGGTGGATTGGGGCCGCTATGCGCAGCTATTCGAGTACGATCGTGACGAAGAGCGGCTCTACGCGGCCGAAGAAGAGATCCCCTCGTAGCGGGGCGTCAGGACTTCACTTCTGCGAGGAAGGCCTTAATCCGGCTGTGGAGCCGGTCTCTTACCTTGCGGAAGGCCGCCTTGCGCTGGTCTTCCGATCCTTCGACCGCCGCCGGATCTTCAAACGGCCAGTGTAGCCTGAGCGTCTTACCAGGAAAGACCGGGCACGACTGGTTGGCGTTATCGCAGACGGTAATCACGCAGTCGAACTCGCGGCCGATGAACTCATCGATGGATTTCGACCGGTGGCCCGAAATGTCGATGCCGATCTCGTTCATGACGGCAATGGCTTCCGGTCTGACGGCGCTTGGCCGGGTGCCGGCGGAGTTAACCTCGTACCGGTCGCCGGCCTCGTGCCGGAAGAGACCTTCCGCCATCTGGCTCCGGGCCGAGTTGCCCGTACACAGGAGCAGGACCTTTTCCTTGCTCACAATCTGCTCCTTACGAGCAGCAGGACGGGCCGCAGCAGGACTTCGCCGCCGGCTTCCGCGCGCGGATGAAACCGCTCATGATTTTGCCGTCGATCTGCGGCGCGATCGTCTCGGCGTCGATCCCCTGATCTTTCAGGAACGCGTGTGCGTCTTCGGCACGGTAGATGCGAGTCGGCTCGATCTCGATGTTCTCGAATCCGGCCGCCGCCAGCTTTCCTTTGTACTCGTTCTCTTCGAGCGCCCCGGCCACGCAGCCGACCCAGAGCAGGACGTTCCGCCGGATCTCCGGCGGTATCTCGCCCCTGGTGACCACGTCCGAGACGGCGAAGCGGCCGCCCGGCTTGAGAACTCGAAAGGCCTCCTTGAGAACCCGATCCTTGTTGCCGCTCAGATTGATGACACAGTTCGAAATGACGACATCGACGGTGTTATCGGGCAGCGGAATGTTCTCGATTTCGCCCTTCAGGAATTCGACGTTCTCGGCCCCGGCCTTGCGCTTGTTCTCGTTCGCCAGCGCCAGCATTTCATCGGTCATGTCCAGGCCGTACGCCTTTCCCGTGGGGCCGACCCGTCGGGCGGAGAGCAGAACGTCGATTCCGCCGCCCGAGCCGAGATCCAGCACGGTCTCACCCGCCTTCAGCTCCGCCAGCGCCGTCGGGTTGCCGCAGCCGAGAGAAGCCAGAACCGCCGATTCGGGAAGCTCTACGGTCTGCTCGGAGCTATACAGATTGCCGGTGATCGGATCGGCGCAATGCGCATCCGCCGGGGCCGCGCCGCAGCAGCAGCTACCGCCCGTCGAGACCCGCAGAGCGGCCTGGCCGTATTTTTCCTTGACGACTTCTTTAATGTCCGTGCTCATGTTCCACTCCCGTCTATTTGCAAAGCTGGATGATCTTATCGGGCCTGACGGCCTTCGTCCTGGCGCAACATTCCGAGAAGAGGAAGGTCAGCAGGTCCTGGAGCGCGCCGGTATCGGCGGTGTACCGGAGGAAGCTGCCCTCACGCTTCACGGAAATGACGCCCTCGTTCTTCAGCTTGTCCAGGTGGTGCGACAGGTTCGATGCGCCGATCCCGAGTTCAGCCTGGATCTCGCCGGCCACCATGCCTTCCGGGTGAGCGGTCAGGAGAAGCTGCGTAATGCGCAGCCGTGGTTCGGCTCCGATGGCGGCCAGCATGTCGGCGAACCGGGTGATCTCTTCGGACGTCGCCTTCCGCATAACGATTCAACATTTCAATAATAGTTGAAATGTTTGCGGACGTCAAGGGATCACGCAGTCTCCGCCGCCAGCGGCTCGAAAATGAGCTCGGTGGTCATCTCGATGGCCGCCTTCAGACTGCGGTAGGCGGGGCACCTGTCCGCGAAGAAGGAATGCACGCGAGTGGCGGTCCCGCGATGCGCCTCCTCGGCTCGCAGCCGGAACCGCACGTGGATACGGCGGATCACGAGCACCTGGTTCTCCAGCTCAATCTCCCCCACCGCCTCGGATACGAGGCGTCCCGCGGATGCATCGATTTGACGCGCCTCCAGCGCGCCTCCAAAGGTTCCCGTCAGTCAACCGGCGGCTGCGGCGACGATATAATCGAGCGTCGTGGCGCGGGGCTCGGCAACCTCTTTGGGAACTTTGTAATGCTCGGCGATGGCGCCGTGGACGCCGAAGATCACCGGCTCCGTTTCGGCGGGCAGATAGGCCTTCCGCACCGGGCCCTTTACGCGCTCGATGCGGACCTCGGAACGGTAGACGACGTCGGACATGATGCCTCCCGGTTGCGCCGCGAATGACGGGCAAGCCGATAAAGCATGCCCCACCCAAGCAACGAATATACCTTATCGGAGTAGGCCGCGGGGCTACCGCCGGGCGGCGCGGATCATGGCCTTCAGATTCTCCGGGGGCGTGCCGGCGGGAATCGCGCAACCGGCGTTCAAAATGAAGCGCGGCGTGCCGGAAAACGTCTCCCTCAGCTCGCGCGTCTTGCGCTCCACCAGCTCCGGCGTTCCCATGGCCAGGACGCCGCTCGGATCGATGTTTCCAATAAACGTCGTCCGTTCGTGAAAAGCCTCGCGCGCCAGGCGGGCATCGGTTTTGAAATCCAGCTCCAGCGCGTCGGCGCCCGTCTGCGCCAGGTCCCGCAAAATGAGGTTCGTATTTCCGCAGACGTGGAGAGCCCAGGGCAGTCCCAGCGCGCGGGCGTGCTCCGCGATGCGCTTCTGATAGGGATATGCCAGCTCCCGGTAGAGGCGCGGCGAGATGATGCTGGTGCCCGCGGAACTATCGCCGTTGGAGATCATATCCACGCCGGTCGTGGCCATCAGCGAAAGAAACTGGCAGGCGATATCGGCGCAGCGGTCCAGCAGCTTCAGCACAAGTTCGCGCCGGCCGGGGTCCATGATCTCCATCAGAAACTCCTGCATGCCGCGCACCATCGAGGCCAGCGAAAAGGCCGCCTGATCGCAATTGCCGCGAATCCAGATTTCGTCGCGGAAACGGCGCTTCAGCAGGCGCGCCGCTTCGAGCCAGACCTGAACGCCACGATATTTGCCCACGTCCACGGCTTCCAGCCTGCCCGAGTCTTCGAGAGAGTCCAGCAGGGCACCGTGGCACAATGCCGGCTCATCCTCCGGAAAGGCGACGGGGACTCCGACCGCGCCCGCCAGCGTGGCAGTGTCGATGTCGAGCAGGATGCCATCGTAGCCGTACCGCTCGACCGCCTCGATGTGGGCTCTCGCCGCGCACACCGGATCGCCGCGGTACCGCCGCATGGTCATGCCGGCTTCGCGCGCGGCCATCATGAAGTTGTGAAGCATCACCGGCGTAGTGTCGGGCGGGCGTCCGGTCAGTGCCGCGGCGATTCTGTCGTGACCGTTCATCGGCTTCCTATGATACGCCGCATCGCGGAGCCTTGCGCATCGCGAGCCAAAGCGGCTCGAAGCAGACAAATCCATCCGAAATCTGCTATGAATAAATCGATGAACGGTCGAGCATCGGTTCTGCGCTCCGCGTTAGAGCGAAGAAACGCCCTGGTGGTGCCGGGGTGTCATGACGCGCTGAGCGCCAAGATCGTCGAGAGCGCCGGGTTCACGGCGACACAAATCAGCGGCTTCGGGGTTGCCGGGAGCCTTCTCGGTAAGCCGGATGTCGGGCTGGTGGATATGAAAGATGTCCTTGATATCACGGGGCACATCGCGCGCGCGGTGTCGATTCCCGTGATGGCGGACATCGACACGGGCGGCGGGAATGCCATCAACGCGGCGGCCATCGTGGAGCGGCTGATCGAGATGGATGTCGCCGGCGTGAACATTGAGGATCAGGTCTTCCCCAAGCGCTGCGGCCACATGGAAGGCAAGCAGGTGATCCCGGCCGTCGAGATGGCGGGCAAGGTCCGGGCCATGGTGGATGCGCGCGCGCGAACGGGCGCCGATATCGTCATCAACGCGCGCACGGACGCCTTCGCGGTGCACGGGCTCGGCGAAGCCATCGCGCGCGCCAACCTGTACTTGAAGGCGGGCGCCGACCTGGTGTTCCTGGATGGCATCGGAACGCGGACCGATATCGAGCGTGCGGTGCGCGAGATTCACGGCCTGCTTTCGGTGAACCTGATGGACGCGGTCACGGGCGTGAAGACGGAGCTGATTCCGATTCCCGAACTGGCGGCCATGGGCGTCGCGCGGGTGAGCGTTCCGGTGGCATCCATCATGGTGATGCACAAGGCGCTGATGGATTTCTTCACGGCGCTGAAGGCCTCGCCCACCGGCATCCTGGCCGGCGAGACCGAGCGGCTCTCGAGCTTTGCGGAGTACACCAAGTTCGTGGGGCTGCCGGAATATCGCAAGCTGGAGCGGGAGTATCTGCCGGCGGCCGCGGCCGCGGTGGCCAAATAGGGGGCTTCTCATGGGCATGACACTGGCTGAAAAGATTCTGGCGCGCGCCTCGGGACGCGCCAGCGTGGCGGCGGACGAGATCGTGGTGGCGCACGTGGACCTGGCCATGAGCCACGAAAACGGCGACCTGGTGCGCAAGAGTTTCATCGAGATCGGCGCGCCGAAGGTCTGGGACGCGTCCAAGATCGTCATCATCTTCGATCATCGCGTGCCCGCCGAATCGGAGAAAACCGCGACCACGCACAAGGCTGTGCGTGAGTTCGCGGCCGCGCAGGGCATCCGGAATTTCTACGATGTGGGCCGCGGCGGGATCTGCCACCAGGTGCTGCCCGAGAACGGGCACGTGCGGCCGGGCATGGTCCTGGTGGGAACGGACTCGCATACCACCACGCACGGCGCTTTCGGAGCTTTCGCCACCGGCATTGGCGCCACCGAGATGGCGGGCGTGTGGACGGAAGGCACGCTGTGGTTCAAGGTGCCGGCCACGCTGCGCATCCTGGTGGAAGGCGAGTTCCGGCCTTGGATCTCGGCCAAGGACCTGATTCTGTATACCATCGGCAGGCTGGGAGCGGCCGGAGCGGATTACCGCGCGGTAGAGTTCGACGGAGCGGCCATACGGCGCATGACGGTGGCGTCGCGCATGGTGCTGGCCAACCTGGCCATGGAAATGGGCGCCAAGGTGGCGTTCACGCCGGTGGATGAGACGCTGCTCGAGTGGCTGCGCCGGCGAACATCGGAGCCGCTGGAAAAGATCGCGCCGGATGCGGATGCGCACTACGAGCGCGTGCTGAATATCGACGCGGGCGAAGACGTCTGGGAGCCGCAGATCGCCTGCCCGCACGCGGTGGATAATGTGAAGCCGCTCTCGGCGCTGGGCGAAGTCCCGGTGCATCAGGCGGTGCTGGGCTCGTGCACCAACGGGCGCCTCGAAGACCTGGAAATCGCGGCGCGCCTTCTGGCGGGGCGAACGGTGCACCCGCGCACGCGCCTGGTGGTAATCCCGGCTTCGCAGCATATTTACCGCGAAGCCATGCGACTGGGCTACCTGGAGACCCTGGTGGCGGCCGGTGGGATGATTGCGCCGCCGGGCTGCGGCCCCTGCGTGGGCGTGCACCAGGGAATTCTGGCGGCCGGCGAAGCGTGTGTCTCATCGACCAACCGGAACTTCATAGGGCGGATGGGCAGTAAGGATTCGAAGGTGTACCTGGCCAGCCCGGCGGTGGTGGCCGCCTCGGCGATAGCGGGCCGCCTGGAGCATCCGGGATCGATTCTGAAGGAGAGCGAACCATGTCTGGTGGAAGCCTGAAGTTGCGCGGAGTCGTGCGCGCGGTCCTCGGCGAAAACATCGATACCGATATCATCTATCCGGGCCGCTATTTGAATATCACGGACCGGGAGCTGACCGCGGAGCATCTGTTCGAGCTGGCCTATCCGCAGATCCGCCCGGCCATCCGGCCCGGCGAGTTCATCGTGGCGGGTAAGAACTTCGGATGCGGATCGAGCCGCGAACAAGCCGCCGCGGCCCTGAAATTCGCGGGAATAGGGGCGGTCATCGCGGGCTCGTTTGCCCGCATCTTCTACCGCAACTCCATCAACCTGGGGCTGCCGGCGGTCATCTCGCCGGATGCTGTGCTAGAGAGCGCGCAGGGCGACGAACTCGAACTGGACCTGACCGCGGGCGAGATTCGCAACCTGACGCGGGGCCGCGCGATTGCGGCCGCCAAGCTCGATCCACGGGCCGTCGAACTGATCACCGCGGGTGGATTGATCCCCTATTTGAAACGAAAAATGGTGGCCGCCTGAGGCCGCCGGGAGAATAGGAATGCGCAAATACCGGATTGCCTGGCTTCCAGGCGATGGAATCGGCCCGGAAGTGTGCGAAGCCGCGCGGGTGGTGCTGGATGCGGTGGGGTTCGAGGCGGAATATCTGCCCGGCGACATCGGGTGGGAGTTCTGGTGCAAGGAAGGCGACGCCCTTCCGCCACGCACGGTCAAGCTGCTCGCCGAGACGGATTGCGCCTTTTTCGGTGCCATCACGTCCAAGCCGGCCAAAGATGCCGTGCGCGAGCTGGCGCCCGAACTGCGCGACCGCGGCCTTACGTATCGCAGCCCGATCGTGCGCATGCGGCAGATGCTGGACCTGTACATCTGCCTGCGGCCGTGCCGTGCTTTCCCCGGGAACCCGCTCAATTATCGCGAGAATATCGATCTGGTGGTGTTCCGCGAGAATACCGAGGGCATGTACATTGGCGTGGAATTCCCCAAGGTTCCGGAGGAGTTCCGCGTCGTGCCGGCCATGGCTAAGCTTCCCGCCGATGCGGCCATTTCGATCCGCAGCGTCACCTACAACTCTTCGCGCCGCATCGTCGAGGCGGCTTTCGAGTACGCCGTCAAGCACGGGCGGCGCAAGGTCACGGCGGTACACAAAGCCAATGTTCTGCGCGCCACCTGCGGGGTCTTTCTGGAGGCGGCCAAGGAAGTGGCCGCGCGCTATCCTCAAATCCAGTTCGACACCGCCAACGTGGACGCCATGTGCATGTGGCTGCTCAAGAACCCGCTGAGCTACGAAGTGATCGCCACCACCAACCTGTTTGGCGACATCCTCTCGGACCTGTGCGCCCAAATGGTGGGCGGCATGGGCTTCGCCTATAGCGGGAACATCGGCGAGAAGTACGCGGTTTTCGAGCCGACCCACGGATCGGCGCCGAAATACGCGGGCCAGTACCGCGTCAACCCGCTGGCCTCGATTCTGGCCGCCGGGATGATGCTCGAATGGCTCGGGGAAACGGAGAAGGCCGGCGAGATCGAGCGCGCTGTTTCCGAGATCGTCGCCAAAGGCATGCCGCGAACCTACGACATGGGCGGCCAGGCGGGCACCATGGATATCGCCCACGCCGTGGCCGGGTGCCTCCAGCACGCGCATTCCGTGAAGTAAGCGGCGCGCCGAGTCCCGCGGCTGCCACAGCTTGAAACAGTCCGGCGGCGCTACCCGCCGTACACCCGGAACGCATCCACGACCACCGGCGAGGCGGTCTTGCTCACGATGCGAATGCTGTGCGCGCCATTCCGCAGCTCCTTCGAGCGGAACACGGTGACACCGCGCAGCGTGGGAAGATTCTCGATCGCCAGTTTGGCCGTGCGGGCGAGAGCGCCATCCAGCAAGATATCGATGCTGCCGGCTCCGCCGCTCTTGTCCGCGATGACCTCGATCGCGCGGCCGCGGAAAGGAAACTCGGCGGAAGCGTTCGCCGATGCCGTCCCGCGGCCGGCGCCCGATGGCGTCCAGCTTCCCTTATAGACGATGCGCGCATCGCCGCTGGGAACGATGGTCGACGCGATCACCGGCGCGGTGCTCACGGTAATGGGGATGGCCCAGGCTTTATACAGTCCCGTGGGGATATCGTCGAACGGGCAGCCCGCGGTGAAGAGCGTCATGTGCACGTCGGTTCCCTCTGCGCGCTGGAACTTGGCGCACAGGCTGGGTCCGTACATATGCCCGGCCGAGAGGAAACGGTCGCTGTAGGAGCGTATGGCGGTCCAGGGTCCCCAGGGATGCGGCGCCTGGTAAAAGTCGTAGCGCATTTCGTTCGGCTCGAACCACTTGGTCATCTTCTCGGTGTTGTACCAGACGACCATGAGATACAAACCCAGGGCGGGAATATAGCACGGCCCGCTTTGCCCGCAATGCACGCGCTGTTCGAGGAGCGGCCTGGCGCCGCGGATCGCGGCCGACCAGCTTTTCGCGTCGTTGCCATCTCCGCCGGTGAAGTAAGTCCAATCCGCGGCATTCAGGTTCGGCAATTTCCGGCGGGACACGCGGCCCAGAATGTAGCTGTCACCATCGTTCCAGAAGCCGTTGTTCGAAACGGCGTAGACCCATCGGTCCGCGCCGTCCGCAGTCACGCTGCCGCCATTCTTGCCGTAGTGAATAAAGAACGGTGAGCCGAAGGAAGGACCCGGCCACATGGGACGGCGGTAATTCTCGGCGGCGGAGCGGGTCCAGGTCAGGCCTCGGTCGCTGGATTTGATGAGGCTGCTGTTGACGGCGGTTTGCCGCAGCCAGTAATCGCCGCTATCGCTGCCATACGCGTTGCGGGAAACGAAGGCGTAGAGAACGTTATCGATGGATTCCTGCCCGCAGGCTTTCCAGGTGGCCTTGTCGGCCTCCTTCTGGCCGCTCTTGCCGTAGTCGTCCATGGTATTGATCATGGTGCCGGTGAGCGCCAGCGGGCTTGCGCCGTTGAGCCGGTTGAAAGCCAGGTTGCGGGGCGCTTTGCCGAAACCGCGGCCGTCGCAGTTAAAAGCGTAGAGGTTATCGTCGTCCGCCCAAAACGGGTCCCACGTGTCGCCGTTCGAGTTATCCCACTTGTGAAGGTTGTCCAGATCCAGAAAGACGTCCGTGATTTTGGGGGCCGTGGCGGAAGCCGCGGGCACCTCGAAGGAAGCCGCCGAGAGCGCGGGGACCAGAGTCGCGGCTCCTTTGAGCCAGCCGCGGCGCGTTTGAGTGGACATACGACGGCATGATAGCTCACATTAAGGTAGGAGCGCGCGCAGGCAACTCTATGACGTCACGCATTTCGCGCCTACTCGCCGGCCTCGCGGCCCTGGTGTTGGCAGTCGTCTGCCTGGGTCTCTTTTTTCAGCGGCCGCTGGGGCTGGCGCTGGCGCGGCGCATGGCCGGCCGCGCTTTTCAGAGACAGGCATCCATGGCCGCACTGCCCGAGGGTCTGTACGCCGGACTATGCGGCTCCGGCTCGCCTTTGCCCGATCCCACGCGCGCCGGCCCCTGCGTTTTCGTGATCGCGGGTAAGCACCTCTACATCGTCGATGCGGGCGAAGGATCGCCGCGCAAACTGGCCTTGATGGGCCTCGCGCCCGCGCGCATCGAGGCCATTCTGCTCACCCACTTTCACTCCGATCACATTGCCGGGTTGGGCGAAATGATGCTCCAGCGCTGGGTCGGCGACGGCCACCAGGACCCCACGCCGGTTTTCGGTCCGCCGGGCGTCGAGCGTGTCGTCGCGGGTTTCAACGACGCGTACGCGCTCGATAAGGGCTACCGCGTTGCACATCACGGCGCGCACGCGGTGCCGCCCTCGGGGGCCGGCGGCGTGGCCCGGCCGTTCGCCATCGACGAAGGATCGGATGCGGGCCGGGTGGTGCTCGATCGGGATGGTCTCACGGTCACGGCCTTCCCGGTGATCCATGGGCCCGTCCGTCCGGCGGTGGGCTACCGCTTCGATTATCGCGGGCGCTCGCTCGTCGTCAGCGGCGATACCGCCCCGTGTCCGGCGCTCGAGAAACACGCTCGCGGTGTGGACGTGCTGTTCCACGAAGGGCTGCAAACGGAGATGGTCGCGATTTTGCGCGACGCCGCGGCGCGTCACGGCCAGCCGGGCATGGCCAAGATCCTGGGCGACATTCCCTCATACCACACCCGGCCCGAGGACGCCGGCCCGGATTGCGCAAGAGGCCGGCGTCAGGCGCCTGATCTTTTACCACACCATTCCGGCGCTGCCGGTGAGTTTTCTGAACGCCGCCTTCCTGGGCGACGCGCCGAAGATCTACACCGGTCCGATCACGGT
>Ga0181517_10004260_pt1 | contig 13168 bp, 10 predicted proteins | sample PEATcosm2014_Bin_31_FD_119748 | JGI IMG/M metagenome (GOLD analysis project Ga0181517, IMG submission 119748) | Peatland microbial communities from MTU Mesocosm Facility, Houghton, MI, USA - PEATcosm2014_Bin01_30_metaG | ecosystem: Environmental > Terrestrial > Soil > Wetlands > Peat | place... | reverse complement strand
GTCCCGCTGCCGCCGAACGGGTCGAGAACCAAATCCCCTGGCAGCGTGGACATCTCGACCACCCTGTCGAGGATCTTGGTAGACAGTGCGTTCGCCCGTCTCTCCTTGCTCTTGAACTTCCAATGCCTGACAGGGGGAACGTCCGTCCACACGTCTTTTAGGGTGACGCCGTCAGGGTTCATGGCGCCCCTGTGACCGCCATAATCCTTGACCTCACCGCCGCAATGCCGGCAGGTTTGAATGGGCGTTCGTATCCGGCGAAAGGTCTTCGGCTTCCCTTTTGTGTAGTACAGCAGGCTATAGTGGCTCGGATGGAGCCGGCCTGGAATGGGCAGGCAAGCACTGATCTCAATGGCGATCCAGTGCCGAAAGTCCATTCCCAGATCTGTCAAGTAAGCGCCCAGAAGAATGTTCCACTTCGGGAGGTTGTAGACGAAGAGCGCTCCGCCCGGCTTGATGGTCCGTGCGCATTCCCTCACCCAAGTTTTGCACCAGTTCAGGTAGTCCTGGTCGGGCAGATCGTCGTTGCTTCGCTCGCCGTACTCCTTGCCGAGGTTGAATGGCGGATCGGCGAAGACAGTATCGATGCACCCATCCTTGATGAACGGCAGCACCGCCATGCAGTCGTCCGCGAACAGCGCGCCCAGACCGGATCTGAAGAACGGCAGGGGCGCCCCCGGTTTCAGGTATGGACACTCGTCAAACAAGCTGTCGTCCCACTTGAGCGTGGATTGGCGTCCGAGCCCCATGCTGCAACTCCTCATGGTACCTTATCGGATCTGGCCACGTGGTCCTTGAATATCCCAAGACAGGTTGAAACCGCAACCTTGCCCAGGCATTCTCGACTTCCTGCCGGCCCTACTCCGGCAGCCCCCGCTTCCAGCCTGCCCTTCGGCCGGCTCTGCGGGATTTCGCCCACCTGCCCCCTATCCCCCTGTTGCGAAATTCCGCAAGGGTTTTGATTTCATGCCCCGCTGCTTGGTAGACTAATTGCTTCTCCGCATGAAGGTTAAGGGCCGGAATGCGCCAATTTGCGCATCCCGCCGGCAGAATGGACGGGCCGAACGTGACCACAGCCGCTACTGAAAACAAAACAGAGTACTTGCGAGCGCTTCCGGGCGATGACGTCAGGCAGATCATGTGGCGCTTCGCGGATCGTTACGATTTGCAGATGATGGTGCAATCGGCGCGAGCGGTGGCGCGCGGCCCGGTGGCCCGCCTGGTGGCCGAGGGGGCTCGCAACACCCACGAATGGACGCCCGCCAAGGCGTCCTTGCTTCAGGCATTCGACGAATCCGGTATCACGGCGGTTTTCATGGACCCCGCCGAGGGCGGATTCATCGAGGGTCCCAAGAACCTGGCGCTGGCGCTGGTGGCCTTCGAACTGGCCTGGGTGGACGCCGGCGCGGCTACCGGCAGCCTGGCCGGGTGCCTGGCGCTTTCCCCCATCCACGAGCGAGGCACGCCCGAACAGCGCCGGTATTATATGAGCAAGTGCGCGCCCGCGCAGCCGGGCGAGGACCGCAAGCCCTGGCGCGGGTCTTTCATACTCACCGAGCCGATTCCCTATGTGGGCGTGGAGACCGGCATCCTGGGCGGCAAGGTGCGCGTGGCCGAGTGGAACCCGGGCGAAGAGCCCATGTTGCAGGTGGAGAAGCGCGGCCGCTTCATAACCAACATGGGGTTCGCCAACTTCGTGACGGCGGCGGTGGAATCCGACGATCCGCGCATTAAGGGCACCTGCTTCGTGGTCCTGGAGGAAACCGATCCGGGCTTGTTCGACCGCGGCACGCCCACCCGCAAGCTGGTGCACCAGCTTTCCTCCACCAACGATCCGATTCTCAGCTTGAAAGTCCCGGCCAGCCGCATCGTGGGCGGGTACAGCCTCAAGTTCGGCGTCATCACGCCGCGCTATTCCCACGGCGAAATCATCGAGGCTGTCTTCAGCCACACGCGGGTGACGGTGGGCATCATGTCCTCGGCCAAGCTGCTCTCGGCGGTAGAGCCGTTGATCCGCTATGCGCGGGGGCGGTTCCGGGGAGGTTCCATCGCCAGCCCCGGCTCGCCGCGCTATGAGCTGGGCCTGCAACTCAAGCAGGACGTGGTACACCGGCTGGTGGACATCTGGGCCGCGGGCGAGGCCAGCGCTTCGCTCGGCTTCGAGGCGGCGCGCGCTTTCGACGTTCTCGATCCCCTGGAAAAACAGAAGAATGCCATCCTGGCGGAACGCGGCATCACCGGCGGTACGGCCATGCTCAAGGCCCTGCGCCCGGTCCAAAAGGACGCTATCGAGTACCTGGGCGGCAAGCGGCCGGAGCTGCGGGACGACGTGCTGACGGAGTGGGCGCTGGTCGATTCGGTGGCCAAAGTCCTGTGCCCCGCCTGCAAATTGTGGAATACCGGCCACGGCTCGCACATGATGCGTGAAGCCGTGACGCTCATGGGCGGCTACGGAATCACCGAAGATTGTCCCGGTTTCCTGGCGCAAAAGTGGATGGATACGCAGCTTGAAGCCACCTATGAAGGCCCGGAGGCCGTGCAGCGCCGGCAGCTCAGCATCACCATGACGGACGAGCTGTTCCTGGCGCAGTACCGCGAGTGGATTCGCGAAATGCGCCTGATCGCCAATGACCGGCCGGGAACCGGCGCCTGCGCCCTGGCCACCGCCATGCAACTGTGGCTGTGGACCCTTCAGCACCTGCTCCGCAGCACCGACGCCGATGGCGCCAAGCTATACCAGAGCGCGCGGCAGGGCGTCACTTTCCCCCTGGCCGACGCGCTGTGCTGGCTGATTTCGGCGCGTTCCCAGATTCTGGACCTGTTGGAGCTGGAAAAGAAGGGGCCCGAAAGCCCCACCGTGGCCGAAGGGCTGCCGGGCTTGCTTGCGTTCCTGACCGACCTGTGCCACGTGCAATCGGCGCGCGCCGCGGGCGAAGTCGGGCGGGTCTGCGCCGGGCTGGTCTTCGGGTACAACCGCCATCCGGCGTGGGACACTGAAGGCTGCGCATCCTGCTATCAGGCGGAGGATCTCGAAGCCATGGAGAGCCTGATTCCGGGCATCTCCAGCCTGGCGCGCGGGTACGCCGACGTGGTTGAAATCGGCGGCGCCCACCCGCCCAAGGCCGGTCCCTGCGTACGCTTCACCGGATTGGATCAGTTCACCCGGCTGCGGTCGCGCCTGGATGGCTGCCTCACCGGCTCTCAACTGGCCAAGGACCGGGCCGCCGAGGCGCTGACCAAGGTCATGATTCCCGAGGCCTTGGATTACCCGGTATGAGCGAGACTCCGGTCGAACGCCAGTCCATGGACGTGGACGTGGTTTGCGTCGGCTTCGGCCCGGCCACGGCCGGCTTCCTGGCCACGCTTTCGCGGAAGCTGGTCAATCCCGACGGTTCCCCGGCCGTGGAAAGCCCCTCCAATCCGGGGCTTCCGCTGCAGGTGGTCTGCTACGAGCGCGCCGACGACATCGGGTTCGGCGTCTCCGGCGTGGTGACGCGCGCGCGCGGCATTCGCGCTACGCTGCCGGATCTAGACCCCAGCCAGATTCCCATGGCCGCCGCGGTTCGGCAGGAGAAAGTGGTCTACCTGCTCGATCCCGTGGGCGCCAGCCGCAGGCCGTGGATGCTCCGCTTCGGCGACCGGTTCCTGCGCCTGTTCGGAATCGCCCGGGAGCACGCCTTCGAGCTGCCCTACATCCCACCATTTCTGCACAAGGACGGCGGGTTAGTGATGTCCCTCGGCCAGTTCATGCAGTTCGTCGGGAATGAACTGATGGCCTCCGGCACAGTCCAGATCTGGCCGGCCTCGCCGGTGGAAGAGGCGCTCATCGACGGCGCCCAGGTCCGCGGCGTGCGCCTCTGCGATCAGGGGGTGGACCGGGATGGCCGCCCGGAAGCCGGCTTCATGCCTGGAATGGACGTGCACGCGGCGCTGACCGTGGTGGCCGACGGACCGGTGGGCGCGGTGGGCCGCCAGTTGGACGAAAGCTTCGGGCTGCCGCCCGGCCACCACCATCGCGAATGGGCGGTGGGCATGAAGATGGTGATCGACCTGCCCGAGGGGGCCGATTTGGAGCCCGGCACGGTGTTTCACACCTTCGGCTACCCCGAGCCCGAGATCTTCGGCTTCCTCTATGCGCATCCGGACCGCGTGGCCACGGTGGGCATTTTCGTTCCCTCCTGGTTCCGCAGCCCCATGCGCACCTCGTACCGCTACTTGCAGCATTTCATGCTGCATCCTTACATCTGGCGCTATCTGAAGGGCGGCAAGCTGCGATCCTGGGGCGCGAAATCCCTGCAGGAATCGGGCCGGCGCGGCGAGCCGTTCCTGGCCGGCGACGGGTACGCGCGCATCGGCGAAGGCTCCGGCAGCACCAACGTGCTCACCGGCTCGGGCGTGGACGAAGCCTGGACCACCGGTTCCCAACTGGCGGAGGCGGCGCTCGACCTGCTCGCGCGCGGCCAGCCCTTCACCAAGGCGAACCTGGAAAAGACCTACGTGGCCAAGCGGCGCTCCAGTTGGGTGGAAGAGGAAGGCCGCATCGCCGAAAAGGCGCGCGATGGCTTCCACCGGGGCATTCTCACCGGCTTGCTGGGCATGGCGTTGGCGGGCTTCACCAAGGGTAAGCGATCCATCGGAGGCGAACCGCGGGCCGTCCCCGATCTGCTGGAATACTACCGGCGGAAGATACCGGCCGCCGAGATCGATCAGATCGTGGAGGATTGCCGCAGGCGCGGCGTGGGGCGCCACAACGCCCTGATGGAGCGCTGCGGCTGGCCCGCCATCCCCTACGACGGCCAGTTGCTGGTCACCCACCAGGACGCCCTGCTGATTGGCGGGAAGGTGCAAGCCCCGCCGGGCTTCGCCGATCACGTGCGCTTCGAATACCCCGACTTCTGCGAGCGGTGCGGTTCGAAGTCCTGCATAGAGATCTGTTCGGGTCAGGCCATCACGCCCGGCCCCTCCGGCGTCCCCGTCTTCGACCGCGAGAAGTGTGTGCACTGCGGGGCGTGCCTGTGGAGCTGCCCGACGCAGTTCGACGACGATCCGCCGCGAGGCAACATCACCTTCCGGGCCGGCGCCGGGGGCCTGCACTCGAACGAGAACTGAGACCAGGTAGCTTGTGGGACAGATGATCGGTTTTTGTCGTCTGTCAACTCCCGCGGCCGCTACGCGACGCGGAGTTGGGCCGCGCCGCGCTTTCTGGGTCTTACGACGATCTCTACATCGTGCCCCAGCGCGACCAGGAAACGCATCAGGCGCTCGACCGAATACCCCCGGAACTGACCAGCCAGCATCGCTGAGATTTTGGGCTGATCGATGCCCATGAGCTGCGCCGCGGCCGCTTGGGTCAGCTTTCGCCGGCGGATGGTCTGGTGGATCCGAACTACCAGCCCGGCTTTGATCAGGTGTTCGCCCGCGCCGGGCAGGCCGAGGTCGGCGAACACGTTGCCCGTACTGGGCTCCTGTTCAAGGGCTTCTCTTTTCGGCATTCTTCACCTCACTTCTCAACTGTTTGAGCCGCTGCCGGATAAGGTCCATCTCCGGCTTCGGCGTTGCGATCCCGGCATTGGACTTCTTCTGGAAGGCGTGGATCACGTAAATCGATTCTCCGATAGAGACCGTATAGACCGCGCGGTAGGCTCCGCTAGCGTCATGGGCGGCAATCTCCATCACGTGGCCGCCAAGACCACGCATTGGCCTGGCCCTGACACTCAGCTCGCCCACCTGCGCAGCGTACAATGCATAGCCGATGTCATCTTGGACGCCAGCCGGAAATGACTTCACGTTGGAACGGGAATCGGCAAGCCACGTCAGGTTCTTCATCCGTTGGCCCATGCCTATATTGGCATAATTCGGATGGAGCGTCAAAAGATGGCCGAGGGAATCGCGCCGGCGCCCCCGTGTTCGACCGCGAAAAGTGGGTACACTGCGGCGCATGCCAGTGGAACTGCCCGGCCCAGTTCGACGACGATCCGCCGCGCGGCAACATCACCTTCCGGGCCGGCGCCGGGGGCCTGCACTCGAACGAGAACTGACCCCGCGCATGAGTCAGGCTAGACATTTGGGGTTGTGTAGCCTGTCACCGCAAAGATTGCGAAGATTGACAAGCCCGGCGGCTGGTCCGTCCGTGGCTTCACTCACAGCATTCGACGGCAACTTGGTCCATGCCGTCCATAGGGCGGGGCCGACCGTTGTAAAGTGGATACATGAGGGCGCCAACGGCCTGCTGGGTGGCCGTGCTGGGATTGTTATTGCCGCTGTATGCCTCCGTGCCGAAGCCTGCCGGTTGGGTTCCGGCGCGCTGGCCGTGGAGCGACGAGTCCTCGCTCGACCTGCTGGCCGGCGGTCCCATCAACTGCCTGCTGTTGACGGAGTACACGCCGGAGTTCGTCGCGGCGGCAGCGAATCGCGGCGTGGCGACCTTGGCCATTCTCACCCCGGGCCCCGAGGCGCTGGCCGCGGCGCGGCGCGCGCTGGCGGCGAAGGTGACCGGCATCGCGCTCGAAGGCGATTTCCCGGAAGGCGTGGTGGCCGCGGTCAAGGAGGCGGCCGGAGGGGCGGCGGTGGTGGAGATAGCATCCCGCAGCCGCATGTTGGCGGTGTCAAATGGGCCGCTGCTGGCCACCTATCAGGGCGTTTGGCCGGGCGTTTCCGTGGAAGAGAACGGGGGGAGGCGGGCTGGCCCCAGCGGCTCCGCCTGGATCGATACCAACACCGGCTTCATTCGCGCGGTGCGCGCGTGGAGCGATGCGCCGCTGTGGCTCGCCAATCAGCCGCCGGCCAAAACCGTGGTGGCGGCCAGCCGCTATTTGGAAGCCATCGCGGATGCCGAGGCTTCCGGCGCCCGCTGGGTGGTGACGCTGGACGAAGACTTCGCCGCGCGCCTGGGCCGGCGCGAAGCGCGCGCCGTGGAAGCCTGGCGGCGGATGCTCGCCATGCTGGGCTATTTCGAAGGGCATCCGGAGTGGCGCGCCATGCGCGAATACGGCCAACTCGCCCTGGTGCAGGACATCGCCAAGGGCGGCCTGGTTTCGGGCGGGATTCTCGATATGCTGGCGGTGAAACATACGCCCGTGCGGCCCATTGCGCCGGATCGCCTGAACGCGGCCGCTCTCAAGGACGCCACCATGGCGGTGAACGTGGACGCCGGCGCGCTGACCCCCGAGGAGATGGAAATACTGCGCGCCTTCACGCGCGGCGGCGGGGCCCTGCTGACCGGGCCGCCGGGATGGAAAGATCAGAAGCCGGAGGGTGACCGCATCACCTTGGACAAGGCGGAGCTCGAGCGGCTGGGCGATATCTGGCGCGACGTGAACTCCATGGTGGGACGAAGGAACCTGGGCGTGCGGCTGTTCAACGTCTCATCCATGCTTTCCAACATGCTGGTTTCCGGGGACGGCCAGACCGCCATTCTGCACCTGGTGAATTACTCCGACTACCCGGTGGAGAACGTCACGGCGCAATTTCCGACGGGGTACAAACGCGCCACGCTTCTTACGCCCGACGGGACGGAGAAGGCGCTCGAAATCTATAAGACCGAAGAGGGATGGGCCACGGACATAGACAAGATCGCCGTGTGCGCAACCGTGAGATTGGAGCAACAATGACTCGCAGAGAATGGATCGCGGCCGTGGCCGCGGCGCCGCTTTTGAGAGCGGCCGAGGCGCCGGTGGCGCCGGTGTCGATCGCCAAGTGCGCCAGCTACGACGAGGACGTCACCGCACGCCTGGGCGTCATGTTCGATCAACTGGGAGGGTTGGGCAAGCTGATGGCCAACAAGACGGTCACCATCAAGCTCAACATGACCGGATCGCCCGGCCAGCGCGTCGAGGGCCGGCCGCCCGGTAACACCCACTTCGTTCATCCGAAAGTGGTGGGGGCCGTGGCCTACCATTTGGGGCGCGCCGGCGCGAAGCGCATCCGTTTCGTGGAGAGCCCCTGGGCCACGGCCGGGCCGCTCGAAGATACGGTCCTCGATTCGGGTTGGAACCTGCGGGCCATTCAATCGGCGGCGGCGGGCGTGGAATGGGAGAACACCAACGCGCTCGGCAAAGGGAAAGCCTATGCGCGCTTCCCCGTGCCGGGCAGCCCCTATATGTATCCGGCCTTTGATCTGAACCACGCCTACCAGGACACCGATGTTTTCGTGAGCCTGGCGAAGCTCAAGAACCACGACATCTGCGGCGTGACGCTCTCGCTCAAGAACTGCTTCGGGGCGCTTCCGGCCTCCATTTATGGCGACAACGCCGGCGTGGATGCGCCCAACGAAAAGCCCGACAGCGGGCGCGAGGCCGTGGGGCACAGGGGAAGGCGGCAGCCTTCGAAATCGGCCCCGCAGGAGCTGCATTTCGGCGCCGAGCACGAGCCCGGTTACCGTGTCCCGCGCATTGTGGCGGACCTGGCTGTGGCGCGCCCCATCCACCTGGCCATTATCGACGGCGTGGAATCCATCGCGGGCGGCGAAGGGCCGTGGATCAGCGGCATACGGATTGTGAAACCCGGCGTGCTGATCGCGGGACTGAACCCGGTGTGCACGGACGCCGTGGCGACGGCGGTGATGGGCTACGACCCGCGGGCGCCGCGCGGCGCCAAGCCCTTCCCCCATGCCGATAACACCCTGTGGCTGGCGGAACAGCATGGCGTGGGCGCGGCCGACCTGAAGCGCATAGAAGTCACCGGCGCCGCTATTCGCGACGTGGTGTACCGCTTCGACGCGTAGGAGATCTCAGGCGGCGTCCTGTATTTCGAACACCAGGCGCTTTCCCAGCGCGGCGAATGCGGCTTCGAGCTGATCGAGGCGTGTGCGGTTTCCAAAGTCGAAGAGACGGTCCACCGTCGTCTTGGGTATACCCAGCCTGCGGGCTAGCTCGGCCTTGCGAATGCCGGACTCCTTGAATGCCATATACAGTTCGGCCTTGGCGCTCTGCAGCGCGGGCAAGCGAATTTCCCGGTATTTTCGGCCGCGGGGTCTGCTCGGAACGGGCAGATCCTCGCCCTTCTCAACGACGTCGGTAATCAGGCAAGCCAGCAGATCCGTAGCCATCTCGACGGCTTCCTTCAGGGTCTCGCCTTGCGTTACGCCGTGCGGCAAGTCGGGGAATGCGACCACGAAACCACCGGCCTCCTCGTCGGGTTCGAACAGCGCGGGATAAACGACCATCTGGAGCACCTCACATCTTCAGGTCCAGGTCCTTGAGAATTGCCTGCAAGGTCCCGGATTTCAATTCTTGGGACGGGTGGCGGGGCATGCGCGTGGCTTTGGATCCCAGGATGACCTTGGTGTGTTTCGTCCCCTCTTCGAACGTGCATCCAGTTCGCTCGCCGTCACTTTCGCATGGTAATCATATTTGCTTACCAGGTCAAGGGGAGCGCCGGCAACGCCCGCCAACCCGCCCTGCCGCTACCATAGATAGTGCAATGGCAAAACGGATGCGGCGGTCTTACCGCGTCTTCCGGCTGGAATCCTGGGAGGCGTTTCTCAATCTCGTCACCAAGCCCCCGTATTCGAATTGGGCTTTTCGCGGCGAGCGCGACGAGCGCTGGCCGCTGTATAGCTCGATTTCGCGCTACCTGATGAACTTCGGGGTGGCGCGGGCGGCGTGGCCGGAACAGGAATCGCGCATCCTGCGCATCTTCAAGCGCAAGGCGCACCAGTTCCTAACCAAGCCGCCGGACACAGACGACGATTTCCAGTGGATGGCGCTGATGCAGCACCACGGCGCGCCCACGCGGCTGATCGATTTCACGTGGTCGCCTTACGTGGCCGCGTTCTTCGCGCTGGAGCGCACGCTGGCCGATGGCGTGGTGTGGGCCATGAACCCGGCGCGGGTGGACAGCAGCCGGGCGCCCAAGCCCTCGCGGATGGACCCGCGCGCGACGGGCGGCGTCCAGCGCTATTTCCTGACGGGCAAACATCGTTTCATCTGGATGGGCGAGCCGCACACCATGAACCGGCGGTTGATCGCGCAATCCGGGACCTTCGCCGTTCCCGGCGTGCTGGACATGCCGATCGAAGAGATTCTGCGCGACGCCGACCAGGAAAACATTCTGGCAAAGATTGTTTTGACGAACCCGGTGCGCGAAACGGGAATGCGGGAACTCTACCGCATGAACATCACCTACGCCACGCTGTTCCCCGACCTGGACGGCCTGGCAAAATCGATGGGCTACGAGCTGGAGTTTCACTGGGCCTACAATCCGCGCACGATGGAGCGGTACCACACGTAGGCGGGCGGGGGCGTGCAGAAGGGCGGTGGCCGGAGAATCGGGGCTTAGGGCCTGACAGGAAATAACCAGTCCAATTGCCGGCAACCGCTCCCTCACGGTCGCGGCTCGTTAAGAGCCTGGCGAGCCGCGACCGTGAGGGAGCGGTTGGGATGGTTATTACATGACAAGCCCTTAGCGTTGCTGGCGGCCGGGGCTTCGCGGACTTATCGCCGTGCGTTTCCGGCGAGCGCCCTAGCGAAGGAACGAGAGAAGCTGCCCGCCACGGGTTTGCCTGGGGAACGTCTTGTCTGTCGCGGGTTTGCCGACATGGGCTCGGCCTTGCGCACACGTACGCTCGGATTCCGTGCCTTTCGCGGGGCAATCACGTCGCCGCCCACTCTTGCGTCGCGCACCCTCTGCCGGAAGGGACCGGCCTGGAGCGGCGTGGTTGTGGAATAATGGGTTCCAGGTAATGGAAGAGATCACCCTTCAAGTCCAACGTGACGAGCAATCGGGCCGGCTGGTGGCATGGTGGGACGACCCGGACGGCGCCGGTGGCATCACCACGCAAGGGCAGGACCTCCGCGACTTGCAGCAGCAAATCACGGAAGCGGTCTCGGTTCACTTTGACGAAGGCGCCGCTCCTCGTCGAATCCGCATCCACTTCGTGAGCGATCCCATCCTGGTTCAAGCGTGAAACCGCCCCGTGACGTCCCGGGCGCCGAAGCGCTCCAAGCTCTGGAGCGGCTGGGTTTCTCGATTACCAGGCAAGTCGGTTCTCACGTTCGTATGGCCCGAGGAAATCGGCGGGTCACCGTGCCGATGCATCACGACCTGGTCGTTGGCACGCTCCAGAGCATACTCCGTCAAGCGGGCATTAGTGTAGAAGAGTTCGTAGACGCGCTGTAGAGCGCCCGAGCGTGCCGAGCTGCCATGGGCCGCTCTTCTGAGTTTTGGGGCCAGACCGGTCCCGCGGGACCAACCGCAGGCGGAGCCGCTTGGGAACGTCCCGTCTGTCACGGGTTTGCCATGGGAACGTCCCGTCTGTCACGGGTTTGCCGTCACGGGTTTGCCAGTCACGGGTTTCCCACGGGTTTGCCCGTCTGTCACGGGTTTGCCCGATGGGCGCTATACTGACCACATGAAGCTCACCGTCACGGTTTCTAGGGTTCAAGCGCTCCCAAGGCAATACAAGCAATACAAATGGACTGCGATCCGTCCAGATGAAAGTATGTACGCTGGCTCTTCAGAACCGCACTTCGGCGCTGCGATTAAGGCTCGGCAAGGTGCTGAGAGAGCATTCAAGAATCCGCGGATCACGTGGGATTTGGAGTCTGACAGCCATCCAACGGAGGAAGTCGGAAAGGCAGTGCATCGTGGCCATGTGTTCGTGCCAGAGGAGGCGGTAATACGCTTATAGCGCGGATCAGAATCATGTCACGCAGTGAAGGCTGTATTTCTTGGAAAGTTATTGACGATGGAAGGTGGCTTGCGCTGGTCCTTCTGTGCGGCTTGGTGACCTACCCTTGCAGCGCTCAGACCTTGAAAGGATGCAAGACCGTCTTCATTCAGCCAATGCCGGAATCATTGGATAGGTTTGTTTCAGCCGAACTCGTAAAGTGGGGCATTATGAGAATCGTGACGCTTGAGGACAAAGCTGACTGCGTGGCCTCATTTCAACGGCAAGCCAGCAAGCTTCAGGTGAAGTCCAGCGGCAGCGTGACCGTCCCAAGAGAAGCCAGTGTCACCGCTGAAGAGTCCAGCGACAACCTTCCAGTTTCAGGCGGCGCTTCCCAAGCCGCACTTGAACTTGTACAAAAGGATAGTTCGGTGGTCGTGTGGGCTACGGCCAAGTCTTCCCATTTCGGTCCGATGGTGCTGGCGCAACGCCTAGTTGACCAACTGAAGAAAGACTACCGGAAATCCAAGTAGTTTTGGGAAGTGTGTTGCGTTATGGTATCAAGATTGACGCCTCTCTTGCCGTCGGCTGTGTCCGTGTTGTTTTCCGCTTGTCAGAACTCGTCTACACCCAAGCCCGCCCCAGACGAGACTGCATTCAGAAAACCGACTGCCACCGAAGTCTTCAACCTGGGATCGAAGTGCGCTGAACTAGGTGAAAAGATCAATGGCGAATACGACTTTGCATCTCCAGGGAATGTGACCTTCAAAGTGCCTTTTATCCAGCAAGAGGAGTTGTCACACTACGATCCGAAGACAAATCGCTGCTATGTGGAACTTCGTGTCAGTGTGAATGACAACCTTATGGGCTTCATCATGGTGGCTCTTAAACACAATGTAATGCGCTCGAAGATGAAGGATGGCTTGGATGACCTTCTAAAGCACTATGACCTGGCCTAGACCGAGCGCCATCTGTATGATGGACAAACTGGTGAAGAGTTGGCTTCGCTGCAGAACGGTTTGAAGGGCGTGACACCAACAGGCTACGTAAAGGGCCGCTTCAGCAAGGTTGGGTGGTTTGACGCCGCAAACGAGGTAGACAACCTCATGGCCGATGACCGAAAACGATGACTGTCTTTGCATCATTGGGAGATTTCTGCGCTTAGGGCGTCCCTGAAACGTCTGCAATTGAGACGGACGCTTACTAAGCTCGTGGAGGTGCTGTTGATTTCCTCTACCTTCCGTGCGTATATTCTCGCTGGCGGCGAGGCGGCGACAAATGGAAACTTTCGAGGAACGGCTTAAACGTTTTATAGATCGAGACGCCCTGGATACGTTCGGATGGCTGAGGCTGCTGGTGCAGAACCACCACGTATTAGAACTCCAATCTGCTCGTGAGCACAAACTGTATCAATGTGTTTACTTGATGGGCCACGCCATCATTCAAACAGTGTCGGAGAGCATGTTCAACAAAACCGGACTGGACGGAACACGCTTTTTCTTGAAGACATTTGTCGACGATATAGCAAAAGGTTCAACGTTTTCCGCAATCGCTTCAGAG
>Ga0181517_10004259_pt1 | contig 13168 bp, 14 predicted proteins | sample PEATcosm2014_Bin_31_FD_119748 | JGI IMG/M metagenome (GOLD analysis project Ga0181517, IMG submission 119748) | Peatland microbial communities from MTU Mesocosm Facility, Houghton, MI, USA - PEATcosm2014_Bin01_30_metaG | ecosystem: Environmental > Terrestrial > Soil > Wetlands > Peat | place... | reverse complement strand
GCGCAAGCAACAGCGGTGTGTCCCGATCTATGTTGACGAATCGTGCGGCCATAACGATCCGATCCTTCCACCCTCAATTCCGTTCAAAAAAAGTTTCCGGCTAAGTCCGACAGGCTGCTAGTCGGCGGCAAGATGTTCCGGGCGCGGGGGCGCTTCGACCTGTCCCTGGGAAATGAGGGGACGCCATATGCCATCCTGGAAGATGTCACGGTCTTTGGGTTGAGCCTGCCGAAAGCCTGGTTGGGTGGACTCAAGGGACAAAACCTGATTGGCCAGGCGGTGAGCCAGCGCAATGGATCGCCGGCGTTCAAGGGCATCAAAAGCCTGCATGTTGAACCCGGCGCTCTCGTGCTTGAAGTCGAGGATTAAAAAGAAAATGCTCGAAGAATCGGTGTCTCTCTCGTCCTTTCGGTTGATCGAGGCTTCTTCTTCGAGCACATCAACCATCGCCGCTGGCAAACGGACTTGCCAGTAGGGTGATCACCTGACGGGCCGCGGCGCTCGATCGATTTGCTTAGGCTCTAAGGGCGGCTTCATCCCCCTTGCACCTCGAGGCTGAGAACCTCGCCGGGCTCACATTCCACAACCACCTCGAATGGCCGGCAGCACACCTCACAGTCCGTGGTAAACTGTTGACTCGCCGTGCTCGTATCGATGGCCAGTCCAAAGCTCTGGCCGCAATAAGGGCACTGTATTGTCTCGACGACTTCCATATAAATCCCGCCGCCGCCAACCTTCACGCAATTCCACAAGAGTTCAACCAGATTGGAAAAAAGAGAGCAAATCATTTCGGCCCCTCAGGGGATAAGCTTTGAACCGACCGGCGACAAGTGGGGCCGGGCGGCATATCGCACACCTCTATGGGCACCGAAGGGTTGGCCGGGATTACGGCGGCAGGTTACAGCCGGTCGCCTCTTTGAATTTCTTGCGGAAGATCCAGTCGAGGTACCGCAGATCGCGCGGGTAGATCGAGATGAAGCGCACGCCAAGCTCGTGGTATTGCCGCATCTTCCACTTCATCGACCGGACGTATTTCTCCCGGTCGTCAGCGTCCGCGACATCGACCATTCCCCAATACTCGACATACAAGTCGTAGTCCGGCAGGTAGAAATCGGGACGGCTCACTTTCTGCGAGAAGATCCAAACCCCGGCCTCGACCAACGGCTCGTATTCGTAGCGGATTCGGCGCAGGGTCAGGAAATCAGCAATCGCTTTCTCCCCGCCCGACTTCACCTCCTCACCCAGAACCGTAACCGCTCGCTCGCCGTATTGTTTCGGCGGGAAAAGCAGCGACACCAGTTCGTCGATAAGTCCCATACCTCCCTCCAATATCGGAACTGACCGGTTGCGCTTTAGAGAAAACTGAAGAGGACCAGAGTGGCAGTCTGGCCCCGAAGTCTTGGGCGGAAGAGAGAGATATCAGTCCGGAGTGAGTCCGTCTTCTCGCGGCTACCAGCGCGACAGCGGGCCGGCGTGTGTCCACGCGGTGGTTCGGTCCACCATCCTATCCCGGTTTTCACCTCCGCGTGCTGCGCGGGTGTCCCTTGGCCCGCCCTAGCATTGCGAAGGCGGGTCGCCGGCGAGTGAACGGGGCGTCCCGCTGCCCACCCGGCTGAAAACCGGGATAGGTCCTCTTTCTGGCCTATCGTGTGACACCAGCTTTACTACCCGAAAAATTCGCCGCTCCCACTTGACAAGAAATCCCATGTGATATACTATATGGCTACCAGTATGGAAATTATATCCAGAGGGACCGGAAGACGCCGCACGAGGCGCCAGCCAAGCCGCAGGCCCGGCGGCCTCGGTCCCCACGTTTCACGCATCGCGCATCAGACACCGCGTTTTAACGTTTCAACGTTTCTCGTCTTGCCGCGCCGGAGTCCGACAAAGGCGGGTTCGCGCCGCACGCCATTGTCACCGCAGAATTGCGCATTTTCTATACATTTTCCCCTTCACATTTTGAAAACACACACCAGCGACCGTTGCCGCTCAACCACTTGCGCAAAATGTCGGACAGAACTGTGCAATTCCCAGTTGACATTGCTTGCATCACGCATCACGCATCACGCCAACGTCAGCGCAAAAGTACACCGTTTCTACACCGTTTCTACACCGTTTTTTGATTCACTTTTCGCTATCCAACTACCCCCCAACCACTTGCATAACACGATTCATCAAATTGTAACAATTCGGTGTAATTCCGCGTTGACATTGCCTGTCGTGTCGACCTGTCCGCCGTAGCCCCGGCGGAGGCGGGAGCTCAGCGAAGCCGGGCCCGCGCCAAACTGCCATCGGCGTCCCGCCGCCGCATCCCTTCCGTCAGTCGGCGCCCCAGCAGCCCTGTCTGATGCGCCCGCCACCCCCTCCATCACCAGCCCCCCCCACCCACATTGTTGACACATAGACAATCCTATAGTAAACAATACCCATGAGAACGAAGTGGGATGACAGCGACCCACGGTACCTGGCGGTCATGGAGCTGCTCCGGGCGGCCGAGACCGTCTGGAACGCCAGCCGGGTCTTTTTCGATCGCTGGGATCTGAGCCCCAGCCAGTTCAACGTGCTCAACCTGCTGCGCCTGACTCCCGATGGCATGTCCCAAAGCGATCTCAGCCGCGAGCTTATCACGCACCGCTCCAATGTGACCGGCCTGGTGGACCGTCTGGAGAAGCGGGGCCTGGTCGAGCGCAAGGAGGTGGCGGGAGACCGCCGGGCCTATCGCGTGGTGCTCACCGCCGCCGGGGTCGGCGTGATGCGCGAGATTCTTCCCCGCTACTATGAGGCGGCCGCCCGGGTCTGGGAGAATCTCCCGGCCCAGCGGGCCGCGGAATTGATTGCCGACCTGGGGGAAGCGGCCCGCAACGCTGAACGACTGGCCGGTGCCCAATCGTTATGACCTCGACACAGCCTCCCGCTGCCCCGGCGTCCGATCGGGAGACGGTATTTCCCGGCGCGCGCTCCGCGCTGGTGTTGTTGCTGCTGATTAATCTCTTCAATTATATCGACCGGCAGGTGCTGGCGGCGGTGGTGGACCCATTGAAGGAGAGCTTTTTCGGGAGCGGTGGGGCACGGACAGGTTCGCTGGGGGCGCTGCAGGACTGGTGCCGGGCCTATCTCGGGTTCAAGCCGGAGCTCGCGCTCATCGGGGTGTTGTCGATGGCGTTCATGGTGACCTACATGCTGTTGGCGCCGCTGTTTGGGCGGATAGCAGAGCGGCGCTCGCGGTGGCTCATCGTCGGCATCGGGGTGCTGCTCTGGTCGCTGGCGAGCGGGGCTTCCGGGTTGGCGGGGGGCTTTGTCGGGTTGCTGCTCACGCGCTGTTTTGTGGGCGTGGGCGAGGCGGCCTACGGTCCGGTGGCCCCGGCGCTGATTTCGGACCTCTACCCGGTCAAGGTCCGGGGCCGCGTGCTGGCATGGTTCTATGTGGCTATCCCCGTGGGCAGCGCGCTGGGCTACGTGCTGGGGGGCGCGGTCGCGCGCTCATCGCTCGGGGAGCTCGGGGCGCGCCTGGGCCTGTCGGCGGAGAGCTGGCGGTGGGCGTTTTACCTCGTGGTGCCGCCGGGGCTCGCCCTCGCAGTCTGGAGCTGGCTGATGCGCGATCCGCCGCGCGGGCAGGCCGATCTCGGCGCGGGAGTCCGGGCGGCATCGGTGCCGTGGCGGGATTACCTCGTGCTGCTGCGCACTCCGTCGTACGTGCTCTGCACCCTCGGCATGACCGCGATGACCTTTGCCATCGGCGGCATCGCCTTCTGGATGCCTTATTACCTGAAGCACCGGCCCGGCGCCAGCGGACCGGTCGAGGTGATCTTCGGCCTTGTCGTCTGCGTGTCCGGGCTGGTGGCGACGCTGCTGGGCGGGTGGGCCGGCGACAAGCTCCGTTCGCGCTTCTCCGGCTCCTATTTCCTGGTGTCGGGCCTGGCGATGCTGCTTGGCTTTCCGTTTCTGCTGGCGGTTTTGCGGGCGCCGTTCCCGGCAATCTGGGGGCTGGTCTTTATCACTTGCTTTTGCCTCTTCTTCAACACCGGCCCCACCAACACCATCCTGGCTAACGTGACCCATCCCTCCATGCGCAGCGGCGCTTTCGCGCTGAATATTCTCGTCATCCACGCCCTGGGCGACGTGCTCTCGCCGGTGGTTATCGGGATCATCAGCGATCGCTACGACATGAGCCGGGCGTTCATGGTGGTCGGAATGATGTTTGTGGCGGCCGGCGTGTTCTGGCTGGCGGGAGTCAAATTCTTGCGGCGGGACACCGAAATGGCGGCGACACGGCTCGGATCGGGTTGCCAAGGCGACAGGGCGTTGCAAAGAAAGGAGAGTTGATATGAACGATGATGCTGGTCTGAAGCCATCTCCGTTTCCAGCCGAGTGGAGACAACAAACCGCGGGCGAGACGGGCGCGGATCCGGTTCTGCACACGGGGGAGGCGTCGGGCGGAAAACCCCCTCACCCCGACCCTCTCCCAAAGGAGAGGGAGAATAGTCGTCTGTCAGCAGGCGAATCCGACACCGTCGGAATTGTCGAGAGTCCATCTTCGCTGCCCCCTCTCCCTTTGGGAGAGGGTCGGGGTGAGGGGGATTTGAGCGCCGCCACGGCTCCAAACACGGATTTACATTCGAGCAAGACGCCGGAGCTGGAAGGCTCCCGACAGGTCGGGACTCCACGATTTACAGACAGGGGCGCGGACGCCTCGTCCGCGTGTTCCATAGGAACAGAAGCGCGCGGACGAGCCGTCCCCGCCCCGATGAAAGGGCTCGAACAGGCACTATGGATATTGGTCGCCGCGGGCGCATTCCATGCGGCTTACGCCTGGGGCAAGGCAAGCTGGCTGATGATCGTTTACCTTTTTGCCCTGCTGCAACTGGCGCGATCAGGCTCGTGGCGCAAGACTTACTATGCGGGACTCGCGGTGGGATTCCTGATTGCCACCATCCGGCTGGCATTCTTCTGGAGGATCTTTTCAGGTGGCGCAATCGGGCTTTGGTATGTCTATGCGTTCTGGATCGGCCTGTTCGTCGCGCTGGCCGGGGTGTGGCTGAAGGCTCCAGTTTTTGCCTGGCGCTGGCTGCTCATTCCCTTTCTTTGGACGGGGCTGGAGTATTTCCGCAGCGAACTCTATTACCTGCGGTTCTCCTGGCTGAGCCCCGGCTACGCATTTGGGGCGGGGCCTGGGCTGACGCCGCTCAAGGGACTGGGCGCCTACGGCATCGGATTCGTCCTGACGGGCCTCGCTTGCGCCGCCGCTTTCTGCTGGGAGAAATCCAAGGTTCGCTCGCTGGCCGTGCTGGCTCTGGCCGCCGGCATGGCCGGCCTTGCGGGATGGTGGCAAAGAGAGGGAGATTCTTCAGCGCCAATCGCCGCGATCCGCGTTGGCGCCGTGCAATTGGAATGCCCGGCTGAGAACGAGGTCCTGCTGGGATTGGATCATCTTCTGCGCCAGCAGCCTGACCTCGATCTCATCGTCCTGAGCGAATATACTTTTTTCGATCAAGTGCCCGAAAGAGTGAAAGCCTGGTGCCGGAAGAACCGGCGCTACCTGGTCGTCGGCGCCGAAGATCCGGTGTCGCCAAAGAACTACCGCAACACGGTGTTTGTTATCGGGCCGTCCGGCGACGTTGTGTTCCGCCAGGCGAAAGCGGTTCCCATCCAGTTTTTCCGGGACGGCCTGCCCGCGGCGGAACAAAAGCTCTGGGATTCGCCTTGGGGCAGGATTGGCATTTGTGTTTGCTACGATCTGAGTTACACGCGCGTGACCGATCGCCTGGTCCGGCTCGGCGCCCAGGCGCTGATCGTGCCGACCATGGACGTGATGGATTGGGGCCGGCGCCAGCATGAATTGCATGCCCGTATCGCGCCGGCGCGCGCGGTCGAATACGGGATTCCGATTTTCCGCGTCGCCAGCTCCGGCATCTCGCAATTGGTGGACGGCACCGGACACATCCTGGCCGCCGGGCCCTGCGGCGAGCAAGGCGCCAGCATTGTCGGAACGCTGGCGCTCCGGCGTCCCGGAACGCTCCCTCCCGACCGCTGGCTGGCGCCGCTATCGACTGGGGTGACGCTGGTTGTCGTTCTTTGGCTGTTGTTCCGGCGCTTCGCTCCGCATTCCCATGCCTCATGAAGATCATCGTCAAATTCCTGCTCCGTCTGCTTTACGGTTTTCGGGCCTACAACCCGGCGTCTCTCAAGACGCCGGGTCCCGTCTTGCTGCTGTCGAACCACGTTTCCTGGTGGGATTGGCTGCTGCTGGGGGCGTGCCTGGAAGATGACTGGCGGTTTGTCACTTCGAGCACGACGGCTGAACTGAGCTGGGTGCATCGGCGCCTCATGATCAATCGCCGCACGTTCCCCGTCGATATGAACTCGCCCTACGCGGTCAAACATATCGCCGAGTACCTCCAGCGCGGAGGACGCCTGGTGATGTTCCCCGAAGGCCGCCTTTCGATGACCGGGTCGCTGATGAAACTCTTCGACGGCACCGCGTTCCTCGTCCACAAGACCCATGCCAAGGTCGTCACCGCGCACATTCGGGGAGCGGAGCGGCTGCCGTTCTCGCCCAACCCGGATCGGAAGCGCTGGTTTCCACGGCTGTCGGTCCACTTCAGCGACGTGCTCGTGCCGCCGGTCATCGAAGGCATTGGCGCCAGCGGGGCGCGGGCGCGCCTGATGGATTGGATCGGCGACCGGATGGCGCTCCAGCGGTTCGAGACGGAAATGGCGTTTGGTCCGGCGACGCTTCCAGCGGCGATCCTGGCGGCTGCCCGGCAAGAGCCGGCCAAAGTTATTCTCCAGGATGTCTCGATGCAACCGCTGACCTACCGGCGCCTGGTGATTGGGGCCGACCTGCTGGCGGCCCGCTGGCGCGAACTCCTGGGCCCAGAGGAAGCGCGCGTGGGTGTGCTGCTGCCCAACGTGAATGCAATGCCCGCGGTGCTTCTGAGTCTCTGGGCGGCCGACAAGATCCCCGCCGTCCTGAACTACACCACCGGCCCCGCCATCCTGCTCTCCTGCGCGCGGCTGGCCGGCCTCAAGCACGTTATCACCTCCGAAGCCTTTATTACCCGGTCGAAGCTCGACGTGGCGCCGCTGCGGGCCGCCGGCATCCAATTGATTTTCCTCGAGGAGGTGCGCGCCGGTATTTCCCGGCCCCGGAAATTCGCCGCCGCCCTCAAGCAACTCCCGGGCCTTCACCTGTCCGGCTTCGACTCGCAGCCCGATCGCGCCGCCGCGATCCTGTTTACCAGCGGCTCGGAGGGCGACCCCAAGGGAGTGGAACTGACGCATCGCAATCTGCTGGCCAACATCCGCCAGATGCTGGCGGTGGTCGATCTCATGGATACGGACCGGTTCTTCATCGCGCTCCCGCTTTTTCACAGCTTCGGCCTGACCATAGGCCTGCTGCTGCCGCTGGTGCGGCGCGTGTTTGTGTTCCTCTATCTCTCGCCCCTGCATTACCGGATCGTGCCCTCCGCATTCTACAACCTGGATTGCACCGTGTTCTTCGGCACCAACACGTTCCTCGGCGGCTATGGGCGCCGGGCTCATCCTTATGACTTTCGCACAGCGCGCTATCTGTTTGCCGGGGCCGAAAAGCTCCATGACTCGACCGCGGCGCTTTGGATGCGCAAGTTCGGGGTGCGGGTCCTGGAAGGCTACGGCGTGACCGAGTGCAGCCCTTGTCTCAGCGCCAATCTGCCGATGCATCCCCGCCAGGGATCGGCCGGCCGATTCCTGCCCGCCATCGAATACCGCATCGATCCGGTCGAAGGCATCACCCCGCGCCAAACGATCGAGGACCATGCGTCGAGCGAGCCAGACCCGGACCACGCCGGACCGTCCTCCCACCCCGCCGCGCACGGGACCCAAGCCTCGCCCACTCCCTGCCGCCTTGCCGGACGCCTGCTGGTGCGTGGACCGAATGTCATGCGCGGCTACTTGAATCCGGAGGCGAACGGCCGATTCCAGGCTTTGGGCGGCTGGTATGACACCGGCGACATTGCCGAGGTAGACGCCGATGGATACCTGCACATCCTTGGCCGGCTAAAGCGCTTTGCCAAAATCAGCGGCGAAATGGTCAGCCTCACCGCCGTCGAAGACGCTCTGGCCGGCGCGTTTCCTCAACACGGGCTGAAATTTGCCGTGGCCGTAATCACCAAACCGGATGAACTTAAAGGAGAAAGGTTAATTGCCGTGACCAATGAACCCAAACTGACGCTGGAACAGGTCCGCCAAGCCATCAAAGCCCGCGGCCTGACCAACCTGGCCGTCCCGCGCGAACTCAAATACATCCACGAACTCCCCCACCTCGGCACCGGAAAAGTAAATCATCGTGAACTGGCGCGCATGGTGTAGGGGGGAAACTGTTAAAGCGTTAGAATGTAAAATCGTTAAAACGTTAAAAGGTTAGAACGTTAAAACGTGGAACATCAGATGCGAAGCGCGATGAATAAAGCCACCATACACCACCACCCTCCACCCCGTTTTAACGTTCTAACGTTCTAACGTTTTAACGTTCTAACGTTTTAACGATTCAGCCCCCGCCATGTCCGAACAACTGCAAATCCGCGTTTACGGCGACGCCTCGCAGCAGACGCTGGTCTATCTGCCCGGGACCCATGGGGATTGGACGCTGATAGGCGGCTTCCGTAAGGCGCTTGCCGGACGCGTGCGCTTCGCCGAGTTCACCTACCCGCGCACCCTGGACTGGTCACTCGACGACTATGCCGCCGCCATCGAGCAGGCCCTGGCTGACCACGGCATTCGCCGCGGCTGGCTGCTCGGCGAATCGTTCGGCTCGCAAATCGTCTGGCCCATTGTCGCCCGGGAACGGTTTGCGGTTGAAGGAGTAATTTTGGCCGGCGGTTTTGTGCGGCATCCGATGCATTGGGGCGTCTGGGTGGCCGAACGAATCTGCGCCGGCATTTCGTTGGGCTTGCTCACTCGCATTCTTTCCGGATACGCCAAAGTAGCTCGATTCCGCTACCGGCGCGCCCCCGAGACGGTCAAAGGCGTCCAGGAATTTATCGCGCGGCGCACCGAACTGGACCGGCAGGCGGCTGTACATCGGTTGCGGCTCGTGGCGGAGAGCAACCCTTGCGCTATCGCCAGCGCGACCCGGTTGCCGGTCTATGCGCTTTCGGGAATCCTCGATCCGATCGTGCCCTGGTTTTTCGTCCGGCGCTGGCTCAAGCGCAATTGCCCAACTCTGCGCAAATACAGAATCCTCTGGCCCGCCGACCACAACGTTCTGAGCACCGCTTGCGACGCGGCGGCGGCACAGGTGCTCGAGTGGATGGCCAGCTCGATTTAATCCCTGCCCGGCACAAGACCTGCTTTTCCCATTTTTGTTTCCTGTAAGTCAGGCCGGTTTAGAGCCCGTCGTAACCGGGTCGGGCGGATGGCCTGAAGAACAGAAGTCAGCGGCAACTAAGAACCGAAAGGCCGACTATGCAAAACGGATTGGTTTTAGAAGCGGGCACGGGGTGGGACCGGCTGGCTATCGATCCACGCGGAGCAGGGCATGCATTGAATGTTGTCCTCATATATGAGGATGCCGAAGCTCGGCGCTGGGCAAAGGATCTCTTCGATCGAGCGGCAAGATTTGCCGGTCCCGAAAGCCTGCATCCAAGTTGGTGGCGGATGGGCGACCTGAGCGCTCCCGGAGTGCTGGCCGGCGCCGTTTCCACCGCTCTGCGCGCCGATGTGGTGGTGGTCGCCACGCACGCCGCCGAAGGATTGCCTATGGCTTTCTATGTTTGGGTGGATGCCTGGCTCCCGCATCGGCCCCAAAACGCCGGGGCCCTCGTGGCACTGCTCGGCAAGCGCCGAAACTCCGCCCCCTCCTCCGGCAGAGTTAGAGATTACCTCAACGCCGTCGCCCGCGAAGGCCGGCTCGATTTCGTTATCCAGGAACAAGCCGCCTAATCCAAATCCGCCCTAACGTCCTATCGCTCCAACGCTTTAGCGTTTCGACGCTCTGACGTTGCCGCCGCTCTCATGTTCTGACGCTCCCACGCTCCACGCTCCCCCGTCCCTGGGAAATCCCCACTGGCCCCCTTCTTGACATCGATTGGTTCGAATTTATAGTGCCCATGCCGTATTTAAGGCCAACATGCATACCTCGACCCTAGCGGATGGCAGTGAAGAGCCGCCATCGCGTCACCGATTAGAATTCCGTTCCGCCGGTCGCGGCTTCTGGCCCCATATCCCCGACTCCGACTGGAGTGACTGGCGGTGGCAGCTCAAAAACCGCATTACCACTGTTGAGCAACTCCAACGGCTGATGCCCACGCTCACGCCCGAGGAAGCCGCCGGCGCCCGGCTCGCCAACCACAAGCTGGCGCTGGCCATCACCCCTTATTTCTTCAACCTCATCGACCCGGCGGACGAGTTTTGTCCCATCCGCCGGCAGGTCATCCCCCGACTGGAGGAAACTTCCGTCGCCCCATGGGAGCTGAGCGACCCATGCGGCGAAGACAGCCATTCGCCCGTGCCCGGTCTGGTGCATCGCTACCCGGACCGCGTGCTGTTTCTGGTCACCGACCGCTGCGCGGCCTACTGCCGGTATTGCACCCGCTCGCGCCTGGTCAGCAACGCCACCGGCTACGATTTCCATCCTGAATTCGATCGCCAGATCGAATACATCCGCAACACCCCCGCCGTGCGCGATGTGCTGCTGAGCGGCGGCGACCCGCTGCTGCTGAGCGACGAGAAACTCGAATACCTCCTGGGCCGGCTGCGCGCCATCCCGCACGTCGAGTTCCTCCGCATCGGCACGCGCATTCCGATCTTTTTGCCCCAGCGCGTCACCCCTGAACTCTGCGCGATGCTCCGCAAATTCCATCCGCTGTTTCTCAGCATCCATTCAAATCATCCGCGCGAGCTGACCATCGAGGCGCGCGATGCCCTCGGCCGGCTGGCCGATGCCGGCATTCCCCTCGGCAACCAGTCGGTGCTGCTGCGGCGCGTCAACGATGACCCTGCGGTCATGAAGGACCAGGTGCATAAACTGCTCCTGTGCCGGGTTAAACCCTATTACATTTACCAGTGCGATCTCATCGCCGGCTCCGCCCACCTGCGCGCCAGCGTGCGCCAGGGGCTTGAGATCATGGAGAACCTCCGCGGCCATACCAGCGGCTACGCCGTGCCCCAATACGTTATCGATGCCCCCGGCGGCGGCGGCAAGGTCCCCATCAACCCCGATTACGTCCTGAGCCGCAACGCCGACCGTATCGTTATCCGCAATTATGAAGGCAAGATCTTCGAATATCCCGAGGCCCGCGACGGCACTCCCCTCAAGGCGCCGAAGACCATCGAGGAAGCAGAGCTGGTGTAGCTCGGGGTTTTTTTCCCGCCATTGCCAACCGTTCCTCCTGCCACTACCTTTGCGGCGTGGGTAACGTATATTCCACAGCGGCGCATTGGCCGGGCGAGTTCGAGGAGGCGGGGCTCCAGAAGTGGGCCGAGGGCCTGCGCCATCAATTGGATGCGCCGCAGGTGTCGCTCGGGCTGGTCTTTATGTCCCCGAAGTTCTTCCCCTACGCTAAACAGGTCTTGGAAATCCTGCGCGTTCACGGCCGGTTGCCGCTCCTGGCCGGCTGCTCCAGCCAGAGCTTGATTGTCGGTTCCCAGGAGGTCGAAGACAACGCCGGTCTCACCCTCGCCCTCTACGCCTTGCCCGAGGCGAATGTTCAGGCATTCCATTTCACCCAGGAACAGGTCGAAGAGGCCAACGGCCCTGGCTATTGGCAACTCGAAACCGGCATCGAGCCGTCGCAGACCAACGGCTGGCTCGCGTTCATCGATCCGTTCCACCTCGACAGCGAAACCTGGCTCAACACCTGGAACGAAGCCTACGCCCCGCTCCCTATTCTTGGCGGCCTGGCCAGCGGCGATTTCTCGACCCAGAGCACTCAGGTCTATCTCAACGGCGACGTCTTCGAGGAAGGCGGCGTGGCCATCTCCATCGGCGGCGGCGTCGAGCTTGCCGGGGTAACCTCCCAGGGCTGCACCCCCATCGGCGAGACCTGGACCCTCACCCGCGTCGAGCAAAACGTCATCCACGAAATCGGCAATCGCCCCGCCTACCAGGTGCTGGCCGAGACTTTCAATCATCTCACCCCCGAAGAGCAGCTTAAGGCTCGCGGCAACCTCTTCATCGGGCTCGTGGTGAATGAATACCTCGAGGAGTTTCATCGGGGCGATTTTCTGATCCGCAATCTTCTGAGCGCCGATCCGCGTTCCGGCAGCATCGCGGTAGGCGCCTTGCCGCGCCTGGGCCAGACGGTTCAATTCCAGCGCCGATCCGCCGCCGCCGCCACCGAAGACATGGAGGCTCTCCTCCAGCGGGCCCACCAGCAATTAGCCGGGCGCACCATCTATGGCGGCTGCCTTTGCTCCTGCAATGGCCGGGGCAAAAACCTCTTCGGCCACCCCAACCACGACGCCCAAATGATCCAGCAGCGGCTTGGGCCTTTGGGCCTGGCCGGCTTCTTCTGCAACGGCGAGATCGGCCCCATCGGCCAAAAAAGCTTCCTCCACGGCTATACCGCCTCGCTGGCCTTGTTTGTGAAGAAGGCTAAGCTCTCGCCAGAATGAGCGCCCCCAGCAGAATCAACGTCCCGCCCACATAATGCTGCCACCTCAATTGTTCATGGAGCACGACAGCCGCCAGCACGATAGCGAAGACCACGCTGAGTTTGTCCACCGGCGCCACTTTGGACGCCTGCCCCAGTTGCAGAGCGCGAAAGTAGCAGAGCCACGAAAGCCCCGTGGCCAGACCGGACAGGGCCAGAAATAGCAATGTCCGCCGGCTCAAGGTCTTCAACGACGATACCGGACTTGCCGCCAGGGCGATGCTCCAGGTGAAGACGAGCACCACAGTGGTTCGCACCGCCGTCGCCAGGTTTGAATCGATCCCGGCAACCCCGATCTTGGCCAGAATGGCCGTCACGCCGGCGAAGAACGCGGAAAGCACCGCCCAGAAAACCCATGTCATAGATAACGCAGCCTGAATTGCCGAAGCCGGAAAATCGAGCGGAAAAGTCGGCGGAGTGCGCCCGTCCCCGCTGCTCTTTACACTTATATTTTTGCTCTAGACACGCTCTTCAAGTTCGGGCAGAAGATCCGCATGCAAGAACCCATCGTGGCGTGCGGGCGCGAGTTTCGCGCG
>Ga0181517_10004257_pt1 | contig 13171 bp, 13 predicted proteins | sample PEATcosm2014_Bin_31_FD_119748 | JGI IMG/M metagenome (GOLD analysis project Ga0181517, IMG submission 119748) | Peatland microbial communities from MTU Mesocosm Facility, Houghton, MI, USA - PEATcosm2014_Bin01_30_metaG | ecosystem: Environmental > Terrestrial > Soil > Wetlands > Peat | place... | reverse complement strand
GCAGTTGCCGTGGTCGGCGGTCACCAGCAGGGCGCCGCCCTGGGCTTCGATCGCCGCCAGGATGCGGCCCAGTCCGGTGTCCACGGTTTCCACCGCCTTGATCGCGGCGGCCAGGATGCCGGTATGGCCGACCATGTCGGGGTTGGCGAAGTTCAGCACGATCAGGTCGTATTTGCCCGAATTGATCTGTGCCACCACCTTGTCGGTCACTTCGGGCGCCGACATTTCGGGTTGCAGGTCGTAGGTGGCCACCTTGGGGGAGGGCACCATGATGCGGTCCTCGCCCGGGTTGGGCGTTTCCTCGCCGCCGTTCAGGAAGTAGGTGACGTGGGCGTATTTCTCCGTCTCGGCGATGCGGAGCTGCTTGAGCCCGGCGCGCGACACCACCTGGCCGAGTGTGTTGGCCAGCGTTTCCGGCGGGAACAGGGCGTCGAACCGGGTCGCGAGTTCGTCGCTGTACTGGGTCAGGCCGGCCAGCGCGGCGAAGTGGATGGCGCGCGGCCGGGCGAAGCCGGAAAATTCCGGATCGGTCAGCGCGCCCAGCAATTCGCGCACCCGGTCCGCCCGGAAGTTGAAGCACAGGATGCCGTCGCCGTCGCGCATGCTCTGATAGCCGCCGATGACGGTGGGGATGACGAACTCGTCGCCGACCCCGCCGGCGTAGCTGGCGTCCATGGCGGCCGCGGCGTCGGCGAATGGGGTGCCCTGGCCCTCGGTCAGGGCGAGGTATGCCTTGGTCACCCGGTCCCAGCGCTTGTCGCGGTCCATGGCGTAGTAGCGGCCGGACACGGTGGCGATGCGCGCGCCGGCGGGCAGGGCGGCCTGGAAGGCGCGGATATAGTCGCCGCCGGACTCGGGCGGGGTATCGCGCCCGTCCATGAAGGCGTGCGCCGCGACCGGCACGCCGGCCTGCGCCAGGATCCGGGCGAGCGCCTCGGCGTGCTCCTGGTGCGAGTGCACCCCGCCCGGTGAGACCAGCCCCATCAGATGGCAGGTGCCGCCGCTCTGCTTGAGCGCGGCGATCAGGGCGACCAGCGCCGGGGCTTTCGCGAGCGACCCATCGGCGGCGGCCAGGCTGATCTTCGGCAGCTCCTGCATGACCACGCGGCCGGCGCCGATGTTCATGTGGCCGACCTCGGAATTGCCCATCTGCCCCTCGGGCAGGCCGACATCCAGGCCGGAGGTGCGCAGTTGGGCGTGCGGGAAGGTACCCCAGAGCCGCTCCCAGGTGGGCCTGCGGGCCAACCGGATGGCGTTGTCGGTTTTCTCTTCCCGGCATCCGAATCCGTCGAGGATCACGAGCATCACCGGGCGGGGGGTTGGCATGGGGCGGCTCTCCTGAGGGGCGGAGGCTCTCCCTACCGCCATGCCGCGGGGCGGACAACGGCGCGGGGAGCGACCTCCGTTCAATTGATATCGGGCGTTTGTATCCCGCATGTGGGGCAGCCCCACGAAAAAGCCACCATGGGGCTGCGTTGACCGTCCATCCGGGGCATGTCGATTTATGCTTCGTGATTGGCCGCGGCGGGCCGCGGTGGTAGATTTCCGGGACAAAAAGCGAATTCAAACCGCCATCCTGAGGGGGACACGATGAAAACATCTCATGTCGGTTGGGATGGCGCGAGCGGCCGGGGCCTCGCTCTCATGGGCGACAGCCGGCGCAACAAAGGCACCGCGTTCACTGCGAAGGAGCGGAGCGAGTACGGCCTGGAAGGGCTTCTGCCGCACGCGGTGGAAAGCCTCGATCGGCAGCTCGAGCGCGTCATGCGGCACCTCGACGCGAAGCCGAACGATCTCGAGCGCTACATCTATCTGATCGGTCTGTCCGATCGGAACGAGACGCTGTTCTACCGCACGCTCATGTCCGATCCGGCGCGCTTCATGCCGATCGTCTATGACCCGACGGTCGCCGATGCCTGCCTCACGTTCGGCCACATCTACCGGCGCACGCGCGGCATGTACATCACGCGCGACATGAAGGGCCGCATCGCCGAGGTGCTGTGCAACTGGCCCGGGCGGGACGTGCGTTTCATCTGCGTCTCCACGGGCGGGCGCATCCTGGGTCTCGGCGACATCGGCGCCAACGGCATGGGCATCCCGATTGGCAAGTTGCAGCTCTATACGGCGTGTGCGGCGGTGCCGCCCGACTGCCTGCTCCCCGTGCTGCTGGACATCGGCACGACCAACAAGGCGCTGCGCGCCGATCCGCTCTATCTCGGCCTGCGTGAGCCGCCGCCGTCCGAGCCGGAGCTGGACGAACTCGTCGAGGAATTCGTCCAGGCGGTGCAGCAGGTCTTTCCGGGCTGCTGCATCCATTTCGAAGACTGGAAGGGCACCGACGCGATCCGATTGCTCAACCGTTATGCCGACAAGGTGCTCTGCTACAACGACGACATCCAGGGCACGGCCAGCGTCGCACTGGCGGGGTTGACGACGGCGCTGCAGATCGTCGGTGCGCCACTGACCGGGCAGCGCATCCTGTTCCTCGGCGCGGGCTCGGCGGCAATCGGCATCGCCGGTCTCATCATAGAGGCGATGCAGTTGAAGGGGTTCGCGCGGGAGGCCGCGCAGAGCCGCATCTCCATGTTCGACATCGACGGGCTGCTGGAGCCCTCGCGCGCCGACCTGTCGGAAGCGCAGCAACGCTACGCCCATGACGCGGCGCCTTCGAAGGATCTCGTCCGGACCATCGAGATCTTCAAGCCGACGGTGCTGATCGGTGTCAGCACCACGGGCGGCGCGTTCAACCAGAAGGTCGTCGAGGCGATGAGCCGGCTCAACGAGCGGCCGGTCATCTTCGCGCTCTCCAATCCGACCGACAAGGCCGAATGCTCAGCCGAGCAGGCCTACACCTGGTCGAACGGCAAGGCGATCTATGCGGCGGGGGTGCAATTCCCCGAGGTCGTGGTCAACGGCAAGACCTTCCGCCCCGGGCAGGCCAACAACTTCTACATCTTCCCGGCGGTCGGGCTCGCCACTTATGTGGCGCGGCCCCGGCGGCTCACCGATGCATGCTTCATAGCCGCTGCCGAGGCCTCCGCCGACCAGGTCGGCCCCGACCAGCGCGAAAAGGGCATGCTGTTCCCGAGCCAGGCCGACATCCTGGAGACCGAAGTGACGACGGCAACCCGCGTCGCCGAGTTCATGTTCGACCAGGGTCTGGCAGAGGTCGAGCGGCCCCGCGACGTCCGTGCCTGGATCGAGAGCCAGCTCTACGTGCCGCAGTACGAACCGGGTTGAATCCCTGATCGGCGTCTTCCCAAGGGGGAATCGAATGGTCGACATGAGGCGGGAGACCGACAGTCTCGGCGTGGTCGAAGTGCCCGCGGACAGACTGTGGGGCGCGCAGACCCAGCGCTCGCTCGAGCATTTCAGCATCGGCACGGATCTGATGCCGCGCGAGATGATCACCGCCTACGCCATATTGAAAAAAGCCTCGGCCGGAGCGAACCATGCCGGCCAGCGGCTCGACGACCAGCGTTACGCCTTGATCGTCCGGGCCTGCGACGAAATCCTCGCCGGCGCGCATCACGACATGTTCCCGCTGCACGTGTGGATGACGGGCAGCGGCACCCAGTTCAACATGAACGTGAACGAAGTGATCGCCAACCGGTGCAGCCAGCTCGCGGGCACGCCGCTCGGCAGCAAGACGCCAGTGCATCCCAACGATCACGTCAACATGGCGCAGTCGTCGAACGACACCTTTCCGTCGGCGATGTACATCGCGGCGGCGATCGCCGTGAAGCAGCGCCTGATCCCGGCGGCGACCGACCTGCACGCCGCGATTTCGGCAAAAGCCGAGGCGTGGAGCGGCATCGTCAAGATCGGCCGGACCCATATGCAGGACGCGACCCCGCTGACCCTGGGCCAGGAATGGTCGGGCTACGCGGGCATGCTGGCGGACGATCTGGAGCGGATCGAAGCCGCCCTGCACGGCGTCTACCGCCTGGCCCTGGGGGGTACCGCGGTGGGCACGGGCATCAACACGGCGCCGGGTTTTGCCGAGGCGGCGGCTGGAGAAATCGCCGCCCTCACCGGTCTGCCCTTCGTCACCGCGGGCAACAAGTTCGCCGTGATGGGCGCGCACGACGCGCTGGTCCAGTTGTCCGGCACGCTGCGCACGCTGGCAGTGTCGCTCTACAAGATCGCCAATGACATCCGCCTGATGTCGTGCGGGCCGCGCGCCGGGTTTGCCGAACTGGCGATCCCGGAGAACGAGCCGGGCTCATCGATCATGCCGGGCAAGGTCAATCCGACCCAGTGCGAGGCCCTCACCATGATCGCCGTGCAGGTGATGGCCAACGACGTCGCCGTCGGCTTCGGCGGCGCCGGCGGCCTGCTCGAAATGAACGTGTACAAGCCGCTGATGATCCACAACATCGCCCAGTCCATCGCGATCCTGGCAGATGGCTGCGTGAACTTCCGGAAATTCCTGGTCGAGGGCACCACCCCGAATGTGCGCAGGATCGCCGAATACGTCGAACGCTCGCTGATGCTGGTGACGGCGCTGGCGCCTGTCATCGGCTATGACAAGGCGTCGAAGATCGCCCACCACGCGATGGAAAACGATCTCACGCTCAAAGCCGCCGCGCTGGCACTGGGTTTTGTCACGGAGGCCGAATTCGACCGCCTCGTCGATCCGGCGAAAATGGTGGCGCCGCAGGGAACGACCGGCGCCTGAGCCGACATTACCCCCGCCCCGCCCGATGGTACGGATGCCCCGCGGCGATGCTGCGGGCGCGAAAAATCTGCTCGGCCAGCATCGCCCGCGCCAGCTTGTGCGGCCAGGTCAGGCGGCCCAGCGACAGCACCGCGTCGGCGCGCGCCAGCACCGAGCGGTCCAGCCCCTCGGCGCCGCCGATGAGAAAGCAAACCGGCCGGCCGCTCTCCAGCCAGCGTTCGAGCCGGGCCGCGAACGCCTCGGTGTCGGGGGCCTCGCCGCCGAGGTCGAGCGCCACCGCCAGGGCGCCCGCCGGCAGCGCCGCCAGCACGGCGGCGGCCTCGCGGCGGCGGATTTCGGCGGGGCTGCCGCGCCCCTCGGCGATCTCGGTCACCACCATCGCCGGCCGGGTGCGGCCGCTGTAGCGCGCCACCAGTTCGGCCTCCGGCCCCTGGCCGATCCGCCCGACCGCGATGATGCGCAGCTCAGCCAGGGGCGGGCGCCTCCTCGTCCAGTTCGGCGCCCCACATGCGCTCCAGCGCGTACAGGCTGCGCGCCTCCGGCTTGAACAGGTGGATCACGATGTCGCCGGCGTCGATCAGCACCCAGTCCGAGCCTGTCGCACCCTCGATCTGCACCCGTTTCAGCCCGGCCTGCTCCAGCTTCTCTTCCAGGTGCGTCGCCATGGCGGTGATCTGGCGGTCGGCCAGCCCGGTCGCCACCACCATCCGGTCGGCGAAGGAGGCCCGGCCCGACAGCTCGATGGTGACGATGTTGTCCGCCTTGTCGTCCTCCAGGCTGTCGACGATCACCTTCTGCAGCGCGTTCAGCCGCGCGGTGTCGACGCCCTCGCGCGGCGGCGTCCGGCTCCGCCGGGGTCCCGCCGCCACCGCCTTCTTGCGCGGCGTGCCGGGGGGGATGGGGAGCGGCGGGCTGGACGGCTTGCGCGGGCTGGCGCGCTTGCGGACGACGATTCTCTTGGCCGGACCGGGCGGATCGGTGGGCGGCGACGGCGGGACGGGCGGTTGCTTGGCGATGACAGGTTACTCCGGGCTCAGGGTTTTGGCCGCGCGGCACGGATCGCGCTGGCCGAAGCGGCATGCTGTGGCGCCGGCAAAAACACCCAGGCCGGGGGCGCCATCCCGGCGAGGACTGGGGCAGCGCAGGCCGCGCGTCGCGACCGGCGCAGCCGGCGCGCCGCCAGCGAGGCGAGCGCGCGGTGATTGTAGGTGGGCCGCGGCACCACGGCAAACGGCATGCTGGCGGCGATCTCCCGCCAGCGCCGCCAGCGCGGCAATTGCTCCAGGTTGTCCGCCCCCATCAGCCAGACGAACCGCGCGCGCGGAAACCGCCGCCGCAGCGCCCGCAGCGTATCGGCCGTGTAGCGCGTGCCCAGCCCGGCCTCGATGGCGGTCGCCACGATGCGCCGGCCCTCGGCGATGCGCCGCGCCGAGGCCAGCCGCACCGCCAGCGGCGCCATCCCCGTCCCCGGCTTCAGCGGGTTGCCGGGCGAGACCAGCAGCCACACCTGGTCCAGCCGCAGCCGCCGCCGGGCCAGCTCGGCGACGTGGCGGTGACCCTCGTGCGCCGGATTGAACGAGCCGCCCAACAGGCCGATGCGCGTCCGCCTGCGGTCGCCAAACGGGCCGGGTGCGCTCAGCGCCGCCATAAGGAAGGCCTGGGGGCAGAGCCCCCTGGCCTTGCCTTCTTGCGCTGCGACCTCACGGCCGCACCTGGCCGCTGCCGGTCACCACGTAGCGGAAGGTGGTCAGCTGCTCCAGCCCGACTGGCCCGCGCGCGTGGATGCGCCCGGTGGCGATGCCGATCTCGGCGCCGAAGCCGAACTCGCCGCCGTCGCAGAACTGCGTCGAGGCGTTCCACATCGCCACCGCGCTGTCGATGCCGGCGATGAAGCGGTGCGCCGCGGCCTCGTCGGCGGTGACGATGGCGTCGGTGTGTTCGCTGCCGTGGCGGCGGACATGCGCGATCGCCGCGTCCACCCCGTCCACCACGGCGACGGAGAGGATCGAATCGAGCCATTCGGTGTCGAAATCCGCCTCTCCGGCCGCCGTCAGCCCCGGCACGATCGCCCGCGCCCGCGCATCGGCGCGGAAATCGCAGCCCAGCGCGCGCAGGTCGGCGATCAGCACGGGCAGCAGCGAGTCCGCCACCGCGGCGTCGATCAGCAACGTCTCGGTGGCGCCGCAGATGCCGGTGCGCCGCATTTTCGCGTTCGCCAGAATGCGCCGCGCCATTTCCGGCTCCGCGGCGGCATGGATGTAGGTGTGGCAGAGCCCCTCGGCGTGGGCGAGCACCGGCACCCGCGCCTCCGCCAGCACGCGCTTCACCAGGCCCTTGCCGCCGCGCGGGACGATCAGGTCGATCAGCCCGGCCGCGCCCAGCATGGCGCCGACATAGGCGCGATCGGTCGCCGGCGGCACCTGGACCGCGTCCGCCGGCGCGCCGGCCGCGAGCAGACCGGCGGTGAGCGCGGCATGGATGGCGGCGGCGCTGTGAAAACTGTCGGAGCCGCCGCGCAGCAGCACCGCGTTGCCCGCCTTCAGGCACAGGCCGGCGGCATCGGCGCCGACGTTGGGCCGGCTCTCGTAGATCATGCCGATCACCCCGATCGGCACCGCCACGCGGCGGATGCGCATCCCGTTCGGCCGGGTCCAGTCGGCCAGCACGCGGCCGAGCGGGTCGGGCAGGGCGGCGACGGTTTCCAGCCCCTCCGCCATCGCCGCGACCCGGGCCGGCGTCAACGCCAGGCGGTCGCGGAAGGCGGCGGTGCCGCCGGCGGCGTCGAAGGCGTCGAGGTCGCGCGCGTTGGCCGCCACGATGGCCTCGCTGTGGGCCAGCAGTTCCGCCGCCGCGGCGCGCAGCGCCCGGTTGCGGGCGGCCTCGGGCATGCGCGCCAGCGCGGCCGAGGCGGTGCGGGCAGCGCTGGCGGCCTGGTGCAGCCAGGCGGTGGCGGAATCGATTTCGTTGGGCATGGCGTGGTTCTGGCGTCGTTCCGCCGCATCCTGCAACCGCGCGACCGGTTCCGCCAGTCCCCGTTCCGTGCGAGAAAGCACCGTCGCGAACCTGGAGGATGCATGCGCAGACCGTGGCGACTGCGGAGACGGCGGCCCCGGCCGCCCCATCTCGCCATCGGCGTCAGCCCGGGGGTATTCCGCTACGACTGGGGCGACCCCTTCCACTTCGCCCTGGCGATACCCTGGCGGTGGTTCATGCCCCTGCTGCTGGCCACGGTTCTGGGCATCAACCTGGTGTTCGCAGCGCTCTACGCGTTGCGACCGGGCTGCATCGCCAACCTGCCCGCGGGCTCGCTCGCCGACGCCTTCTTCTTCAGCGTGCAGACCTTCGCCACCGTCGGCTACGGCCGGATGTCGCCGGTGACCACCTATGGCAACATTGTCGCGTGCTGCGAGATCTTCGCCGGCATGTTCTGGATGGCGGTCACCGCGGGCATCGTGTTCGCACGCTTCTCCCGCCCGCGCTCGCGCCTCGCCTTCGCGCGCAACCTGGTGGTCGGCCCCGGCGATGATGGGCCGGCGCTGAGCGCGCGGGTGGTGAACCGCCGCCTCAATTCGCTCTATGACGTCGAGGCGCGGATGATGCTGGTCAGCCACCAGGGCAACCGCCGCGACAAGACCCCGCGGGCCCAGGAACTCCTGTTGGTCCAGGACCATTCACCGGTGGAAAGGATGACCTGGCGGCTGGTGCACAGGATCGACGCGTCGAGCCCGCTGGCCGGGCTCGACGCCGCCGCCCTGATCGAGCGGGACGCCCAGATCTTCGTCAACGTTTCCGCCACCGAGGACACCACGCTGGCGCGGGTGCAGGCGGCCCATGTGTTCTACCCGGCCGACATCCTGTTCGGCCACGCCTTCGTCAACCTGCTGGCGGCCGATGCCACGGGCCGGCGGTGGTTCGACTTCAGCCGCATCGACCAGGTCGAGCCGCTCGATGAGGCTACAGCAGCACCAGATCGTCCCGATGAATGAGTTCGTCGCGCCCGTGCCAGCCCAGGATCGCGGCGATTTCGGCGCTCCGGTGGCCGATGATGCGCGCCGCGTCGGCGCTGGCGTAGGCCGTCAGCCCGCGCGCCAGCGCCCGCCCGTCCGGTCCGCGCACCTCCACCGCATCGCCGCGGTCGAAGCTGCCGGACAGGCCGCGCACGCCGGCCGGCAGCAGTGAGCTTCCCTTCGCCAGCGCCCGCGCCGCGCCGGCATCCACGGTGAAGCTGCCCAGCGGCTGCAAGGTGCCGAGAATCCAGCGCTTGCGGGCGGAGTGGCCCTCCGGCGCCGGCAGGAACCAGGTGCAGCGCCCGCCCGCCTCCAGGGCGGCGAGCGGCCGGGCGACGTGGCCCACCGCGATCGCCATGGCGCAGCCCGCGCCGGTGGCGATGCGCGCCGCCGCCAGCTTGGTGCGCATGCCGCCCGAGGAATAGCCGGGCGGCGGCTCGCCCCCCATCGCCTCGATGTCGTCGGTGACCGCCGTGACCTCGGCGATGTGCCGGGCCTCGGGGTGGCTGCGCGGATCGGCGGTATAAAGGCCGTCGATGTCGGACAGCAGCACGAGCTGGTCGGCCCCGACCATCTCGGCCACCCGCGCGGCCAGGCGGTCGTTGTCGCCGAAGCGGATTTCCGCCGTCGCCACGCTGTCGTTCTCGTTGATCACCGGAATGCAGCCCAGGCCCAGCAGCGTGGTCAGGGTGGCGCGGGCGTTCAGGTAGCGGCGGCGGTCCTCGGTGTCCTCCAGCGTCAGCAGCAGTTGCGCCGCGGTCAGCCCGTGCCCCGACAGCGCCCCGGCCCAGGCCTGCGCCAGCCGGATCTGGCCGACCGAGGCGGCGGCCTGCTTCTCCTCCAGCCGCAGCCGTTTCTGCGTCAGCTTCAGGGTGCGCCGGGCCAGCGCGATGGCGCCCGAGGACACCACGATGACGTCCACCCCGCGCGCCCGCAGGGCGGCGATGTCGGTGGCGATGCCATCCAGCCAGGCCGTGCGCGGGGCGGCGCGGGCGGCGTCCACCACCATGGCGCTGCCGATCTTCACCACCAGCCGGCGGGCCTGCGCGAGCGACAGGCTCACGGCGCGCCCCCGGCGCGGCGCTCCCGCGCGGCCGCCACCTCGCGCCACAGGGCCTGCAACACTTCGGGCACGCCCTGCTTGGTGACGCCGGACAGCAGCAGCACCTCGCGCCCGGCGGCGCGCGCCAGGGCGGAGCGCCGGGACGCGGTTTCGCGGGCGCTCATGGCGTCGGACTTGTTCAGCACCAGGAGTTCCGCCTTTTCCGCGAGCCCCGCGCCATACGAGGAGAGTTCCTCGCGCACCGTCCGCCACGCCTGCACCACGTTGCCGGCGGCGCCGTCCACCAGGTGCAGCAGCACCGCGCAGCGCTCCACGTGGCCGAGGAAGCGGTCGCCCAGCCCGGCGCCCTCGTGCGCCCCCTCGATCAGGCCAGGGATGTCGGCGATGACGAAATCCTGGGAGTGCGACAGCCGGACCACGCCAAGCTGCGGATGCAGTGTGGTGAACGGGTAGTCGGCCACCTTCGGGTGGGCCGCCGAGACCACGGACAGGAAGGTGGATTTTCCCGCGTTCGGCAGCCCCACGAGGCCGACATCGGCGATCAGTTTGAGGCGCAGCCAGACCCAGCGTTCCTCGCCCGGCCAGCCCTTCTCGGCGCGGCGCGGCGCCCGGTTGGTCGAGCTCTTGAAATGGGTGTTGCCGTGCCCGCCGTCGCCGCCGCGCAGCAGCACCACCCGCTTGCCCGGCGCGTCGAGGTCGGCGAGCAGGGTTTCACGGTCCTCGTCGAGGATCTGGGTGCCCACCGGGACCTTGATCACGATGTCCTCGGCGCCCGCCCCGGTGCAGTTGGCGCCGCCGCCGTTGCCGCCCTTGCGGGCGCGGAAATGCTGAGTGTAGCGGAAGTCGATCAGGGTGTTGAGGTTCTCGGCGGCCTCGAATTCGACATTGCCGCCGCGCCCGCCGTCTCCGCCGTCGGGGCCGCCGAACTCGATGAAGCGCTCGCGGCGGAACGCGACCACGCCGTTGCCGCCGTCGCCGGAGCGGCAAAAGATCTTGGCCTGGTCGAGAAATTTCATGGCGGGTTCAATAAAAACGGGGGCCGGCTTGCGCCGGCCCCCGGATGAAGCGGCGGGTCCGGGGCGGCGCCTATTCGGCGGGGACCGGCAGCGGGGTGACGGAGACGTGCACGCGGTCGTCGGCCCTGCGTTTGAAGGTCACCTTGCCCGGCACGAGGGCGAAGATGGTGTGGTCGCGGCCGAGGCCGACGTTCTGGCCCGGCTTCCACTTGGTGCCGCGCTGCCGCAGGATGATGTTGCCGGCCAGCACTTCCTGGCCGCCGGACTTCTTGAGCCCGAGGCGCCGGCCTTCGGTATCGCGCCCGTTGCGGGACGAGCCGCCGGCTTTTTTGTGTGCCATGTGGGTGTCTCCTTCAGGCCACGGGGGTCTCGGCGGGCACTTCGGCGGCCGCCTCGGTGGGGATTGCGGCGGCGGCGCCGGAGCTGATGATGCCGTTGCTGATCTCGCCGACGCGCAGCACGGTGACGTGCTGGCGGTGGCCGTTCTTGCGGCGGCTGTTCTGCCGGCGGCGCTTCTTGAAGATGATCACCGTGTCGAGCCGGTCCTGCGCGATCACGGTGGCGGTGACCGAGGCGCCGGCGATCACCGGGGCGCCGAGCATCAGGCTGTCTTCCGAACCGACCGCCAGCACGTCGGTGAAGGTGACCGAAGCGCCGGCCTCGGCCTCCAGCTTTTCCACCTTGAGCACGGCGTTGGGGGTGACGCGATACTGTTTTCCGCCGGTGCGGATGACTGCGAACATCGGTCTGGCATCCTGTGACGCCCCGGACCGAAGCAGCCGGCCGAGCGCGGTAGCGACATGGGTTGCGGCGGCCGGTTGAACGCCGGCCGCCGGGAAGGCGCGGGTTATAGCGCCGGTGCGGCGCGTGTCAACGCAAGAGCGCGCCGGGGGGCCTCAGTGCCCCGCCGGAGAAGCCGGCGCCGGGGCCGATGCGGCCCTGAGCAGCGTGCCCAGGAGGCCGCCGAGGTCGGTGGGCAGGCCGACGATGGTGGTCGGTAGCTTGCCGTCGGTGCGCTCGCCAAACGAGCGCAGCGCCTGCGCCGCCGCCAGCTTCTGGATGGTAACCGCATACGGCGCCAGCGCCGAGGCGATCGCCTGGTCCTGGGCGGCGATGTAGCGCCGGTTGATCGCCTCCTGCACGTCCTTGTCGAAGGTGAACGTGTCGGCCCAGCCGATGAAGTCGAGCGTGATGCCGACCGCGGCGAAGTCCGTGGCGGCGGTCCGTTCGGTTCGTGGCTGTAGAAGTAGATAACGCAGCACTATGTGCTCGATTGGCGGAGGGAAGCTCGATAGGCAAGTGCGTTCAGAAAAAGACCGGCGAGCACGATCCCAATTATTGCTTCAGTGCCGACCATAGCTCTTGTTTGCCACGTTATTGGGATGATATCTCCAAGGCCCAAGGTCGTCATAACAACAACGCTAAGGTAAATCATGCGCCAGAAAGCACCACTAATGGCAAAGGGATCGCCCCTGATGCCGGCGAGGTACTTCCGAAACTGTAGCTCCTCCCCCCAACTCAGGGCCAAAGCTGGGGCTGTTAAATCGAAACCTTCATAGCCTTGACCAAAAATAAGATCAAACAATTTTTGGTTTTGTTCCTTAAATGGCGAAGCATATCGGGAGAAATCAGCTTCGGGAAACCGATAGACAATCGCGCCGTTTGATCCCCCAATCCTTGCAGACGTCGGATGTTCAGGCACCGTCGCAACAACCGACCAACCGAGTTGCCTAGCTCCTTCGAGATTACCAAGGCCGTTTGCTGTGAATTGAACTCGAAACGATAATTGACTTCCGTCCGTTGAGGTTAGATTGTCGACTTTTAGGGAATTGAGGTCGAGCTGCCAGTTATCAACTATGAATTGGGTCCCGCTTCTGGCATCAAAAGAGCGCTGCAGTGCCGCTCTCAGCGTCGACGCGAGCTGGGCAGTGTCGGACATCGCGTCAGGTTCGTATCGAGAATATGGTGCATAGAATCCACCTTGTCCAAATTCCGTATATAACACCCCGAAGACCGGTATTAATAAAATATAAAATATCAAGTATATGAGTGGACTACTGCGAGATATGGCCGTTGATATCTTCGTAAACATCTTCGGTGCTCCTGAAACGTGCCCTGCGCGGATCGACAGGTTATGCCCCAAGCTCGGGGCCTTTCAACCGGTTCGGAGATTCGAGGGATCCGCCTTCCGATACGCCTGGTTTGATGCGATCGCCAAGGCCGGCGTCGTGAGGGCGGCCGGCTGCGGCCTGGGTCGCGCCAGGCGCGCCGCCGGCCTCAAAAATACGCCAGTGACAGGAAGTATCCGACCGTGGTGGACACCCCCACGCCGATCAGTCCGGGGATCATGAAGCTGTGGTTCAGCAGGTACTTGCCGATATGGGTGGTGCCGGTCCGGTCCATG
>Ga0181517_10004253_pt1 | contig 13176 bp, 12 predicted proteins | sample PEATcosm2014_Bin_31_FD_119748 | JGI IMG/M metagenome (GOLD analysis project Ga0181517, IMG submission 119748) | Peatland microbial communities from MTU Mesocosm Facility, Houghton, MI, USA - PEATcosm2014_Bin01_30_metaG | ecosystem: Environmental > Terrestrial > Soil > Wetlands > Peat | place... | reverse complement strand
TCGGCTTGCGTATGCACCAAATTAAACGGCATCTCCTTACCTTGATTTTATTGGCTTCTCCAGCGCTATTGGCCCAGGACGGTTGGGTCAATTTATTCAACGGCACGAACTTTGACGGCTGGCGAAGCCCGAAATCGGATAAATTTCCGACGCAAAGCTGGAAAATCGAGAACGGCGAATTGCGCGTGGTCTCTTCAGGCAATGCCGAGTCCCAGGCCGGCGGCGACATCATCACCCGCGCGCGGTATTCCAATTTTGAGCTGACGGCCGACTTCAAGGCAACCACCGGCTGCAATAGCGGGATCAAGATTTTCGTCCAGCCCAGCATTTCCCCGGTCGACAAGGTGACCGGCAAGCCCACGGGCGCCGGCTCGGCCATCGGCCTGGAATTTCAAATCCTCGATGACCTGCACCATCCCGATGCCAAACTGGGCCGCAACGGCGACCGCACCATGGGCTCGCTATACGACCTCATCCCGGCGCCCAAAGACAAGCAGGTCAGGCCCGTGGGCGAATGGAACCACGCGCGGATTATTTCCCAGGGCAGGCACGTGGAATTTTGGCTCAATGGCCAAAAAACGGTGCAGTTTGAACGCGGCTCGGCCGATTTCCGGACCGCCGTGGCCCGAAGCAAATTCAAGAATATCCCCAACTTTGGCGAATGGCCCGATGGCCACATTCTCCTGCAGGAACACGGCAGCGAAGTCTCTTTCCGCGACGTCAAGTTGCGTGAACTGCCGGCCAATTGAATCAATCCGGAGCTGCCAAAATGAAAAATCAATCGCGGCGCGCCTTCATCAAGACCTCGTTCGGCGGAGCCGCCGGGCTCGCGCTGCTGCCGTCCATCCTTCCCTCGCGTCTGCTGGGAGCAGGAGCCCCCGGCAAAAAAATCAATATTGCTCAGATCGGCTGTGGCCGCATGGGGAGCAGTGACCTGGGAAACGTGCTGACAGAGCCGCTGGCCCGGGTGGTGGCGGTCTGCGACCTGGACTCGCATCGGCTGAACGAGGGCAAAAAAATGGCGGCGCAGTATTACGCCAACCAGGGCGAGAGCGGCGTGAACATCCGCGCCTATCACGATTTCCATGAGGTCTTGGCCGCGCCGGACATCGACGCGGTTGTCGTCACCGTCCCCGACCATTCCCACGCCTATGTGGCGATCGCGGCGGCGTTGGCTGGCAAGCATATCTATGTCCAGAAGCCGGTCACGTACAGCATTGCTGAGGCCATCGGCCTGCGTCGTGCGGTGGAAGCGAAGAAGATCACGCTGCAGACGGGTTCCCAACAACGCTCCGAGCGTCCCTGGGGCAGCTTTCGCGCCGCCAGCGAGGCTGTGCGCAATGGCCGCCTCGGACAGTTGCGCACCATCCGCATCGGCATTGGCATCGACAAACCCAGCGGCAAAAAACCCACCCCCATGCCGGTGCCGGGCAATCTGGATTACGAGCGCTGGCTCGGTCCAGCGCCGGAACAACCGTATATGGAAGGACGCGTGCATTCCCAACACAATCTTAATAGCCGGCCTGGCTGGATCACCACCGAGGATTTTGGTCTGGGCATGATCACCAACTGGGGCGCGCACCACATTGACATTGCTCACTGGGCCATGGGACAGGAACTCGGCGGACCACTGAGCGTGGATGGCCGGGCGAAATTCATCCAGAATGATCTCTGGACCGTCCACAGCAGCTACCATGTGGAGATGCTGTATCCCAGAGACGTGAAAGTCATTCTGGATGATCAATACGAAAACGGCATCCGCTTTGAAGGCGACGACGGCTGGGTTTTCTGTGCCCGCAGCGAGGAAGCGGTTACCGCCAGCGACCCGGTCTCGTCCGGACATCGCGAGGACCTCAAACCGCTCCGGGCCAGCAATCCCAAGATTCTCTCTCCGCTCGATGGCAACGCGGTCCGCTGGATGCCCAGCCGGTCACATCATGGCAACTGGTTGGAGAGCATCGTGGCAAACACCGCGCCCATCGCGCCCATTCAACAATCGGCCCGCAGTCTGGAGGCTTGTGCCGCCGCGTGGATCAGCATGAAGCTAAACCGCTTGGTGACCTGGGATGCCACGAAAGAGATGTTCGTGAACGATGACGCCGCAAACGCGCTCCGCCGCCGCAACGCGCGCAGCCCGGAATATGATTTTGACGTTGCGCTGAAAAACGCCGGCATTGCGTAAAAAAGGGGTTTAGGATCGCCCCCAGCTTAAACATTGGCCAAAGCAGCTAAATGCTCTTTGGCCAATCGCATAAATGGCTGCGTGCGGATTTGCCAAGCGGAATGGGCCGTGCTGGGACGCTTGTGGAAGTTGAATTAATTGGCGTTGAGGACAAGAAATGGCTTATCATCAACCTCCTGCGGTGAGCCGATGAACGCCCGGGCAGGTTGCCGGTCAATTCATTGTTGGATTGGTGGTTCACCCGTAAAACAACAACGTTATCCTTATGAAACCCCTCTTTTACACCAAAACCGTCATTGCCTTGGCCGTGGCCGTGGCCGCAATAACCAGCCCCGTAAACCGGGCGCAGGGACAACCGGCTCCCCCGGCCGCCGCGGAATCAGCGTTGCCGGCCGAAATCGCGCCGGGCAGCCCCTTGGCGGACGTCGTGAAAATGCTTCAGGCCGGGGTAAACACGGACACGATCAAAGGCTACATCCTCAATTGCCAGAGCCCGTTCAACCTGGACGCCGACAAGATCGTTTCTTTGAAGGACATGGGCGCGTCGGCGGAACTCATCAACGCGATGCTGGATCGTGACAAGGTCTTGTATGCCGCCAGCGTGGCGCCGGCAGTGGCTGCAACGCCTGCGCCCGCACCCGCCCCGGCTCCGGTTCCTGAACCAGTTGCCACTTCAGTCGAAGTGGCGGCTCCCGCGCCCGCACCCGACTCGGCGCCGGTCGATCCGAACGCCGCCATGGCGCCCCCACCCACGGAGATGACGGTCGATTATTTCAATTCTTCGCTGACCCCCTACGGCTCGTGGATGGAAATACCCGGCTATGGCCGCTGCTGGCGGCCGACCGCGGTGATCTATAATACGACTTGGAGTCCATATTGCGATTCCGGCCACTGGGTCTATACGGATTACGGGTGGTACTGGGACTCGGATTATTCCTGGGGCATCACATTCCACTATGGCCGCTGGTTCCGCGATGTCCGTTTCGGCTGGTGCTGGTATCCGGACACAGTCTGGGCGCCGTCCTGGGTGGCGTGGCGTTCGAACGATGATTATTGCGGCTGGGCGCCGCTGCCACCATTTGCGGTGTTCATTCCGGGCGGTGGATTCTTCTATCGCGGCGTCTCCGTCGGCGTTGATTTTGACTTTGGACTGGGAGCCGACTGTTTTGTGTTTGTCTCGCCCGGCCATTTTTGCGAGCGCCATCCGCGCGCATTCTGCGTGGATCGTGAACGCGTCGTGGAGGTTTTCCATCACACGACGATCATCAACCACTACGATGTCAACGGAAAGACCCTCGTGAACCGCGGCTTCGGCGTGGAACGGATTGCCAGCGCGACCCACCGGCCGATGGAACCGGTGCATGTGAGTTCCCTGGGCAATGCGGGACAACAGGGCTGGCGCGGCGCTGGATTTGAGCGGACGCTGCGTCCGACGGCATTCCATGACACCCGCGTGAACGAGAATGCCGGCCGCAACAACTTTAACGGCAATAATAATGCCGTGAATCCCGGCGCGGGGCATGAGTTGAACACCCAGCGCGGATCGTTGGGCCAGGCCGGACAGGGCTCGCAGCCGGGCGTTTACCGCACGGAAAGCGTCCATCCGCAGGGCCAAGCCTCGCCAGCGGGCACAGCGGGGCGCGTCGAGTCGCAGATTGGCGCTCGCACGCCGCAACTGACGCAGCAGCCGGGGCGGTCCACGGCAACCGAATCCAGCCATGTCACGCCGGGGAACCAATTTCAGCAGAACGCTGGCGGCACGTCGGCCAGTCAAGCCGGCCAGCCGCGCAGCGGGGTGCAATTGGAGTCGCAGGGACGTGGTTACAACCAAGGGGCGACGCCGGGCTATTCGCAAAGCCAAGGTCAGGTTCAGAGCCAAGTTCCGGCACAGGGACGCAGCTACAGCCAAAGTCCAGCGCAGGGAACCACACCCGCAGCGGGCCGTGGTTACCAAGAGTCAACGCCGGCCACCCCGCCAAGCCAGGGCGAAGGCCAAGTACAGGGCCAAGGACGATCAGCGCAAGTAAACCCGCAGGTGCCGGGACGCGGTGCGGCCAATAATAGTACCACTGGTTCCAAAAACGCGACCAATCCAAACAAACCGAACCAATAACCAAGCCTGACAATCCGACGCCGCGGCGGCAAAGGTGCATCTTGGCACTGTCCTTGGTGGCAGTGGTCGCGCTGCGACCGCTCCGCCGACCAGCGCAGGGGCGGCGGAATTGTTCGCAAACCCCAAGGTTTGGCCATGCGCCACGTGCCCGCTGCGCGGGCAGGCAGAGTCGCAGCGCAACTCTGTCCACCAGTCAATCCCGCACCTGGGTAGCTTGCTCAAGGACAGCGCCAAGATGCGCCGCGGCGGCAACGTCGCGGCGTTTTTCCTTTTGCAGTGCGGCTGGCGCTGGCAACCTTTTGGCGTGGGAATTTCCATGCAGCAATTTGAGCAGATGCAGGCCCGCCTGAACGGCAAGCCCGCGCGCGGCGCGCGGCCATCTGCCCCCGACCGCGCGCTTCCGGCACGGGGCCAGTGCACGATTCTGGGCATTGACCCATCGTTGCGCGGCACCGGTTATGGGATTATCCGCACGGGCCGGCCGCATTCGGCCGCGGTGACGCACGGCACCATCGCCTGCCCCAAGGACTGGGAGCGATCACGGTGCCTGGCGAAGATCTCGCAGACGCTGCGCGACTTGATGCGGGAGCACAGTCCAAAGGTTTGCGTGGTGGAAGGCCTGTTTTTTGCGCAGAATCTGAAGACAGCCATCGTGATGGGCGAGGCGCGCGGCGCGGCGCTCGCGGCGGTGGCCGAAAGCGGGATCGAGATTTTTGAGATCGCCACGCGCAAGGTCAAACTGGCCATTGTGGGCTACGGGGCAGCGCAAAAAATCGCCGTGGCCAAGATGGTGCAGCGCATGCTCTGCCTCGCGGAGCTGCCGGCACCCGATGCGGCGGACGCTCTGGCGCTGGCCCTGGCCTATGCGCAGGAACAGGGCCGATTCAGCCTGAATACCCCGAAACGAATTTGAATTCCGGCAATGGAACCTTTTAACGCTCATCATTCAACGCCCAATCTCGATGGGACACGTGGACTGATTGGCGCGTCCACGGGAAATTAAGCGTCTGCTGTTAAAAATGATCACCTTTCTCAATGGCAAACTGGTTGACGCGCTGCCCACCCAGGTGGTGGTGGACGTCAACGGCATCGGCTACGAGGTCCTGATTCCGCTGTCATCTTTCGACAAGCTGCCCGCGCCGGGCCAGCCGGTGGTGCTGCTCACGCAGCTTGTCGTGCGCGAAGACGCGCACATCCTCTACGGCTTCATGTCGGCGGCGGAGCGCGAATTGTTCCGCCTGCTGATCAACAGCGTCAGCGGCATCGGCCCGAAGACGGCGTTGAACATCCTCAGCGGGATGAATGTGGTGGCCTTCCGCGGCGCGGTGGCCGCCAGCGACGTGAAATCGCTGTCCAAGATTTCCGGCGTGGGGAAGAAAACCGCCGAACGGATCGTCGTGGAATTGCGCGACAAGATCGGCGCAGCCGGCGCCCTCGAGGCCGCCAGCGCCAAGCATGGGCTGTCGCCGGACGACCAAAAAACCAACGACGCCACGCTGGCGCTCATGGCGCTGGGCTTCAAGCAGATCGACGCCCACGATGCGGTCCGCGGCGCGCAGGCGGTGCTCGGCGCCGCGGCCACAGTGGAACAGATCGTGCGCGCGTGTTTGAAAAAAGGTTGAAATGTCCGCCTCCCCATCCCAGTCATCCAAGCCGCCCCGCAAGCGCGCCCGTTCCAGCGGCGTGGTGGTGCCCCATGAACCCCGCTGGTATCAGCGCATCGCGGCCTGGATTATTTTTGCGACCATCCGCACGGTTTCATTGACGCTGCGCTACCGGTGGGTAAACCGGTCCGAATTGTTCAATGGCGAACCGCCCGGACCGGCAATTTACTGCGTCTGGCACAATCGGCTGGCGCTTTGCCTGGTGGTCTACTGGGGCTTCGCCCACAAGCGCACGCACACGCCGGGCATCGCCGCCATGGTGAGCGCCAGCAAGGATGGCGGATTTCTCGCCGGCATTCTAGAGTGCTTCGGGGTGGAACCGGTTCGCGGGTCCTCGAGCCGGCGCGGGCCGCAGGCGATGCTCGAGCTGACCTCCTGGGCCGAGCGCGGGTACGACCTCGCCATCACGCCCGACGGGCCGCGCGGCCCGCGCTATGTGGCGCAGGATGGCGTGATGTCGCTCGCGCAACTCACCGGCTTGCCCATCATCCCGTTTACCTACAACCTCGATTGGAAAATCCGCGTGAAGAGCTGGGACCGGTTTCTGATTCCGCTGCCGTTTTCCCGCTGCGAAATGAATTTTGACAACCCCATCCACGTGCCGCGCGAGGCCACGGACGCCGAGCGCGAAGCCCTGCGCCAGCGGCTGGAAGCATCGCTGCGCGGCATGTCGCGCGAGTAAACCCCATGATCGCCCGCGTCAGTCTGGAAATCGCGCTGCGGCGCGAATTTGACTACGCCATTCCGCCGGCGCTCGCCGGCAAGGTGGACGTGGGCAGCCGCGTGCAGGTGCCGTTCGGCCCGCGCAAAATTCTGGGCGTGGTCACGGCCGTGGCCGAGGAATCCGGGCAGGCGAACCTCAAGCCCATCATCAAAATCATCGGCACGCAAACCTTGGTGACGCCGAAGGTGCTGCGGCTGGCGCGCTGGATCGGCGAGTATTACTGCTGCGCGCCGGAAACTGCGCTGAAGTCGGTTTTGCCGGAGGCCGTGCGCAGCGAAGACGCAAGCTGGCGGGAACGCCTGTTTGTGCGTCCGCAGCCGATCAGCGGCGAATTTCCCAAGCTGCCCAAGCGCCAGCAAGACGTTTGGAACATCATCGAGGAGCGCCGCGAAATTCTGCTGGCCGAATTGGTGGAGCTGGCCGAGACCACGGCGGCAACCGTTCGCAAACTGGAGGACCGCGGCCTGATCGAAATCACCTCCGAGATTTCCGAGCGCGATCCTTACGCGAACGAGAGCATCCTGCCGTCGCAACCGCTCGTGCTGAATCCCGAGCAGGCGACGGCGCTGGAAAAGATCGTGCGCGCAATGGACGGCGCGGATGGAACCGGTGTCCCGCCGGTGGTTTCGGGCGTCCCGCCCGAAACTGGAGCGGCGCGCACCTCTGCGACCATTCCGCGCACTGACACCACCCCATCCTCCATCCTCCATCCTCCATCCTCCACCTTCCTGCTGCACGGCGTGACCGGCAGCGGCAAAACGGAAATTTACCTGCAAGCCATCACGCACGCCCTCGAGAAGGGACAGGGCGCGATTGTGCTGGTGCCCGAAATTTCGCTCACGCCGCAAACGGTGGAGCGGTTCAAGGCGCGGTTCAGCTCCGGCAAACTGCAAACGCTGGTGGCGGTGCTGCATTCGCACCTGAGCGCGGGCGAGCGCCACGACGAATGGCATAAAATCCGCCAGGGTCGCGCGCGCATTGCCATCGGCGCGCGCTCGGCGATCTTTGCGCCGGTCGAACCGCTGGGCCTCATCATCGTGGACGAGGAGCACGAGCACACCTACAAGCAGGAGGAGGCGCCGCGCTATCATGCGCGGGATGTGGCCGTGATGCGCGGGCAGATGGAAAACGCGGTGGTGGTGCTTGGCTCGGCCACGCCCTCGCTGGAAAGCTACTACAATTGCCGGCGCGGGAAATTCACCTTGCTGGAATTGCGGCAGCGCGTGGACAACCAGAAGATGCCGCATGTGCGCGTGGTGGACATGCGGCAGGCCCAGCGCGACGGCAAGGCGCTGCCGATCTTTTCGCCACAGCTCAAGGAGGCCATTACGCAGCGGCTGGAGCGCAAGGAACAGACGATCCTGTTCCTGAACCGGCGCGGCTATTCGTCGTCCCTGTTTTGCGAGCGCTGCGGCTACGTGTGCGGGTGCCCGAACTGTTCGCTGGCGCTGACATACCATCGGCCCGAGCAGGTGCTGCGCTGCCACATCTGCGGCTACCACGAGCAGGTGCCGGCGGTTTGTCCCAACGAGAAATGCCGCAACCCGGCCATCCGGTACTCCGGCTTTGGCACGCAAAAGGTCGAGGACATTCTCGGAAAGCTCTTCCCCCAGGCGCGCGTCCGGCGCATGGACGCGGACGTGATGAAGCGCAAGGAGGATTACCGCCGGGTGCTGGGCGAATTTCGCGTGGGCAAAATCGACATTCTCGTGGGCACCCAGATGATCGCCAAGGGGCTGCACTTTCCCAACGTGACGCTGGTGGGAATCCTTTTTGCGGACATGGCGCTGCATCTGCCGGATTTCCGGGCGGGCGAACGCACGTTTCAACTGCTTACGCAGGTGGCCGGCCGGGCCGGGCGCGGCGACATCGAAGGCGAGGTCTTCGTGCAGGCGTTCACGCCGTTTCATCCGGCCATCCAATTCGCGCGGCGGCACGACTTTGTGGGTTTCTACGAGCAGGAAATGGAATTTCGCGAGCAACTGAAATATCCGCCGACCGGCCGCGCCGCCTTGCTGACGCTCAAGGGCCGCAATGAGGACAAGGTCAAATTTTCGGCGGAGCATGTGAAGCGCCTGGTGGAATCGCTGGGCCCGGCCGGGAAGGCTGGGGCAGCGGCGGATGCGGAGCGCGGAATTTCGGACCTGCAGATCGCCGGCCCGGCGCCGGCGCCGTTGGTGCGGGCGGAGAATCTTTATCGCTACCACATCCTGCTGCGGACGCGGGCGATGACCCGCTTGAGCCACGAGCTTGCCAAAATCACCACCACGCTGACGCTGCCGGATGACGTGACGCTGGCCGTGGATATCGACCCGGTAGACTTAGGTTAAATCAAGCCGGAGCGCCGGTCTCCGACCCGGCGCGAACGCGTGTCTTGGAAGCCTGGTGCTCGGATTTCGGGCTTCTTTCGGATTTCGGATTTCGGCCCTCGGATTTTTATTGCCGCTCGTATTCGCCTTTGCCCAGTCGTTTATAAATCTTGAACCCGGCCTTCTTGGCGTCCGTGACGGACAGGGGCTTCAATTTGTGCGGCGTGGTGAATGCGGAAATGATCTTGCGCACCGGCTTCTTGCAGGCGGGGCACTTTTCCAACGGCGGAGCGGACAGCGGACGCTTTAGGGTGAAATGTCCGCCGCAGATTTTGCATTCACCCTCGGTCAATTCATATTCGTACAGCGGCATGGGATCAGTGTAAGCCCGCGGCCCGATAATTCAAGTCGCCGGCGCGAACCGTCCTCCCGTCCTCGTCCCTGCACGTCCCGGCCGCAAGTGCGGGCAATACCGCTGGTGCCCGGCGCGGCTTTCCCCAATCGGCAACTCGCCGCGGCGAAGCCTCTGGCGCAGCCGGGTCAACAATCGGCAATTGGCAATCTTAGAGGGTCCCCAAGTTCCCGCTCGCCAAATGGCGGTTTTCGGCTATTCTGTTGTTCTCGATTAAACCATGTTTACGGGAACTTATACTGCAATCGTAACGCCCTTTCGCGGCGGCAAACTGGATGAACCGGCCCTCGAACGCCTGATCAAATTTCAGATCAAGGGCGGAGTGGACGGCATTGTGCCGGTGGGGACCACGGGCGAATCGCCCACCGTGGATTATGAGGAGCATATCCAGATCATCGCGCAATCGGTGAAATTCGCGGCCGGCAAGCTGAAGGTGCTCGCGGGCACGGGCGGCAATTCCACCAAGGAGGCCATTTACCTGACACAGCAGGCGGAAAAGGCCGGCGCCGACGGCTCCTTGCAGGTGGCCCCGTATTACAACAAACCCACGCAGGAGGGGTTGTTCCAGCATTTCAAGGCCATCGCCAAGGCCACCAAGCTGCCCCTCATGCTCTACAGCATTCCGGGCCGCTGCGGCATCGAGATCGCTGTGGACACCGTCAAGCGGCTGGTCCACGACTGCAAGAACGTCGTCGGCATCAAGGAAGCCGGCGGAAGCTGCGACCGGGTATCGCAGTTGCGCGCCGTGCTGGGACCGAAATTTGAGATCATGTGCGGCGATGATTCGCTGACCGTGCCGTTCATGTCGGTGGGCGCCAACGGCGTGATCAGCGTGGCGTCCAACGTGATTCCCCGGGAAGTTTCCCAGATGGTGAACGCCTTTGCCCGCGGCGACGCGCGCAAGGCGGCCGCCCTGCACGCCCGCTATTACTCGCTGTTCAAGGACCTGTTCATCGAGACGAACCCCATTCCGGTCAAGGCCGCGCTGGCCATGATGAAGTTCATGGACGAGGAATATCGCTTGCCACTGGTGCCCCTGAACCCTAAGAATTGGGAAACCCTGCGCACCACGCTCAAGCGCTGCGGTGCGCTGGATTAACCGCCAACCAAGGCGGATGGGCACAAAGGTATGCGCGCCGGGCTTAAAGTCGGGGCCGCTCGCGCCCATTCGCGGCTGAGAAAAATCCTATGACCAAAGTGATCATTACCGGAGCCAAGGGCCGGATGGGCCAGACGCTCATCGCTTGCGCCAAAAAAAATCCCAAGCTCGAAATCGTGGCCCAGATTGACAAGGGCGACGACCTGGCCAGCGTCATCAAGGAAGCCGACGTGGTCATCGATTTCAGCGCGCACACGGCCACGGTGGAGGTCGCCCAGCTCTGCGCCAAATACAAGAAACCGCTGGTCATCGGCACCACCGGGCACACCGACACGGATACGTACGAGATCAAGCAGCACAAGCGGCGTATTCCAATGGTGTGGGCATCCAACTTTTCCACCGGCGTCAACACGCTGTTCTGGCTTACGCGCAAGGCGGCGGAGATCCTGGGGCCCGATTTCGACCTGGAAGTGGTGGAGATGCACCATCGCCTGAAAAAGGATGCGCCCAGCGGCACGGCCAAGACGCTCGCGGAAATCCTCTCGGAGGTGCGCCAACTGCGTCTGGACGAAGCTGCCCGGCACGGCCGGGTGGGTCTCGTGGGCGAGCGCACGCAGGGCGAAATCGGCATCCACTCCATTCGCGGGGGCGACGTGGTGGGCGATCACACGGTCATTTTTGCGAACGTGGGCGAGCGCGTGGAACTCACCCACAAGGCCTCCAGCCGCGACACTTTTGCCAACGGCGCGCTCCGCGCCGCGCAATGGCTGACGAAGCAAAAGCCCGGCCTCTACGACATGCAGGACGTGCTGGGGCTGAAATAACCGGTTGGAATTATTCCCCTTGACAAGCATTGCAGTATTAGGCATAGTACCGCCATGCTTTCGAAGGAACTCGTCGCTGCGTCAACCGTGCCGCTCGTTTTGTCGGTCCTCACGGAAGGCGAGACTTATGGCTATGCCCTGATTCAGCGTGTGCGCGAACTTTCCGGCGGCCAGATCGAATGGACCGAGGGCATGCTCTATCCCGTTCTCCATTGGATGGAGCGCGAGGAATTGATCGAATCCGAATGGCGTGAGTCCGAAACCGGACGCAAGCGCAAATACTACCAACTTCGCAAAGAGGGCCGGAAGGCCTTATTGGAAGAGAAGCAACAATGGCTGGCCGTCCACGAAACCCTGGCAAAATTATGGAAGCAACAACCCCGTTTGACTTAAACCACGCGCTGGCAGAATGGCGGAACAGCCTCCAGCAATCACCGGCTTTCTGCCGCGAGAATCTGGACGAACTCGAATCGCACCTGCGCGATTCGGTGGCGAATCTGCAACAGCGCGGATTAAGCGGGAGCGAAGCATTTCTCATTGCGACGCGCCGGGTGGGCGGCGCACCGGCATTGGGCACGGAATTCGGCAAGATCAATCCGGGCAACGTCTGGCTCAACCGGGCTTTGTGGATGCTGATCGGCACGCTCGTCTTTCGTTTTATCAGTGGCCTGGTGAGTTCGGCCACGATGGGAACAACCGTGCTCGGAGTCGTATTGGCCAGACCCGTCGGCAGCGGCGTAACCACGCCATTATTATTGGGAACGCTTGGCGCGTTCGTCCACTTATTGACTTTTGCCGCGGCGCTCATCCTGGGGTGGCGTTTGCTGGTGCGCAAGGGGAACAGCATTTCGGCTTGGCTGCAAAGGGAGCCCAAAAGCCTTGCGCGCCCGGCCGCTTTGGTTGCCCTTCTCCTGATTCCCTATGCGTCAGCGGGGGTTTTGCAAGGCTGCGGCATGTATCTGATCAATAAATTCTCAGACGGGAACCAGACGACCATGGTGTCGGCGGGGTTCGTGGTGGGAACGGCATCGGCGGCACTGATCGAATCCGCCGGATTGATCCTGCTGACCTTGCTGCTTGCGCGGCGGCAATTGTTGACCAAGATTTGAGCAATGCTTGCATACATAGCCTTGGGTTCAAATCTCGGCGAGTCGGTCGCGATTCTTCGCGGGGCAATGGAACGGCTGCAAGAGCTTTCCGCTGAACCCATCCTGAGATCTTCCCTGTGGCAGACCACACCGGTGGATTGCCCGCCGGGCTCGCCGCAGTTTGTCAATGCGGTCATCGGCCTGGTTCCGCGAAAGGATGAATCACCGGAGTCATTGCTGAAGAAGCTGCGAGGAATAGAAAAGGAAGCCGGCCGCACCCCCAAGAAAGTTCTCAACGAGCCGCGCCCGCTGGATTTGGATTTGATTGCGTTTGGCTCCGAGCAACGCAATTCTCCGGAACTCACCCTGCCCCATCCGCGCGCGCATTTGCGGCGGTTCGTCTTGCAGCCGCTCGGCGAAATCGCACCGGATTTGATCTTGCCCGGGCAGACAAAATCAGTTTCCCAATTGCTCACGTCATTGCCGGGGGGAGAATCAGTCACATGGCTGACTCCGTGACCGGAGCGCCGGTCTCCGACCGGCTTAGGGCTTTCGTATTGCGGTCCGCGCGAATTGTTATATCGATTTCGCACATCGCTGTTTTGCCACGCGTTAAGCCGACGGGACGTCGGCGCTCCTGAGGGGAGCTTGTGCCAAGCCAGCCGGAGCGCCGGTCTGTAACCCGGCTCGTTGTTTAAAGATAAAGATCCGGCTGAGCAGTGCTCGGCGCTCCGATCTTGCGTTGTCAAAATCACGCCAGC
>Ga0181517_10004240_pt1 | contig 13202 bp, 10 predicted proteins | sample PEATcosm2014_Bin_31_FD_119748 | JGI IMG/M metagenome (GOLD analysis project Ga0181517, IMG submission 119748) | Peatland microbial communities from MTU Mesocosm Facility, Houghton, MI, USA - PEATcosm2014_Bin01_30_metaG | ecosystem: Environmental > Terrestrial > Soil > Wetlands > Peat | place... | reverse complement strand
CGTCGCCAGCCGCACCCCGGCCCCTTTTGCCAGTTCCTTCTGCGTCCTCCCGGCCGCAATCCGCCGGGTCACCAAGTCGCGCCCTATCGCCGCCTTGGCAAACGCAATGGCGTCGCGATTCCCGTGCTTATGATCTGCCTCGATCGGCAGGCAATGCCCCGCACGGGACAGAAAAGGGGACATCGAGGATCTTCGCGTCGATCGCATGTGAAGGTGCAGGCGTCGGAAAGTCGATCGCAGCGTTGGCCTGATTTCAGAAATCCGGATGTCGCCTTTTCCGATTCGCCGGCAAGCCTAACGTCTATCCATTGGCCTGGTTCTGTTGGGGCGTCGAAGGGGCTTGGTTGAAGGCGGGAGCTTCGCGTTATCAAAACCAGCCGCCACCACCGTTTCCGCTATCGCAATAGGTGCGGCGCCCCGCCGCCGCGGCCCGCGGAATTCAACAGATGTGGTATTGCACGAGGTGCGCGTCACGTCACGGTCGATCTGATCAGTCAAGCCCTTCATGGCGTTGCTCCGGGGTCAAATTCCACGATAATCCTACGTTCAATCAAGAGCTCATTGCAAGCCCAAAGTTGAAAGCTGTATTCTCCCGATTCAGGGAATTCAATATCCACCATTTCCAGCTCGAAATCGCGAATCGCCCGGGGATCGCTGAAATCGAGGGCGAATTGCTCTGTCAATATCGGTTGTCGGGCCTGGTCGCAGTCAACCAGCCTAACCTCTACAGTCGTCAGACCCCGCCCATCCGTCAACGCGGCATAGAGAACCATGCGGCCAACATTCGCAGGGAAGCTGCGGGCGGATAGCGCGTCGAAAATCCCCAGCAGCGTCTTTTTCCCTGTGCTGGGGCAAACATGCGCATTATCACATATAATCAATGCCAGCGTGTAAGGAGCTTGCGCTAATTCGGGCATTTCAATTCCTCCGATGCGGCCCAACCGGCCCGGATCGTATCGTGTCGCAAACGAATTTCAATCCTGGCCGGCGGCATCGGTCTATCTGCACGCCGGCGGTAGAATCGTGCATTGGGGCGGGCGGGAGCTATTGCAACGGCATCGCCCAAGCGATCTGGCGGCGGGCTGCTTATGTGAAGATGCAATTGCCGTCCCAGAGCCTGTCCGCCTGTCGCCGCGTGCCGCCCCTTCTGGACACCAAGCCCACGCCGGGCAATAATGGCCGCCTTGAGCATTTCTCATGGCGTTTTGTGTATGTGGCCACGGAAATCTGGTTGCTTGTAATCGAAAGGGAACGACAAATGGCGGATGCGAGTGTCATCGAGCGGAATTATCTCTCGGCCAAGGATCAGTATGCCAAACTCGGCGTCAATACGGATCAGGCCCTGGAGGCCCTGGTCAAAATACCCGTCTCGCTCCAATGCTGGCAGGGTGATGATGTCGGCGGGTTCGAGAATACCGGGGCATTGACCGGCGGCATTCAGGCGACGGGAAATTATCCCGGCAAGGCGCGGACGGCCGATGAGCTGCGGGCCGATGTGGAAAAGGCGCTGAGCCTCATCCCCGGCACGCATCGGCTCAATCTGCACGCCATCTATGCGGAAACCGGCGGGAAGAAAGTGGATCGCGATGCCCTGCTGCCGGAGCATTTCTCCCGGTGGATCGACTGGGCCAAGAGCAGGAAGATGGGGCTGGATTTCAATCCGACGTATTTCTCGCATCCGCTGGCGGCCGACAATTTCACGCTCTCGGCCCGCGATGAGAAGAAGCGGAAGTTCTGGGTGGATCACGGGATCGCCTGCCGGCGGATCGGGGCGGCCATGGGCAAGGCGCTGAAGAACCCCTGCGTGACCAACGTGTGGATTCCGGACGGATACAAGGACATTCCGGCCGACCGCAAGACGCCGCGCGAGATTCTCAAGAAATCCCTGGACGAAATCTTCGCCGAGCCGATCGATCCCAAGCTGAATCTGGACGCGGTGGAAGGCAAACTGTACGGGATCGGCCTTGAGAGCTACGTGGTCGGCTCCCACGAGTTTTATCTGGGCTATGCGGTGGCCAACAAGAAAATGGTCTGCCTGGACGCGGGGCATTATCACCCGACGGAAGGGATCGCCGAGAAGATTTCGGCCGTGCTGAATTTCCTGGACGAGATTCTTCTGCACGTCAGTCGCGGGGTAAGGTGGGATTCGGACCACGTGGTGATCCTGAGCGACGACCTTCGGGCCATCGGCGAGGAGATCGTTCGCGGCGGGTATACCAAGCGGGTGCATATCGGACTGGACTTCTTCGATGCCAGCATCAACCGGGTGGCGGCGTGGACGATCGGCACGCGGTCGATGCTCAAGTCGCTTATGCTGGCGTTGCTCGAACCGTCCAGGAAGCTGCGGGAACTTGAAGCGGCCGGCGATTTCACGGCGCGACTGGCGCTGCTGGAAGAACTCAAGACCATGCCGTTCTCGGCCGTGTGGGATTATCATTGCGTCAAGCAGAACGTCCCGGTAGGAATGGCCTGGCTGGACGCGGTGAAGGAGTACGAGAAGTCGGTCTTGTCCAAGCGAAGTTAAAGGCGGAAATGTGTTGCAGGGGCCTGATTCGCGGTAGCGCCGACGGCCCGGTTTTTGTATGGAGTGAAACGTGACCACAGCAGACAAGCAGGGCGTAGTGAAATCTTCCCGCAACCGGTATTTGTTTCCCTTTCTCATGGTGGCCACCCTCTTTTTCATATGGGGATTCTGCCACTCGCTCCTTGACGACCTGAATAAGTATTTTCAGGACATGCTTAGCTTGGGCAAAATGGAGTCGGGCCTCGTTCAGACCTCTGTCTTCATTGCGTATTTCCTGGTGGGTCTCCCGGCGGCGATGCTGATTCGTCGCATCGGCTACCAGCGCGGCATCCTGGTCGGATTGTTGGTGCTGGCGACGGGAGCGTTTCTCTTCATCCCCGCCGGCCTGGTGTTCCAGACGTTCTGGGCGTTCCTGGCGGCGTTATTCGTCCTCTCGATTGGCTTGGCGACCATTGAGACGGCGGCCAATCCGTACGTCACCGTACTGGGCCCGAAGGAGGGCGCGGCTGGACGCCTGTCGGTCGCGCAGGCCTTCAACGCCTGTGCCTACATCCTCGCCCCCGCGGTCGGCGGCTTCATCCTCTTCGGCAAGAAGATCGATCCGAATGTCAGGGATTTTCATCCGCTCATTCTCCCTTATGCGGTCCTCGGCCTCGTGGTGCTGCTCATTTTCGGGGCGTTTGCCATGATCCATCTGCCGGTAATCGAGGAGGGAAAGGCCGACGAAGCCGACGACGCCACAATCTTCAAAGCCCCTCTGGCCAGCCAGCCACATTTCACGCTGGGTGTCGTCACCCAATTCCTTTACATTGTGGCGCAGATCGGCGTTAACGCCTTTGCCGTCAACTATATCGTCGAAAACGCCGTCAATCAGGACGCCAAAGGAAATATCACCAGCGCCGCCCCGGTCTTCCAATGGCTTATGAACATCACCAACGCGAAAAACGCCAATCAGGCCGCCACTTACGTGATCGCCTTCTTCTGCATGACTCTTTATACCATTGGGCGCTTCAGCGGCGCGCCCATCTCGCGCGTCATCAAGCCCAATATTATGCTCGCGCTTTACGGCATTCTGAACTCGGTCGTCATTCTGCTGGCGATCGCCGACGTTAAGTTCATCTCGTGGATGATCCTCCCGCTCTGCTGGCTGTTCATGTCCATCATGTACCCATTCATCTTCGCGATGAGCGTGCGCAACCTCGGGCCGCAGACCAAGATCGCCGCTTCGTTCCACGTGATCGCCGTCGGCGCCGCCGGGTCCATCTCCGCCGTGCTGATGGGCGGCCTTTGGGACCACTACAAGAGCGTGGGCCTCTCGTTCTCCGTGCCATTGATCTGCTTCGTTGCCGTCACGATCTATGCCCTGGCCTATCCGGCTTTGCTGGAAAAATCCGGGCGGGCGGCCCCAGCCACGGCCAAGTAAGAAAACCGGGCCTTCCCCCGCGACAAGAAGAACGAGGCTCCATGGCCGCCGCGACACGTGGAGCGCTCGCTTTGGTTGGCGTCGTCATTCTGCCAGTGGCGATCATGGAGTGAACCGTGGATGCAATTCTAGGCGTGGTTTTCCACTGGATCGGCGGCCTGTCGTCGGGCAGCTTTTACGTTCCGTATAAGGGCGTGAAGAAGTGGTCTTGGGAGACCTATTGGCTGGTGGGCGGGGTTTTCTCCTGGATCATCTGCCCGTGGATTCTGGCATCCATCATGACAAACCACCTGGGTTGGGTGCTGGGCCACCAGCAACTCAGCACGTTGTTTTGGACCTACTTTTTCGGGGCGATGTGGGGCCTGGGCGGATTGACGTTCGGGCTGACGATGCGCTACCTGGGCATGTCGCTGGGCATGGGCGTGGCGCTGGGATATTGCGCGGCGTTTGGGACGCTGATGCCTCCGATCTTCAAGGTCTTCATGCCCAACCTGAAGGATGTCCCTCAGAGCATCATCCAAATTGCCCAGAGCGGGCCGGGGCTGATCACGTTGGCGGGCGTGCTGGTATGTCTGATCGGCATCGGCATTGCGGCGATGGCGGGCCTGACGAAGGAGCGGGAGATGCCGCTGGAGGAAAAGAAGAAGGCCATCGGCGAGTTCGATTTCAAGAAGGGCATCCTGGTGGCCACGTTCTCGGGCATCATGAGCGCCGGCATGAGCTTTGCGATGACAGCCGGCACTCCGATCGGCGACACATCCGTGGCCGTCGGCACAAACGATATCTGGTCGGGCCTGCCGAAGCTGGTGGTGGTGCTGCTCGGCGGGTTTACATCGAACTTCCTCTGGTGCCTGTACCTGAACATCAAGAACAAGTCCGGGCACGAATACATCAGCGGGCGCGTGACTCAGCCGGTGGGCAGGGACAAGGAAACGATCATTGAGACGGTCACCGATGCGCCGGGCGAAGAAACAGCCGTGCGTGCGAATCGCGCGTCAGCGGCGGTCGCCAACGGGACATCGGATCGCGTGCCCATGCTGTCGAATTACATCTTCTCGGCGATGGCGGGGACGCTGTGGTATTTCCAGTTCTTCTTCTACACGATGGGCGAAACGAAGATGAAGAAGGCCGACCTGGGCTTCTCCAGTTGGACACTGCACATGGCCAGCATCATCATCTTCAGCACGCTGTGGGGCTTCTATTTCCTGGAATGGAAGGGCGCCAGCAAGAAGGCACGCCAACTCATCGTAGCCGGTATTGCGACCCTGGTTCTGTCCACCATTATCATCGGCGGCGGCGCTGGATATCAGGCGTACTTAGATAAGCATCCCAGCCAGGCAGCGGCAGCCCCGGCCAAATAGTCTAAAGGCGACGGAGGCCGCAGGGGAGATTGCAGGCTCCATGGGTCGTTATGCGGCCCATGGAGCTTTTTGATTTCAGCGGCGGCCGCTCCCGTGGTCGGATTGACCTGGCCCGGAATCGCTGCAACTTTCTCCGCGGCACGCCGTCCAACTGGTAGACGATGCCGCAAATCCCTCCATCCTCCGGGCCTATCCCATTGGATTATGCCCCCGCTCCCCGGCGACGGTGGAAATGGACTGGCCGGGTTGTGCTCGGATTGGTCGTCGCGGCCACGGCGGTTTGCGGCTGGCGATGGGGTCCATATCTCTGGCATCAAGCAAAGCTGCTTTATTGGCAGCGGCAGTGCATGAACTTCTCGGCGCCCGGGAACACGGTCGTGTATGAAGAAGACCCCGCCGCGGCGGCCGTATTGCTGAAGACGCCGGGATATTCGCCCTATGTACTTAAACGCGGTGCGGGTCGGAACGCTCCGACAACTCCGGTGCAGGCGGCGGCGTTCGATCCTCAATGCTTGATCAATCTGGCCGCGTTCCGCCCGTTGCAGTTCGGAGCGTTTGTTGCCGCTCCGGGAGGCGTCGGCGGCTGCAACGCGATCCTCTTCCTGCACGAGCGGATTTCCCCTGCCGGCCATCACCGGCTGGTTTATGTCAGCTATGCGCCCAGCACAGTCGATTTCCAGCCAGAGTTCATCGCAGGATACAATTATGAAACATCCGCCGTGTCACCCGCGACCTGGACCACACCTTTGTCTTTCGCGCAACGGTTTTACGCCATTGATGTCTTGAGCGGCTACCCGCCAACCCCGCCGTTGGTGCGCGTGTATGCCGGCCAGCCCGATCCGACCGATCCGGCCCATTTCACAATCCGCTATCAGATATGGGGTCAGGAGGACACGCTGGATGGTCAATTGAAGGATGATGACCAGGTCACTCTGACGCCGCGACATTCGCCGCAGTGGCCAACGAATTGAGTATTGCCGATGCCTGAAATCCCGCCATCATCTGGACCGATTCCTCTGGATTACGCCCCCGCTCCCCGGCGACATTGGAAATGGACAGGGCGCATCGTGCTCGGGTTGCTCGTGGTGGCGACGGCTGTTTGCGCCTGGCGATGGGGTCCGTACGCATGGCGTCAAACAAAACTGCTCTATTGGCAGCGACAATGCATGAACTACTCCGCTTCGGCGGACAAGGTGGTGTATGAGGAAGAGCCAGCCGCGGCGGCGGCGTTGTTGAATGGGCCGGACTATTCGCCTTACGGACTGAAGCGGGCTCCGGCGCCGAACGGCCCGGTAACGCCGGTGCAGGCGGCTGCGTTTGATCCGCTCTGCTGGCGACGGCTCGGGACATTCACGACGATGCCGACGCGTATGTTCACCGGCCCCGGCGTTTCCGGCGGCGGAGGCGGAGTTGTTTTCCTCCACGAGCGGGTTTCCCCGGCCGGACATCACAGGCTGGTTTGCGTGTGTTACGCGCCCGCCGCCAACACATTCAGCGCGAGCTTCATTGAAGGGTTCGACTACGCCGCATTCGTCTCGCCGCCGGCCACATGGACCACGCCGTTTGTCCCCACGCAACTGTCCCCCCCGTATGACGTGATAAGCGGCCTCCCGCGCGTTCCGCCGCTGGTGCGGATGTACGCCGGCCAGCCCGATCCGGCCGATCCGGCCCACTTCACCATCCGCTATCAGATGTGGGGCCAGGAGGACACGCTGGATGGTCAATTGAAGGATGATGACCAGGTCACTCTGACGCCGCGGGATTTGCCAAAGATGCCAATCCGATAGCGCGGGCCGCCAGTGGCGCCGCCGCGGCGTTAGAAATTGTATTTGTCGATATTGTCGGCGGTGAAATCGGCGGGCTTGTCGGCTATCACCACGTTCTTGTCGCGGAAGGTTCGGTCGCCGAGTATCCCGGCCTTGAATGTCACGCCGGCGGCCGGATGCAACGACTTGTTGGCAAGCTGGCAGGCCACTTGTCCGGCCAGATACCCCTGGTTAAAGCCGTTCCAGAACTGGAACTTCTTGACCACGCCATCCTTGACAAATCCCCGCATCAGGCTGGGCAACCCCAGGCCCGTCACCACGATCTGGCCGGATTTGCCGGCATCCTGCACGACGCGGGCGGCCCCGACGATACCGACGGTGGTCGGAGACAAGATCCCCTTCAGGTCCGGATACTTGTTGAGCAGTGCCTCGCTCTCGGTCTGGCATTTTTCGGCTTTGTCGTCGCCGTAAACGATGTCGACCAATTGCATGTTCTGGTACTTGGATCCCTGCAATGCCAGCTTCATGGCCTTGATCCAGGCGTTCTGATTCGGAGCTTCGGTGGTGGCGCTGAGGATCGCGAACTTGCCGCTGTAGTTCATCAGCGAGCCCAGCGCCTCGACCTGGCTGGCGCCGATTTCGTCGGCGTCGGCGGGCCACACCCCGGCGCTGCGATATTGCTCGTTTCCGGTCAGGTCCGCATCAAGCGTGATGACCGTAATCCCCTTGTCCATCGCTTGCTTGAGGACGGGAATCAGCGCCGTCGTCGAGTTGGGGATCACCGCTATCACCTGCACGCCGCGCTGAATCTGGTCCTTGATGAACGCAATCTGACCGGCCGGGTCGGAATCGCTGGCCGGCGCCACCGTCGTGAAGTCCGCCTGGTATTCCGACGCCGCCTGCTTGAAGCCCGTCCCAATCAGGTCGAAATACGAATTCCCCATGTTCTTGGGTATGAAGACGATCTGGATTTTGCCGGAACCAGCCGACGACGCCGCCTGCGTTGCCGGCGCGGCCGATTGCTTCTGGCACCCGCCCACCAGCGCCACTCCCGATAACATCACAATCAGCGCGACAAGCCATTTCGCCATGACAGCTCCCTATGTTCTGATCGTTGTGCCGATCTTCGCCAGAAGCCGATATAGTACGACGGCAAAAATCAAAAGGGAACCGCTGACGGCCAACTGGTTCTCCGCCGGCCACAGCGCAAGACCCATGGCCCGGCTGATGATGCCCAGCAGAAACGTGGCCACGACCGTGCCGAAAATCGTCCCGCGTCCTCCGAAAATGTCCGTCCCGCCCAGAACCACCGCCGTTATCACCGCCAGTTCCTGCCCGTCGGCCAGGCTGTATTGGACCGTTCCCAGCCTCGAAGTCATCATGACCGCGCCCAGACCCGAAAAGCCGCCGGCAATCGCAAAGACCGCGACCTTGACGACGCCGGCGCGGACACCCGAATAGCGGGCGGCCGATTCGTTGGTCCCCATGGCGTAGAGAAACCGCCCCAAGAGCGATCGATGCAGAACGAGCGCACAGGCAACGGCCAGCACGAGAAAGATCACCAGAGGAAGGGGAAGCAATCCGGCGACGTAGCGCTGATCGATCCCGTTAAACCAGTCCGGAAACCCCTGCAACGCCGCGTCGCCGATCATGACCTGGGCCAGCCCGCGATACAACGCCAGCGTGCCGATTGTCACAGTCAGCGACGGCAGGCGCAGGCGGGCAATGAGCAGGCCGTTGAACAATCCCAATACCGCGCCGATGCACGGCCCGGCCACGATGACCAGCCCCATCGGCACGCCAAACCGCAGGTGAAGTTCGCCGCACAGCACCGCCGTCAACGCCAGGTTCGCCGCCACGGAAAGATCGATGTTGCCGCTAATGATGACAAACGTCATAGCCAGCGCCATGATCGCGGCTTCCATGTAAAGCGACGTGGAATCCATCAGGTAATGAAAGTCGAGGAAATATTTCGGCGAAAGCAGACCGCCGCCGGTGATGCCCGCGACCAGCAGGAGCAGTGCCACAGCCTCCGGCGAAGCCAGCAGGCGACGCCAGTCACCGCGCGCCGATGACGCCGATGAGGCGGCAGGCCCCGCGGCGTCCGGGGATGGATGCATCGGGGTCATGGCAACTCCGCGGCCAGGCCGGAACGGCGCTGAATGAATGTGTCGGTCGTGGCGGCAACGAGAATGCACAGGCCGTAGACCGCCAGTTGCCAGAAATCGGAAACTCCAAGGGTTGGCAGCGCGACATTGATGATGCCCAGGAGCAGGCAGCCCAGGACGGTGCCCAGGACCGAGCCCGACCCGCCAAACACATTGGTCCCGCCAATGACCACGGCGGAGATCACAACCAGTTCCATCTGCTTGCCGGCCCCTTCCGGGTTGACGTATGGGATCCGGGAGGCGTAAAGCAGGCCGGCGAATCCCGACAGGGCACCGGTGATGGTGAAGACCAGCATCAGGATGCCGCGGATGCCGATGCCGCGCAGGCGGGCCGCCGGAGGATTGGACCCAGCCGCGAAGATGTCGCGCCCGGTGCGGGAATAGCCAAGCCACATGGCCGTCGCCACCGCGACCCCCGCCGCCAGGTAGACGATCCAGGGAACGCCCGCCGGAACCTGCGAGAGTGCCGTCAGCCACCTGGGTACGCTGTCAACCTGTTTTCCGCCGCTGTAGATGAATGTCAGCCCGCGGTACGCGGTGTATGTTCCGAGCGTGGCGATGATGGACGGCACATCGAGAAGCGCGACCAGCAGGCCGTTGAATAATCCAAGCATTCCCCCCAATACCACCGCAATCAGCCCGGCTTCGATCGGAGAAAAGCCGGGATGGTCCAGGAGCAATTTGCCGACCACGATGGCCGTCAGTCCCAATGTCGACCCGACCGACAAGTCGATGTTCCTTGTGATGATCACCATCATCTGCCCCATGGCAACAATGGCGATCAGCGTGCTGTCGATCAGTACGCCGCGCAGGCCGTTGGAGAGAAACCTCGGCTGGAGGCACGACGCGATGGTCATGGCCAGCACCACGACGGCCGCGATTCCCAGTTCGCGAAATCGCGTCCACAGCGACGCGCCCGATGGTTGCGGCGAACGGTGGGCCGCGTCCATGGCGGCTGCCACACCCTGCCCGGTGGCGGCGGCCATGATCTTTTCCTGTGTGGCGTCCTTGCGCTCAAATTCGCCGGTGAGCCGGCCTTCACGCATGACCAAGACCCGGTCGGCCATCGCCAGAACCTCCGGCAGTTCGCTGGAGATCATGAGCACCGCGATTCCTTCGGCCGCCAGGGAGCTGACCAGCTTATGCACTTCGGCCTTGGCGCCGATGTCGATGCCGCGCGTGGGTTCGTCGAGGATCATGATGCGGGGCTTGGTCATGAGCCATTTGGCCAGGACGATTTTCTGCTGGTTGCCGCCGGAGAGTTCGCGGATGGGTTGGCCGATGCTGCGCAGGCGGACTTGCAGACGCTCCACGTAATCGGCAGTTTGAGATTTGGCGGATGAGTCGCGAACGAAACCAAGGCGCGCCAGGCGATCGGCAATGGCGAGCGTGGCGTTGCGCCAAACGCTCAGCGGCATGAGCACGCCGTGATGCTGGCGATCCTCGGGGACAAGGGCCAATCCCAGCCGCATGGCATCGCGCGGGCCGTTGATGCGTGCGGATTTGCCGGCGATGAGAACCTCACCCGATTCGGCCGGCGCCACGCCGAAAATCGCGCGGGCGACTTCGGTTCGTCCGGCCCCGACCAGGCCGGCCAGAGCGACAATCTCGCCCTGGCGAACGTTGAAACTGATGTCTTCAAATTCGCCCGCGCGGCAGAGCGATCGAACCTCCAGCGCGACATCGCCGGGTTTGTGGTCGATCTGGCGGGCGAACATGGCATCCATGGGCCGGCCGACCATCAGGCGCAGGACTTCGTCGATCGACGTTTCGCGCGTGAGTTTATGGCCGACGATTTCGCCATCGCGGAGGATGGTGATGCGGTCGCAGATATCGAAGATTTCCTCGAGGCGGTGGCCGATGAACGCCAGTGCCGCACCCTGATCGCGAAGCTGCCGCATGACGCGGAAAAGGTCTTTGACTTCCGACGGCGTCAGTGCGGCCGTGGTTTCGTCCATGAGCAGGACCTTGGCGTGCTGGCTGATGGCGGCGGCCATTTCGACGGTCTGCTGATCGGCGATCGACAGCCCGCGAACCTTCTGGCGCGGATTGATCGTCACGCCCAGCGAGGTCAGGATCGCGGCAGCCTGAGCGTTCATGCTGGCCCAATCGACAATGCCATAGCGCCGCGGCTGGCGATGGATGAAAATATTCTCCGCCACGGAAAGATCGGGAAACGTCAGCGGTTCCTGATGGATCAGCGCGATCCCCAACGCGATGGCGGCGGCCGGGTTGGGAATGTGCGTAACCCGCCCACCGACGGAAATGTGCCCGCCGCTGGGAACGTGTACTCCGCCGATCAGCTTGGCCAGCGTGCTCTTACCGGCCCCGTTTTCGCCGACCAGGCCGTGGATTTCGCCCTTGCGCAGGGCGACGCTGGCGTTCTTGAGAACGAGGATGCCGCCGAACGATTTGGAAAGACCATCGGCCCGCACGGCCACGTTCGGGTCGTGCTCGATGGCGGGAGCGGCAGTGGCGGCGGTATTGGTCATGACGGTTTGGATTTATCGCCGGCCGTGATGACATCAAAACCCCGCTGCGGCGTCGCCGGCGCATCGGCATAAACGATCTTCGCCTTCTTGCGGCGATTGGTAAGGAACTGGTCGACAAGGGCGCCGATAAAGATGACAGCGCCCATGACCATTCCCTCGGTTTGGGACGGGGCGCCGACAAGGTTGACCATGTTGCGAAGCAGGATGAGCAGAACCGTGCCCAATACCACGCCGATGACCGAGCCCTCGCCGCCCCACAGCGAACACCCGCCGACAACCGCGGCCGCGATGGCGGATAGTTCCCACCCCACGGCATGATTGTTGGGCGAGACCGAGTCGGCTTCAACAGCGATGAAGATCCCGGCGATACCCACGATCACGCCGTTGAGTATATAGGCGCTGGTGATGATCCGGGCGCTGTTGATCCCCGAGTAGCGGGCGGCTTCCTCGTTTCGGCCGACCGCGTAGAGATACCGGCCCCACACCGAACGATGCAGCAGGATGCCGACGACGATGGCGACGACGATCAGCGTCACAAACGAGCGAGGCATCCCCAACGTGTGGCCTGTCGCCAGGGCGACCAGCGCCTGGCCGCCCAGCGAGGAAAATTCCTGGCTCTTGTCAATGACCAAAGTGCGCGCCAGGCTGCGATAGAAGAGATACCCGCACAACGTGACGATGAACGGCTGGAGTTTGATGCGCGTGACGACTGTGCCGTGAAACCAGCCGATCAACGTCGGGATGGCGACGGCGCCCAGGCATGCCACCGGCCACGGCCACGGATGTCCAAAGACATACCTGAGCGGCCAGGGCCAGTGGGGTCCAACAAAATACGTGAACGGCCACGGCCATGCGCCCGACAGCATGATCGACAGAAAGACACCCTCCAGAGCGAAGACCGACCCGACGGACAGATCAATCCCGGCCGTGATGATGACCAGACCCATGCCGATGCTGAAGATCCCGTACATCCCGACTCGCTGCATGAGATTGTCGAGGTTATACGCGGTGAGAAAAGCGGGATTGTTCCAGCAGGTGCCGGCGCCCACCAGCAGGACCAGGCCCGCGATGGCGATTTCCTTGGTTCGGGCAGCGCTCATGCCGCCCAATGCGCGGCGCCAGGGCGGCGCGGGCGCGGATGCGTCAGGTAAATGCTCAAGATCATTCATGCGCCAGCCTCGACAGCGACATTGCCCACGGCCAGCCGCATGACCGCTTCCTCGGAAAACTCGCGGCGATCGAGGAACCCGCTGATGCACCCCTCGTGCATGACGGCCAGACGATCGCTGACGGCCAGAACCTCCTCCATATCGCTGGAGATCATAACAATAACCACGCCGCGATCGGCCAGTTCGCGGAGCAGGCGGTAGATTTCCGCCTTGGCCCCGACGTCGATGCCGCGCGTCGGCTCATCGACGATTAGAACCCTGGGATTACGCGCCAGCCATTTGGCCAGCACGATCTTCTG
>Ga0181517_10004236_pt1 | contig 13204 bp, 11 predicted proteins | sample PEATcosm2014_Bin_31_FD_119748 | JGI IMG/M metagenome (GOLD analysis project Ga0181517, IMG submission 119748) | Peatland microbial communities from MTU Mesocosm Facility, Houghton, MI, USA - PEATcosm2014_Bin01_30_metaG | ecosystem: Environmental > Terrestrial > Soil > Wetlands > Peat | place... | reverse complement strand
TTCACCGTGGTCGGCATGAGCTTCATCGACAAGCTCGGCCGCAAGACCCTACTGCTCATTGGCGCAGCCGGCACCGCAACCTGCCTCGCCGCCGTCGCCTGGATCTTCGCCACAAATACTCACCGCGAATTGCTCGTCTTCGCACTCATCACCTACATCGCCTTCTTCTCCGTGAGCCAGGGTGCGGTCATCTGGGTCTACATTGGTGAAGTCTTCCCCACCCACGTTCGCTCCAAGGGCCAGGGCCTGGGCTCAGCCTCTCACTGGTGCATGAACGCCGCCATCGCGATGCTCTTCCCCGTCATTGTCAACGACCTGTCCACCGCCGCACCCTTCGTCTTCTTCGCCGCCATGACCGTGGTGCAGTTCTTCGTTGTGCTCTTCGTTTACCCCGAGACCAAGGGGCAGACGCTGGAAGCCTTGCAGCGGCAGCTCGTGAAAATGGACTAAGCGCCGACCTCAGACCCTACACCCTGGACCCTGGGTCGTGACTCCAATCACGCAGCGCGCGGCTTGCCCCTCGCTATAATGCAGGCAGACGGGTGCTCGATCAGGCACCCTCTCTGCGCAGCGCGTGTGAGGTAAAGAATGCAGCAGATCGCGGTTCCCCTTGAAGGGGCATGGAAAGCGGAAGCCCAGACAAAGCCGCCTGAGATAAAGCAGGATTGGATGAAGCAAAAACAGTTGGCCACTCCCATCGAGGAGCCCGCCTTCGACTCCCCGCTCGCCGCTGCCAGCTCTGCTCTGGCCACAGCCATTCGCGCTGAGATTATCCGCGTCGGTCGCAAGCTCTGGGAGCGCCAGTACGTCGATGGCAACGGCGGAAATATCAGCGTCCGCATCGGCAAGGACTATCTGCTGTGCACGCCCACTTTGGTCAGTAAGACCGATCTCGAGCCGGCCGATATCTGCCTCTCCGATCTGAACGGCAAAATCCTCGTTGGCGACCGCGACCTAACCAGCGAGCTCCTGCTCCACCTTGAAATCTTCAAAGCCAACCCCAGGGCCCGCGCCGTCGTCCACTGCCATCCGCCCTACGCCACGGCATTCGCCATCACCGGCACGGTCCCGCCCAACGGCTACCTCCCCGAGTACGAGGTCTTCATCGGCCCTGCCGCCATCGCCCCCTACGAAACCCCCGGAACTCAGGCCTTCGCCGAAACCGTCCTGCCCTTCGTCGAGCATCACAACACCATCCTGCTCAAGAACCACGGCGTCGTCTGCTGGTCCGACTCCGCCACCCATGCCGAGTGGCTCTGCGAGATCATCGACACCTACTGCAAGACCTACCTGATCGCCCTGCAGATTGGCCAACCCCTCGACCTCATTCCCGACGACAAGATCGACGACATCCTCCGCCGCAAGCGCCTCATGGGCCTGCCCGACGCGCGTATGCACCGAATCGGCGAATAAGCGTCCAGGCCCGCGACTCCTCCCCTACAGCCTCATATCAGGGCACGACCTTACTCGCGTCTATCTTTCCTCGTGCGAAAACCCCTTGATATTCATGGGGTTACAGCACGAATTGTGTTGACTGCGGTGCTTTGGCCCGGTACAACCGGAAAGTATCCCCAATCAAATCAGGAGGTTTTCAAGATGAAGAAGGTTTTTTGCTATGCACTGGCCGCACTGGCTCTGACGCTCACGGCTGCAACAACCGCTAAGGCTTAGGTTCCCTACGAACAAGGTCCCGTGGAGCGCGTCGTGCTGATCCACACTCTCCCCGGCCACTCTGACGCGTTCTTTGCCGACTTCAAGAAGAACGTGGTCCCCTTGTGGGACGCTGAGAAGGCCGCTGGCCTGATCGTCGACTACCAGATTTTCCTCAACAGCACCACCTCGGGCCCCGAGGATTGGGACATCGGCTACTCCATCGTCTACAAGAACATGGCGGCTCTGGATGGCTTGCCCGACAAGGTGTACGAGCTCCGGATGAAGCAATATGGCGACCCCTCCGCCGAGCAGAAGGTCATCGAAAAGCGTGTGGAGAATGCTCACATCGTGAGCAGCATGCTGCTTCGGGATATCAAGCTACGCTAGGCCCGTTCCGAACCGCATCTCCGGCAGCGCAAGTCACTTTGCCGGGCGCCCCAGGGTTCAGGGTCCCGGCGGTCGGTCTTCACTGCTTTGAGCACTGTTGAGTATACTGTGGACTGGAGTCCACATATGGAAACCGTCCAGATTGTGCTCGAAAAAGAGCTGTTGCAGGCTGCGGATCGGGCCGCGAAGAAACTGAAGCGCAACCGCTCCGCACTGGTGCGCGATGCGCTGCGCGAGCACTTACGCAGACTTGAAATTCGCGCACAGGAAGAGCGTGATCGCGCGGGCTACCTGGCTAGGCCGCAAACCCCTGATGAGGGGCATATGTGGGAGGGCGTAGCGGCATGGCCGGAAGACTAGCCCGTGGAGAGGTGCGGATCTGCACCTTTCTTCCTCCCGACAAGAAGAGGCCGGTCGTGGTGATGACCCGAAACAGCGCTGTCAAGTACTTGGCAACCGTAACCGTCGCTCCGATCACTTCGAGCATTCGGGGTGTGCCATCAGAGGTCGTGCTTGATGAAGCGGATGGAATGAAAGCGCCTTGCGTGGTGAACCTCCACAATATCGCCACTGTTCCACTTGCACGGCTGGGAAAGCGGGTTGCGCAGCTAAGCTCGGCTCGGATGAGCGAGATTTGCGCTGCACTGCGCTTCACGGTTGGTTGCGACTTCAGTGATGAATCAACGTCTGTGCTACACTGAATGTGCGCTCAGTGATTTGGCCGTGAGCAGCGGTTTGCCTTCTGGTTTCAATTCTCCCCAGTCGGCAAGTTTGCCTGGCACAGATTTTCCCCCAAGCCCCTACAGCGTAACCCTATAAGTCTCCTTACCCGGTGACTTGGCATTGGACTGTGAAGTTTTGGTCCGAGGCAAAGGTTCCAGCGATTCCGTGACGTGCCTCCTTGAATGGACTGGCGCCCGGCAAGCGAAGGAACGATTCCGGGAGATGTGATCCGAATTCGGATCGCTTGGGAGCAGGGGGCCGGCCGGCAACGTGCCGCCTGGCGTACGGTTAGCGTGTGGCAGCTCCGGGCCTCCGGCACTTTTTAGAAGAGTGATCCAAAGGCCAGTCCCAGGGACGTTTTCTTCGGTTCTCCCTTACGCATAGATCATTAAGCAGGCTCGCGCCCCGCGTCTCTCGCATTACGGGTGTGTTCGCCTCATGACCCGGTTCCGATTGCAGGCCGCGGAAAGCTCCGCCGCTCACGGAATCAATAGGAAAAGACTATTTTGGATTCTCAATTCTCACAGTTTGCCATCTCCGCGCCGCTCATGGCGCGGCTCAACGCCAACAAGTTCACCACCCCCACGCCCGTCCAGGCCGCCGCAATTCCTCCCGCCCTCGAGGGCCGCGACGTTCTGGCCACCGCCGCAACAGGCACCGGCAAGACGCTCAGCTTCCTGATCCCGATCATCGAGCAGCTCAACAAGCGCGACATCAAAGGCGCTCAGGCTCTCATCGTGCTGCCTACCCGCGAGCTGGCCATTCAGGTCGAGACGGCCTTCCGTGCCGTCCGCACCAGCCCGACGCAAACCGCTGCGCTCGTAGTCGGCGGGCTCAACGAGGGCTCTCAGCTCCAGGCCATCCGCCGCGGCGCGCAGCTCATCGTTGCCACGCCCGGCCGCCTTGAGGACTTCCTCAAGCGCAAGCTGGTCCGTCTCGAAACGGTGAGGATCTTGGTGCTCGACGAAGTTGATCGTATGCTCGATATGGGCTTCCAGCCGGCCATCGCGCGCATCGCTACCACGCTGCCCGCCGGCCGGCAGACGCTCTGCTACTCCGCCACGCTCGAGGGCGCGGTCAAAGAAGTGGCGCGGAAATATCTCACCAACCCCGTCCGCATCGAGATCGGCTCGGTGCTCAAGCCCGCCGAGAACGTCGAGCTGCGCACCTTCGAGGTCGAGCCCGACAAGAAGCAGGAGCTTCTCGAACACCTCCTCGATCAGGAGCAGGGCAGCTTCCTGGTCTTCGTCCGCACCAAGCACGGTGCCGATCGCGTGGCTCGTCGGCTGGCCCGGGGCGGCTTCTCCGCAACGCAGATTCACAGCGACCGCACCCAGTCGCAGCGCAACCAGGCTCTGCGCAGCTTCTCCGAGGGCCGTCACCGCGTACTCGTCGCCACCGACGTTGCCGCCCGCGGTATCGACGTGGCCCACATTGCCCACGTGGTCAACTTCGACATGCCCAAGATGGCCGAGGACTTTGTCCACCGCATCGGCCGCACCGGACGCGCATCGGCATCGGGCATCGCGTCCACCTTCGCCTCCTCAGCGGAGCGCGGCGACCTGCGCAAGATCGAGCGCACGCTCGCAGTCTCGATGAAGCGCTTCCGCGTCAGCACCGTCGCGGCAACCGCCGCCTAGCAGCTTTCGGCCGTCAGCCCTCAGCTCGGTCTTGGCAAGTCGGACGGTCGTGGCTAACGGATTCCCAGGTCTCCAACGCGAGGCCTGGGCGCCCAAATGCAGAGTCCCTTCCGAGAAGCGGCCAATCAGGGTTCTGGGCCTCACTCTTCGTGTTCAAAGCAAGTGAAATGTCCGGTTTGATTATTCATCCAGTCGCCGTCGCGGGGTGGGAAAGTCGGCTTTTGGACTTTTCCACCCCGCGTCTTTTCCACGGCCCTGGCCGGCAGCGCAGTGCTCTGGTTGATCGGCGAACCTTGCGCTGTGTAGTGTCCGAGCCGGTGGGGTCCGTGAGTTAGCGTGAGAGTTCCGTCCAGGTGCTGATGCACCGCCACGGTGCAGCCGGCGAGGGTTCCGCGCCATCGCACCGGCTCGATCTGCAAGGGCAGGTTCTGAAAGCTGACGGTGTTGTCCTTGTTGACCGCGCGCTCGAACTGAAGCGAGAAGACCAGGTCCAGCTCCCTGCGCGGACAACGAACGAATGCAGTTCCGCGCTGCGCGGCAGGCACCTGAAAGCGGCGGTTGAACTCGGCCACAGAGTGTTCGGCGAGAAAGACGTTGGCCGCCGCCAGGGTGGTGATTTCGCGCAGTCTCAGCTCCTGCGGCAACCGTTCCTGCCAGGTGCCGAAGTTGCGCTCCGAGCGGCCCCGCGCCTGCGGCGAATAGGCCGGAATCATCTGCACTCCCAGTTCGCGCAGCGCCCGGCCCACCTGCGTCAGCCGGTGCGGGTCTACCTTGCCGCCGGCCTTCGGCGTAAGCCAGAAGTGGCTGCCCCGGTCCGAATACATCGCACAGAACAGGCCTTGCCGCTCGATCACCGCGCGCAGCCCGGCCATCACCGTCATGGTCGATTCCTCCTCCACCAGCTGCGCGTAGTAGATCTCGCTGCTGGCGTCGTCCAGAATCACGATCAGGTCGTACCAGCGCTCGTCCTGAAACCAATGGTGGCGGCTGCCGTCGATATGCAGCATCATCCCTGGCAACGGACGCCGTTCGCGCCTCTTGCGATGCACGCCCCGCTTGGGCTCACGCTTCACCAGACCGGCACCCTGCAACGCCTGCTTCACCCACGTGTAACTCAACCCGATCCGGTGCTCCTCGCTCAGCTTCTCGTGAAAATGACGCCCGTTCAGATCGAAATACCTGTCCCGGTAAAGCCCCAGCACCTGCTCCACCTCGGCCATCGGCACGCGCTTGCTGCTGGGCACCCCCCGCCGCCGGTCCATCAACCCGTCGTAACCGTGCTCTTCGTACCGCTCCCGCCAGCGGCGCATCTGGCGGTCGCTGATGCCGATAATCTCCGCCGCCTGAAACCACGTCAGCTTCCGCGCCATGGCCCGTAATATCACTTCCTGTACCTTCATCGCCCGCTCCACCGCGGCCCTCGGATAGCTCTCCACGCTTGTTCGCATGGAACCATCCTCGCCGACTGCTATGCGGACACTTCACTTGCTACTACCACCGGACATATCATGTGCTACTGACACCCACGGTCAAGAGTCTTGCTCCCCCCAAAACTCCGGTGTATAGTACTCGCAAGGTCTTTGTGTGTTCTCCGGGCCCCTGGGAATCCATTGATGGAGGGTCATAATGGTTAGAAATCTTGCGGTGGCTGCAATGCTCGTCGCCACTCTCGCCAATGCTTCTGCCGGAACAGTGGCGATCGGCACGGCAAGCGCGCGTGGAGATATGCGCGTGGACCAGTACAAGGTCAATGGCAACGCGACTCTCTTCGATGGCTCGGTTGTGGAAACCGATCAAGCCACGGCAGACCTGCGCCTCGACAAGGGCGTGAGCGTCACCATGTCCACTGGATCGCGTGCCACCCTCTATCACGATCACCTCGTACTCCAGAAGGGCTTGAGCGAACTCTCTACTTCAAGCCCGTATCAGGTTGACGCAAATAGCCTGCGCGTCGCAGCCAGCGCTTCCGATTCGCGCGGCGTGGTCGCAATCAAGTCTGGAAACATGGTTGAGGTTGCTGCACTGACCGGCAGCTTTGGCGTCACCAACGACAAGGGCGCCCTGCTCGCGCGGGTCGTTCCTGGCCACCCGCTCTCCTTCTCGCTTCAGGCAGGAGCAGGCGCTGCCACTGCTGGGCCGCAGCCTTTCGAGGGCACCGGCATGCTCAGCAAAGCCGCCGATGGAAACTTTCTTCTTTCGATAGGCGACGCGACTTTCCAGGTCATCGGCGGCTCTCTCGACTCCTCTGTCGGCAAGAAAGTCACCATCAAAGGAACCACCGCTCCTGATCAGGTACCCGCCGACGGCGCCATCATGGTCGTCAACGTTGCCAGCCACAAGGGCGCACCAATGGACGCAAACACCTGCGCGATCATCGCCTGGTTCATCATTGCCGGCGCGGTCGGTGGCGGCATTGCCATTTGGGAAGCCAACCACCCCTTGTCTCCAATCAGCCGCAATTAAGAAGGATCTTATCCAATCCCCTCCTGCACGGACTTCCAATAGGCCCATGCGGAGGGGATTCCTCTTTCTGTACATTCCTCGGGTTGACCCGACTGAGTAAGGGATTGGATCACCCCTGGCCAGCATCCCTGTCAGGGGACCAAAGGTAACCCCGCTCTGAACCATCGTTAGATTGACGTATGTCTTGCATCCGTATTACATTACCCTTGCAAGCTGAAGTTCTCGACTTCCTCCTTGCTCTCTTTCAAGTCGGGTCGATGCCCGAGAGCCTCGATCAATCTCTTCAAACATGTCAATGAGGCGAAACAGCTTGTTCTGACTGGAATGTATTCCAGCCTTTGTCGCCCGGAACCTTGTAGGCACAGCCTTGGTCCCTTAGATGGGACTGAGGGGGGCGAAGCTTGGCCTGATTTAATTGAGCAGGCCACCTTCAATCGCCGAACCACCTAAGCTGCCGCGGCCCGGGCTCAAACTACTCCACTCGCCCCCCAGGGCGATCCATCCGCTTCTAAGAAGTTGACGATTCTGAAACCAATTCGGAAGTAGCCTTTAATCCCATGGCCGTCCTCAAACCGCGCTCCCGCATGATCAGCGTCCGGCTCTCGGAAGAAGAGTACGCCGCGCTTCGGAGACTCTGCCAGGTCACCGGCGCTCGAAGCGTCTCTGACCTTACCCGCGATGCAATGCGGGGCCTGCTTGAAAACGGCACCCGCGAGGATGTTGTTGGCACCAGTATGGAGGAGTTCAGGACACAGATGAAGAGCCTCGACCGCAAAATTGAATCCCTGGCCGCCGAAATCACTGCCTTTAAGGCAAATGGCGTTCGCTAGGGAGCCCGGACGCTTGCGGGCTACTGCCTTCAGCCGTCAGGTGTGCGTCCAATCCAGCAATGGACCGCTTGTCCAGGGTTCTCAACACCGCTCAACCGCGGTTGGGAGTTGTCGATGAAGTGCCTCTTTTCAGTAGTTCTGGCTTTGGCTGCGGCCAGCGCTTTTGCGGTCGAGCCGATCCAGCAACAAGGGATGCCCACCCACTCGGAAGCCCCCGCAACCGAGGCCGCAAACCTTCCCGTCGAGAAACTCGGCGCCGACGATCTTCTCGGCATCTCTGTCTACGATTCCCCCGAACTCAGCCGAACGGTTCGCGTCGACGCCGACGGCAACATCCGTCTCCCCATGATGCGGCAGCGCATCCCTGCTGCCGGCCTATTTCCCTACGAGCTCGAGAAGTCAATCACTTCCGCGCTCATCAGCGAGAACATCCTCGTCAATCCCGTCGTCACGGTCTCCGTCGTCGAGTACCGCAGCCGTCCGATCACCGTCGCCGGCTCCGTCAAGAGTCCTCTCACCTTTCAGGCCACTGGAAACGTCACCCTGCTCGACGCGATCTCCCGCGCCGGCGGCATCGCTGACAACGCTGGTTCCTCCATCCTCGTTACGCGTCCAGCGCAGAATGCTTCAGGCAATTCGGCGCCACTCACCCAGCGCATCCCGGTCCGCAGCCTCCTCGATGGTGAAGACCCGTCCCTGAACATCAAGCTCGAAGGCGGCGAACAGATCCGCGTCCCCGAATCGGGCCGAGTCTTTGTCGCCGGCAATGTCAAGAAGCCCGGCGTCTACCCCATTACCGACGGCCCCGAGAGCAGCGTGCTTAAAGCCATCGCACTGTCGCAGGGCCTGGATAGCTTTTCCGCCCACACGGCCTACATCTACCGGTCTGAAGCCGGCATGCACGGCAAGAACGAGATCCCCATCGATTTGAAGGGAATCCTCAATCGCAAAGTACCCGACCCGCCGCTCTATGCTGATGACATGCTCTACATTCCCAACTCCGCGGGCCGGCGCAACACGGCAAAGGTACTTGAGCTTTCCATTGGCGTTGGACTTGGCCTTGCCAGCATTCTGCTTCTGGCGACGCATTAACCGAATTGAAGGAAGAACATGGCTGAACAATCCCGGATGCAGGAGATCATTCCAACCACTCCGTCCAATCAATACCAGCCCCTGGCGTACTACGCGCCTCCACCGCCCCAGGACGTCGACCCCGACCCACCCAAGGTGCCACTGTCGCACTATCTTTGGATACTGCGCCGGCATCGCTGGAAGATCTTCGCCTTCGTTGCGACTTCCGTCCTTGCCACTGCCATCGTCTCGCTGCGGATGAAACCTGTTTACGAGTCGACTGCTGTCGTCGACATCGACTTCGAGGCCCCCGCCGACGTCGTCGGCGAGAACAACAACCACTCAACCAGCGATCTCGAAGATCCTGAAACCTTCATCGCCACACAAATCAAGCTGATCCAGTCGGACGCCGTCCTGCGCCCTGTTGCCGAAGAGTTTCATCTCCTCGGCCAGGAAGACCCGAACAACAAGGTGAGCGCGGAGAAGCTCCAGCAAAGCGCCTCAGCACCCGTTTCGCTCAGCAATCTCCGCGTCAGTCGCCCATCCGGCACCTATCTTCTGCAGCTCAGCTATCGCTCTACCAATCCCCAGGTTGCCGCCGATGTCGCCAACGCCATCGCCAACTCCTATGTCGCTCACCTTTACAACATCCGCATTCGCTCCTCTGCCTCACTCTCGCAGTTCATGGAGAAGCAGCTCGAGGAGTTGAAGGCGAAGATGGAGCAGTCCAATCTCGCGCTCGCCAAGTTTGAGAAGGATCTGAATGTCGTCAACCCGGAAGAGAAGACCAACATTCTCTCCGCGCGCCTCATGCAGTTGAACACGGACTACACCGCCGCTCAGGGAGACCGTGTTGCCAAGGAGGCGGCGTTCAACGCGATGAAGAGCGGATCTCTTGAAGCCGCCCAAATCTCCACCCAAGGGGATTCCCTGGCCAAGCTCAGCGACCAGCTCAATCAGGCGCGCCAGCGTTTTGCGCTGGTCAAGGCCACTTACGGCTCAAACCATCCTGAATACAAAAAGGCCGCCTCTGAACTCGCCGAGATCGAAAAGCAATTCGCCGATGCGCGCACCAATATTGCCGAGCGAATTGCCGCCCAGTACCACGAAGCGCTCAATCGGGAAGAGATGCTGCAGAAAGCTGTCGCGCAGGCTAAGGGCGAGCAGGATTCCATCAACGCAAATTCGTTCCAGTACCAGCAACTGAAGCGCGAAGCCGATGCCGACAAGGCCTTGTACGACGAGCTTATCCGCAAAATCCGGGAAGCCAACATCAACGCCGGCTTCCAGAACAACAACATCCGCATTGCCGATGTTGCCCGGCCGCCCGCTGGTCCGGTATACCCCAACCTGAAACTCAACATGTTGTTGGCCCTCTTCATCTCCACTCTGCTGGCCATCGCGGTTGCCGTCATCCACGACTCGCTCGACACAACGCTCCGCGATCCGGAAGAAGCTGGACGATTCCTCGGCATCGACATCATTGGCGCCATGCCCGTCGATCGTTCTTCTGCCCTTCTTCCCGGCAATATCGCGCCCAACGCAGCCTCCAGTTCCATCGTTCCAAAGCGCAGCTCCAATCTGGGCCAAAAGGGATCCTACGTCGCAACTTCGGACTTTGACGAAGCCATGCGGACGGTGCGCAACACCATTCTCCTCTCCGACTTCGATGGCCGGCTCCGGTCAATCATGCTCACCAGCGCCACGCCCTCCGAAGGTAAGTCCACCGTCGCGGCCCACCTGGCCATCGCCAATGCCGACCGCGGAAAGAAAACCCTGCTCGTCGACGGCGACCTTCGCAGGCCCAGCCTCCATACAAAGTTCGGTCTTAACCCCAGCGCCGGCCTTTCCACCGTTTTGAATGGCGAAGTCCGCTGGCAGGATGTCGTTCTGGCCATCGAAGGCAAGTCCAACCTCTTCTTCCTTCCCTCCGGCCCCGGCTCCCATCGCGCGGCTGACCTCGTCGGTCCCCGCCTTTCTTCGCTGCTTGACGAGTTTGGCAAAGAGTACGATCTGGTCATCCTCGACTCGCCTCCCTTGCTTGGATTCGCCGAGTGCCTTCAGATGGCAGCCGCCGCCGATGGCGTGCTGATCGTCAGCCTCGCGGGCCAGACCAAGCGCAAGACCGTGGCTGCGGTCGTATCCGCCCTCCGCCGCTTGCGCGCAAATATTATTGGGGTGGTTCTCAACCAGGTGAGCCAGCACACCTCCGCCGACGGCTACTCCTACTATGGCTACTACAAATACGGCTACGGTCAGAATAGAGAACCATAGCGGCCCCATCCTCGCAGCACGGCCTGCACGAACAACCGGACTATTCAGATTCCTAAACCCAAACGATATCCTACTTAGAATCCATCAGCCGGCAGCAGGCGATCCCAACCACCATGGTCTGCCGACGCTCGCACTGAGATTCGCACTTTTTCCGATTGTCTTTCTTCTTTCTGCAGCCCCTCATGCAGTCCATCCTCAAACATCTTGAATCCAATCCAATGCGGGCATACATGGGCGCGGCAACTTCCCGCGCCGCCACTCCTCGTTCCACCGTCGGGACTTCCACGAGGGATTCGCGCCATCTGGCTGTAGATGATTCGCGCGATCTCGCAAATCTCGACTTCCTTCGCACGGTTGCCGTGAGCCTGGTCTTTGTCGACCACCTCGTCGAGACCATGAAGATCCGTGGCCTCGGCGACATCGGCCATCTTGGGGTGCTCATCTTCTTCGTCCACACCTCTCTGGTATTGATGTTATCCATGGGGCGGTTTGGCCTCTCTGGTTTCCGTCTTTACTCCGCTTTCCTAGTCCGCCGCGTCTTCCGCATTTACCCGCTTAGCATCCTCGCAGTCCTTGCCGCCGCCACAATCAGGATTCCTGCAGCCTCCTGGGCCGGCGCATGGGGGTGGATCGGATGGCCCTCCTTCTTCTCAAACATCTTTCTCACCCAGAACCTCACCCACAGCGAATCTATCCTCTCCGTCCTCTGGTCTCTTCCGTTTGAGATGCAGATGTATCTCGTCCTTCCGGTCCTATTTCTCCTGCTCTCGCGGTTTCCCTCGCTCAAGTCCGCATCCGCGATCTGGCTGCTCGGCATCGTCATCGCCTGGGCCGAGTGGGCTCTCCAGCATGGAACCGCGAACATGGAGTTCCTGCTCACTCGTTACGTCCCTTGCTTCCTTGCCGGTGTCTTTGCCTGGCGCATCATGAGCTCACAGCCCCGACGCTTCCCCGGATTCCTCTGGATCCTGTTCCTGCTCCTTCTCGTCGCCGCTTATCGAGCCGTCGACATAGGTCGGGTCTACGGACCAGCGGCATTCGGCGCTGTCCATGGCGCCTTTCGAACCGACCACGAAATCTGGTGGCCGCACTTTCTCGATCTCGCCCGCGATTGGGTCTTCTGCGCTGCCACGGGAGTTGCCCTTCCCTTCTTTCGCGAGATCCGTATTGGCTGGCTCAACGGATTGAGCCGCAAAGTCGCTCTCTACTCCTACGGCATCTACGTCGCCCACATCCCGGCGCTGTGGGTTTGCTTCGATCTGCTCCATACGGGCACTCTCTGGGTTGCAGCCCTGCTCTCCATTGCGCTCACGGCCGCACTCGCCATCCTGCTTTACCACCTGCTTGAGCATCCGGCGATCGAGTTGGGGAAACGCCTTTCGACCAGGCTCGTCACTCTTCCTGCTTTCAACTGACCTCAATTCTTTGCAAACCATGGAAACCGCAACCAAGCCCCTCGTCGAGCCCACGGTGTGCATTCTCGGCTCCCGCGTTCACCTGCTCTCGACGCCCCGCACCGTGGACCACATTGAGCGCTGGATCCGTCAGCGTGACGGTGCATGCCGTCAGATTGTTGCCACCGGTTTCCACGGGCTGCTTGAAGCCTCGAGGAACGAGAGAGTGCATGCGGTTCTCAATGGCGCTGAACTCTGGGTCCCCGACGGCATTGCTCCTGTCTGGATTGCTCGCTTGAGAGGCCATCGCGAAGCTGTCCGCTCTCCCGGCCCCGAGATCTTCGCTGAGTTTCTCAACCGCGCCAATCTGAACGGTTATTCCAGCTTCTTCTTCGGCGACACCGAACAGACCCTTGCAGCGCTCACCGAAATGGTGAAGGCAAAATACCCGGGACATCGGGTCGCCGGCTCCTTCTCGCCCCCTTTTCGGGCCCTGACTCCGGAAGAGGATCAAGCCGTTATCGACCGCATCAATGATGCACGCCCCGATGTTCTTTGGGTTGCCCTGGGACTTCCCAAGCAGGACATCTGGATCCATGACCGTTTGAGCCGCCTCAAAGTTCCGGTCGCGATTGGCGTCGGAGCTGCATTCGCCTTTGTTGCCGGCACCGTTCCGCGTTGTCCGGAGTGGATAGGGCGCGCCGGCTTTGAATGGGTCTTCCGTCTTCTGGCTGAACCAAAGAAGCTGTGGCGCCGCGACTTCTTAGAC
>Ga0181517_10004234_pt1 | contig 13210 bp, 9 predicted proteins | sample PEATcosm2014_Bin_31_FD_119748 | JGI IMG/M metagenome (GOLD analysis project Ga0181517, IMG submission 119748) | Peatland microbial communities from MTU Mesocosm Facility, Houghton, MI, USA - PEATcosm2014_Bin01_30_metaG | ecosystem: Environmental > Terrestrial > Soil > Wetlands > Peat | place... | reverse complement strand
TTCTCGACCTGCGATTCGTGGAGGTTCGGCGGATCCAGGGGGAGTCCAACCAGGTCGGATCGGTGATTCGATACAGGGTACCGCTCGCCGGATTCGGTGCAGAGCTGCGCTTGACCAGGAGGGTCGGCTTGGAGACCTTGCTATACCAACTCGACGGGCGGCTCGCGGACCACGGGAAACTCATCTTCAATGTCGCACGGACCAAGGACGGACACAGCAAGCTGTCCATTTACGCGGCATTCAACTACAAAAAAGGCCACGGCTTTGCGGGTAGAGTTCTGTGGGGAGTTGCCAGGGTGTTGTTTCCGGGATTCGTGCACGACGTGGTGTGGAATCATGCCCTGTGCACCATCAAAGAGGAGGTCGAGCGGAAGCACGCCCACACCCCGACGTGGGGCTCGTTGGATGAGGGACCCCGCGCGCCCTCCTCGCCGATCACCAGTGAGGCGCGTTATGAGAGGCCGCCAGGATAGCTTCCGATATTGGCGGATAACACGCGCGCAGAACGAGCAGTTTTCCGGTTCGCGCGCTGTGGTCACGGGTCGCTCGTCGAAATTGCGCAGCCCAAGAACGTGAGTGAGACTGCTTATGGCCGCCTCGGTCCTGGCGGCTCTGCCTCGGCTTGGCGAACCTGTCCTGGTCTGAGCCGGCCCGATCCCGCTCTGAACCGAATTCCATCAGGACCCGCCGCCAGCCGTCCCGGATGCCATCGAAGACGGGCTGGCCCCAATCATGTCTCCCATCGGCCCGCCGCAAGCCATAGCCGACAGCGCTACTGGTCGCGACCCGGTCTGAGATTGGCAAGCTTGTTCAAGCCGTCGAGGTAGGCTTTGGCGCTGGCTTCGATCACGTCGGTCGAAGCACCCCGCCCGGAGACTCGCCGGCCCCCTTCCTCCATTTGCGCGGTGACTTCGCCCATCGCTTCGGCCCCGGCCGTCACCGCCAGGATTTCGAATCTCACAAGTTTGGCCGAGGTCTTGGTGACTGCGGAAATGGCCTTGCACGTGGCGTCCACCGGGCCGTCGCCGATCGCCGCTCCCTCGATGGTCCCGTCTTTGACGCGAATCCTCACGGTGGCCGTCGGGATGGCCGACGTGCCGCTGTAGATTTGCAGGTAGTCGAGCTGGTAGGTCTCCGGCAACGGGTGGATTTCGTCATGGATGATGGCGGCCAGATCCTCGTCGAAGACCTCCTGCTTCTTGTCCGCCACCGCCAGGAACCTCTGGTAGGCTTGGTTCAGCTCTTGCTGAGAGAGCGCGTAGCCCAGCTTCTTCAGCCGGTCCCGCAGGCCGTGGCGGCCCGTGCGCGCCGTCAAGACCACGCGGCTTTCTTCGATGCCCATGTCCTCGGGCCGCATGATCTCATAGGTCTCGCGTTCCTTGAGGAACCCGTCCACGTGGATTCCCGAGCTGTGCGAGAAGGCGTTGCCCCCAACTACCGCTTTGTTGGGTGGAACCTTTATGCCGAGCAGGTCTGAAACCAGCCGGCTGGTACGGAGCAGCTCGCGGACCTCCACCCCGGTTCGCGCTTTGAAATAATCGGCGCGCGTGCGTATCGCCATCACGATTTCCTCCAACGCCGCGTTGCCGGCCCTTTCGCCGACCCCATTGATAGTGCCCTCCACCTGGCGGGCGCCGTTCAGGATGCCTGCGAGCGTGTTGGCCACAGCCAGTCCGAGATCGTCGTGGCAATGCACGCTGATGACCGCCCGGCCGATGTTCCGCACCCGCTCGCGGATCGATCGGATCAGTGCGCCGTACTGCTCCGGCATGGCGTAGCCCGTGGTATCGGGAATGTTCACGACCGTCGCTCCAGCGTCGATGGCCACCTCGATCATCTCGAAAAGGTACGCTTCGTCCGAACGGCCAGCGTCTTCGGCGTAGAACTCCACATCGTCGCTGAACTGTCTGGCGAGCTTCACCGCATCGGCGGCCATCCGTAGGATGGTGACCTTCTTTTCGCCGAGCGTCGCCCCGTATCGCTCGTCCCGGAACTTGCCTGCGATGTGGATGTTAGAGGCTCCGATCCCAGTGTGAATCCGCGGCCGTCTGGCTTTGGCGAGCGCCTTGCCGCATGCCTCGATATCACTTGCCACCGCGCGAGACAGCGCGCACACGGCAGGGCCGTCGATTTCCCGCGAGATCAGAGCGACGGCCTCGAAGTCCTCCGGCGAAGATGCGGGATAGCCCGCTTCGATCACATCCACCTTGAGCTGCGCCAGTTGTCTAGCGATCATGAGCTTCTCTCGGCTTCCAAGGCGGGTTCCGGCCGCCTGTTCGCCATCCCGAAGCGTCGTATCGAACACCGCGACCTTATCGGACATCATATGAACCCATCGTACGACGGCGAGCAGCTGACGATGAGCCCTCCGTGGAACCGAAAACATCGGCGCTCGGCAAAAGTGACCCACTTCTGCTCGTTTAAACTGCCCCACTCCCCAAGGCTTGCCGCCTTGCGTCGGACCGGGACCAAGCGATCTGAGCGGGTAAGGCGCTCACATGCGGAGGAGCAGGAGCCTTTTCCGGGCGCTGGAGAGCACCAAGAGGACCTAACCATCCGCCGTGGGTGACGCGACCTGTGATCACGGCGTTCTCGGAAGCTGAAGCAGGCTTGAGGCAGGTCAGAAGCGCAAGGTCCAGTTGAGCTTGGAGCTGCGCACGGTTGAGGCTCGGGATAGCTTCCGATATTCGACGATAACGCTCGTTTGGAACGGGTGCCGTTCATGCCAGGACAGGGTCCATTCTACGGTTTGGCGACAAACCAGCCAAATGGATTCGTAAACACTGCGGCGTTGCTCGTGATCTATGCTGCTCCAGTTGGCAGCCGTTCTTATTCTCTTGGCCCCTTCACTCCCTTAAGAGGTTATCGGTCCAGTCAGACGCATTCAAACAGTCAGGCGCTTGCGGTGCTGTCGGGGGCGGGCCCTGACAATTGCCATACCTGGCGCAGTTTCTCCAGCAATGCCTCCTGGCGTATTGTCAAATGCTCGGGCGTCCACTGGCTAGCCTGTAGCACACCCTGCGTAAGCGGAAACGGCGACATACCGTCCTTCTTAGAAACAAAGTACTCCTTCTTCTTTCTGTCGAAATCCCAATTCGAGGCTCGGGAGTTGATTCGGCGAGTAAGAAACACCAGATTCGCAAGTCTGTGGGTCCACTCGGACCGCTCTAGTTCCTTCGGAAACAGTTCGGCCCAGGTGCTTCCCGCCTCGACAGTCTGTGGCAGCACGTGCTCGATCGAAATGAGGTTGTCGTACGACGCACCGCCGGACGACAGTGCTTCATCAAGGCGTTGAAGAACCGGCCTGCAAACTCTGGAAAGTCCGTACAGAGGCCCCGATAACGCCGCGATGAAGTCGATTTGCTCTCGGGGCGAAAGTGTGAGGCCCTCCGGCGGCGGCGCGATTCCGGCTCGTGGATCGCATTCATCCATTACATTCGAAAAGCGTGCCATTCGTGCATTGATATCGGCGCGCGTGGTAAATAGAAAGTAAGCCAAACGCTCAAGATCAATCAGGAATTTGGCAACCAGGAGATTGTCGCCCTCCCTCCGCTTCCACAAACGAAGAAGCGCAGGTGGCATCCAGTCCTTGTTGTCGATTCTCTGTAGGGATCGGACTGCTTTCCCCGCTTCAGGCCCGAACTGGGCTTCGATCTGTCTTGAGTCATTCAGCAGGATGTAGGCGTCCGCAGTCGGCTCCAGGAGATCGGAAACAAAACTGTTCGCATCGCTGGTAAATAGTGGCACTGCTGGGCGAAAGCCATCCTCCAGGGCGCTCCGCGGTTTTTCGCGTTCGTGAATCATCCGGATATGGCCGAATAGCTCCACGAATTTGTCCCTATCGAGCGACTGCTCGACTGCCTCCCATCTTTCCGCGAGAGCCACCTCCGCTGCCGCACCCACGCGCTCTAGGAGGTCAGCTTTGAGGATGTCGGTTGGGGTAAGGTCTAGCCCTCGTGCGTTGAGGACCGTAAAGATGCGACGAGCGGCATCAGGTGTTGGAACGGCGACGACGACCAGGTAGCAGTATTGAATAATAAACGCGACGAGTTTATTGCGCCGGGTCTCTTCAGTCGCATGGAGCTGCTCTCTAAAATACCGCGCATTCTCGACGATGCGTTTTTCGCTGCCCCTCAATGCCGTCGAATCGGGGAGATTTTCCGTAGCGCCCGGCTGCTGGACGTGCTTCTTAAAAAACGCCTGATCCCGTGGCCGCAGCGCCAAGCGATAGCGATCCTCGGTGCCTTCGTCGGCGTTGCCCTTCTGAAATACATAGCGGCACCGCCTAAGGCGGTCCTCCGTTCCCTTTGTCAAATCCCGGAGGACGCTGAGGAGTATGGTTAGGGTAGTCAAGCGTTGCTGGCCGTCGATAACCTTCGACTGGGACACTCCGGGCGTTTTAATCAGAACGATGCTGCCGATGAAATAGAAATTCCCGCAGGATTGCGTATTGTCCATCGCATTGAGCAGATCGCCGAGAAACTCTCGGGCCTGCTCCTCTTCCCACGCATAGGGGCGCTGGTAAGGCGGAATCTCGAAGGAATAGGCGTCGCTAAAGATCTGCGAGATGTTTCCCTCGTGCGCATCGATCGGGTTAAGCAGTGCAGGCATAATTCTCTCAGTTCTGGTGCTGGCGATGGATTTGAATGTCAGTACGTAGCATAAAACAATGCGGACTTCTCCGGGTTGTAGTTGCGGCGGCCATATGGCCGGGCAGTGGAAGCCGCCGCACCTCCGATTACCCGCTCGTAGTCGCCCAGCGCAGGCCTATCAGCTTGGGCCACCTGATTGCCTAACGCCCAAACCATGGATGTGCTCGGGCTGGCAGCGAAGGGCTACCGATATTAGGTCTTAACGCTGAGGGACGTGGCCTTGTTCGTTCGGCGGCATCCGTGGCGGCGAGAATCAGGCTGGGACCGCGGAGCATCGGACAACTGCTACTGTGGCGCTTCCTCGCGATGCCGCCGGCCTTACTGAGCCCGCGCCCGGCGCAGATGCGCCAGCAACTGATATCCGAGAACAATGGCCGCCAGCAGTGCCCCAATCGCCCAAGTGAGATCACCCAGAACCCCATACAGGGCCATCACGCTATCGCTAAAGAACCGCCCCAAAGAGATAAAGACGACAGCCCCCGTGATTTCACCTAGAATGTCCCAACAAAGGAATCGACGCCACGGGTAGCTGGCTGTGCCGCTGGCCAGATTGATCCAGGGTCCCAGGGGGCTGAGCAGCCAGCGGGTCATAAAGATGCCGGGGCCGCCCCACGCTTTCGCTTTGGCCTCCATGGCCTGCAAGTTGGCGCGCCTTCCGAAAAGACCGCTGAGCTTTGTGAGGACTGCTGGCCCTCCCCATCGGCCGATGGCGTAGCCGGCCTGATCGCCGAGAATCGAACCGACGCTAGCAGCGCCAAGAGCCCACCAGAGGTTCATGGCTCCTTGCGAAATCATCGAGCCCACGACAATCAGAAGGAGCGTAATGGGCAGTGGCACTCCTATGGCCGCAATCGTCACAATTCCGAAAAGGGCTGGCGAGCCGTACTGTGAGACCGCCGCGAGGAGTTGATCGTTCATCGCGGTCGGTCGCCTGGTGGATGCGCGGCGGCATCGATGGCGCGTTGCAGTTGGGCTATCAGTTCCGGAACGGGGCGGTTCAGGTCGTGAGCGATGTGGCGAACGGATCGCCGATCATGCGGCTCCTGTGGGTGAACCCCAATGGCTTGAAACAGTACGGAGGCGGGGACGTGGTGGGTGTGGGCGACGAATGGGATCGACATCCAGGCATGAATAGGCTCATTTTCCGTGCGGATGTGCTGCGCCCGCCGGCCGGCCCTGGAGGCGAAGACGAAAGCGCCTGCGAGCGCCAGCATGAAGGCGAGCCCAACAGCCAGCGTGCGCCGCCCCGTTTCTCCCACAATTCAATATATCCGGTTCCCACTGGACTCTTCGGCCTTCAGCCGATACAATGCCGGTCGGAAAGGTAAATGGGGTGCCAGGCGGAGCCCATTTGCGTTGTTTTTCAGCCCGCGAGCGTCAATCTTCCATCGCCGCCCGCACTCGTGCGGATTCCGCGGTGAACGTGAAAAGCGTTCCGGGGTGAAGACGAACGGGATACCCCGAGAAGTTTCAAGATTGCCTTTCAGCAGCTCCTCATGTTCCCAAGCGTACACGGTGAGCCGAACAATGTGGGCGGGCTCTACGGATTCGTTTGCGGCGGCGCCATGCGCGTTCCGGGCGTGATAATGACTTCTCCGGTTGACCTCAGGCAGATCTCGTACACCCGGTCGGGTTCCAGACGCATGTAGGGCGCATCGCCGTGGATGGCCCGCACGCCGCGCTCCCTGGCCAATTTCTCGTCGTTGGCAAGGTCCCAGAAGCGTTTCCAGAGATCCTTCTCGAATTCGCTGGTCGCTTGCCGCTCCGCGTAGACCTCGGGCACCTGGCCATCCTTGTCGATGACGAAGCCATCTCCGGGCCGCATGGTGCTGGAGAAGATCCGACGAAACACCATGAGCGCCCCGCCCTTAACAGGGTCGCCCTGCTCGATGAAGTGGTCGTCGAACTTGATCACTAGGGTGTCAAAATAGACTTCTTGCCCCGGCAGAGTCAGCTCACGAGAGACATTGATCGGCTTGCCAGCGTCGTCAACCTCGGTGAACCTAATCGTGGTTTGTAGGGTCCCCTGCTGGTCCTTCGCCTGTCGAAGAACCTCAACACGCGCCCGGCGGTCGATGCGCTTCAGGATCTTCAGGTAGGCTTCGAGGCGCTGCTTCTCTTGCTCAAGCTTGAGAATGGTCCCCTTCTGCTCGCGGATCTGGTCCTGCAGTGCCTGCCGCGGCTTGACGACCAGTTCATACGACAGATAGACGCTGACGGCGGCGACTGCGACCAGCACCACGGACCCGACAAAGGACCGAATGGGAAAATGACGGCCGCTGCTCATAGGACCCTCGACATCGATCAGAATTTCTGTTGGTCTCGTCTCTGCGATTGAGTATATACCCGCCAGCCTGCGCTGACCGGGCGTTCAAGCCTAACCAATGCTAGCATGAACTGTGCCGAAAATTACGTTCTCGCGAGACCGCTTGGTACTGGCGCCTATCGGTCTTTGGGACTGGTGAGAGCCACCGAATGAGGTGGCGCTCCAGGTTCGGCCTTTTCTGTTTGTGCCTCTGTTTGGTTTTGGCGATCCAATGGCGCGGCGCGGCGTTTCGCGGCGAGTTTGGAGGGTCGGCCGACGAACCGGCGCACTATATAACCGGGCTGATGGTCCACGACTATCTCGCCGCCGGGCTGCCGTCCGGTCCGTTGGAGTACGCGCGGTCCTACTACCGGCACTATCCGAAAGTGGCTCTCGGCCATTGGCCCCCGCTTTTTTATGTGGTTCAAGCCGTTTGGGAGCTTGTGTTCGGCCCTTCCCGCGTCTCTCTGATGATTTTGATGGCGGTGATCGCCGCGGCGCTGGCGACGGTTCTGTGCGATTGGGCCAGCAGAGAATACTCCTTGGGGGCTGGCATCTGCCTGGCTGTACTCCTGGTGACGCACCCGGCGATTGCGGAATACAGCCGCATGGTGATGGCGGAAACGCTAATGGCCCTGCTGGTTTTGCTCGCTGTACTGGCATGGGGTTCTTACCTGGAAACGGAGCGGTGGCAAGCGGCCGCTTGGTTCGGCCTGTGGAGCACTCTGGCCCTGCTTACAAAGGGTACCGGCATCGCACTGGCGTTAGTGCCCCCGCTGTCGGTGCTGCTCTCCCGGAGATGGCGGCTGGTGAGCCGCTTCTCGTTCTGGCTTCCGGCCATCCCGGTGGTCGCCTTTGCCGGGCCGTGGTACTTATTGGCGCCGGACGCGCAACACGAGTCGGTCGCGCGGTTTGGCGGTCTCCAGTTCATAGGCTCCCGGATCCTGGGCACCCTGGCCGGTTGGCAGCGGATGCTGGGGGTGGTCCCCGTGCTTGCCGGCATGGCCGGCATGCTGCTGTGGGGCATCAGAATCCGCCGGGGCGCTCCGGGGGCCAGATGGCTAGCCGGCGCCTGCATTCTCGCCAGCGCTTACATCTGCCGCCTGCTGGTCGGAGCCTGGGAGGAACGGCACCTGCTCACCACCCTGCCGGTGTTGTTCATGTTTGCCTGGGCGCCGGTGGCCTGGCTGTTTTCGGTTCCATTGAAGTCCCTCCACCAGCGTATGAAGTCCATTCTGGCGGGCGCTGTGACGACGGTTGTGGCGGCAGCCAACATCTACGCCCTTCCGCCCACGCCGCAATTCGGGTTCGCCGAGGTGGCCCAACACCTGGCGTCGTCCGCGCCGTTGCGGGACGAGGTCTTTCTGATCTGCTCCGATGCCTCCGGGGAGGGCATGTTCATCTCGGAAGTGGCCATGCGCGAGAAGCGGCCAGGACACGTGATCCTGCGGGCATCGAAGGTCCTGGCCAGCATGGACTTTATGGGCTGGCGCTATCGGTCGTTGTTTGACGGCCAGGAGAGCGTGCTGCGGTATCTCGAGAGCGTTCCTGTGGGCATCGTGATCATCGACGACGCCGCGCGCGAGAGGCCGCACGGCAACTTGCTGGCAAAGAGTATGCGCGATCATCCGGAGAAGTGGGAACTGGAGTTGCGCTACCCGCCGAGCCGCCCGGCGTCGCGCCAGTACGGCGAGATTCTCGTATACCGCTCGGCCGGTCTCCCGCCGCCGCTCACCAGGCGATCCGAATGAGCGACACGCCATGCAGGGGCAATGGGAACTCCAGGTGAACGCGGCCGTCCTGAGCGCTTACCCACCGCGGCGACTCTAGCAACTGAAGCTGCCCGGCGCGCTCCAGCAAGGCATACTGTTCCGGGGTGGGCTGCGGCGGCGATCCGATCTGCTTCCAGAACTCGAACGAGTTGCTGTAACGCTCGTCCACGCGGAAGTGCTGCACCAGCGCCCGCCCGGGCGGCAGGCCTTCGACAACCAGGTCGATGGCGGCCGCCGGCCCCGGCCTCTCGGAATCGTGATAATTCGAGACCAGGATGGCCGCCGAGCGATCGCCGGCGCTGGCCATGGCATGCACGTCGGGCTTCCCCTTGACGCCGGATGCCAGCATGTCTTCGAGAGACGCCGCCGCCCGATTCTCCACCGCGAGCCGGTCCCCGGTCATCATGCCCAGCATGCGGAAGACGTTCAAAACGGGCTTGTCGATTCCGTTGGTCGCCAGATCGCGGAATCCGTCGAAATAGGGCTGATCCTCGAATTCGAACGCCCATGTGACGGCGCCCAGCAGGTTCACTCCGTATTTCGCCGCCAGGTCCAGATGCCGCGGCATGACGGCGGCGGTGTAACTCGCATACATGACTCCGTTGCGGTACGCGTTCTGAGGATAGACGCGGGAAGAACACGCGGCGCACCCCTCCGGATCGGACTCGCCCACGATCACCGGGCGCTCCTTCAACTCGGGATATGAGGCGACCATCTCAAAGCCCTTGGCCAGGTCGCGAAGCTGGTTCTCGATCCCCATGACCACGCTGCCCTCGACGAACTTCGGCGACCCTTTCGCGTGGAAGCTGACGAAATCGAGCGGCGCGCCCGTCTTGCCCGTCGCATAGTTCTTGCCATGGAGCGCGTGGTCGAGGAAGTTCCGCAGGAATGCCGCCGCGCTGGCGCTGGCCGGCCCGGTGGAATCCGGTCCGCCGATCCGAGCCGCGGGAATCGCTCGTCTCACCGCGTCAGCCGAGTAGTCGTAGAGCTTGTGGTACTCTTCCGGGGTTCCTTTCCAGTAGCCGCCATTGGGCTCGTTCCAAACCTCCCACAGCCACGATTCCACTTCGGCTTTCCCGTATTTCTCCACGCAATGTTGCGCCCACCGGTAGACTAATTCCGCCCACTTGCCGTAGTCTTTGGGCGGATAGGCCCAGCCGGTATAGATGTCGCCGTAGTTATCGCCGGGCTTCCAATTGTGGCGATAGGGCTGCGGCCGGGAAGAGAGAGCCTCGGGCATGAATCCGATCTGAACCAGCGGCTTCATGCCCCGCTCGACATAGGTATCGAAGATCCGGTCTATGATGGTCCAGTCGTACACCGGCCGGCCGGCCGCGTCTTCCGTGTAGGCATTGGTCGAGCCCCACTTGAGCGCGGGTGCGCCATCGCCCGTGACCAAGAGGCTGTGGACGCGGACATATACCGGCACGGGGCTCAGCGCCGAGAGCTCCGACAGCAGTTTCCTGCCATCCTTCATATAGGTATAGTTGGGCTCGTCATGGCCGAAGAACGACCAGATGGGACCCAGCGGCCCGATGCGCTTCCCAATATCCACCCGCTCCGCGACCGGCTGGGCGGTGGCGGACGATGCCATCCCCAAGCAGATGCCGAACCAGGCCCAAAAGAGTCTCTTCATAAAATTGGACGCGATTCCTAAAGCCACAATATCATTCCGGGCAGGCGTCCCTGGCATTGCCGCGTTCCAGGGATGCCACGCCTGGAGGGGCCGCAACGGTATAAGCTGTGGGAGGAGGTCCACCATGGCAACTGGTATTCGTGGAGCCGCGGCATTACGCGCGGCGCTGGCATTTTTGGTTTTCGCGTTGGCCGTTCCCGCCCAGGAAGGGCGGCCCAACCCGCATCCCACTCTGGCGATCGGTTCCGCGGCGCCGGATTTCTCTCTCCCCGGCGTGGATGGAAAGACCCACAAACTGGGCGACTACAAGGACCCGGTGCTGGCCATTCTGTTCATCTGCGACCACTGCCCCACGTCCCAGCTCTACGAGGACCGCATGAAGAAGCTGGTGGACGATTACAAAGCCCAGGGCGTGGGTTTTGTGGCCATCGAGCCCAACGACCCCAAAGCCATTCTGCTCTCGGAGCTGGGTTACACCGACGTCAGCGACAGCCTCGATGAGATGAAGATCCGCGCCGAGTACCGGCGCTTCAACTTCCCCTACCTCTACGACGGAGAGACGCAGTCGGTGTCGCAGGCCTACGGGCCCAAAGCCACGCCGCACATATTCCTGTTCGACAAAGAGCGCAAGCTGCGCTACGAGGGGCGCATCGACGACAGCCAGCGCGAATCCCTGGTGAAGACGCAGGACGCGCGCCGGGCGCTCGACGCCATGGTGGCGGGCAAGCCCGTGCCGGTTCCCAGCACGCCCGCGTTTGGCTGCTCCACCAAGTGGAAATCGAAGATCGACAGCCAGCTCGCCGAGATGAGGCGCATTGAAGCCGAGCCGGTGCGGGTGGAAATGGCTACCGCCGACGATCTGAAGAAGCTGCGCTCGAACCCCACCGGCAAGGTGCTGCTGGTGAACTTCTGGGCCACCTGGTGCGGGCCGTGCCTGACGGAATTCCCGGACCTGGAGACCACGTACCGCATGTTCCGCCGCCGCGACTTCGACCTGGTGACGGTCTCCACCAACCTGCCCGACGAGAAGACCGGAGTTCAGAGGACGCTCGAAGCGCAACACGCCTCCAGCCGCAATCTTGAGTTCGCCTCCTCGGACACCTACGCCATGCAGGCGGCGTTCGACGCCAAATGGGACGCGGGCGTGCCCTTCACCATGGTGATCGCCCCGGGCGGCAAGGTGCTCTACCAGCAGCAGGGCGAGGTGGACATCGTGGAGCTGCGTCGCGTGATCCTGGCCAACCTGGAAGACGAGACGTACAAGGGGCACCCGGGGTATTGGGCGAAGAAGTAGCGCCCAAGCTACCTTGGGAGCGCGAGTCTACCGATTGGCGTGCCGATCGGAGTCGGGATCGTCGCAACCCGAGAAGCGCCTTCGCCTCATGAAAGATCTCTGGCGAGCCGGCTTCCGACAGCTATCTAGCCGAAAAGCTCCTGTGCGCGCATCAGACGCTCGGATACGTGGACGCCGTTGGGGCATCGCACCTGGCAGGAGGCGCAATCGTTGCAGCGCACAGCCCGCGCCTCTTCCGGCAGCGCCAGGAAGTGCTCCCGGCCAAGGCCGAACTGCCCGTAGAAATCGGCGTAGGACAGATAGCGGATGCTCTCCGGAATCGCCGCGCCTTTGGGACACTGGCCGCTGCACTGGTAGCACATGCGGCAGTAAAGCGGGCGGATCTCCCGGTCTATCCGGGCCAGCAGTTGCTGGTCCTCGGCGCCGAACGGCTCCGCCATGGCCCGGAAATTCATCTCCAGTTGGTCCATGTCGGTCATGCTGGGAACCGCGGTGGCTATGCGCGTATCGCGCAGGACCCACTTCAGCGCCGCCAGCGGCCCATTCGGCTTCTTCGCGCGGGCCGCGGGCGCCATCACCTTCATCGCCACCAGCCCAATGCCGGCGGCGGTGAGCTTGTTGTAGGCGTCGTCGTTCTTGGTGGGGGTCGCAAAGCTGTAAGTGCTCAGCAAAACCTCGAATTTCCCCACCGACAGGACCCGGTCCAAGATGGCGCTGGGGTTGTGCGTGCTGATTCCGATGTGACGGATCTTCCCCTGGGTCTTGGCATTTTCCCAGACGGTGACCAGTTCGTCGGGAATGGCCGCCACGGTATCCCGGGAGTGCATGTACCAGATATCCAGGTGGTCCGTGCCCAGCTCCTTAAGGCTGGTATCGAGCTCCGCTATCGCCTCCGGGGCGGTCTTCGCCTCGGACTTGCTCGAAAGCACGATCTTGTTGCGCACCCCCTTCAGCGCCGCCCCCACCATGCGCTCGTTATTGCCCTTACTGTACCCGCGGGCGGTGTCGAAATAGGTGATGCCCATGTCGGCCGCGCGGGAGATCACGCTGCCATCGGACGTAATCATGCACCCGTAACCGACCGTCGAGACCTGGAGCCCGGTTTTGCCCAGCGTCCGGTAGCGGACCGCGCCAGGTCCCGGCGACGCGGGTCTGGCGGCCTGCATGGCGGACGTTTGAGGCGCCGACGCACTGGCCATGCCGGCGACTGGAAGGCTCAGCCCGGCCACAAGGAAGTTTCTACGCGAGGAATCAGTCTTCACGATTGTTCTCCGAAGCCGGGATTTCCATTTTGGACTATCGGCTCTTGTTTAGTATACACGCTTCCGCGATCCCCGGAATGCGCCGGGTTCCGCGCGGATTCAGACTGCAAAGTCCGAAAGAGAGGCGGGCCGGGAGGCCTGCCCCTGGAGTTTGCACATTTCCGACGCCCGGAGTCGCGGTAGGGACGTCATCGCTGACCGCCCCCCGCACAGATCCGTACGGGCGCTTTTAACGCATACGGCTCCTGCCTTGGATCATGGCGTCGAAGCGAACATGGGGATACGGGTG
>Ga0181517_10004232_pt1 | contig 13212 bp, 18 predicted proteins | sample PEATcosm2014_Bin_31_FD_119748 | JGI IMG/M metagenome (GOLD analysis project Ga0181517, IMG submission 119748) | Peatland microbial communities from MTU Mesocosm Facility, Houghton, MI, USA - PEATcosm2014_Bin01_30_metaG | ecosystem: Environmental > Terrestrial > Soil > Wetlands > Peat | place... | reverse complement strand
GGGAGTTCGGTGACGGTTTTGGGCGGTTCCGGGGTGGAATTCATTAAAACAGCCTATTTCAAAGGAAAATGACTGTCAAGATGGAACTGACACTCAACCGCTTGGAAGTGACTGTAAGTCATATGGAATTGAAAGTAGTCAGCATGGAAGTGAAAGCCATTCGTATGGAACCGACAGCAGTCCGTATGGAAGTGAAAGCCATCCGTATGGAACTGACTGTAGTCCGTATGGATCCGACAGCCGTTGGTATGGAATTTACTGTAAGCCGTATGGACTGCGTTGTCATCCATCTGGAGCGGACACTGCGGCATTGGGAGCGGGCAGCAGCGAAAAAAAGTCTGCCCACGCACAAAATTTATTTGTGACGGGTGACGAGTGGCGGGTGACATGGGCGGCGTCACTTGCCACTTGTCACCCGTCACATCATCGGCATCCGCGTTTTCATGCGGCGATGATTTCCTGGCTGGCCGCGTAGATGCGCGCCTGCCGGGCGGCCTGGCGGACGGCGGTGCGGCTCTTTTCCTCGAACAGCACGGGGAACACGAGCAGCGGGTAGAACGTGACCCACGCCAGCGCGGCGGCCTCGTTGGCGGCGCGGCGGAGCAGGGCGTTCAATCCGGGCTGTTCGGCCTCGTCGAGCGTCTCGGCGAGGAGGCGGCTCTTGAGCCGCTCGAACTCGCTTTCCAGGTTGGCGCGGAACGGCGCATTCGTGGCCGTCGGCAATGTGAACCGCGTTTCTGGCGCGAACCGGGCGGTCACTTTTGTTTTATCGTTGTGGTTCATGTTTTCCTTTCCGTTGGTTGGTTAAAGCACAAAACCCGCGACTGCCTTGGCAATCGCGGGTTTTGAAAAATTGTTTGAGTCGAATCAAGATTTCGTCACCACGACGCCCAAAGGACGGGAGTAGCGCTGCCAGATGGCCATGTGGCCATTGACCGGCGCGTGCGTCTTCATCAGTTTTGTGAACGTGGCGTTCATTTAATACGCGGACAGAATAGCAGGTTCCGGCGGTTTGTCAAATTTTCCCCGCTTGTCGAAATTGACGGGCATGGTAGCTTGGTTTCACTTACATGAGCGACCGACCGTTAAAAATGGTGACCTGTCCGGGCTGCGACGCAAAGACGTTTATCCCCGGCGACCTGCCGCCGCTGGCCACCGAGCCGTGCAAAAAGTGCGGCCACGCCATCATGATGCCGATGCAGCTGCGGCAGTTCGAACTGCGCAGCAAGATCGCCTCCGGCGGCATGGGCACGGTCTATCGTGCGTGGGACGTGACGCTGGAACGGCTCGTGGCCGTGAAGCTGATGAAGAAGGAGCTGCTCGACGACCCGAAGATGCTCGAAAGCTTTTACCTCGAGGCGCGCGCCTGCGCGAAGCTGAACCACACGAACATCATCCACATCTACACGTTCGACGAGTGGGAGGGCGAACGCTATCTCGTGATGGAAATCGCGGACCAGGGCAGCCTCGACGCGCGGATCGAAAAGCTGCATTCGCTGCCGGAGCTGCAGGTGCTGGACATCGGCATCAAGATCGCCTCGGCGCTGGACATGGCGCTGAAATACGACCTGCTCCACTGCGACATCAAGCCGGGGAACATCTTGTTCAACGCCGACCACGAGCCGAAGCTGGTGGATTTCGGCCTGGCGCGCAAGACGGACGCCGAGGCGGAGGGCGCGGAGTTCACGCGCGGCACGCCGTATTACGTCGCGCCGGAAAAAATCAAGCGCGAGCCGGAAACGTTTTTGTCGGACATGTATAGCCTCGGCGCGACGCTGTATCACGCCATCACCGGCCATGTGCCGTTCGACGCGCCGACCGTCGAGGAAGTCGTCATCGCGCAGGTGCAGACGCCGCTGACGCCGCCGAACCTGGTGGTGCCGGAAATTTCGCAGGCCACCAGCGATGCGCTGGGACAGGCGCTGGCGAAAAACCCGGCCGAACGTTTTTTGAGCTATGATGAATTCATCATGGCGCTGACCCGCGCCCGCAGCGAACTTCTCGTCAGCCAGTATTCCGCCCCGGAAGCCGCGCAGCAGCCCAAGCGCATGACGAGCTGGTGGCGCAAAAAATAAAAAAAGGCGGACGCTGTCGTCCGCCTTTCGTGGGAATTTTCCAACCGTCTTTTACTGCGCCGCCTTTTTCTTGCCGGAGTGGAACACCGTAGCGTTTAGCTTGTCGCCTTCCTTTTTGGCGTAGCCGCCCACCAGATCACCCACGGCGAAATCCGCCAGCGTAGCGGGATTGCCATCCTTGGTGATCTTGGTTTTTGAGGTGATGTTGTAGACTTGAGTGCCAACGGTCACGGTCATGGCCGTGGTGTCAATGGCGGCAATTTTGCCATGGAACGGCAGGCCGTGCTTGTGTGCAGGCGCGGTGGCAGACAGGGCGTTGGTGGTCGCGTCCTGGGCGCGGGTGATGGTGGGCACGGCCAGCAGGGCCGCCGCCGCGATGGCGATTAGTGCGATGTTCTTTTTCATTTTCAGTTGTTGTTTTGTTGTTCGTGTTGTTGTCCGTTACCACAGACCAGACCGGCGAACCGGCCGAAAGGTTTCAAAAAAATCACCACGCGCCTTCCGTCAGGAGTTCGGTGATGTTCTGCGCCAGGTCGGCGGCGAGCAGCGGCTGCGCCTGCCGCTCGGAGCTGGCGAAGTCGGGGCCGACGTTGACGAGCGTGTGGCCTTTTACATCGCGGTCCAAAACCAGTTTCCCGGAAACGCGGTCGCGGACGCTGACATGCACCGTGATGCTGACGTGATAATTCTGCGTGGTCACCGCGTCCCGGTTCAAATAGCCCAGCCCGTCGCGCTCGTAGCTGCGGATGACGCCGCTGACGACCAGGTCGCCCGGCTCGCGGGTTGCCAGCCGGTAGGTGGCGTCCACCTGTAGCCGCTCGCGCAGGGCCTGTGTGACGGCATCACCGAGGCGCGGCTGGAGGGTCTGGTTATTGAACGGCTGCACCTCCATGGTTTTTTCGCCGGCCAGGCCGCCGTTGACGGAGCCGAGGCGGTAGCCGCCACAGCCGGACAAAAAAATCGCCGCGAGGACGGGCAGGAAAAATTTCAACGCGCGCATGGCGGCCTACTTTTGCGGCGCGGCCGACAGCCGGGGTTTCAAGATTTCGATGCGCTGGCGGGCCTGCGCGGCCAGCGGCGAATTGGCGTCGAGCTGCAGCACGTCGTTGTAATAGATGATGGCGCCGGCCCACCTGTGGTTGGACTCGTAAAACTGGGCGATCTCAAAGCTGCCGCGCACCTGCTCGGCCTTGAGCTTGGTGACGGAATTTTGGGCGGCCGCCACGCGCCGGTCGTCCGGAAAAACCACCATGAAATCCGTGTAGGCGGCGATGGCCTGCGCCGCCGCGCTCTGGTCGTATTCGGCGGTGTCGGCCTGTTTTTCCCACGCCACGCCGGCGCGATACATGGCGTCGGCGGCGACGAGCGGCTGGCCGTTGTAGCGGTCGGCGGCGGTGTTGTAGGCCTTGACGGCGTCCGCGTAATTTTTCTGCTTTTCCCGCGCCGCGCCGATGTTCAACTGCGCGTGCGGGGCGACCTCGCTGTAAGGCCCGTTGGCCACGATCTTGTCGTAAAGCTTCGCCGTCTCGTCCATCGAGGTGTAAAGCGGGATGGTGTTCCAGAGCCGGAACCATTCGCCGTTGAGAAAACGCCCGGCGATGGCGAACTGCCGCCACAACACCTCGTTGTATTGCGAGCTCTTGGGATATTTCTCGATGATTTTCTGGTAGGAGTTGAACGCCGCCTCGTCCTTGCCGGACACCTCCTGGCAGCGGCCGAGCAGATACGCCGCGCGCGCGGCGTAGTCCGAAAGCGGCCACACGCGCAGGACACGGTTCGCCGCGCGGAGGGTGGTGGAATAATTTTTCGCCGCGAACGCGTCCTCGGCCACCTGCAACTGGTCCTTGGCGCGGGTGCGCTGCCATTTGGCCGTTTCGCCGTAGGGCTCGTAATACCAGCCCTCGCCCGGCACATACATCAGGGGCGCGGGCGAACGCAGCGGCAGCAGCACCACGGCGGCGGCGATCAAAAACCAGAAGTGAAACCGGCGATTCATTTGCGCAGGACGTTAGCGGCCAATTTCCGGCAAGTCAAAGCCATTCAGCCCCGATAGACAATCAGCACGCCGTAGTCCGTCATGATTTTCTGCACGCCCACGTCAAACATCTCGTAGCTGATGGTGTGGACGCCGATGAGGTTGGTCTCCGTGACCTCCTGCAAAAACGCTGTGACCTTCTCGTCAAACTTGTCGTGGCCGGACTCGATGCATGCGGCGCGGCGGATGGTGTGGATGCGCAGCCGTTTGCCCGCGCCCTTCTGGACGGCCTCCAGCGGCGGCTTGGGCTTGTCAATCAGCGATTCGCCCGGCTTGTCGCGCACCGGCACCTTGAGATGCAGCGGCACCTTGGCGGCGGCGGACGCGTGAATGGCGCTGACCAGCGTCGCTGGCGGCGGCGCGACCGCCGGCAGCGAGCCGGTGGTCACCTTGCCGGTGGCGGGAATCGTGATGTGTTCGCCGCACGAGGGGCATTCGATTTGGGAGCCGGCGCCGGACTGGTCCACGGCCATTTCTTGGTCGCAGTTCGGACAGTTGAAGACGATGTCCATAATTTTTTTGGGAACAGATTTTCGCCAGCCTACGCCCGAGCGGCATCGCAAACCAGAAAATAATCAAATGTTTTTAACCGGCAACCAAATCTAAATCTGGGCAAGGCCAGCCGCCTTGTCACTGATCCCTCCAGATACCGTGCAACATAATCAAATTGATGATCCCGGTGGTGGCGGCGGTTAAAGTAGCGCAATCGGCTGTAAAATAGGTGGTTGCAATCGGCAAGATGGGTCTCGCCTGGGGCAATCTTGTCCGTTTGGAGGGCAACTTTGTCCTTACGAAGACCAATCTTCTGCTTTGAAAGGGCAATTAACCGCCTCGCGAGACCAAGTTATCCCTTGCCGAGACCAATTAAGTGGTCGCAGAGACCAAGGCTGGCCTTGCGGACACCAAATTATATTTCCAAGGCAGGAGATTGGCCTCGCACAGGGCAAGTTTGGTGTCAAAAATGGAAAGTCAACCCCCGCGCACGCCGTGGTTGCCCGGCAAAGGCAGAAGTTTGGCCGGTGAACGGGATGCCTTGCTTGCCGGAATCAGTCGTTCATCATCCCGCGCGGCGCCGGCGGCGGTTCCGCGCCGGGCGGCGGAGTCATCACGGGCGGGGCGGATGGCGGCGCGGAAGACGTCACCACCATCATGGGCGGCGTCGAGGCCGGCTTGGCCGGCCGCCGGCCGCGCATGTTCGCGACATCCAGTCGCTGGCGCATGGTCGGCTTGTTGACGCTGTAAAGGAGTGCGTTTTCCTCGGAGATCAAATCCTGTTCATACGCCTTGAGCAGGGACTGTTCAAAGCTGTGCCAGCCGGCGTTGCCGCCGGCCTCGATGATGTCGTGCAGGCGGCGGTTTTCCCCCTCGCCCAGCTCGATGGCCTCGCGGGTGCGCAGGTTGCTGCCCATCAATTCCGTGACCAGCGCCCGGCCGCCGGCCTTTTTCGGCACCAGCCGCTGGCCGACGATGTAACGCAGGGAGACCGCCAGCCGCCGGCGCACCTGCTGTTCCTCGTCCTTGCTGAACATGCCGAGGATGCGGTAGATGGTCTGGTCGGCGCTGATGGTGTGCAGCGTGCTGAAAACCAGATGCCCGGTCTCGCCGGCGATGAGCGCAATTTCCATCGTCTCGCGGTCGCGGATCTCGCCGACGAAAATCACCTTGGGCGCCTGCCGCAGCGCGGCGCGGAGGCCGTCGGGGAAACTGAAAAAATCCCGCCCCAGCTCGCGTTGGCTGAAGGTGGAGTTCATCTGCGGATGCAAAAATTCCACCGGATCTTCCAGCGTGACCACGTGGACTTTGCTGGTGTTGTTGATCTCATTCAGTAGCGCGGCGATTGTGGTGCTCTTGCCATTGCCCGCGCCGCCGGTGACAAACACAAGGCCGTTCCGTTCCTTGACGATTTCGCAGAACGCGGGCGGCAGGCCGAGCTTGTCCATCGTGGGCACGAGCGGCTGCAGCCGGCGCATCACCATCGCGTAGGTCTCGTTCTGCCGGTAGATGTTCGCGCGGAACCGGCAGAAGTCGCCCAGGGAATAGCTGCAGTCGCACGACCCGTGCGCCGACAGGTCGGCCAACAGCTTGGGACTGTCGCGGAGGATCAGGCGGGCCATGCGCTCGATGCGCTCGCCGGTCAGCACCGGCTCGGGCGGGTTGAGCGCCGGCGTCTCCAGCACGCCGTGCGCCTCCACCTGCGGCTTCTGTCCGGCCACAAACAGCAGGTCCGAAATGCCGTCGAAGCTCTGGATCATGCCCGTCAACAGATGGTCGAGTTCCTGAAGTGTCTTCATTTGAATTTGATTACGGCTCCTGCTTGCGGAAAAAATCCTGCGGGTTCGTTGCGTTCAACGCCGAGAGGTCAAGCCCCGCCTGCGGGCTGCGTTCCTGCGCGAGCGCGAGCTGCCGGGCAATTTTCTTTACCGCGGTGCCGGCGTAGAATTTCACCACGCCCACGCCGGTCTGCTGCATGAAGATGACCGCCAGCAGGCAGTGCTCATCCACGTTGATGACGAACATGGAGAACTTCTCGCCCTGTTGGTAGATGCTGTCAAAGTTTTTTTCATTCACCAGCCCGGCGATGGTCTGGTTGGCCATGAACGCCCCGGACGCCAGCGCGCCGATGGTCGTCAGGTCGAACTGCTGGTCGTCACCGGCGTGCGCGATGAGGAAGCCGCCCTTGTCAATGATCAGCGAGGTCGTCGCGTCGGTCTGCGCGTTGAATTCCCGCAGCGTCTCGTCGAGCCGCTGGATGTCCTCCTCGATGAGTTGTGGCAGCGTGGGCATATCAGGCGGACTGCGGCGCGCCCTGGTTGAGGTATTTCTGGAGCAGCATCCGCGTGATCATGTTCAGCGTCTCGAAAACGCCCTCGCATCGGTGCGCGGTGGCCGTGAACGACGGCACCTGCACGTCGCGGTTGTTCAGCAAATAATCCAGGTATTCCGTCGGCGCGGCGTTCGGCAGATCGCGCTTGTTGTATTGCAAAACGTAGGGAATTTCAGCAAGGTTCAATTTCAGCGAATTCAAATTGTCCACCAGGTTCTGAAAGCTCTCCACGTTCTCCGGCATTTTTTCATATTGCGAATCCGCGACAAAAACAATGCCGTCCACGCCGCGCAAGACCAGTTGCCGCGTCGTGTTGTAAATCACCTGGCCCGGCACGGTGTAAAGCTGGAATTTCGTCTTGAAGCCCTTGATCGTCATCGCCTCGATGGGCAGAAAATCGAAGAACAGCGTGCGGTCCGAGCTCGTCGCCAGCGAGACGAGCTTGCCCTTATTGCCCGCCGTCGTCTGGACGTGGTCGTGCACCTGCACGAGATTCGTCGTCTTGCCGCCCATCGCCGGGCCGTAATAGACGATTTTGACCTGCAGCTCCTTGGTCGCCTGATTGATGATGGCCATAATTTTATTGCCTCCTTTATTGGTTCCTTTTCCGGTCCAGTTCCTCCGACAACGCGGCGAGCTGCGACGCCGGCAGCGCCTCGCCCGCGCGGCCAAACGCCGCGAAATACACCGCGTTCACGCGGAAAATCCGCCACGGCACGTTGCCCACCGTGAAGCTCACGTTGTTCAGCGCACCCATCCGCAGCTCTTTCGCGCTTTGGTTCATCCGCTCGAAAATCTGCGGGATGAACGCCGCCAGCGTGTCCGCATTGAACTCCGCCGGCACCTCGCCCGCCACGCGCAGGCCGTCCGGCAGCGTCACCACCGCGCCCACCACGCCCGGCAGCGCGACCGCGCGCGCCACCACGTCTTTCGGCGACGCGAAGCGGTGTGTGAAATCCGTCTGCGGCATCGGCGGCGGCGCAAAAACATTTTCCTCCGCCTTCGGCGCCTCGCTGGCGTCGCCCCAGACGTAGAAATTTGAATCGCCGGATTTTTTCCCCAATGGCCGGTCGGCCGGCTGGGGTTCCACCGGCGGCAGGTGCATGCTGATCGGCGCCGGTGGCGGCTCCGGCGCGGCCTGCGGAAAGCCGAAAAACAAATTGGGAATTTCCGGCGGAACGGTGGTCTTCACGCGCGACCCGTGCAGGTTTTTCTGCGCGGCGAAAAACATCGGCGCAATCACCTTCAGCGGCAGATCCAGTTCCACGTTGTCGTTCGGCGACGCCGGCGAACTCGGCTTGGCCAGCGTGCGCAGTTGTTTCCACGCCATCGTCACGCGGCCGCGTTTCAGGCCGGCCTCCACCAGGCTGCCCGCGAGCGGCACGCTGACATTGGCCAGCACGGAATTGGAAATTTCATTCTTCAGTTCTTCCGGCCAGTGTTCGGCCAGATCCCAGAGCGAGGCGAAAATCGTCGGCTGCGCAGGTTCCGGGCGCGGCGCGACAGGCGCAGGCGCGGGAACGGGCGCAGCGGAAATTGTTGGGATGACCGGCGCGGGTGAAACGGGGCGAATTGGTGGGGCCGGTGGCGTGGGCGGAACGGTGCGCTGGGCCGGCGACGGCGTGAATGCAATCGGCGCGGACGCAACGACCGGCGGGTTCATCCGCAAAGGCGCGGGTTCGGGCACCGGCGCAGAAATCGGAGCCGGCTTGGGCGCGGGCGCCTTGAGCGGCTGCGTGGTGAAGGCGACGCCGGCGCCACGTCCGCCAAACGGGCCGTTGACGTCGGCGGCCACTTCCACCTTCGGGCCAGTGCGGCGCGCGAGCAGCGCGGGATTCAGGCGTGGCAGGATTTCGCCAAGCGGCAGGCTGATCAATTTGTTGTCATGCTCGCCGCCGGAATTGACGAAGGCGGCCGGTGCGAGCTGGCGCAGTTCACCAAAGGAAATTTTCACCGCACCAAACGCGAGCTGCGCCGTGACGGTCTCGATGGGCAAATTGATGGTCAGCCCCGGCGGCACGGCCACGATTTTTCCGCGCAGCTCCAACGGCAGCCCGGTGATGATGGGCGCAAGCGGAATGGCAATCTCATCCGCGTCCGGCGGCGGCGCGGCGGCCGGGGCCGACGCGGCAACGGGCACGATGGGCGCGGCGGGCGAGCCGGCCGCGACCGGGCGCGACACCGGCGTGGGTGCCGCCTCGGACGAATCCATCCGCCGCAGGATGCCGCGCAACAAACCGGCAAATCTTGATTTGACCATGTTCGACATGACTTTCGTTTTTTGAGTCTGCCCTGTCAATCTTCTAACGGGCGGCCAACTTTAAGCAGAATTCACGCCATGGCGGGCGGAGACGGTTTTTTCCAGTTTTTGTCCCACGGCGGGACTGCCGGCGTTCAAGCTGTCCAATTTTGCGCCAAAAAAATCGGCTGGCCGTGCGGAACGCGGCTTGCTTATATTTCGCGGACGGAGTTTAACGCTTGAGTTTCGCCCGCCATGCGGTTAGCCGTGGTGCGGGCTGATGATGGAAAAACGACATAAAATCTTGATTCTGGACGATGACACCGACTGGCTCACGCTGAGCCGGGAAATGCTCGCCGCCCTGCCCAGCCGGCCGGAAATCCTCACCGCCAACAACGGCAAGCGCGCGTTGTCGCTGCTCGAATCCGAGCCGGTGCGCCTGCTGATCTGCGACCTGAAAATGCCGCGCATTGACGGATTGCAGGTGCTTGCCATCGTGCGCCGCCGCTATCCCGAGCTGCGCACGGTCGTCTTGAGCGGATTGGAAGACGAGGACTTCCGCTCGCGCGCCTATGCGCTCGGCGTGGATCTTTTTTGGATCAAGATGGAGATGCAGCGTGACTCAAAACTGTTCATCGAGTGTCTCGAATCCTTGCTCGGCCGCGACGATGAACCCGGCTTTCGTGGCATCCAAAGCAAAAGCCTGATGGACATCATCCAGATGGAATGCCTTTCGCGCAGCTCGTCCGTGCTGCGCATCACGCGCGGGCCGCTGGTGGCGAAGCTGTGGATCCAAGACGGCGAATTAATTGATGCCGAGGCTGAGGGCGCGCGCGGCGAGGCGGCGTTCCGGCGGATTTTATCCTGGAAATCCGGCACATTTGAGAACCTGCCCGCCGAACCGGGCCACCCCCACAACATCACCAAACCCGTCAACGCCCTGCTGCTCGAAAGCGCGCAGGACCTGGACGAGGCCGCCAGCGCGCCCGCCACGCCCGAAGCCGCCGAGGACGCCGCGCACCGCAAGTCGGTCTGGAAACTTTCGCTGCTCACGCGCGAGGGTGCGGATTTTGTCATCTCGATTCCGCCCGAGGGTCTGGGCGAACCGGAGGCGCTCGGCACGCAGATGATCACGCCGCTCGTCAAGTGGACGCGCCATGCCGCCGCCGTCGCCCGCCGCCTGGGCGAACGGCTCGAGGCCGGCCCGGTCATGCAGGTGACCGGGCAAAACTTGGAACGTCAAGTGCTGGTATTAGAGCGCGAGGAACGGCTGTTCCTCGTCGGCTGGCCGGTCGAGGCCGGCGGAAATTTGCTGGAAAAAAGCCGAAAGCTCGTAGCGTCATGGGATTCTTAAAAAGATTTTTTCGCGGCCGCGCAGGCGTGCAGCAGTTGCCCACCGGCACCATCACGGTGGACCGCAACGGCCATATCGTCACCTCCACCGTGTCGTCCGCGTATCCGAAAAACTTCCTGCACGACATCGGGCGCGACGTGCTGCAACTCTTCGCCGAGGCGCGCGAGGCGCAGATGCCGCTGGCCGAGATCAGCCTGCAGTTCGGCAGCCTGCACATTACCGCCCGCGAGCTGCGCGGCGGCGCGATCATTTTTCTGTTCCCCCAAACCGCGTTGCTCGCGACGCCAACCCGTTCACGCCCATGACTCCCAAGGACATCAACCAGCTCGTCACGCAGATCGAGACGCACATCGAGTGCTGGAAGCAGTTCAACCACTTCATCTCGCTCGCCCGCGCGAAAAAATTCGGCCCGGCGGACGACAACCATTTTCTCGAGATCAAGAGCATCATCGTGCAGGAGCTGGAACTGATCTACGCCGCCATCGAGGTTCAGTCGCCCACGCGCGAAGAAATCCACGGCCTCATCACCAACGCCCCGTCGCTGCGCTATTTGAGCGAGATGAGCGAAGGCGCGCTGCGCGGCCTCGAAACCCAGTGGCACAAGATCTACATCGGCTGGCACGCCATCCTCGGCCAGCTCAAGGTCAAGCAGCGCATGGAGGAATCGAAATCCTTCTGGGGCGCGAACAAATAATTTTTGCAATCGCGGCATTGTGGTTCGGAAATCTTTCGGGCAAAGTTCGCCGTCATGTTGACCTATTTTCAAATCCTCATTCTCGCCATCATCCAGGGCGCGGCCGAGCTGCTGCCCGTCTCCAGTTCCGCACACGTCATCGCGGCGGAAAAAATCATGGGACTGAACCCGTCCAGCCCCGAAATGACCATGCTGCTCGTCATGCTGCACACCGGCACGATGTTCGCCGTCATTGTTTATTTTTGGAAGGGCTGGAAGCGCGACTACTTCGCCTCGGCGGCGCAGTTCCAATGGTTCGCCATCCAGGTCGTCCTCGCGACCATCTGCACCGGCATCGTCGGCCTCGGGTTGAAGGTTCTCATCGAGAAAGTTTTCATGCGCGGCACGCCGCACGCGGAAATTGAAAACCTGTTTTCCAACCTGCCGCTCATTGCCGGCGCGCTGACGGCCGTCGGCGTCCTGATTATTTACGCCGGGATGCGCGAGGACAAGTCGCCGCGCCACTCGGAAATCCAGCCGCAGCATTCCATCTGGATCGGCCTCGTGCAGGGACTGTGCCTGCCGTTCCGCGGTTTCTCGCGTTCCGGCGCGACCATTTCCACCGGCCTCATTCTCGGCCTGCCGAAACAGAAACTGGAGGAGTTCAGCTTCGCGCTGGCCGTGGTCTTGACGCCGCTGGCCATCGGGCAGGAGGCGCACCGGCTCGTCAAGGCGCACGCCTTGGGCGGACAAAATTCCGTGCTGCACCTGTTCGTGCCGGGGCTGGTCGGGATGGTCTTGAGCTTCGCCGCCGGGCTGCTCGCGCTGAAATGGCTGTCGCGCTGGCTCGAAGGCGGGCGCTGGAAATTCGTCGGCTTCTACTGCCTCGCCGCCGCCGCCGGCGTGCTGTTCATCCACTACAAACTGCCGGGTTGATTTGCCGGGTTGAACTTGGGGGTGCAATCGCCGGCAAGGTGGCGATTTTTGACCATTTCACCTAATTCGTTGTAAACCAGCAAGATTTCCTGTTTTCACCCGCCAAAATCATGCGCTCGAACGTAAAAAGAGTGCACTCCAACGTCGTTAGAGCGCACGCCAACGCAAAAAGAGTGCACGCGGACGACGTTCGAGTGGTCTCCAACGAAGTTTGCGTGCGCTCGGACGAAGATTGAGTGCACTCGAAGCCGGTTGGAGTCCACTCAAACGTCGCTGGCGAACACTCCAACGTGGTGGGAGTGCACTCAAACGGCGGGGGAGTGCGCTCGAATGACGTTGGAGTGCGCTCTTTTTGAGACCGAGCGGTTCAACGCGGGGAAGTGACGTCACTTCGCGTTCGCGTCCGGGATGAAAATCTTCTTCCCGGCAATCAGCGCGTTCGCGTTCAGCTTCGGGTTCGCCGCGATGATCTGTGCCGTCGTCACCTTCACGCCCTGCGCGCGATACGCCTTGGCGATGGCCGAAAGCGTGTCGCCCGGCGCAATCGTGTAATCATAGCCTTTCTGCGGCACGGCTGGGGTCGTGGAATTATCTCCGCTCGCCGCCGTCGTGTCCGCAACCGGCTTTGGCTTGTGGCCGGTTGACGGGCCGCCGCTGATTTTGACGAGATTCTCAATCTGCTTCAAAATCAGCTCGCGGTCGTCCTGCCGTTTCTTATCAATCTCCTGCACCTTTTCCGCGAGCGCTTTCAAATCTTCCGCGCTGGCGCTGCTGTTAACGGCGGGGGTGTTGACCTTGTCGGTCAAATCGGAAATTTCTTTTTCCAGCGCGGCGAGCCGTTTGCCCTGCTGCTCCTGCGCCGCAAGGATGTCCTGGATCTGGCCGGACAGCTTGTCAATCTGCTGCTGCGTGCCGGCGTCCTGCGCGCGCACGAACGAAACGGCGAGAATTAAAACCAACAGCCCGAGAAAAATCTTTTTCATCCGCTGAAAATAAACGTCCAGCCGTTTCCGTCAAGGTGAAGTGCGCATATCCCGCCCCAGGAAGCTCAGTTGGCGGGACTGTCCGGAACGTGC
>Ga0181517_10004231_pt1 | contig 13213 bp, 7 predicted proteins | sample PEATcosm2014_Bin_31_FD_119748 | JGI IMG/M metagenome (GOLD analysis project Ga0181517, IMG submission 119748) | Peatland microbial communities from MTU Mesocosm Facility, Houghton, MI, USA - PEATcosm2014_Bin01_30_metaG | ecosystem: Environmental > Terrestrial > Soil > Wetlands > Peat | place... | reverse complement strand
GCCGGCTCCGGTTCAGGTGACATGGCTCGGGTATCCCGGCACGACCGGAATGGACGCGATCGACTATCGATTGACCGATCCGTATCTGGATCCGCCGGGGACGGATGAATCCTGCTATTCGGAGCGGACGATTCGATTGCCCGATACCTTCTGGTGTTATGATCCGCTTACCGGTGAACCGGACGTGAACGCATTGCCCGGTACGGGAAACGGGTTCATCACCTTCGGCTGCCTGAACAATTTCTGCAAGGTCAACGACGGCGTGATTTCGCTGTGGGCGAAAGTGCTCAAGGCCGTTGCCGATTCGCGTCTCATTCTCATGGCGCCGCCGGGCGGTGCGCGGCAGGCCGTGCTGGACCGCTTCGGCCGGGAAGATGTCGCTCCCGACCGGATCGAGTTCCTGGCCAAACAGCCGCGCGCGGACTACCTGCGCACCTATCACCGCATTGACATCGCGTTGGACACGTTTCCTTATAACGGCCACACGACGAGCCTGGATGCGCTGTGGATGGGTGTTCCCGTCGTTACGCTGGTCGGCAAGACAGTCGTCGGCCGGGCGGGTCTGAGCCAATTGACCAACCTGCGGCTGGCGGAGTTGATCGCCCGCGCGCCCGAGGAATATGTGCAAATCGCCGCCGAACTGGCCGGCGATGTGCGGCGATTGGCCGAGTTGCGATCGGGCCTGCGTTTGCGCATGCAAACCTCGCCGCTGATGGACGCCGGTCGTTTTGCCCGCTATGTCGAGGCCGCTTACCGATCGATGTGGCGAAGCTGGTGCGAGAAATGACGCAGGTCACGATCGATCAGGCGATGGCGATTGCCGCGAAGCACGAGCAGGCCGGACGGCTTGCCGAGGCCGAGTCGGTTTACCAGCGCATCCTGGCGGTCTTGCCGGATCGCGACGATGCGATGCATGCGCTGGGCATGGTGGTCGGCAGGGTGGGGCGGATCGATCAGGCCGTGGAACTGCTTCGCCGCTCGATTGCGGCCGCGCCGGACAATGCGGCGTATTACTGCAATCTTGGCAGCGTTCTGCAAAATGTGGGGCGGCTCGACGAAGCGATGGGGTGTTACCAGCGGGCCGTGGAATTGAAAAGCGATCTTGCCGAAGCGCACAGCAACATGGGCAGTTTATGGATGGTCCGACGGCAACCGGACCTGGCGGTCGTCTGCTTTCAGCGTGCTCTGGCTCTCAAACCTGATCTGACTGAAGCACACAGGAATCTTGGAAATGCCTGGTATGACAAGGGAGAGATCGACAAGGCGATCGCCAGTTACCAGCGGGCCCTGGCGCTGGACCCGAACCTCGTGGAAATTCAGGTCAACCTCGGCGTCGCCTGGCGGGATAAGGAGGAACTGGAAAAGGCCCGCGAATGTTTTCAAAAGGCGCTGGCTATCAATCCCCGTATGGCGCAGGCGCAGGTGAATCTCGGAATCGTCTGGGCCGACCAGGGTCAGATCGACGAAGCGATCGCCTGCTACCGGCGGGCGCTGGAACTCGATCCCGCGTGCATCACCGCTCACGACAATCTCATCGCCATGCTGCACTATCTTCCCGAATCCGATCGGCGGACTATCCACGAGGAAAGCCGCCGCTGGAATCAGCGCTATGCAGGGACGTCGGGCACTTTGATCCAGTCCCCTTCGGCAAGCTCAGGACAGGGCCACGCCAACGATCGCGATTCTGAACGGCGCTTGCGCATCGGTTATGTCTCGCCCGATTTTCGCGGCCATCCCGCCGGCCGGTTCATGCTGCCTCTGCTCGCCTCGCACGATCGCCACGTCGTCGAGATTTATTGTTACGCCTCGGTGGCCGCGCCGGACAAAATGACGGCGACACTGCGGTCGCAGGCCGACTGCTGGCGGGATATCTTCGGCCTGCCCGATGAGCAGGTTGCCCAGACGATTCGCAACGACCAGATCGACATTCTCGTGGACCTGGCCATGCACGCGGCCGGCAATCGTCTGTTGGTTTTTGCCCGCAAGCCGGCGCCGGTGCAGGTGACGTATCTGGCGTATGCGGGAGGCACGGCGCTGGACGCCATCGACTATCGACTGACGGATCGCTACCTCGATCCCGACCAAGCCGATGATCGGTTCTACATGGAAAAGTCGATCCGCCTGCCGGGAACGTACTGGTGTTACGGCCAGGATGTCGCGGCAGCGCCGGTGAACGAACTGCCGGCGCTGACGGCCGGGCGAATCACATTCGGCTGCCTGAACAAATTTCCCAAAGTTTCGCGGACGACGCTGGAAACGTGGGCCAAATTGCTGAACGAGCTTAATGGCGCCCATTTGCTGTTGCACGTGATTCCGGGTACCTCGCCCGGCAGCGTCATTGGATTCATGGCCGATCGAGGCATCGCGGAAGATCGGTTGGAAATCGTCGGGCGGGTTTCGTTTGACGAATACTTCAAGACATACCACCGCATCGATATCGCGCTGGACCCGTTCCCATACGCCGGCGGGGCGACAACGTGCGATGCCCTGTGGATGGGAGTTCCGGTGGTGACGCTGGCGGGCCGGACTGCCGTTGGACGCGCGGGCGTGAGTATTCTGTCCCACGCCGGCCTCCCCGAGTTGATCGCAAGCACGACAGACGAGTATGTGCGAATTGCCGTGAATCTCGCCGCCGATCGGCCGCGATTGGCCGAGTTGCGCGCGACGTTGCGGCAGCGCATGCAGGCATCGCCGCTGATGGACGCCGCACGGTTTGCCCGCAACATCGAGGGGGCGTATCGAGCGATGTGGCGAACCTGGTGCCAGAGATGACGCAAGTCACCATCGAGCGCGCGATCCAGATCGCTCGGGAACACGACCGGGCCGGCCGGCTCGCCCAGGCCGAGGCGGTGTGCCGGCATGTACTGGCGGCTTGGCCGAATCAGCCGGATGCACTGTATTTGAGTGCATTGGTGTGTGCCAAGACGAACCGCGATGAGCAGGCAGTGGACTTGATTCGGCAGGCCATCGCCGCCGCGCCGGACAAGCCCGCTTATTATTGCACGCTCGGCGGCCTGTTGCAGAAACAGGGCCGACTTGATGAGGCCATCGTCTGCTGCCAGCAAGCCCTGGCGCTGGATGGGCAGTTGGTCGATGCACACTTCAATCTCGGCCTGCTGTGGAAACTCACGGGCCGGCTTGAGCCGTCGATTGCGTCCTACCAGCGGGCATTGGCGCTGAATCCCACGTTTGCGCCGACTCTGAACAATCTCGGCGTTACCTTCACCGCGGCGGGCCGGATGGACGAGGCGATGGCTTGTTACCACCGGGCTCTATCGCTTCAGCCGGATTATCCTGATGCCCTCAACAACCTCGGCCGGGCGCTGCGCGAGCGGGGCCAATTGGATGAAGCGATTGCCTGTTACCGCAAAGCGCTGGCGGGACGGCCGGAATTCGCCGAGGCCTTGAGCAATCTGGGAAATGCGCTGCGGCAGCAGGGCCGGCACGTCGAGGCGGTGGCGTGCTATCGCCGGGCCGTCGCGCTCCGGCCGGAACTCCCTGATCCGCACAACAATCTGGCCCACGGCCTGCTGGCGCTGGGTGAATTGGCCCAGGGGTGGGTCGAATTTGAATGGCGTTGGCGATCCGCGGGCTTTGAGCCCAAGCGGGTTTTCCCGAAACCGGAGTGGACGGGATCGGATCAAAGCGCTGACACCGTTCTGCTCGTCCACGAACAAGGCTATGGCGATGCGATCCAATTCATCCGCTACGTGCCGCTGGTGGCCGCACGATGCCGTCGCGTGCTGCTTGAATGTCCGGCGGACCTGATCGCTTTGTTCGAGGGAATGCCGGGTATCGCTGAGCTGATGGCGCGGGATCAACCACTGCCGGAATTCGACGAGTATTGCACGCTCTTGAGCCTGCCGCGAATCTTTCAGACGACTCTGGCGTCGATTCCCTCGGAGGTTCCTTATCTGAAGGCCGAAGCAGGGCGGGCGGCCGCGTGGTCGGCCAGGCTGGGGGCCGATCCACGGTTTAAGATCGGCTTGGCGTGGGCCGGAAGTCCCATTCATACCAACGACCGAAATCGATCCATAGCACCGGCAGTGCTCTCGCCGCTGGGAGAAATTCCTGGCGTTGTGGTCCATAGCCTGCAAAAGGGCGCGGCATCGCCGACGCAATCTCTGCCGACCGGGATGAAAATCATCGATCACACCGCCGATCTCCGCGATTTTGCCGATACCGCCGCTCTGATTGCCAACCTCGACCTGGTCATTTCCGTCGATACGGCGGTTGCCCATCTGGCCGGCGCATTGGCCAGGCCGGTCTGGACGCTCCTTCCCTTTGCGGCCGATTGGCGCTGGCTGCTCGATCGAACCGACAGCCCGTGGTATCCGACGATGAGGCTGTTTCGCCAGCCGTCGATTGGCGATTGGGACAGTGTCGTCAAGCAGGTGGCCGGGGCACTGCGCCTGCATTTGAATGCACTTTGAGCCGCCGCCAACGTCCCAGAACTATTCAATATCCGTTCACCGCCCGGCCGATAGTGGATGGAAGGTCATCCGACATGGCCAAGACAAATCCCATGCGCTGGCTGCTGGGACGGCGTTCTCGCGGGCCGCTAGCCGTTGCCCCGGCTGCCGTCGATCTGGCCGATCTGCTCGGCCGGCCGGCGGTCAGTCTCGACACGCCCGAGCTTCAGCGTTTCATCGCCGACCAGGTGGTTCTGGTGACGGGCGCGGGCGGTTCGATCGGATCGGAAATCTGCCGCCAGTGCATGCGCTTTTGTCCCCGACAGCTCATTCTGCTTGATCGGGCCGAAAACGCACTCTTTGAGATTGACCGCGAACTTCGCCACCGCTGGGTGGCCGGCGATATCGTGCCGGTTATTGCCGACATCGGCGATCGTCCGCGCATCGACCGCATCTTTTCGACGCTGCGCCCGCGCATCGTCTTTCATGCCGCCGCCCATAAGCACGTGCCGATGATGGAGCACAATCCCGGCGAGGCGGTCAAGAACAACATCCTTGGGACGCGCACCGTGGCCGACTCCGCCGTCGAGCACGGAACGGCCGCGTTTGTGATGGTCAGCACGGACAAGGCCGTCAATCCCTCCAGCGTCATGGGCGCCGCCAAGCGGATGGCGGAATTGTATATTCAGTCGCTTGCCGCCGAATCCGCCGCCGGGCACAAACGAACTCGCTTTGTCGCCGTGCGATTTGGAAACGTCCTGGGCAGCAGCGGAAGCGTGGTGCCGATTTTTCGCAAGCAAATCGAAGCCGGCGGCCCCGTCACCGTCACTCATCCGGACATGCGACGATTCTTCATGACCATCCCCGAAGCCAGCCAACTGGTCATGCAGGCCGGCGCCATCGGGCAGGGCGGCGAAGTATTCGTACTGGACATGGGTCAGCCGATCCGCATCCTCGATCTGGCGAACCACATGATCGGCCGCGCCGGCCTCACGCCCGGCCGCGACATCGCCATCGAATTCAGCGGCGTCCGGCCGGGCGAGAAACTCGAAGAGGAACTGGCCGCCGACAACGAACAAACCCGCCCGACCGCTCATGCGAAAATCCGCGTCTGGCAGCTTCCGCCAGCCGATCCCGAGCAGGTCCGTGCCGCCATCAGCGACCTGGCCGAAGTGATGGATGGCCCACGCGAACATGTCCTGGCCGCACTTCGCCGCGCGGTTCCCGAATATCAGCCGGGCAGCACCCAGCGCATGGCCTCCGATCGCATTGCTGCATCCGCTATTCACCCGGCCGCCGAATCGGCTGCCGCACTGGCACAGGCCAAGGCGGCCTGATACCTTTGCACCGCGCCGCCCGCGGCTGCCCAATAATGATGTCGAATTCCAGGGAATCTTCCGCGCCCGCCGGGCCCGTTGGCCAGCCCGCGACGGCCACCAGCGGTCTTCGGCACGCTCTTCTGGTCGAATCGGCGGTGTTTCTGTGCCTTCTGGGCTCGACGCTCGTTATCTACTCGTCTACTCTCGTTTCAAAATATGGGTATCTCGACGATTACAGCTCCTTCGCCCTGGTGAACACGCCGCGACATGCTTTTGGCGGGGCGGCCGCGCTGGGCCGGCCGCTGGCGGGGATTGTCGGCGGCCTCGTGACAAGGGCGTTTCATCCCTACGATCTGTCGGTCCTGCCCTGTCTGCGATTCCTGAGCATCATTGGAATCACACTCGTGGCCTGGTCGATTTATCGCTCGCTGGCGTGGGCCGGATGGCCGCGGGTTCCGGCCGTGTTTGTGGGGTTTGCCGTGTGTACGCTTCCATCGTCGCAGGTTTATGCGGCGTGGGCGAGTTGCGATACCTATGCGTACGCCGGATTCCTGGGTGCCACGGCCGGTTGGGTGGCCTGGGCCTCGCTGTCGCATTTCGAGGCCGGCCGGCCGGCTCGCGCATGGATCGGCGCAATTGGAGCCGCAATTCTGCTGCTGGCCGGTGTTACTCTTTACCAGCCGACGGCGATGCTGTTCTGGGTTGTGGCGGCGATTGATCTCTTGCGTCCGTCGTTCGATCTGTCGCCCGCGACCAGGCGCCGCGCCTGGGGCTATGCCTTAGTCGGCATGGCGGCCCTGGCGGGCGGTTGGGTCATTTTCAAGATCGGCACGCATGCCTACGCCTGGGCGGTGCAACCCAATCGTGGTGGCATCAGCATGCACCCGGTTGATAAGGCGTGGTGGCTTATCTCCGAGGTGCTTCCCGACGTGCTGAACCTGCAGAACATCTTTCCTTCCACCGCGATTGCGTGGGCGGTGGGGGCCTTTATTGTCATCGGCCTGGCGTGTTATCTGCGCGGTCCGCTGGCCACGCGCATCGCCGGAATTGGCCTTGCCGCCATCCTCCTGCCGCTGGCTTATCTGCCCAATCTGCTGGCATCGGAAAGCTGGGCCAGCTATCGCACGCAATTGGCGCCGGGTTGCCTGGTGCTTGTGCTTATTTTCATGGCGCTGAACGGATTCTGGAAACTCCTGAACCGCCCGGCGCCGGTGATATTGCTGGCGGTGCTGGTTCTCGCCGCCGCGATATCCGCCAAGCGGACGGTCAAGCGTTACATCACCTCCCCGCAGTCGATCGAGTTGAAGTTCGTCCGCACGGCCATCGCCACGGCCGGCGAAGAGCAATCGCGAAATGTCTATTTCATAGTGCCGAGTTGGCTGGATACGCCCGCGCCGGGAACCCGCTATGACGAGTTCGGTTGGCCGTCAACCTCCGCCAAATGGGTGCGCCGCAGTATCGTCCCCATGATCAGACGGGATCTGTTCGGACGCGATGTCGATGCCGGCACGGAGGCCGACGTTAGCCCTGAGGACGCTGCGGCCTTGAGCCTCGGCCGGGATTCCATGGTTCTGGACATGCGAAAACTGCGGGGATTCCGCTGACCGGCATTTCCGTCATGGCGGTTGCTCAAGTCATTTGGTATCACACCGGCGATTCGCCCTATGCACATTGAACCCGCGGAGAGATTCTTGGCAGACGAGTTACAGAGTGTGGATTCTCACGGCCGCGGCGCAAAGTGGGCGGGGCAGGGCCTTCATCGGTGGCAAGTTCAAATTGCGACACATGGGCGCGCGCTTCTCGGCATGGCGGTTTTGTGCATCGTGACATACGCCGCCGCGCTCGCCACGACATATGCGTTTCGCGACGACTATAATTGGATACTCCTTGCCCGAGCGCCCGGGTACATTTACGGCACACTGGCTGCCCAGGGCCGGCCTATCGACGGGGCGATCCTGAGTTTTGCTTTTCGGCATACCTCGATCGACCTGTCGCGGTGGATCCGGCTCGTCGGGATCCTTGGTATCGGCGCGCAGGGCTGGATAATATACCTCGCCGTGAGCCGGGGCGGGTTCCCCCAGCGCCAGGCATTTGTCGTGGGCTTCCTCACCTGTACGCTCCCGTCGTCGCAAGTTTACGCAGGGTGGGCCTCCTGTGTCGGCGAGCCGTGGGCCGGCGCGCTCGGCGGCTGTGCCGGTCTTTTGGCGTGGACGGCATTGGACCACCTGAGGCTGCGGCACTGGGCCGGATTCATTCTCGCGTCCTCGGCGGCTACACTCACTATGCTGATTGCGCTATGTACCTACCAGCCCACCGCAATGCTCTTCTGCGTGGTCGCCGCAATCGACTCCCTTGGCGACAAGGGCGCACGAGCGACACAAACACTACGTCGCGTGGCCGGTTACGCCTGTATCGCGGGTGCAGCGCTCGCTGGCGGATGGGCCGTCTTCCGCGTTGAAAGCGCTCGCTATGCAAAATACTTGATCGCGCACCGAGGCGGAATGACGCACGACCCCGCCGCGAAATTACGTTGGTTTCTGTCCGAGGTGCTTCCCGACGCGCTGAACCTACAGAATGTCGCCACGTCGAACGCGGCCGCGATCGTCGTTGCGGCCGCACTGGTTTGCGGCCTTTTGCTATATTTTCGGGGTGCGTTCCGGGATCGTATATTGCGCCTCGTGCTTGCCGTTGTGGTGTTGCCGATCGCATATGTGCCCAATCTGCTCGCGGACGAGTCCTGGGCCGCCTACCGCACTCAGGCCGCCCTCGCGTCGGCCCTAGTCATTTTCGGCTTCCTGTCGCTGCACGGCGTTGCGCACGCCGTGCGGCGCCCGATTCCCGCAGCCGTTTTCCCGATCCTAGCTAGTGCTGCGGCGTTCGTTGCTGCGTCCAATGTCGTGCGCTACATCACGGTCCCGCAGGCTATCGAGCTCTCCCTCGTTCGCATGTCTGTCCTGACGCCCGGCGACGCCTCGCGACGTATCTATTTCGTTCCACCGAACTGGAGTGACAGCCCCTCGCCAGTGGGCCGTTATGACGAGTTCGGCATGCCGTCCACGTTCGCCTTTTGGGTCCAGCGCGAAATCGTAGTCGACGTGAAACGGGACGCCTTCGGGCCAAGCGCCAAACCCGGCGTGACGATCGTCACGCCCGACCAACTTCCCACGCTCAAACTCGAGCCCGGTTCCATTCTGCTCGATATGCGAAACCTGCGCAACGCCCGTTGACCGCATTGTCGCGGACCGGTCCCTTTCTCCGGCCTGACCGCCTTTTCGCGGCCCGTCTCCCGTTCGTGAAGGTGCGACAAAACGTCTCTGCCCGGCGACGATTTAGGCCAAAAACCCCGTTTTCACTATTGAAATAAAGTTTATTGAGGTTATACACCGATGATCGTTATCGGGCCGGGAGGCTTTTTCTTCAGTTCGTCCTCCCATGCCCAACGGACTGGCCGACGGATCGGCTCGACTATTGCCAAGGAAGGTTCCTATGCGGACCATCGCGATCATCAATCAAAAGGGCGGCTGCGGAAAGACGACCACCAGCATCAACCTTGCGGCCTGTCTGGCGAGGTTGGGCCACAAGACGCTGCTGGTTGACATGGACCCGCAGGGACATTGCGGCGTCGGCCTGGCCGTCCCCGAAGACCAGATCGAGCGCACCATTTACGAAGCTCTGATCGAGGAGCGCGACGGCAAGCCGGCTCGCATCAGCGACATCGTCTGGCAGATCGCCAGTGATTTCGATCTGGCCCCCAGCAATATCAAGCTGGCGGCGTTCGAGCAGGTGTTCGCCGGCCGGCCCGGCCGTGACGATCGCCTCAAACGCGCCATCGAATCGCTTCGCAACGCCTATCAATGGATCATCATCGACTGCCCGCCGAGCGTGGGACTGCTGACCTTCAACGCCCTGCGCGCCTGCGACGAGGTCATCGTTCCGGTGGAGACCGGTTTCTTCAGCCTGCACGGCCTGACGAAGATGATGGAGACGCTGGAGATCATGCGTCATCGCTGCGGCAAGGAAATCCTCATTCGCGTGCTGCCGACTCTTTACGACACGCGCACCAAACTGGCCCGCGAAGTCCTCTCCGAATTGCGAAACAAATTCCGCGAATACCTCATGGAGAGCACGGTCAATTTCAATACCAAGCTCAAGGAAGCCGCCAGCTTCGGCCAGCCGATCACCGAATACGATCCCGGCAGCCGCGGCTATAAGGACTTCGTCAACCTCGCCCGCGAACTCATGGGACATCGCCCGACCGAGACCGAACCGACCCCATCGGAGAACCTCTCGCGCCCGGCCGAGTTGGTCCAACGCGCCAAGCAATTGACCCAGTTGTCCAATTACCAGTTTGGCCGCCACAATCTCTCGGGCGGCACAGCGCCGCAACCCGATGCCGCGCCGGACCCGGTGGTCGCGATTACCGGCGGGCGCCTGTCACTGGTCGGCGCGCCCGCGCCGGTTCGCAATGACGCGCCGGCAACGCCGCAATTCCCCAAGCTCTCCACGGCCGAGCCCGCCAGCACGATGATCGATCTGGAAGCGCCGCTGCCGATCCCATCGGGCGTGCGCTATACCGATTCGATCCACTCCAACGCCCTGAGCATGTCCGATCTGACGCTCAATATGGGAACGCTGATGAGCGGCACGCTGGGCTCGGCGATCCCCGCCAACGCCACCATGATCATCTCCCTGCCGGCCATGGATCAGCCCAAGACCACGCAGCAGAAGATCGACGAATTCTACGGCGTCAAGCAGGATGGGGGCGAAGTCATCTTCGCCGCGAAATTCGACAACGCCAAACAGGTCCAGATCGCCGGCGATTTCAACAACTGGTCGCCCGGCTCGACCCCCATGACCGCCGCCAGCAAGCCCGGTGACTGGAAAACCCGCGTCGCGCTTCGCCCCGGCCGCTATCGCTATCGTTTCGTGGTCGATGGCCGATGGACAACCGATCCGGCCAACACCTATGTCGAATCGAACCAGTTTGGCGAGTTGAACAACATCGTCGAAGTCGATTGATTCGCGATCCGCTTCGCTCTTGTCCACGGATGGTGCTCCGCCATGACTCCATCGCATTCCACATCCCAGTCGCTCAGCGAGATCGGCCATCTGTTTCTCTCGGACTTGCGACAGAAGCAGGGCGGCCCGCGACCGGTGCGAACGCCGCCGCCGTCCAATTCCAACGTCAACCTGACCCACGAGGAATTCGAGCGTGCCTGCCAGGTCGAGGACGCGACGGCAGCCGCCGACAAGCCGAGGTCTTCCGTCACCGCACTTCTGTCCGGCCATTTGGGTGACCGCGAGGCGCACTGGATCCAATCCTACGCCCGACAGGCGGCCCTGACCGACGGCCGGGTCGGGCTGATTGAGATCGACGCCGCCGAACTGAAGATCGCCTGCTTCGATCGGTCGCCGGTCTTTGACGCACGGGCGGTGCAGGACACCGCCGCGGAAACGGCCGTCGAACCGCTCGACCAGCGCCGCATGGCCCAGGCCCTGGAGGAACTGGCCTGGGATGTCGATCGATGGCTCTTGTACGTTCACGCGCCGCGCGGCGATCAGGGCCGCGAGATGGTGCGTCTTGTCGATCATTGGTCGCTGCTGGCGACGGCCGACCACGAGGGCGTGGTTGCCGCTTATCGAACAGTGAAGGGGCTGCTAAGCAGCGGCCGGCCGGATATTTCGCTGGTGGTTCTGGACGCCGCCGACGCCTCGCACGCCGCGGGTGTGCATCAGAAGCTGTCCGGGGTATGCCAGAAATTCCTGGGTTGCCCGGTTCGCGCCGAGACGCCGCTGCGAGTTGTCGCCGATGTTCGCCAGACCATCGTGTTGCATTGCCGCGGCGCTGCCGAGAAGAACGAGATCGCCTCCAGCGCCCATTGGAAGGTCATCACCGATTTCCTCTCGGCCATGAAACGCCCGTCGCAGCGATCGGCCGATGGGCAGGGCGAATCCTCGGCCGCATCGGTTGCTCAGGCGCCCGACATCGCCATCGAAGCGGCCGCACCGGATTCACCGGCCTCGGCAACGCCTCGAATTCGCGCCCAGGCCCCGGTCATCGAACAACCCGGCTTGATCGCCGCCGGCGCCGAATCGCTGTCGAATGTCCCGGATGGATCACCCAGCGAGACCTGCCCGCCGGTCAATGACCCAATCGCGTCGGACAGCCCTCCGTTGTCGATCGGGGCGCCGCCACAGGCGCGACCGGCGTTTCCCGCCATGACCGTGCCGCGCCCGGCCGATCCGCGGGCCGTATCCGATTGCGATGTGCTGGACCTGCCCGATGGCGAATCCCCGGAAATGGCGATTCTGGCGGCGGTGCTTGGCTCGGCGGGCGAACTGATTCGCTGCCCGATATCGCCGCCGGAATGCCCGGCCGCGATTGTCGCCGTCTCACGGGAAAAACGCCTGACGCTTTTGGCCGTTGCCGGTCGCGGGCTTGCCGATCTGCGCCGCATCTCGGCCGCGTTTCAGTGGATGCGGCAGAATCGCAACCTGATTGTCATGGCGCTGCCGCAGTTCTGCATCAGCGACGCGGAACCGGCCCTGCGCCTGCTGGTCGATCAAGCCGATCTTTCCGCCGGCGTGCTCCACCCCTTCCTCGATGGCGGCGGTGTCACGGTTCAGCCCTACCGCAAGCTCCGCTGGGGCCGCAAGACCGGCCTGCTCCTGGAAGCGGCATAGGTCTGAGAGAATCCTCACCGCAGACCCGGTTCCCTGCAACAACTCACCGCCGCGGCGCGTATAGTGTCTTGTGAGACTCACACTCTACCTTCAAGGAACAAACTCACCATGCCTTGGCTGAAATCCATTGCCTCCGCCGTCGCGACATGGCCGATTCTCATTGTCGGGTTTGCACTGGCTGGGGGCTGCGCATCGACCGTGAAACCCGACTCCGCTCTTGACGTGGTCTATCCCGTCGACACCGTCGCCGACCGCCATCTGCAAACCATGGATATCTATTCGCCACCGACTGGCAAAGACCATCCCGTCGTCCTGATGATTCACGGCGGCGGATGGACCAGCGGCGATAAGGCCGATCCCGATGTCGTCAACAACAAGATGCCCTGGTTCGTCAACCAGGGATACGTCTTCATCAGCATGAATTACCGCCTGCGCCCGGCCGCTCTGGTTCGCGACCAGGTGTTGGATGTGGCCATGGCCATGCAATATATTTACCGCAACATCCTGCGTTACCGCGGCGATCCGACGCATATTCTGCTGATGGGCCACGGTTCGGGGGCGTATCTTGCGGCCATCGTCGCCACCGATAAAGACTTCATGCAGAGCCGGGGCATGGACCCCAAGGAAATCCCCGGCGTTGTGCTGCTCGATCCGCAGGCCATGGATTTGCCCTCGGAATTGCCCATGTTGCAGGAATCCGATCTGCCGCTCTATCGCACCTATCTTTCCGTTTTCGGACAGGATGCCGACCCGACCAACAGCGGCACGCAAAATTGGACCGGCCTTTCGCCTCTGCAT
>Ga0181517_10004229_pt1 | contig 13213 bp, 9 predicted proteins | sample PEATcosm2014_Bin_31_FD_119748 | JGI IMG/M metagenome (GOLD analysis project Ga0181517, IMG submission 119748) | Peatland microbial communities from MTU Mesocosm Facility, Houghton, MI, USA - PEATcosm2014_Bin01_30_metaG | ecosystem: Environmental > Terrestrial > Soil > Wetlands > Peat | place... | reverse complement strand
GGGTTCTCCTGTTTGAGGTTTCTGAGCCGACTCTGCAAAGCCGGTCTCCGCATTGTACCCTTCAGGAGAACCCTTCGCCATTTGCGTCCTTATACATTCAAACAGCCTGAACTGCGCGATTTTTCCGCTGTGCCTGTGCGCTCCGCAAACAACGCCAGTTGCCTCATGTCAATTGCCGCCGCGGCGGCGACTGGCTCCTTCCTGGGACGCCCGCGCACCCAGTGTCGGCCAAACTGCTCCGAGATCCCCCTAACGAACTCTTCATCGCCAAACGGACGCCCGGCATAGGTGCAGCGCTTCAGCGATTCGGACGGCTCGCGGCCCGGCCCGCTCAGGGTTCGTCCCCAGTCCACCCCACCGGACTCCCGCCCCCACCACTCCAGATCGATCAGCCCGCACGAGTCCCTTGTTCCGAGGTGCGCGCCGGCGCTGGACCAACGGTAGTCGCCGGGCCGTTCCGCAAGCCCGGCACGGACCGGGTTCATCTCTACATATGCCAAGGCGGCCCACAGGTGGCTCGGACCCAGGCAACAGGCGAAGTAGCGGTTTTGCCACAGGTGGCCGCTTCGCCCGTGCCGCGCATTGTAGTACTGCGCGTATCGCCCGTGAACCCGCCGCAGCAAAACCGAAAGAGAGTCCTCCCGCTGGGGCATCGCGATCAAATGGGTATGGTTGGTCATCAAACACCAGGCGAGCAGGGCGACTCCGGCGTCTTCCAGGTTCCGCCGAATCAGGCTCAGGTATGTTTCGCGGTCGGCGTCGGATGAAAACGTCTCCCGCCTGTCCACTCCGCGCTGCGTCACGTGGCAAGCGACGCCAGGCAGGATACAGCGGCCGCGCCGAGGCATATACGTCGTAGTATCACCAGCAGCCCGAGGCTCTCAAGAAAATCGCGCAGTTCAGGCTGACGAGTTTCCCGGACGAGTTTCCCGGAGACGAGTTTCCCGGAGTTTCCCCGACGAGTTTCCCCACGAGTTTCCCCACGAGTTTCCCCGAGTTTCCCCGCTGGAAATCGTAGAACACTTCACACAGGTTCAGTACGTGGGCGATGCACTGTCCATCGGGGTCCAATAGCGCCTCGGACACGCGCCCGGCGCCCGGTTCGTCTCTGAGGTACGCGATCATCGCGCTGGCATCGAGCACAAACAGCACGAGCTCAGTTCTCCGAGGCCAGTTCCTCACGCTTGCGCGCCATAAATGCGTCGCTGCTGGTGGGGAGATGAACGTACGCCGGGAAGACAAGCCTCCAGGCTTGTCAAGGGCGGCGTGGGGGACGGTTCAGGCCGGACGGCGGGAAAACAGCCGCCGCAGCAGCCCTGGCGGCCGGCCGTATGGCTGCCTGCCGCCGGGAACCGGCAGCCCTTCGACGATCCTTCTGGGGTTGGCCTCGAAGAGCAGTTCGGCAGCGGCGTGGCCGCAACGCGACTGGACCGCCGCATAGGCCTCGCGTAGGCTGGTATGCCGGTGCTTCGGGTTGTGAGCGTCGCTGGCCACAACGTGCGCCAGGCCGCTTTCCAGGAGCTGGACGGCGGCCGTTTTCGCCGCTCCGCCGAAGGCGCCGGTAATCGAGAACGCCGTCAACTGGGTCAGACAACCCAGTTCCACCCAGGCCGCCACCCTATCGATCTTCCGCTGGAGCATCGGGTTGCGCTCCGGGTGCGTGACGATGGGAACCAGTCCCCGCTCGAGCAGGCGTTCGAGCACCGGCTCGGTGTGCTTACCGACGTGCGAGTCGGGGCATTCTATCAACAGGTACTGCCCGCCGTTGATGGTGTAGGCCGAAGGCTGGTTCACCAGCAGATCGATGTTGTCGAAAGTGAGATGGAATTCACAACCGCGGTGGACCTTGGGCTTCCCGCCTGCGCGGGCGTTGAGCTTCGCCACGGCGCGATCCACCAACTCCGGCTGGTAGGCGTATTGGGGATTGCAGTGCGGCGTGGCCACGATGTCGGTGGTGCCGCTCTCCCGCGCGATCTCGAGCAGGGCCAGACTCTCCTCCATGGTGGAGGCCCCGTCGTCCATCCCGCAAAGGACATGGCTGTGGATATCGACCATGGGGAGAGAGTCATGCTAGCACGCGGCATTGGACCCGAGGACCGAGGTCGGCGGGAAACCGCCTCTTGACGCGGAGACGCGGAGACGCGGAGAATTCTAAGTGAGAAGAACAACCGCCATGAAAATACAAGGTATCTTTCCGCCCATCGCCACTCCGTTCGATTCGAATGGCGACATCTATCCCGCCAAAGTGCGGCACAACGTGGAGAAGTGGAACCGCACGGCGCTTAGCGGGTATGTTGTGATGGGGTCCACCGGGGAGAGCGTGATGCTCACCTCGGAAGAAAAGGCGACGCTGTGGGGGATGGTCGCGAATTACGCCGCGCCGGACAAGCTGCTGATCGCGGGAACCGGGGTAGAGAGCGTTCGCGAGACCGTCAGCCTCACCAACGCCGCCGCCGAAATGGGCTACAAGGCGGCCATGGTGCGCACGCCGCACTATTACAAAAACGCGGCCACCAGAGCGGAGACGCAGATGCTTTATTACCGCGCCGTGGCCGACCAGACGCGGATTCCCGTGATCATTTACAACTGGCCGCAGACCACCGGCGTGGATATTCCCGCCGAAGCGGTGGCCGCGCTTTCCGAGCACCCCAATATCATCGGCATCAAGGAGAGCTCCGGGAACCTCGAGAAAGTGATGCAGATGGTTCGCGAAAGGCGGGCCGGGTTTCACGTGCTGGTCGGTTCCGCGCCGACCCTGTGGCCTTCCCTGCTCATGGGGGCGTGCGGCGCCATCCTGGCCTATGCCAACGCGGCGCCCTATTCCTGCATCGCGATTTGGGAAGCCCATCTGAAGCGCGAGGAAGCGGCCGGCATGGATTGGCAGAACCGCATCGCCCATGCGGCCAAACTGGTGACCGTGAAGTATGGAATTCCCGGGCTGAAACACGCCATGGATTTGAATGGGTATTACGGGGGACCGCCGCGGCTGCCGCTGAGCCCGCCATCGGCCGAAGCGAAACGTGAGATCGAAGAAGCGTTCCGGGATTTGAAGGGATAGCCTGGCCGGGCTGCTAGTATATTCCCAGAGACCTTTTGGCTGGCCGGATAAAGGGCGTTATAGGTACAGCGAATGAAGAGAAAACTCTACGGCGCCGCCTTAGCGGTGTTTGTGATCGGGGCCTGCTTGGGCGGTTACAGGATCATGAAGAGGCGGCACGCTACCGACGAGTTCGGCCGCCCGGCGTCGCTGCACCCGGGCGGCGGCAGCGCCAACGCCGATCCCTCGGCTAAGCTCGAGGACCCGCTTCAACGGGCGTCCCTGCCGGAATACCAGGACGTACCGGCCGCCACGGACGCGGAATTGACTCCGGCGATTCCGACCGATCCAAACCGCGAGAACTGGCTGCGTTCGCAAGGAGACGACGCGGACAGCCGCTATTCTTCACTTACCCAGATCAATACCGAAAACGTCAAGAATCTCCAGGTTGCCTGGACCTATCATTCCAAGGACGGAGCCGCCAACATCCAGTGCAACCCGGTAATCGCCAATGGCGTCATGTACGCTCCCACGGCGGGCAATCATATTGTGGCGGTCAACGCCGAGAACGGCTCCGAGATTTGGCGATTTACCCCGGAAGGACACCCGGCTCAACGGGGTCTGGTTTACTGGCCGGGCAACGGCGCGCTAAGTCCACGGCTTTTCTTCACCTCCGGCGCGTACCTCTTCGCCCTGGATACCAAGACCGGCCGTCCGGTAAGCGGCTTCGGACGGAATGGCAAAGTCTCCTCGGGCGGCGTGGTGGCTCCCGTGATTTTTCAGGACGTGATCGTAGTGGCTAACTGGAACGTCATTCTCGGCTATGACCTGGCAACGGGAAAACAACTTTGGAGATTCGACGTCTTAGGGAAGCCCGCGCCGGGGCAGGAGGACGTCGATCGCGGCGGAAACGATTGGGGCGGCATGGCCGTGGACGCGAAACGAGGCATTGTGTATGCCTCTACCGGATCTCCCCATCCGAATTTTCTGGGCTTAGACCATCCCGGAAAAAATGAATACGCCAATTGCGTAATCGCGCTGGAGGCCCGAACCGGGCGGCTGCTGTGGTCCTTTCAGGAAATCCGCCATGACATCTGGGACCTGGATATCCCCGCCCCACCCAACCTGGTCACCGTGACGCACAACGGCAGACGCGTGGATGCGGTAGCCCAGGTCACCAAGATCGGCAACACTCTGCTGCTCGACCGCGGCACGGGCAAACCACTCTTCCCTTATCGTCTGCGGCGTGCTCCCGTTTCCAAGCTGCCCGGCGAGACCACTTCTCCTTACCAACCTGTCTTCGATCTGCCACAGCCTTTTGCCCGCCAGGTATTTACAGAGGATGATGTAACCAATCTGTCCGACCGCGCTCACTCCTACGTGGCAAAACAGATCGCCGGCGCCAACCTTGGATGGTTCCAGCCCTTTGAACCGGGAAAGCCCACGGTCTATTTCTGCGTACATGGCGGCGCGCAATGGACCGGAGCGTCTTTCGATCCTTCCAACGGGTGGCTTTATGTAAGCTCGAATGAACTTCCGTGGATCATGACTGTCATGCGCGTTCGCGCCGGAGCGGCGCGCGATCCGAACCAGCCGCCCACGCCGGGAGAGACGGCCTACGGGCAATTCTGCGCCGGCTGTCATGGGAACAATCGCAAAGGGGCCGGCATGGCTCCCCCGCTTTTGGGCCTCGGGAATCGCATGTTGGACGATGAGGCCGTCGATATCATCAGGAGGGGACGCAACTCCATGCCTCCCGTGGAGATGGCTCCCGATCAGCGGCGGAAACTCCTGGACTTTCTCTTCGATCGCGACCTTCCGCAAACGGCCGCGCCGGACGCCAACGCCCATTACACCTACTTGCCCAACGGCTATCCAAAACTTCTGGACGATCAAGGGTACCCGGGGTGCAAACCTCCTTGGGGCCTCTTGAACGCCATCGATCTCAATACAGGCAAAATCGTCTGGAGAGTTCCCCTGGGCGAGTATGACGAGCTCACGCGCCTGGGGATCCCCAAGACCGGCACCGAGAATTTCGGCGGCGCGTCCGTGACCGCCGGCAGCCTGGTTTTTTGCGCCGGAACGCGCGATCTCAAGATTCGCGCGTTCGACAAGAGAAACGGCCATGAACTTTGGAGTTCCAAGCTGCCTTTTGGCGGATTCGCGCCTCCCTCGATCTACCAGGTGAACGGCCGCCAGTATATAGTGATCGCCGCTACCGGCGGCGGCAAGCTCGGTGGACCCACGGGCGACGCCTACGTGGCGTTCGCATTGCCCAATTCCGCCAGGTAGTTTCCCCAGTTCGGGCCGAAATTCGCAAAAGGCGGGCCGCTACTGTTCGTCTCCTCACCAGAGGTTGCGCCGACGTTGTGCGATGATGGGATTACAAAGGGATGGATCGGAGCGGCTCGCCGCGGGGGGCGGCAATGATGATGTTCCACTTCAGGATGGCTCATGCAACCGCGCTCATCGGAGCGTTGTTGCTGCATCCTCTGGGCGCCGCAACGGACCGGCCGGCGATTCGCGCTTTCACGTCGTCGCCTGCGGTGATTGAGTCGGGCGTAGCGCAGCTCTCCTGGTCGGCCACGGGGGCCTCCACCCTGTCACTCGACCAGGGCATCGGCGATGTGACGGGGCGCGTTTCCATTTATGTCAGCCCTCCGGAGACCACCACCTACACCCTAACTGCCACCAACTCCGCGGGATCGGTCCGCCGCCAGATCACAGTCGCGCTTGAGCCGCCTCCTCCGGTTCCTCTGGGCAAAGGCGCGACTTATTACGTCAGCCCGTCCGGCCACGACAATGCAGACGGACGCAGTCCGCGGACCGCCTGGCGGACTCTCGCCAAGGTGAACGGCAGCCCTCTGAAGCCGGGAGATAACGTCTTGTTCCAAAGGGGAGGAGAATGGCGGGAGTCACTCAAAGTTCCAGCAAGCGGCGAGACAGGCAACCCTATCACATTTGGCGATTATGGCGCCGGAGCCAAGCCGAAGTTCCTTGGAAGCATTGTTCTCGCGAACAGCGAATTCCGGCCGGCCGGAAACGCCCTCTACGCCTACTCTATTGCGACTCCGGTACTGGCCGTTCTGGCCGATCACAAGTTTCTTAACTACAAGAAGCCCGATAACGCGCCACCGGCGCCGTTTTTCTGGTCGTTTAGCGGTTCCACGCTTACTATCAATTCTTCGGGCTCCGACCCTCGCTTCGATGGCAAGCTCTATACCGCCGTAATTCGCGAAGACGTGATCTTCAGCAATTACAAGAGTCACCTGGCGTTTTACAACCTGGTTGCGGATGAGAGCGCTGCGCCCGACGGGGGCTACGCCTTCCGTATCATGGGCAGCCAGGACGTCTTGATGGATCACTGCGAAGCCTATCGAGCCGGGAAGCACCATTTCGGAGTGATCAATTCGACGCAGGTGGTGGCAAGGAACCTGTACGCCGCCTGGGCCATGCCGGGGTTGGGGCATGGAGGCGCCATTGCGTACGTATCGTACGGGGACGCCAGCAGCCCCTTGCCCGACCAGACTTCGGAATGGCATAACTGCGTCTGGGACCATCCGGAAGACCCACAGGACGGGGACTCTTACTTCGCGTTTTACAGCCACGGCCCCAGCCTCACGTCGGTTCTGGTGGACAAGATGATCTCCCTTGGAGGGAACTTCTCCGTCGCCGACGACGAAGACTCCTCCACTGCAATCGAGGTCCGCGGAGGTCTGGTTCAAAACGCGCGGGTCGAGGTTTACGGCAGGAACATTCTATTCGATGGCATGCGCATCACCGGCCCGTCCGCGACGTTGGACATGAGCGGCTCCGACCTTACCTTCCAAAACATGATCATCGATGGGACGAATTTGGGGAGCTCCTGGTATCAGAGTGCGGTGGTTTCCCGCGGGACCGGAAACATTTTACGATTCAGTACAATTGCCGTCGATCCGCACGCACTTCCATCGACTACCTGCATTGCCATAGACAGGGGCGGCGCCTCCGGCGCCAAGCTGAGTTACTATGGCAACATTCTTCTGTCGCCGGGCCGGGTGGTAAAACAGTGGAACGAACGGCCGCCCGAGGCCGACTTTGTTGAAGTCCGGGACAACTTCTATGGTCCCCGGGCAACGTTCAACGACAGCGATATGAGTCTGGCTCAATGGCAATCCTCGGGTCTCGACGCGGGGTCCTTGCAAGGCGATCCGATGTTCCAAGACCGGGCGCATGGCAACTATCGACTGCGGAAGGGTTCGCGGGCCATAGATGCGGTTTCGCCCATCTCGACATTTTCATCGAGGCGCCCGATTTCCGAGGATTTCTATGGCTCTCCCCGGCAGCAGGGCGCGGCGGTGGATATGGGCGCCGTCGAGTCTCCCGCAGCGGCGCCCGCGCCGCCGGCCGCAGCCAGGGCAGTGGTCCTGGGATTTCTGCTGTTCGGATTGACAGGCGCGCTCGCGGTGGCGCTAAGCCGGAGAAGACACGCCCTTGACCACAAAAAGGCGCTTTAGCCGCAAGCAGTGCTTTTCGACAAGATTCCACGACAGAAGGGCGGCCCCGAAGGTGGCTGCGATGCCCCCCAGGAGAGCGAAGAGCCAGAAGACAAAACGGAAATGCTCCGGCAAGCGAAGGGAGATGCGACCGATCGTGTTTGCCTGAAGAATGAAGACCGGCGCATGAAAGACTTCCAACTCCCCAACGCCGTCATCGCGCGAACAGGCTCTTGACTTTTTCGTTTTGGGGGTCGGCGTACCAGGTCCGGTACATGACGCTGTCACCCTCTTGAACGGCCTTGACCAGACTCTTGTGATAAAGGTCGAGAGGCCCGTCCGCGGTGTAGATCAGCGAGAATGCATTCGGATACACGCCGCGGACGTCCGCGGACGTGGACACCTCGCCTCGGCGCAGTTCTTTGTACGGAGCCGAATACGCATAGTAGCGAAGGCCGGAATGCTCCGGAATCAGCAGGACGTCGGGAAAAGCGGCGGCGACTTTTTGTATGACCGCCGGATCCATCGGATTGTTGGTGTCGGCGTCGACATTCGAGTCGATGTAAGCCATCGTGATTCCCCAGCGGTTCTTGGCATACTCGATCTTGTCGATGAGGAGCTGCGCGGGGTCCGCCGCCGCCGTCTGAGTGGCTCGGGCGCCCGAGATAGTGAGCTGCTGAGGCCGCACGGTGACCCCTACCCGCAATCCGGCATTGCGGAAACGCTGAAAATATTCGTCGGCGACGTCGGCCATTTCGGGGGCCACCGTATTCACTATTCGAGGATCGCCCAGGTAAGAGACGTCACTGGCGAATCTCTGCCCCTCGATATCCCAGGTAATCGCGCCCTGGGCATTCATGCTCTTCATAACTGCGATCGCGCTATCGGCAAGCACCAGAAGCCTCTGGCGAAAATCCGCCTTGCCCGATGGAGTCCCAACATTCAGGTGGGCGTCGCCAAACCATCCTTGCGGATTGGCTGCGTTGTTTTGCCCGGCTGTGGCCAGAAAAATCGCCCCAATGGGGCGCCGGTCCGACCATTTCAACTCGTATGGGAAGGCCGCCCGGAAGCGTTTATAAAGATCGGGCGCAACCTTATCCGCACTCGTATCGGCGTGGGCAAACCGAATACTCACATCGTACTGGTCCGTGCCTTTGGGCGGGATCGGCCTATCTATTCTCGGATAACTGTCGGGATATGTGGGGATGCGGCCGGTGTGAACGCTGAGGGGAAACACGGTGTTATGCGGCCGGTCGTTCGCCCAGGGAAAGCCCACCATAAGCGGCTGGGTGATATCCTCGCTGGCAATCACAATCGAGCCCGAGCCGTATGAGGCCCGCACCAGCCCGATGTCGCCGATGTTGTGGGCCAGCAGCGGCGTCGTCCCGTCGTATTCCTGAAGCTTCTCGGGAAACTTCAAGGCCAAGGGCTGGAACAACAGGCTTTCAATGGTATCGGGCGAGTTATTGGTGGTCTGGATGCTCAGGTTCAGTTGATTGTGGGCCGTAGCATAGGTCACCTGTACAGTGCCCCACGGAAAGGTCCGCGTCAAGTGCTGGCGCTGAACATCCATGATTACGGCGCCCGACTTCTCGCCTTGGTAGGTTTCGCCGTTCGCCTTTCTCAGCGTGACGCGTTCGACGCGAAACTCACCGTCCGCGATGTACTCCACGTTGTTGCACTGCAGCGATTTGATGCCTTTCCCATCAAACGTGACCGAGGCCACCAGCGGGCGGCTGGATCGGATCAAGACCCCCGCACCCAACAAAGCCGCGCCCGTCACGGACATAATCGCGATCGTTGAAAACTTCATCTCGCCTCCACATTAGAGCAATTTCGGGATCTACAACCGCTCCCGTCCGGCGGCGCGCGGCAGGCGCACCCAGCTTGCGCTTCAGCTACTCTGCGCCGTTAAACGGCGCTCGGAATCGAACGGCGCAGAGACGGGAGCTAAATTCACGGTTACAAAGAAGTCGCGAGCGATCGGCTCGATAGCGTAAGTGATATTATCGAACGATCCGAACAGCGCTTCCAATTCGTCGCGGCGGTACAAATACAAGTCGCAACGGCTGCGGTAACGGAGCTTCCTCTGCCATGCGAGCAGCCCGCCCGCCATGGGGAAGGACAAAAGGACTTTGGAGCGCGACAGCGACAGCGCCTTTTCAATGACTTTCCGAGGATCGGACATGTAGTCCATAAAGCCCATGAGAATTACATAGTCGAAGGACCTGGGCGAAGAAAAGGCGAGAAAGTCGGCCACTCGGAATTCGCAGCGGCTCCCGACGCCCGCCTGACGGGCATGTTCTTCGGCGATCTTGAGCATTCCGTCGGCGAAATCGATCCCCAGCACCCGTTCGGCCCCGCGCTGCGCCAGGGTTATGGCATAATGCCCGGGACCGCAGCCTACGTCCAGGACAGTCTTGCCGTGTATCGGTGAGCAGCGTTCCACCGAGTATACGAAGCGAAGCTTCATGCTCCTGCGAAACAAGTTGTTCAGCAGGCCGTCGATCAGGCCGCCGCGATTGCTGTAGATAGCATCGAAATTCCCTGCATATTGGTGAAAGAACCCTTGGGTGCGATGGGTGGTCATTGCTTTGAGCCTCCGTTCGTCTCATGCGATATAAGGTATTGGTGAAAGGTAGTCACTCGAAAGTCGCTTAAAATACGGGACACCTTGGACGCGGTTGCAGCAAGATTGACATACGACTTGAACCCGCGGTACGCGCTCATTGGAAGGCGGGGATGGTTTGGGTCGATTTCCCTGGGGTGGATGTAGAAGACTACCGGGCGCCCCTCATTTACGACCTGGCGGGATTTGCGATTGATAAACCAGTAGGGAAACAGCCGCATATACCCGCCTCCGGAGACACAAACCGATTTGCCGAAAACGCTGGAAACGGTGATGGGGAACTCGAACAGTGTTCGGCCATTCTTGCACTGGATCGAGTGGAATCCGAGTGGAGCGCCGGGCATTCCGCCGTGCCCGTGAGGAGCGGGGAAGATGGAGGAATCGTAGCGATAGCCGGCCTCCGCCAGAGTATCGAAGAGGCACTCCACCACGGAAAAGCCGGGTGCGCGGTAACCACTGACGGCCGTTCCAGCGGCGTCTTCCAGGATCAAACGCGCCCGGAGCAGGTCTTGGTAGAGTTGCTCGCGGGTGAGTCCATAGTTCAGCCGATGGGCATAGCCGTGGGACGCGATTTCGTGTCCCCGGCGGGCAGCCTCTTTAACCAAATGGGGAAAGCGGTGAGCCACCCAGCCCAGGAAGAAGCAAGTGGTGACGACCTTCTTTTCGCTAAACAGGTCGAGGAGGCGTTCGAAGTTCTGCTCCACTCTCGACGGAAGAGCGTCCCACTCCTCGATTTGCGGACCCCCGACATCGAGAATGTGAAACCAGTCCTCCACATCCACCGTGAAGAAGCCTTCCATCGCCGCCGCGGTCGGTTGGGCGGTTTCTTGGGCTTGCGCTTGGGGCCACAAAGGGTCCGCCACGGACGCAGGTTCGAGAACAGCATTGCGGTATGAGACGCTTTCCGGCCGACTCTGCTCCGCCAAGCGGTCCGGTGACACGGCCGCTGGATGCTGTAAAGCGTTTTGATAACGATTTGGCCTCATTGGTTCTTATTTCCCGTGCGATTCGGGCGCGACCTCAGCCCGGTCGGGTTAGAACAGCGAACCCGGGCGACTGGCATTGGGTTATCCCCGAATGCCACCAACCGCAGGGTGGACGTTGTCTGTGCTGGAGTCATGGTGGTCATTGCGGATCGGATAAAGCGAACGCCACGTATTCGTCTCCGGAGGGGCTTTCCACCATCGAGCCACCGCCAGCGGCGATGACCACGTATTGCCTGCCCTTCACTTCATACGTCGCTGGCGTGGCATGCCCAGCGGCGTGCAACTCGGTTTGCCAGAGTATTTTTCCGGTATCGATATCGAATGCCCGAAACATCCTGTCTTTGGTGGCTGCGATGAAAACGAGGCCGGACGCGGTGATAATGGACCCGCCGGCATTCTCGGCGCCGGTGACCGGCAGCCCGCGGGCCGTGAGTTCCTTGTATTCGCCGAATGGCTCCTGCCAGACGATTTCCCCGCTATTCAGATCGATTGACGTCAGGCGGCCCCACGGCGGCTTGACAGCCGGGTATCCCTGGTCGTCCACGAATCGGTTGAAGCCGCGGAAACCGTATCGAAAGCCCGAGCCCGGCTTAGCGTCCACGATCTCCAAGAGGTACGGAACGTCGTTGGTATTCACCACCAGGCGGCCGGTGCGCGGATCGAGGGATGCGCCGCCCCAATTGGCTCCGCCGTGCAATCCGGGTACGAGGATCGTGCCCTGTTTGCTCGGCGGCGCAAACATGCCAGCTCCAGCTATCTCTCGAAACTTCAACAAGGCGGATGCGTGGGCCCCGGGCGAAAGGTCGGTCAGATCGGATTCGGCGATCTCCATGCGGGAAAGGGCTACGGGCTTGACCGGGACCGGCTGAGTGGGCCACGCCTCTTCGCCCTCCAGGCCGGATGGCGGCACGGGCCGCTCCTCCACTGGAAAGACGGGCTTGCCGGTGTCTCGATCCAGGACGAAGACGAAGCCGTTTTTTGTGGCCTCGACGACCACGTCCATAGGCTTTCCGTCATGCCGTACGGTAGCCAGGGTGGGCGCCGACGCCAGGTCGTAATCCCAAAGATCGTGGTGCACCATCTGGTAATACCAGACGAGTTTTCCGTCATCCGCCCGCAGGGCCACGAGGCAATCGCTGAACAAGTTCTTGCCGGCGCGGTCCCCGCCGTAGAAATCGAAAGTGGCGGAGCCGAGAGGTACAAAGACGAGGTCCCGGTCGCCGTCCACAGTCATTCCGCCCCACGCGTTGCTTCCGCCCACGGTTTTCCACGCGCCGGGGGGCCAGGTGTCGTAGCCGGTCTCTCCGGGTTGCGGAATGGTGTGGAAGATCCATCTTTGCTCACCAGTGCGCACGTCGTAGGCGCGGACGTGGCCGGGGGCGGCGGGTTCCGGCCCTTCACCGACCATGGAGCCGACGATGACCAGATCCTTGTAAGCGACTCCCGGCGAGGTGACGGTAAAACCGAGCCCGTCGATGTTGCGCCCTAATCCCTGCGTCAGGTCGACCACGCCAAGCTTGCCGAAGCCGGACTTCGGCTTTCCCGTGCGGGCATCCAATGCGATCAACTTATGGCCGCCGGCGAACAGAATTCGCTGGTCCGATCCATCCTCCCAGTAGGTCACGCCGCGGCTCGGGCCGGAATGTTTCTGTTCCTGCATCGGGTCCGGCAGGATATGGCGCATCACCCTGGCGACAAAGCGCCCGGGCCCTTGCGGTCCGCCCGCCAGCACGAACACGGCAGCCAGAGCCAGCGCGTGAAACTGAAACGACGGCGACTCGACGGGCCGAAGCCTTCGCCGGGACAGAATCCTTCGAAGCATCAATGCCCCAGCCAGGAGGAGCGCCACGAAAAGCGCAGCCGCCGCCCACAGCCGGCCATAACCAGGACGCTCCGGAAAGGGATTGTACTTCCAGATCTCGCGCCCCGTCCCCGCATCGAGCGCAATAACCTCGAGCACCGGAGACGTCACGTACATCACGCCCCTCACGATCAGCGGATTGCACTCCATGGAACTCTTCAGAGCATCGCTCTGGCCGCCGGCGTGGTACGTCCAGGCGACGCGAAGATTCCGCACGTTCTCTTT
>Ga0181517_10004226_pt1 | contig 13215 bp, 11 predicted proteins | sample PEATcosm2014_Bin_31_FD_119748 | JGI IMG/M metagenome (GOLD analysis project Ga0181517, IMG submission 119748) | Peatland microbial communities from MTU Mesocosm Facility, Houghton, MI, USA - PEATcosm2014_Bin01_30_metaG | ecosystem: Environmental > Terrestrial > Soil > Wetlands > Peat | place... | reverse complement strand
TTCATGCTTTTGAAGGCAAGCTGGTTCCCTTCTCTCCGCAAACGCTGAAGGAGATAGAGCAGTTCAAGTCAATCTATGGGATGACGCTGAAGGCTACGGACAGCCACAATTTGAAGGAGCGGAGGAAATGAAGAACCTGCTTACGCTGATTGCCGCCGCAGGATTCGCTGCGCCGGTATTGTCTCAACCCGCGCCGGAGCCGCCGAAGCCCTGCATTCAGCTTCGCGCCAGCTTCGGGTTCATCGTTCACGCTTCCTATGCCGTTACTGCTCCGTTATTTGGGCCGAATGGTGAGCGTGCATGGGCCGGCGAGGATTGGGATCCAAAATTCATTTATCCGCAACCGGCCAACGACGTGGAGGGCGCGGTCTTCACGGTGAGCCATGGGACACACAATACAGTGTGGGTGAACACCCTCTTCGATCAGGAGGCGCGGCATTTTCAGTATGTATATTTCTTGCCCGAGATAATGGTCGCCACCGTCGATGTGCGCTTCAAAAGCATCGACGCAGGCACGACACAAGTGAATGTCGTTTACACCCGCACCGCGCTCACGCCGGATGCCAATGAGCATGTGGCGAAGATGAGCGAGGACGACAGGAAGAAAGGCAAGGAGTGGCAACAGGCCATTGACACTTATTTGGCCCGCGCAAAATCCGGCCAACGACGGTGAAGTCGATGGTCGGTGTAACTGGAAGGTTTGAAAGTTGGCGGGCACACTCAGGTGCGCGTGGGCACGGTTTCCGGTTTCAGGCTATGCTGTGGCGGAAATCTGATAGTCCTGCTCGACCGCAGTTTTTTCCGCGCTCAGGCTCAGCAGGGAGGCGACCACGTCGGCGGCGCTATAGGATTGGCGGCCAGGGGCCATGAACTGCGCGACGGTATTCAGATCGTCGCCGATGGTGACGAGGGCCGGCTCGACGGAGCCATTCTTGCGCGCCTGCTGGTGGCCAATATTGGCCATCAGAGCATTACACAGGCACTTGCGACCCACCGTCTCCTCGATTTTTCCGCCCTTGGCCACGTAGTTAGCTTCTGGCTCGGCGGAGCAGCGATAGCCGATCTTGCCCTCCGGCGTGGCGTAGGACTCGCGCAGCAGGCCAATGTCACATACTCTGGTCCGCGCAGCGGCTACTTCTGGATCGGAATACGAGCCTTGCAAGAGCGCCACTTTGAATGGGAATCCAGTGGGCGAGGCGAGCGGATCGGTAAAGACCTCACCAGTGCCGGTGGCCGCCTGGGCCAGAAGCGACTCTTTGAGATCGGGACGCAAGCCGGACTCGAGGGTGAATGCAAAGGCGGTGCCCACCTGCACACCAGCGGCGCCCTGATCGAGCGCTTCGCGGACTTTTTCCGGACTTCCGTATCCGCCTGCCAGCCAGAAAGGCACGCCGAGCGCGCGCATGCCCGCAATATCAACCTCATCGCGCTCTCCGTAGATGGGCTCGCCACCCTCGTTGAGCAGTAGCTTGCCGCGTGGAGGCGCATTGTGGCCGCCGGCGGTGGGACTTTCGACGATAAACCCGTCGACGCGTCCGTTAGCGCGGCGCAGGATGGAGGTAGCGAGAGTATTGGAACTGACAATGGCGAGAAAGCGCGGCCGGTGGAGCAATGGAAGCGGGCCTTCCGCGTAATCGGAAGGATCGAAGTTCATAGCCGTGTCCTGCCCCTGCGCCGCGCCGGTAACCGCCAGGCGGTACTCGGCAGGATGCTGTGCGGCAAGCGCGTCAAGGACGCCGGGAATGTGGAGCGGAATGCCCGCGCCCATCAGCACGTAGCCGACGCCGGCCAGCATGGCGCCGTAGATGGAAGACATGTGCGGCATCTGTACTTTTTCCAAAAAGTTGATGCCGACGGGATTCTTGTGGCCTTCACGCGCGAGATAAACCTCGACGAAGTTGCTCACGATGCACAGCTCGACCACTTTGCGCAGTTCGCGGCGCTGATGCATGGGAAGAAGCGGATAGGGTGCACCCGCAGCCTTGCCGCCGGGGATGTAGTACTCGTCCCAAATGCGCTTGGCCATCTCAGGAAACGGGAAGGCTTCGAGGCCGCGGCGCATGTGTCCGCCGGGATCCCCATCGGTGAGGCGGCGAACGAAGAGCGAATCAAGCGCCGTGCCGGAGACGACGCCGAGCTGACCGAGTTTGGATACCGCATTGGCGAGGCGCCAGTTGGAAACGCCCACACCCATGCCACCCTGAATAATCCTGGGAAACTGCACCATCTCTGGATTGTTTCACAAATGGGGATGAATCGACATCTTTTATTACCTACTGGTAACGCGAAAGTGAGCAGGCGTGAGCAATATTGCTCATGAAATGCGGCATGGGGCTGATTTTGAAGGTCGACTATAAATTTTCGCGCAGGAAGCTGATGACGTGGTCGGCCTGAACAACGCCGGCCATGCGGCCCTGGGGATCGACCACGGGCAGAGCGTGGAGGTTGTACTTGTCAAAGAGCTCGGCCAGTTCATTTTGGTGCAGGGCAATGGGGCAGGAGTGGATGCGGGGTTCCGCCAACACGGCGAGGCGTGTTTCTGGCTGGGCCATGACAAGCCGGGCGAGAGAGATGGCGCCACGCAGCACGCCTTTTTCATCGAGCAGGTAGACTTCCGTCACGCTCTCCGGATCTCCATCGAAGCTGCGCAAGGCCTCGACAGCCTGGGCCACGGTCGCGTCCATTCCCACGGAAACGAAGTCGGTGGTCATGCAGCCGGCTGCGGAGTCTTCGTCGAATTCGAGCAGTTCGGAGACCTCCTGCCGCTCCTCCGGCTCCATCTCTTCGAGAATGGCGTCGGATTGTTCCTCGGGCAGCTCAGCCAGCAGATCGGCGGCGGCGCCAGGGTCCATTTCCTCGACGATGTCGGCGATTCTCTCTTCGCCGAGTTTTTCGAGCAGCGACTTTTGCAGCTTGGGCTCGACCTCCTCAAGGGTCTCGGCGGCCACCTCTTCGTCGAGCGAGGTGAAAATGACTTCTCGCTCGGCGGGGGCAAGATCTTCGAGAATATCGGCCAGATCGGAGGGGTGAATTTCGCCCAGCCGCTCGTACTCGATGCGCAGCTTGACGCGGCGGGCGGGGTCAACCTCGATTACGTCCACAAACTCCCAGGGAATGCCGCGGGCGGCGATCCTGCGCGAGAGCCTTTCCAGCGATGCGCGCGGGAGCAGTCCTTTGAAGACGCGGCGGAATGCTCCGCGCAAGCCCACCTCGACCTCGGCCACGCGCAGCAGGTGAGCCGCGCCCTGGCCCATCCATTCGAGGTCAACATCGTTGACCCGCACCACCTTGCGACCATGAATGTCGATGATCTGCCGGTCGACCAGGTCCTGTCGCAGGTAAAGATAATTGCCCTGATCCTCGAGGGGCACCATGGCGCCGGAGGAACGCAGCTCGAGCGTGCCGGCGGGCGTCTCCATTACCTCGTGCGAAGGGACGATGCATAAGCCGGCGCGGGTTTTGAGCACCAGGCCGGCTACTTTGCCGGCGTCTTCGCCGGTGGCCACAGCGATGTCCTTGAGCCGCCCGCGCAGATGGCCCTGGGCATCGGTGACCGGCGTGCCGAGCAGCGCCGTGAGGCTGATGCGAGCTGTGGTGCGGGAAGCCATGAGGAGAGTGTATAGCTTCGCGGAAGGCTCGCGCCTGTGGATGCATCGGGTTGGCGGCAAGCGCCAGCTTCTTGACACAGTTCCTTGTCAGCCTTCAAACTGCCTTTTAGGCTTCAGGGCGCAGACGGGGCGCATGTGTCCTTGCCGGCTTCTGAAAAGGCGGAGAGAGATTGGTGAGCGGAGCGAAGTCAGGACGGCTGAGTTTTTCGCTGACATCCACCATGGAGAGCGTCAGCGAGGTGGAGTCTGCGGCTGAAAAACTGGCCGCCGAGGCCGGCCTTGACGAGGATGAATGCTTTCATGTGACCATGGCAGCGCGCGAAGCCGCTTTGAACGCCGTTTTGCACGGCAACGAATACGACCCCGCCAAGCGGATTGCAGCCAGTTTTGAAAACACCGGATCGGCGCTCGTAATTACCATTTCCGACCAAGGCAAAGGGCTGGACCCGGATACGCTTCCCGACCCTTTGGCCCCGGAGAATCTGTTGCGCGGCTGCGGCCGGGGAATCTTCCTGATTCGTTCATTCATGGATGAGGTACACTTTCGACAACTGCATCCCGGAACCGAGCTGACGCTGGTCAAGCACCTTACGCCGGCTGCGGAAAGAACATAACGCGCTTACGCAGGGCCTTGGCGGCGAATGGAGGCCGGTTTTCAGCCGGAGGCAAGGCAGACCGGGGGATTCCCGCCGGAGCGAACTGCGAGAGTGTAATAACCGTAATACCAACAAGGAGGAATATCCGTGGCACTGACAATTGCTTCCCGTGAAGTGGACGGCGTCGTCGTTCTGGATCTAAATGGGCGAATCACCCTGGGCGAGGGCAGTGTGCAGTTACGCGACGCCATTCGCGGGCTGATCGGCAAGGGCAAGAAAAGCGTCCTGCTCAATATGGGCGAGGTGAACTACATCGATAGCTCTGGTTTGGGCGAGCTGGTGAGCGCCTATACAACGGCCAAGAATCAACAGGCAGAGGTGAAGCTGCTGAAACTGACCAGGAAGGTTCACGATCTGCTGCAGTTGACCAAGCTGTACACGGTCTTCGACATCAAGGATGATGAGGCCAGCGCCATCGCTTCGTTCAAGTAAACGAGGCTGGGGCGTAGCTGAAGAAAAGAGGCCATCCCGCACGACGGGATGGCCTCTTTGCGTTTGTATAACGGACCAGCCGAATTCAGGCCAGGACGGCAATCGGCTCCGGCAGGCTTTCCACCAGCGAAGACGCGGTTGCCGGGATAGGAACCGCAACCGCAAGTTGCTGCTGGTGGGAATGAGTGCCACAAGTAAGCCGGTGGACGAAGTGGTAAGGCGGCCAGGGGCCAGAAAGCTGCATCTGATACTCCCGCATCACCGCGCATGTGGCGGAGAACTTGTTCAGGTAGCGCTCCACGCCTTTGCGGTCAATCAGGTGCGCCACGTCCAGCATCATCTTGCCGCTATCGGTAAGCCGACAGCTAACCTCTTCATCCAGAGGCATAAAGAGCCGGTGCATCTGGAAGCTGACGGCACGTGCGCGGGTCTGGCGCTCACGCTGACGGGCAGCGTTTTCGCGCAGGGTGGTGAAATATTCCCGGCTTGCTCCCTCGGCCGGCGCACGCTTGCCGGCGGTGTGGCTACAGCAGTCATCCACCAGAATCTTGAGGTGCATCTCGGTCTTGCCGCGCAACTTGTCGATGTGGCCGAGAAACTGGCGCTGGTTAGAGCGGATGGACTTGCGCAGGCTATCGTCGTCGTTGAAGATGGTTCCAAACCGGAAAGGCAGCACCGTGGAGTGCTGAAAGCAGTCGGCGATTACCCGCGCGTGATCAACGCCAGATTTCTGGTTGAGGATCTCGGCGGGGTTGTGTTCGCTGACCACGACGGCCAGGTCGCTGGCGGGATAAAGGAAAACCTGGTTTCCGCTGACTCCGAGGACTGATTCCATCGGAATAGGCTTGCGATGACGGGCTAATTCTGGAAACGCTTGCTTTTCACCGATACAGTAGGCATACCATGCCATGACGAGACACTCCGTCCACGTGCGCCGGAAAGCGCCATTCGTTGGTGAAGGTTTGTGAATCTAAGGAAAAGTGCATACTGGCCATGAAGCCGGGCTCATGAGAGCAGACCCGGACCAACTAGCTCAGATGCTAGCTTGCGGAAAATACGACTGGCAACGTCCCACGTCACAAGACACGGTGAAAGTGAGCACCCTCTCTCGAATCTGTATTTATATAAACGAAATTCAAATTGACGATATGAATATTGGTTCACTTTTGGGCAGCGCAACCCATTCGGAACTTCAAATGCGCGTACCAAAAGGCGGCTTTGCCAGCTCAATTCCCGGCGAAAGAGCCTCGTGCAGGAGCGGTGAAGGGTGCTTGCTGTGCGCGCACTGCCCTGCTCGACCCTCCTCCGGTATCCTCATAGCCAGGAGAAACAAGTGAGACCAGTACTTGCCCGGACACTACGCAGCCTGCAGCACAACATTTTGGCTGGAATCATCACCATCGGGCCGCTGTTCGTAACCTACCTTATTTTCAGCTTTCTTCTCGGCTCCCTGGCCAAGGCCGGCTTGCCGGTGGTGCAGCTGTTTGCGGCAGTTTTTCCGGAAAACTGGCTCAACCAGCCTTGGCTGCAATCGACCCTGGCCATTGTGCTGACCCTGGTGGTGTTATATGTGGTGGGCCGTGTAACCAGCCTGGTAATCGGCCGCCAAGCCTTCGAGCTCTTCGAGGCCGTGCTGGAGCGGTTGCCATTTGTCGCCAAAATCTATACTTCGGTGCGTCAGCTGCTGGACACCATGATGGCTAAGAAGGAAACCAGCCAGCGCGTTGTGCTGGTGGATTTTCCCATTCCCGGTCAGAAATCCATAGGGTTCCTGACGCGCACTCTGACCGACTCAACCACCGGCGAAGTTCTGGCCGCCGTGCTGGTGCCCTGCGCCATCAACCCGACCTCGGCCTTTTTGCAGATTTTGCCAATTGGCCGGGTTACGGAGACCGGCATGAGCATGGAGCAGGCGATGAGCATGTTGATGACCGGCGGCGCGGTGGGACCTGAATCGATCCTGTTCACCCAGCCAGCGCTTGCGGCAGCGAAGGATGCTACGCCGCCCGCACCCTCGGCTTGACCTTGGCGAGAGATTTGTTTTTCGCGGCAACCAAATTTAGCCGTTCGGCTCATCCACAGCCAGCGTCTCTCCCGCGTGACCGCTTTCCGCGGCTACTTTGCGCAGGCTGACATGCTCGATTCGCGCCCAAATGATGCCCACGGGCGCTATACCCAGGAATGTGACCGCCAGCAGCGTGGCGGCACATGCGGTGGCCGGCTCAACGGCCACGCCGAAGAAACCACTCATAGCTGCGGCCACAGCGCCGATCTGCGTGAACCAGCCTAGCACCGGCAATTGAAAGCCACTGACCAACATGCTTGAGGCCATCAGCAACATGCACTTGGCCAGTGTTAATCCCGCAAGTTGCGGGCTGGCGGTAAAAGCTGTGGTGATCTCAAGATAGGCTAGCGAAATCATCCCCCACATGACCAACGAGAGCGAGGCGGCAATGCCAAAATCAGAGAAGGATCGAAGCGTGTCAAGGCCTGTGCGAAAGGCGCGAATCTTCTCGCCAATCGCGTGTCCCAGGCCTTTGGAGACAACGCCGAAGGTCCCTTCGAGAAACGATGCCACGACTCCCCCGGCCAGACGCACGGCAACCAGAAACAACGCTCCTGCAACGGTTGAGGCCAGCGCTCCGTAACTGACTTTCTTCATGATTTCAGGATGGGGTAGAGCTCCGGGCCCGCCGAACCACGCGGCCAGCAAGATGGTGGCGGAAAAAATCAGAGCCATGGAGCCGGCGTCGAAGAGTCGCTCGACGATGTAAACGGCGATTTGGTTGCTGAGCGGCAGGCCGGTTTTTTTCGAGACCAGGTAGGGCCGCACCGGGTCAGCAATACGGCCGATGAGCGCGACCGCGGTGAAGCCTATGACCTGCGTGCTGAGCAGCGAGAAGAGCGGCACTTTTTTGATGTGACGAAGCAGCAGTGCCCAGCGCACCGCGCGAAAGAGGTAGGCCACGTAAATACAAATGAATGCAACACCGATTTTGCGCCAATCGGCCAGTTTGAGTTGGGAGACAAAGACGCCAAAGTCGAAGTGAATCCTGTCGCGTCCCCACGCGACAAGCGCCGCCAGCGCCACAAAGACCACCAAGCCAAGAACCAGCTGATTCTTCTTCAAGACTTCTCCGCCCCCGCGATCGTGGATATCTCTTGAGTTTAGTTTCTCACCTGCGCATGAAGAGAGTGTTAGCGGGAATGGTTTTCATGCGGAGCCGGCGCGGAGGCCGCTGCAAGTTTGGCTTGCGCGGCTGCCCTCTTCGCTTCTGCTTCGCGCGCGAGTATGCGGCGGTTGAATTCGTGAATCACATACGCGACGTAGGCCCGCGTTTCGCGGTAGGGCGGAATGCCGTGGTATTTGTCTACCGCGTCCGGGCCAGCGTTGTATGCGGCCAGCGCCATTGCAATGTTGTCGTGGTAGCGGGTCAGCAGCGCGTCCAGATAGGCTGAGCCTCCGCGCACATTTTCGTCCGGCTGGAAGCTGTCCGCAACACCCATATCTCTGGCTGTCGTGGGCATGAGTTGCATCAGCCCGCGAGCGCCTGCGCGGCTGACAGCGCGCGTGTTGCCGCCGCTCTCGGCCTTAACCAGGCTGGCCAGCAGGTCCACGTCCACGTTATGCTCATGGCCGGCCTTGTTGAGCATTTCATGGAGGTCGGCGGGAGAAAGCTTCGCGTCTGCGCTGATTTTGGGTGTTGCTGTGGGCGACGTCTCCTTCAAATCCGGCGGCGCGGGCGGGTCGGGAACAGTTTCAACACTGACAATGTCTTCCGGAAGGCGCTCAATGTAGCTGTCCTCGCCGGGGCTGAGGTAGAGCCGGACGCGGCCCTCGAACTGGGCGTGGTGGTCGCAGAGATAGTCGAAGCCATTGCGCAGGGTGATGCGTTCAGCAGAGTAAGCGAACGGGGCCAGAGCCACAATGATGCCTGCCGTTATGAAGAAATTCCCGCGCATTGATAATTGACTCAATTCAATTCCACTTTTGCTGCAGCGCGATTGGCGATGGCGGCTTCCAGCACTCCTGCTACGGCGTCCTCGTTGTTGGACGGCGCCTGCTTCCAGCCACGCATCTTCGCCATGGTGCGCAGTTCGTCCGCCGCATTGCCCATCAACACGCCTTGCCCGGCCCACTCCAGCATATCCACATCGTTCCAGTTGTCGCCGATGGCCATGGTCTCTTTGCGGTCCACGCCCAGCCGGCGAGCGAGATTTTCAAGCGCTTTGCCTTTGGAGACTCCGTGCGGCATCAAATCCAGAATCGAAAGATCGCGACCGGGGTACTCCGTTTTGACGCAGTCGCAGGAACTGGACCACTCGCTGGCTTTGAGCGCCCGTTCAGCCATGCCCATTTTGCTCACACTTCCGGCCACCATGCCCTGGATTGGATCGACGCCATTGTTAAGCGCATCTTCCAGCGGCTTGACGATTTCGATGGCGCTGCGATTGGCCGCAACCCATAAGGCAATGCGCCCGTGCGCCTGCTCCAAATCTTCGACCACCAACTCGCCGCGACCCGGACGGTCAAAGGTGAAAACCAGGACGCCGAATGGACGGAGCAGCCCGCAAAGCCCGCGCGCAACTTTGCACGGAAGTTGGCAGCGATCAATAGCCTCGTCGCCGAGAGTGCGGATCACTGCTCCATTGGACGTGATAAGCGGCGTATCCGCTCGCAAACCCAGTCCTTCGATCAGCGGCAAAGTATAGGCCACACGGCGGCCAGTGGCGATGGCCACTGTGATGCCGGCCTGTTGCGCGGCCCGGAGCGCCTGAGCGTTGCGCGGGCTGATCGCCTGCGCGAAGGTCGGCAGCAGCGTGCCGTCCATGTCAATGGCCACCAAGCGAACGGGAGGGTGCATAGATTTAGTGTACCGGGCGGCTGGTGCGAGGCCAAATCTCCTATAGCGGGGCTGCCGCTGGGTTCCGTGCCGGACAAATCCGATAAGATTTGGTAATGGAACGAATTTGCAGCCAGTGCCAGGCGGTTCTTGCCAAAGAGACTGTGGCGGATTGGTGCCCGGCTTGCGGCGGAGCGCTGATTGAGCGGACAGGCCTGCCTGCTGTTGGAGAAAATGCCGCGGCGGCTGTCGAAGTCGATCATCGCGGCATTGTGCTTCCCCGGCGTCATGCGCTGGGCGGGATTATTACGCCGCAATAATCCTTACTCGTAGCGCAGCGCCTCGGCGGGGAGGATGCGCGAGGCGGCCGATGAGGGATAGAGCGTGGCCAGCAGCGAGATGCCGATGGAAACGGCGGAGACGATCAGGCCATCGAGCGGGCGCGGCGCAAAGGGCAGCGTGTCGATGGAATAGACTTCGGCGGACAAGTGAATGAAGTGATAATGCCCGCCAGCCCAGGCGGCCAGGTAGCCGAGCGCGAGGCCCAGCGCGGTTCCGATGATGCTGATGAGAAAGCCTTGCAGAAGGAAGATGCGGCGGACCTGAGCCGGCTGAACCCCGTAGCTCATCATCACGGCGATGTCGCGCGTCTTCTCCATCACCATCATGGTGAGCGCTATGAGAATATTGAGCGCGGCCACGATGACGATGAGGGCGATGACGATGAAAGTGACCACCTGTTCGAGCTTGAGAGCGCGGAAAAGCTCGCGGTTTTGCTCCATCCAGTTAGTGGTCATGAAGCCGCGTCCGGCCTCGTGTTCAATGGAGCGAGCTATCTGCGGAGCGCGGTCGAGATTGTCTACTTTGAAGCTGATGACGGAGAGCAGGTCGGGTTCGCTGAAGAGGCGTTGCGCGTCGCTGAGGCGCATGAAGGCCATGGCCGAGTCGTATTGATAAAAACCTGAGTGGAAGATGCCGGCCACGCGGAAGCGCTGGTAACGGGGCGCGAGCCCGAGCGGCGTCAGCTCACCTTGAGGGCTGGTGACGAGAACGCTGTCGCCCACCTGCGCGCCGATGGTATCGGCAAGGTCCTTGCCGAGCACGATAGCCGGATAGGGTGTGTTGACGGTGGACTGGCCGGGAAACGATTGAGCGTCGTGATTGGCCGCATCCGGGTCGAGGTCTTTGGCTGAGCCGGAGGTGATGGATTCCAGCAGGCTGCTCACGGTTCGCTCTTCAGACGGGACGATGCCCTTGATGAGGGCGAAGCCGGCGCGCGGACCGCGTGAAACCAGCACCTGTCCATAGATTCCCGGAGCGGCAGCGGTGACGTGCGGAACGTGGCGCAGGCGTTCGAGCAGCGGTTGCCAGTCGCGAATGCCATCCGACTCGACGCGCATCAAGTCAACCTGTGACGAGGCTCCGAGCAACCGGTCCTGGAGGTCGCGCCTCATGCCGTTAGTGATGGCCAGGGCGATGATGAGCGCGGCCACGCCCGCCGCCACACCCGCGATGGAGATGGTGGTGACCACGCCCACCACGGCTTGCCGCCGCTTGGCTTTGAGGTACCGCGCCGCTATATAAAGCTCGAATCGCATCTTTTCTATCTTACTTGTGCGGCGGCTTCTCTTGTTCTGATTCTTGTGCGGCGATTATTGTCTTGGCCACGCCCACGTTGTCGTGGCGGTCGTAGACGCGGACGGCGACCAGATGTTCGCTCGTCTTGCCCCCAACCACATCGAGAAAAATACGCAGATCATAGTGCTCGTGCCGGGAGTCGGAGAGCCTGCCCACCGGCTCAATGTACTGCCATGGGCCAGCGTCGAGCGAGTACTCGGCGCGGGCGATGGGCGAAACTGCGTCGTCGGCGTCGAAGCTCACGCTAAATGGTCGCGGGCAGTGACTGCCTTCGCAGTCCACCGGCTCCCCGGCTGCCTTGAGCGCGGAGACGACTGGAGGGGTAGTGTCCACCTCGAAGCGCTCGCTGATTCTTTCGCCCGAGAGCGCGTCGCCGGGGGTGTGCGAAGGCGCGTCGGAGGCGACAACTTTGATCTGATAGCCGCCGTCAGGAATCAGGTCGGCGTCAAAGCTATAGGCCTTCTCGGTGAGTTTGTCCTTGAGGAGACGCCAGACGGATTCGCCGTCTCCTTTCAGGTACAGCGAGTAGGTCAGTTCGTCGCCGTTGTCATCGTGAGCCGCCCAGCGGGCGGTGATGGCGGTGCGGTCTTTCGATGCCTGCAAGGGCGAGGAAGAGCTGCCATCGTCGACGACTGCGGCGTTCTGGCCAGAAGTGGCGAAGCTGATGTTGACTGTCGCAGACTGGCTGGCGGGCTGACCCTGGCTGATCAAGCGCGCTCCGGGGACGACGACCAGATCGTCCACTACCGGAGCGGCATTGACGGGCAGGTAATTTACGCCTACGGACCCCAGCGTTCCATTCGCGTGCAGCACGGCCTTCCATTGCAGGAAGCGTCCGTCGGGTGAGGCTACCGCGTTGGCGACGAGCGGCTGCCAGTCGGACCAGCCGCGTACGGGCTGCTCGACGTTGCCACTGCGGGTGAAGAGCTCAAAGTTAGCCGAGCCGGGTTCGACCTCAACTCGGCCAAAACGGGCCAAGGCACCGGCATCGAGTATGTCGCTGGCGTATTCGTGCTTTTCGGCTGTTGAGGACAGGCGGCAAAGCTTGCCGGTGTTGCCTGTGCCGATGAGGACGGCGTCGGTCGCAACGGCCATGCTCAATCCCTGCTGCGATTCCAGGTGAGCGATATCGGCGTAGCTGCCGTCGCCGGCAATCTTGAAGACGCGGCCGCGATTGCCGGTGAGCACTAGCAGGCCGTCCGTTTGCGCGGCGAGGGCATAGACAATCTCGTCCTTACCGGCCCAGAGCTTGCGCGGCGCCTGGCCTTCAACCAGCGCAAAAATCTCGCTGCCTTCGGGCACGGAGGCGCTGGTGTTGGCCGCCTGCAGCGAACCCGGTTGAACGATGGTGATGTTGATTGTGCTAGTTCCCTGCACAGGCAATGGCGGCAGAGGATTGTGGCTCTTGTCACCTACGCTGGCCGCATAGATGGTGCCGTTGGCTGCCACGGCGACAGACGTAATCTCGCGGCGCGGAGCCTCGAAGAGCACGTATCCTTTGCCCTGTGGGCTGATGCGATAAACCAGGCCGGAGCCGTCCGTGCCGGCAATCAGGTTGCCTTTCGCGTCCCATGCGAGCGAGCGGATGTGTTCTTCGTCGCTTTTGAAAAATAGCTCAGGTTTTGCTCCGGACTTGGTTACATCGACGCGATAGATCGCCGCCGGGCCGCCGCTCGCGATGTAAAGCCGCCCGGTTGTGTCGAAGGTCATCTCCCAGATGTAATGCGACTGGGATTCGGATTTGGTTTCTGATTTGTCTGTGCCTTTGTCCGCTGCTGATTTGTCCTCAGCAGCTTTGCCGGTGGCTGCCGTTGGCTCGTCCAATTTGGCGGCGTCAAAGACGAGTTCGGCGCTGACATCATCCTGCTTGGTGGTGGCGTCTGGTTTGAGCCGGTAAACTTTGCCGCTGGGCAGCGTGGCTGCGTAGACAGCGCCATCGGGACCAAGGCGGACCACCTGGACACTGAGATCTTTGGTTTCGAAGAGCGTGAATGGCTTGTTGTCTGCCGCGATGCGCAGCACGGTTGCTGGAGAAGC
>Ga0181517_10004223_pt1 | contig 13218 bp, 5 predicted proteins | sample PEATcosm2014_Bin_31_FD_119748 | JGI IMG/M metagenome (GOLD analysis project Ga0181517, IMG submission 119748) | Peatland microbial communities from MTU Mesocosm Facility, Houghton, MI, USA - PEATcosm2014_Bin01_30_metaG | ecosystem: Environmental > Terrestrial > Soil > Wetlands > Peat | place... | reverse complement strand
GCCCCACGCCATTACGGCGGTAGCAATCGCACGATCATCAAGCAGGCGTATGAGATGCTGGTGTCGGATCGCACGGCATTCGCCAAGAAGCCTGTCGGGGCGCTTGTAACGCTCGACAAGGTGTTCGAGTTGGTGGAGGGTAATCTATCGAACGAGAAACGAACTGACATTTACCAAATTGCCGAGCGATTCAAGAACGATCCAGAAGATCATGGTTGGGCATTACGTGTGGCGAAAGCTATCTGCCTCCTAGAGTTCATTCGTGATCTGCCCAGAACGGAGGCCAATATCGCCGCCGTGCTGGTCGATGCAGTGGGCCAGGCAACGCCCCTGAGTGAAGTTCAAGCTGCCGTACAACGGTTGAATACTGCCCAGTTCATTCGCAATACCGAGGAAGGCTGGAAGCTCCAGACCGCCCAAGAGAAGAACTGGGAAACCGAACGCCGGGGCTATCTCGAACCGAAGCCCCGTGATCGGAACGAGCTGACCAGGAGCGCACTGCAACAGATTTTCGATGAGCCGGAATTCAAGACCTTTCGTTACCAGAATCGCTCGTTCCGGATAGGGATTGCTGTCGATAGCGCCAGCATTGGCGAAGAGGGCGAACTTCCGCTGACCCTGTGCGGAACTGAAGATGCCGATGAACTTACTAAGCGCATCGAAGAGATTCGCACCGAGAGCCAGCAAAAATCTCACGAGAACGATCCTTACTGGCTCTTTTGCCTGACGCCTGAAATCGATGAATTGGTCCGCCAGCTTCACGCCTCACGGAAGATGGTGGATAAGTACAACCAACTCAGTGCCCAGCAAAGAATCAGTTCCGACGAAACAACTTGTCTTCAGGATGAGAAGAACTCCAAGAATGGCTACGAAATCCGTTTGCGGGACAAGTTGACAGAAGCTATGGAACGTGGAACGGGCATGTTTCGTGGCGTACAGAGAGATGCATCAGCATTGGGCAAGAACCTCGGCGAAATTCTAAAGAAACTCTTCGGTCAGGTTGTGCCCGACTTGTACCCGAAGTTGCAAATGGGATCACGACCGTTAAAGGGCGATGAAGCCGAACACATCCTAAAGGCCGCTGATCTCAAAGCACTGCCCAATGTCTTCTACGTTGGCGATCACGGACTTGGTCTGGTCGTCAAAGATGGTCCCAAGAACGTAGTCAACACGAACGCCGATGTCGCCAGGGAAGTTCTCGATTATCTGAAGAGCGAACACAGCTACGGTAATAAGGACAGTCGCATGGGTAAGGCACTGGAAAAGCGATTCGGCGGCACACCGTACGGTTGGGAACGCGACATACTGCGGCTAATCCTTGCCACCCTATTCCGAGCTGGCGAGATCGAGGTCACCTACCAAGGCAACCGCTTTCACAATTACCAAGACCCAGCATCCAGAACACCCTTCACCAACAATCCGGCTTTCCGTTCGTCGTTGTTTTCTCCGCGGGAATCAGTCGGACTCAAAACACTCACTCAAGCGGTGCAGCAGTTGGAAGACCTCACCGGAGTGGAAGTCGATGTCGAAGAGGGAGCCATCGCCACTGCGTTCAAGAAGGTGGCAGCTGAAGAACTCGAAACGCTCTATCCGCTGAAGGCTACGGCCGAAGCCCACCGTCTTCCGATCCTGCCGTTGTTGTCGGAATTTCAGCAAACTCTCGTTGGAATACAGTCGTCTGCCTCTGATGACTGCGTGCGTATTCTTACCGAGAGTGGATCGCAGTTTGCTGAAACCAGAGATAAAGTGCGAAAGATGAGGGAATCTTTAGGCACTGAAGCCATCGCACTCTTGCGGCAATCTCGATTGGCAACGGAGCAGGTTTGGCAGCGGCTTGCATCGCATTGTTCCTCGCCTGAAATCGCTAACAGCGTTGAGAAACTGAAAACTCTGTTAGGTTCTGAACAATTCGTGGATTCGTGGGACGAGATTTCGCAGCACACCAATGCGGTGCTGGGTTCATACAAGCACGCCTACGCCGAACTGTTTGAACGCCGCAAGAATGCATACCAGTCGGCAATTGAGGAGATTCAGAATCGCAGCGAGTGGGGGCCACTGGAAGCAACGAATCCAGACACAGCTTCTTCCCTGCTGTCGCCACTGTTGGGGCGAGTTGGTGGTGATGAGGACGTGGATGCCGTGGTCAAGGGTACGTCACTCGGCAAAGCCAGTCTGACAGAGATGGAGTCCGATCTCTGCGCTGTGGATGGGTTGAGATCATCGGTCCTGGTCAAGCTGCAAGAACTGTCGATTGGCAGCGAGAAGAAAGCGCCAGTGCGAAAAATTCGAGTTTCAGAGTTTTTCAATCGTCCTATTCAGACGCAAGGAGAACTTGACAAAGCCCTTAAGCTCATTCGTGATTCACTTCAGAAGTGCATCGATGAAGGCGCAATCATCATTTTGGAGTGAACCATGCTAAGCCCTCGGCAAATCTTCGAAGACAACATCCGGCCCGCTGACCTTCTACTTAAGGTTTTCAGGCTGCTGGAGCATGATGCCCTCAATACAGAGGTGGCATTACTTGGTTCGCTTCGTGAGCTCGTGAAAGCAGAAAAGGAAGAAACCCTGCTGGTCATTTCGAACGGTATCTTCCTGGGACTGATTCGAGAATTGGCCGAAGTTCCCCCATCGGCAATCAAACGCAGCGCCTTGTGCAATCTGCTACGACAGGCCGTCGTCACCGCAAGCACGGCTTTGGAAACGTATCTTCCAACTTTGCTGCGGAACAACCTGCCTGAAGTGATTCGACTGCGAGGAAGAAATTTCGTTCCACGGAACGACGATGCGTTCAAGAATCAATTCAAAGAGCTGAAGTTCGACCTCGATGAAGCCGTCCGCATTCTGACCGATCCCGACCCGCTGTTTGTCGCCAACAAAATGATAAGCAGCTTGAATTTCAGCTATCTCAATGGCAGACGAGGCATCCACATAGCGGGTGTATTGCTGGGCCTGGACAACCCGTGGAGTCTTATTGCCGACCAACTCGGCCGGACAGAAGAAGAAATCAAGAAGACACTCGACACCACTGTGAAGCGCCGTAACGACATTGTTCATCGGGCCGACCGCGCACAGGATGATCCAGCCGGTATCGCTCAAGAGATTGGGTTTCCGTTGGCAAAGCAGGCGGTTGAAACGATCAGGATAGTTTGCCTTGCACTGGATGACCTCGTGATGGCTAGGCTCAAGGAACTGAATCAGCAAGCTGCGGAATTGCAGACGCAGAGAACGGCGTGAAATGAACCAAGAGATTCGCAACAAACTCCGGAACGTCGTTACGCAGTGCCGCAAGCTTCTCGAAGACTCAGTCTCACAAGAGCTTGAGGGGAAGTATGGCATCTTCGCCCGGAGGGAGGTTGTCACCGCCGATCCAAACGCTGCAATGTCCCATCTTTCCGACGAGGAACAGGAAGCGCGCAAAGATATTCTCGACCACTTCGGTCACGTCAAAGCCCGCGGCTTTAAGCCCAAAGACGCTCTCGATCAATTGGTGCGGGAAATCGCGTTCACTCATCTCAACCGGCTATGCGCTTACAAGATGATGGAAGCCCGTGATGTCTATGTTGGCGGTCAGAAGTTCCGTGAAGCGGTCAGCCGGGGCATCAACTCCAACGGTGTGAAGTTCTATCTGGCGGATCACCCCGAAGAGGAGCGCCTATTCAACACCGGCCAGCAGGACGTTGCCTATCGGCGCTTTCTTGACTGGTTGGGCGGCCTGCTTTCCGACGAAATTGGTGTATTGTTCAATCCGAATGATCCTGCCAATCGGCTCTATCCTCGGCAGGCGACGCTAGATGAGGTGCTGGAGTTATTGAACGGCGGCGGCATCAGGCCGGATGAAATTGCTCTGAAGACGGGGTGGCCAAACATCTGGGTTCAGGATGAGACGATCGGATGGATTTACCAGTACTTCACGCCGAAGGAAATGAGGGAAAAGGCACGATCCGAAAGCCGTGCGCCTCGAAACAGCAATGAGCTTGGGTTTCGCAATCAGTTCTTCACGCCACGCTATGTCGTCGAATATCTCACCGATAATACGCTTGGGCGCGTCTGGTACGAAATGCGAAAGGGAAACACCGAGCTGAAAGACAATTGCCGGTACATGGTTCGCCGGCCCACAGAAGTATTCCTGAAGGACGGAGAGCAATCGCCAAAGGACGCTGCCGAAGAACGAGACGACCTCTCACAGGAGGAGTTGCTCAAGCAACCCCTCCGCATACTACATCGTGCCAAGAAAGACCCTCGCGAGGTGAAGGTTCTCGATCCGGCCTGTGGAAGCGGCCACTTCCTGTTGTATTGCTTCGATCTGTTCCTGACAATATATGAGGAAGCCTACGCCGACACGGACCTCGGCCCTGCTCTTAAACAGGACTACGAAACACTAGAAGACCTACGGCGGGATGTTCCCCGATTGATCCTTGCACATAACCTGCACGGTATTGATATTGACCAGCGAGCCAGCCAGATCGCAGCTCTTGCCCTCTGGCTTCGTTGTCAGCGCGCGTACCAAGAAATGGGTCTGAAGAAGGAACGGCCCAAGATTACCCGCTCAAACTTCGTCTGTGCTGAGCCGATGCCTGGTGAAGAGCAGATGCTCAAGGAATTCGTCAGCCAACTTGAGCCAAAGCTTCTGGGCCAGGTCGTTGAAGTTGTATTCGACAAGATGAAGATCGCCGGTGAAGCAGGTTCGCTCCTCAGGATAGAGGAGGAAATTCGGGATGCAGTAGCCGCAGCCAAGAAGCAATGGGTGCGAGAGACAACTCAAGCCACTGATCGCAAAGGTCAGCCGCTCCTGTTTACACAGACGGCGATGGACCTTCTCGCGGGTAAGCCGGAGCAGCCTTCCCTCTTCGATCTGTCTGACATTACCGACGATCAATTCTTTGAGCAGGCCGAAGCCAAAGTGCTTGATACACTTCGCCAGTACGCGGAGAAAGCTCAAAACGGCCAGCGGCTTCAGCGAAGACTCTTTACAGATGATGCCGTGCGTGGCTTTGCCTTCATTGACCTGTGCCAAAGGCGCTACGACGTAGTGTTGATGAATCCGCCTTTCGGAATGGTATCAAAGAATGCAAAGGCATACGTAGAGGATTCTTATCCGAACTCCAAAGGAGACATCTTAACGCACTTTGTAGAACGAGCATTGCAATTATGCAGTCCCGCCAGTTTTGTCGCTGCCATTTCGAGTCGTAGTTGCTTCTACAATGGGCGGCTCACGCCATTTCGGAAAGCTGTTTTAGGCAAGATGTGTAACCTTGTATGCATGGCGGATTTCGGGGAGGGAGTTCTTGATGCAACTGTTGAAACGGCTGCATATGTCCTTAACCGGAATTCACAACGGTTTGGCAATTCAGTATTCTTCAGGGCATTGATTTCTCAAAAGAAGGAAGAGACTTTGCTTCACAGCATAACCTCGCTGGCAACTGGTGTGATAGACGATACTACATTTCTCACAAATACACGCAGCTTTGACAATATTCACAACTCGCCATACACCTATTGGGTTCCCCAGCGAACGATTAGCCATCTTCATGCATTTCCCCCGCTGGAAGGAAACATTGCGACGGTACGAGTGGGTCTTCAAACAGGGGAGGATGCACGCTTCTTACGGATGATTTGGGAAGTCCCTGCGGAGACCATCGGAACTCTCTTGAAGCCCCATAATGCTGGTGCAGAAAACTATGTCGCATCGCTTCGGTCTACATTTCGCAATGGAAAGCGGTGGGCTTTTTACTCAAAGACCGACTATGCTTGCCCGTGGCTTTCTCCACTCACTATGGTCGTAGACTGGCAAGACGACGGCAATAGGTTGAAAGACCATATTCGTTCCCGAGGCTATTCCCCTTCAAAATGGGTTCAAAGTGAGGATAAGTATTTTGCTCCTGGCTTCAGCTACATGGTGCGCTCTACGCGCCTCGTTCCATTTATTGTGCCTCCTGGTGTGATACCTATGGCCGTTCGCTCGCAGGTATACCCGGAAAACGGTTCCGAAATTAAGGCTCTCGGAATTTGCGCATCAAGGATCGGGTCTGCCATAGCACGCTTTAGTGGAGGCGCTTTTGCTAGGCCTATGTTTCAAGCGAGCATGGTTCAGAATATCTCGACTTTGCCTCTATCTCAAGAGACGGAGACACAGCTTGAGAAAGTCATTAACGACTCTATAAATATGACTCGTGAATTGTTAAGTCAATTCGAGCCCTGGCAAGAGTTTGCGCTTCCGGCATTTCTTGTGAACAGCAAGCGGCAAGAGATTATGTGGCAGTTGAATACTCTCGTCGGGGATGACGTGGAGAGACGTATCGCTGACGATGCTGGGCTATCAGTGGATCAAATGACTGAACTATGCCGGGATCTTGATGAGGCAATTTTTATACGTTCACAAAGAGCAGGTTTAGGTTCCTGCGATGTAGAAGACGGCGAGGACGAAGCGGAAGATGGTGACAATTCACAGCCTATTCTTGACTTTTCAGACAGGGCAGTGGCGGAGGGCTTCGTTTCATATTTGATTGGCATCGCATTTGGGCGGTGGGACATACGGTTCGCATTGGACAATACGCTATTGCCGAAGTTACATGGCGTACTTGACCCATTGCCGGTGTGTCCGCCGGGGATGTTAGTTGGCACCGATGGCCTACCTGCGACCAGGAACAATATCGCGAGCGATGAGTGGTTGAGAGCGAGGCCGAATGCCAGTTATATGGCTGAGCCAGCGTCAGTGATCCTCCGCAAAATCACGAGCGAAGAATACCCTTTTGAAATCCAGTGGAATGGAGTTATACCGGACGACGACAGCAGCAATATAGACATTGTGCGCCTTGCGGAGCAAGCCTTTGAGAAAATGAAGACGGTTGATGGCTTGCAAAGCAATTTGGAGCGATTGTGCAACATTTTGGGCGTTAAGGAATTGCGTGATTATTTCCGGAGGTCCGGAAAAGGTGGGTTCTGGGATGATCACGTCAATCGCTACAAGGCTAAGCGCGGTAGAAAGGCTCCTGTTTACTGGCTTCTCCAGTCATCGAAAAGGAATTATGCCTTGTGGATTTACTTCCACCGGTTGGACAAAGACCTGCTTTTCAAAATGCTGGTTAACTTTGTCGAACCAAAGATACGTTTGGAAACCAGCCAGCTAGAAACCCTTCGCCTTCTCAGCCAGCAAGCTGCCTCCGGGGAATCCGGAAAGAAACAGAAGCAATATGCCAAGGATATTGAAGAACAGGAAGACTTTCTCTCCGAACTGAGAGACTTTGAGGACAAACTGCGTCGGGCAGCGAGCCTCTATTTGGAACCAGACCTCAACGATGGCGTTGTGCTCAATATCGCTCCCCTCTGGGAACTCGTTCCGTGGAAAGAGGCCAAGAAGAATTGGGATGACCTTCTCGCGGGTAAATTTGAATGGTCCTCTATCGGCAAGCAGCTTCGCCAGAAAGGATTGGTGAAGTAATGGGCGTCGTTACCGAATCTCTTGTTCAACTAATCGCCAAGCAGGTTGATGAAAAGGGGCTGGTTGTCTGGTACGACCCGGAGCAAGCATACGGTGTGGTGGCGGCGGAACTTTCCATCCCAAACACGACTGTTGCCCGGTACGAAGGCAGTTTCCTCAAACTACGGCACGAAATTGACCATTTGCTCAACGACACACAACCGCCTCGGCTGGTTGTCTATGTGCCTCTTGAGCAAACAGAGACTCACAGCGCCTTGATCGAACTCGATTGTGCCGGTGCGGTCATGCGACCTCGCCAGCAACCCCCTACATGCAATACCAGGCTATCGGTTGTGGCGCGAAATGCCTTGAAGTCGCTATTGGGTGAGGATCAAGTTGCTGAAATCGAGCGACAGGTCGAAGCTGGCAAACTTTCGCTGGCCGATCTGAATTCACTGGCCGACAAGGGGAAAGACATTTCGACTGGTGTACTGACGCTGATCTTCGGCTCAGCCAACCCCCAAGAAGTTGCGTTGGCCTTCCTGCACAGCGACCGCCGCGACGAAGAAATCAAGAAGAAGGACGCCGAGAAGGATCTACGTCACCTTCTACAAATCAGCTTCGATATTGAGCTTCCCACAGGCGCAGCTCTTGCAAATTGGCGAAGCAGCCTGGGGCGGCATGTCATGCTCACGGACCTGTTCGCCGCCCTCAAGAGCCAAGTGCCGCCATCTCTGTCCTCAGTCGCCGTGGCCACCAGCACGGGAGGCATCGATGCTTGTGTGCGATTGGCTCGAACATGGCGAAACAGCCGGGATGTGCGGGACAGCTACGTTGCCGTGGCGAACAAGGTCGAATCGGACTTTGCTCTCGGCCAGCTTGACTTGCCCTTGCAGCCGATCAGAGAGAACGAAACCTTTCTATGCGTCGAGCGAGCCTTGCTGATATATGTGGAAAGCGAACTGGTCAAGTCGGCGACCCCAGCATTGCTTCAACTCGCCGGGTATCGCTTGTCCCGATTCTGGGCCGACGTGGTTCCATCGATTCAGGCCCGGTGGGCATTGATCTATTCCGCTGCCGAGGTCTTGATCGAAGCAGACCGGGTGGGCCAGGCACTCAAGACAGCGCCGACGACAGTTCCCGCCCTCGTCAGAGCGTATGCCAACGATGACGATCCGTGGTGCTTGCTCGACACGCATCACCGTCACATGGAGAGCCGTTGGTATAACTTTGATCCCGCCAGCAACGAGCATCTCGCGCTAGAAAAACTCATCACCAAGGCCGAGCAGCGATACACCGCAGTTGGCTCTGAATTGGCGAAGGTGTTTATCTCGCACTTCTCCAAAGCCAAGCATCCGATCAAAGGGCTGCTGCGTCAGCGTGACATTTTCGAGAAGCAAGTGAAGCCACTGCTGGGTGAAGGCAAGATTGCTTACGTCTGGGTGGATGCCCTTCGATTCGAGATGGCGCGTGAGTTGTGCCGGCTACTGAAGGACGACTTCGAGTTGGAGATTCAGCCAGCTATTGGTACTATCCCCACGATCACCGAAATCGGAATGGCGGCATTATTGCCAAAGGCTCACGAATCCGCCAAAGTGGTTTCCCTGGGAGGCGGTAAGCTGGCGTTGGAGATTGCCGGCGAGGTCATCAAAGATCGCAAGGATCGAGTGGCCTTCTTGAAGGAATATGCGGGTGTGTCGGTTTTCGACGCCAAATTGGACGACCTGCTCCCCAAGCCAACCAAGAAGGTCAAGGAAGGTATTCAGAGCGCGGAGTTGATCCTGATTACGTCGCAGGAGATCGATGAACTGGGCGAGGCCGACAACATCTCGCAAGCCCGGCTCCAGATCGACGGCGTACTGAGTCATTTGCGGCGAGGCGTGAGGGTTCTAGCCGATCACGGCATCAAGACGATTGTGTTGGTGGCCGACCACGGTCATTTATTTGGCGACGAAATTGGGGAGGACATGAAGATCGAGGCCCCCGGTGGCAAAGTTGAGGACTTGCATCGCCGGGTATGGGTGGGAGTAGGAGGAAATGCAGAACCTTCTTATCTGCGAACCTCGATTGCTTCATTGGGAGTGGACAGCGAACTGGACATTGCAACACCGTGGACTTTTGCAGTTTTCAAGTCGAAAGGCGGTGGGCGAGCGTATTTCCATGGCGGGCTCTCTCTGCAAGAACTGATCGTTCCAGTAGTCGTAATGCACTCGAAGGTAAAGGCCTCATCTCCCTCGACCGGCATTCAATGGACACTAACCCCCGGTACGGAGAAACTGACTACACGGTTCTTTTCCGTCCAGATTGCCGGGGGCCAAAGCGAATCAAGCCTGTTCGGTTTTGAACCGCCTAAAGTGCGAATCGAACTGCGCGCTAACAAGAAATGTGTTTCGCTTCCAGTAAGCGCCTCGTATGGATTCGAGGATGCGACCGGCGAAGTGAAGTTGAAGAATGCAGACAACGACAATAAGCGAATCGAACCGAATACCGTCACTGTGATGCTGTCAGAGGAGATTTCCCAGAAATCAGTGGGGGTCTACCTGCTTGATGCCACCACGGGGGCAGAACTGGCGGCTCCACTGACGGTAGATGTCGCCATCTCGATATGAGGGTAAGCCATGCCTGAACTTGATCGAAAAGCAGCTTCCGTATTTGCTGGAAAAGTGGTTCGCAAAGACCTGGTTCGCAAGGTCAAGGTCGGGGCCAATGTTCCGGTCTTCGTCCTTGAATACCTGCTGGGAAAATACTGCGCTACCGATGACCCCGTGGCTATCGACGCCGGACTGAAGGTGGTCAACAACACATTGTCCTCGAACTTCGTCCGCCCCGATGAAGCCAACAAAGCGCAGTCGATGGTCAAGGAAAAGGGAAAGCACACCTTCATAGACAAGGTTCAGGTACGGTACGTTTCCGAGGACGATAAGTATTGGGCCGAGCTGAAGAACTTCGGTCACAAGTACGTCCACATCCCCGAGCGCTTCCTGCGGGATTTCGACCGACTGCTAATGGGCGGGATTTGGGCGCAGCTCGATATTCGTCATAATTACGACGAAGAGCAGAAGGGGAAACGCAGCCCGTTCTGGATCGATAGCCTAAAGCCGATCCAACTTGCGACATTTGACCTCGAAGAGTACCGGGAGTGCCGCAAGCAATTCACGACTGACGAATGGATAGACTTGCTGCTGCGCACTATTGGCCTCGAACCGTCGTACTTCAATCGTCGCCAGAAATTGCATTACTTGGTTAGGCTGATACCTCTGGCTGAGGCCAACTATAACTTGGTGGAACTTGGTCCACGTGAGACCGGGAAAAGCTACGGCTATCAGGAGTTGTCGCCGTACTCCATCCTGCTTACTGGACCAACGACCGTCGCCAATCTGTTCTTCAACATGGCGAGCGGCAAGATCGGGTTGGTCGGAATCTGGGACGCCATAGGCTTCGATGAAGTGGCTGACCTCCAAAAGATGCCCAAGGAAGTCGTCACAACGCTCAAGACCTACTGCGAATCGGGGACATTTGCCCGCGGAAAGGATTCTCTGTCCGGCATGGCTTCGATCGCCATGTTCGGGAACACGAACCAGCCGGTCGAAGTGATGGTAAGGTCTTCGCATCTGTTTATGCCAATGCCCGACGTGATCCGAGAGGACATGGCGTTCCTCGACCGAATCCACTTCTACATCCCCGGCTGGGAGATGCCAAAGATGAAGGTGGATTTCTTCACGACTCATTATGGCTTCGTTGTGGATTATTTGGCGGAAGCCTTGCGAGAACTAAGGAAGCACACCTTTACCGAAGTTCTCGACCGGAACTTCTCGCTGGGATCGCACCTAAAATCGCGTGATGTTAAAGCGGTGCGGAAGACCGTCTCGGGTTTGGTCAAACTGATCTACCCGAACGGGGAGCTGACCAAAGAAGAGCTGGCCGAACTGGTCGAGTTGTCTCTCGAAGGCCGTCGCCGCGTGAAGGAACAGCTCAAGAAGATGGGGTCCTTCGAGTTTCATCAAACGTCGTTTTCTGTAATCGACAATGAAACACGGGAAGAGAGGTTCATCGGCGTTCCCGAACAAGGGGGACGGGACATGATATCGCTTGACCCCTTGGCCCCAGGTTCGGTTTACACGTCTTCGGTGGACGATCACGCCAAGGTCGGCCTCTACCGTCTTGAAGTCGGTTGCTCGCCGGGTACAGGTAAGCTCAAGATTGCAGGTGGGGTCGAAGGACTAATGCGGGAGTCGATTAACCGTGCCTTTGCATATTTAATGGGCCAGAAGGTCAAGATGGGCGTCGGTCAGCAGATCGATACAACCGATTTCCATGTTGAGGCCATCGACCTACTCAGCAATCACGTCCCTTGTGAAGCCGGAATTGCTTTAGTCGTAGCCATCTACTCGGCGCTGAAGAGACTTCCCGTCCAGGCAGGTCTCGTCATCCTCGGCGACTTGAGCATCCAGGGCAACATCAAGCCGATGCGGTCGCTGGCCGAGCCGTTGCAAGTTGCAATGGACAACGGTGCACGTAAGGCACTGATACCGCTGGAAAATAAACGTAACTTCCTCGAAGTCTCCGGTGACATCATGGAACGGGTTGACCCGGTATTCTTCTCCGATCCTATGACGGCGGCGATGAAGGCGTTGGGAATGACGTAAACCGAAGAATCGGACGAAACCCTAGCCCGACTTTTCTTGCTCGCTCCGGCTACGAGGCCGGCCACGCTGGCCCGGCCTCTGCGCACCGAACGTTGCCCAAACTGCGCTATTCACCAGCGTGTTCAGAGAGCATCCACGCGCGCTCGCCGCCTCATGGGCGGCGAGCCACAAAGACTCGAATACACCGACCTGCGTTGCACGGACCCGGCGGTAATCCACGTCGAGCAGCTCCACATCAAGCAGATTCACTCCGTCCAGAGCTTCACGGACGCGAATGGACAAGTCGCCGTGCATCCTCCAGCGCCGGCGCAGGCACCGATCAACCTTTGCACTGAAACGAATGTTGCGGTAGATAATCTGCATCATCGGCTCCTATTCTCCCGCCTTGGAATCTCCATACGGTTCCGCGAACGCAATGTCACGATTCACGCGCACATTGAACCGATAGCCTGGACGAATTTTGACTGTGGGCTGGATATTCAGGTTCTTGCGAGTCACCTCCATACCCAACTGGCCGAACTGCTGGCCAAGGGCTTGCGTTGCCTCGGCGCTCGGCGACAAGACACCCGACGCCGAACTCGTCTGTGGCTGGGACATCTCGACTCCGGCCGTGAATGCGCTCAACATCAAGGCCATCGAGACAAGCCGCACAAAGTGATTGTCCACCTGATCGTGAAATCCCGCCGCTCCAGAGGCGTCGTGCCCCACCATGCCATCGAGATCCACGCTGGACCCGTCCGGGAAGATAAGGCGCGACCAAATGACGATAGCGCGACTCTGGCCATAGGAAACACGGTTGTCGTATTGTCCGATCAAGCGAGAGCCTTGCGGAATCAGCAAATACTGGCCGGTTGCGGTGTCGTAGACGTTCTCGCGCACGACAGCCTTGACCTCGCCCGGCAGGTCTGTGTTTACGCCGCTTTCAAGCGTTGCCGGAATGTCCCACCCGGCCTTGATTTCATACTTCGATAGAGCAGGCGCTCGCGTTGCAGACGAATAATCCCGCTCATCCCTGGCCTGCCTTGCCTTTTCAATGAAGCTCTCTTTGTGCTCCTGGATGTTCGCATCGCTCTGTTCACCAGAGCCTGTGCTTGCCGATAACGACGACGCACTCGGCACTCCAGCGGACCCGATGGATGCAGCCTTTGGATATTC
>Ga0181517_10004220_pt1 | contig 13230 bp, 9 predicted proteins | sample PEATcosm2014_Bin_31_FD_119748 | JGI IMG/M metagenome (GOLD analysis project Ga0181517, IMG submission 119748) | Peatland microbial communities from MTU Mesocosm Facility, Houghton, MI, USA - PEATcosm2014_Bin01_30_metaG | ecosystem: Environmental > Terrestrial > Soil > Wetlands > Peat | place... | reverse complement strand
CACCCCTTCTACGCCTCCGCGCAGTTCCATTCAAGCTGTTTCTATTCTTTAAGCCCGGCCCGGTGTTCCAGCCGCTAACCAAACCGGCTCAGTGTTCCGGCTTGGAACGGGATTTTCAAGTTGGGCAACAGTTCTTCCATGCGCTTGATTAAATGCGTCACCGGATGCTTGTCCGCCGCCTTGCGCAGATCCTGAGCCGTCAGGTGAATGTAGATTTGCGTGCTGGTGATCTGCCGGTGCCCCAGCAGGTCGCGCAGCGTCACCAACCCAACTCCCTCCTGCACCAGGTGCGTCGCAAAGCTGTGCCGCAACCGGTGCGGCGAAACCCGCTTCTGGATCCTGGCCTGGCTCGCGTGGCGCCGCACCCGCTCGTAGATCGCGTTGCGCGAAAGCGCCCCACCCTCCCGGCTCCGGAAGAAGGCCTCATCGCCTTTGGCTCCGCCGCGCGCCAGCCGATATTGCCGCAGCACATGCAATACTTCCTCGTTGAGCGGCAAGCTCCGTTCGTGACCCCCTTTGCCCTGCACCCGAATGGTCCGTTCCTCCCAGTTGATGTCTTGCTCTCTTAAGCCGCTGCATTCACTGGCCCGAATGCCTGTCCCATAGAGCAAGGTCAGCAGGGCCCGGTCTCGAATGCCAATCACGGTGTCGCTTTCCGGATGGTCCAGCAGCACCCTCACCTCTTCCCGGCTCAAGGCCGTGGGCAGCTTGCGCGCCACCGCCTTGATTTTCGGAAAGTGCGCCATCGGATTTTGCCGCGGCTCCAAGTGCCCCATGGCGACCACAGCCCGGTAGAAGTTGCGCAACACCGTGGCCTGTCGATTGATCGCCGAGCCTCCGTTGTGCCGCTCTTTGCGCAAATACTCCAGATACTGCAAGATGTCGCACGCGCTCAACTGGTCCGGTCCCCGCTCCGGCCAACGCTCCCGCGCATACTCACGAAAGCCTTTGAGCGTAGCCTCATAGGCCTGGATCGTCAGCGCCCTCAACCCTCGGGCCGTGCAATGGGTGTTGATATAGAGTCCAATCCAATAATCCCATTTCATGGTTTTTTAGTGTCCCGCCTTAAGAGTTCAACCGCCGCTTCCGCCCGGCCCGGCAGCCGGTGCAGATACACTCCGGTCTCATGGGCCGACCGGTGTCCCATCAGCGACGCAATCACCGCCAGGTCCACACCCCGATCCATCAGGTGGGTCGCGAAACTGTGACGCAACGTTTTTGGGGTAACCTCCTCTGGCAGGCCCGCCTGCCGGGCCACCCCACTGACCACGTCACACACGTCGGACACACGCAAACGCACTGCCTTGCCCCTCGTGCGCAACAGCGCTCCGCGCCGTCCTTTCCGTTCCGCCAAATACGCCAACAGCACCGTCCACACCGCTGCCGGCACCGGCAGTCGCCGCCCACGATCTCCCTTGCCATGCCGCACCGCTAACTCCTGCCGCTCCAGATCCACATCCCCCAGATCCAGTTGGCATAGCTCCGAGGTGCGCAGTCCGCAACCGTAGAGCAGCAACAGAATCAACCGGTCCCGTCGTTCCGCCCGGCTGCCGCCCGGGCAAGCCTCGATGAGTTGCCGCGCCTGCTCGATGCTCAGGTGCTTTGGCGCCTGGCAACGCGGCGTATCCTCCAGGGTTAGCCCATCCAGCACGTTGCGGTCGCTGCGGCCGCTGCGCCACGTGTAATCCAGCAACCCTCGCAGATGGCACAGCTCCTTATTGATCGAGGCCGTCGAGTAGCCCGCCTCCCGCTTCCGATTGACCCATTGCAGGTAATCCTCCAGCGTCACTTCCCAGAGCAGCACCCCAGGCCGGATCTGTTCCATCATCAGCACCGCCCGCCGCAGTGTGCAGCGTATGTCCACAAGGCTCCGGGGCGTGAGCCGCCTCACCTTCAGTTGATACTCCAGGTAGCCTTCAATCCAGGGATCCAATATCGGTCTCATAATGCACTCTCTTGTTTGGCGATTCGTTCTTGGAGGTAGTCGTTCAGCGGATGTTTGCTCATCGCTCGCGCCCGTTCCGGGTCGGCGATCTGCAGATACCGCGAGGTGGTCTCTACCGACTTGTGTCCCAGCAGGCTTTGCACTTCCGGCAGACTGGCCCCACTTTCCAGCAGATCCGACGCGCAGGTGTGCCGAAATTGATGCAGGCTCACCAGCGGCACCTCCGCCCGCCGCGCCAGTCGGTGGACCAGCAACCCCAGCGATTGCGCACTCAGCCGCTTGCCCTCCCGGTTGATGAGCAGCGCCTTCTCCCCGCTGCTGCCACGCTGCTCCAGCAGGTTCTGACGCAATGGCAGATACGCTTCCAGGCAGCGGCAAATCCCCTCGCTGAGCGGCGCGCTGCGCTCGCATCCGCTCTTGCGTCCGTCAATCTCCAGACGCTTCTCCTCCCGCTTCCAGTCCGCCACGTCCAACCGTTCCAGTTCCCCACGCCGCAGGCCTGTCCCGTACAACAAGCTCAACACCGCCACCGCCAATTGCTTTTGATAATGGCTCCGTTGCCCCGCCGCTGCCTCCCATAGCCTCCTCTGGTGTTCGGCTCCAATCCGCCGCGGCAGCTTCCCACCAGCATCCAGCCGTGGCCCTCTTACCCACCTCATCGGGTTCTGCCTCCAAACCCCTTGCTCCACCAAATACTCCCCCATGCACCGCAGCTTGCTCGCCACTCCCGACACCGTCGCCTTGGAGTGAAAACGGGTCCGCCCTCGCAGATACTCGATCAGCATCTGCCCGTCCACCTCCTCCAACTTCGGCTTGGGCCGCCGCCGCTTCAGCCAGCAGCCCCACCGGTCCAACTCATCCCGAATGCCGCGCAGGCTCTCCGAGCTCAGCCCCCTGGCCTCGCACACGCCCACATATCGCTCCACCAAACTATCCCATTGTCTCATGCACTTGTTCCTTTCTCTTTTGGCCCATCATCCCGGCTCGGCCGACCGGCTCACAAGTGCATTGTGCTAAACAATATGACCCCCAATATGACCACTTCGCTGACCGGAAAACTCCCTGAGTTGAACTAAAAGTGTCTATATGTTAATACGTAAGGAAACAATCCAATCTTTCAAGAATCTGCAGGAGGTCGAGGTCGGATTCGATCGAGGGATGGGAACGCATGAAGACATTCCAATCCAAAAGGAACGGCGGCCTTGGTGTCAACCGAAACCGAGCGAGGCGCCGCATCCGATACGGCTGGCGGGAGTTGTGGGGGTAGCGTTATGAATCGCGCTTTCAGCGCTCAGATTTGTTTTGGGGTGGCGGACCCAGGGCTGCCGCCCTGGGCTGGTATGAGCGACGCCGTTGGCGCCAAGGACCCCGGCCGGTTGGCAATTAGTTCCCGGCGCTTTCGAGCACGGAGTTTGGTATTACTTACCGGCGCAGAAGAAAATGGACGCTCGAATGAATGTGGGCAAAGACAAGCGCTGAAGCGTTGGGCTATTGTCAAGTGTCCCTCCGGGACACGAGGGAAGGCAAGGGCGGGGCAGAGAAAGGTCGCTCCGGAGCAAGGGCGGAACTGAGCGTTTCTGGAACCAAGCGCACCCACTTTAGATCACGCCCGGCGCCCCGCCTCCGAACACTCGACACTCGACAGGCGGTCGGCGAATGGGCACCTTCATCGCATTGAAAGGCATGAAGAAGACCTCTCCAGTTTCGCGCAGCGGGCGGTTCGCCGGAGGCCCGGCGGCCGAGGTGGCGCAGTTTACGCAGTCCATCTCTTTCGATTACCGGCTCTGGCGGCAAGACATCGCGGGCTCCAAGGCCCATGCGACGATGCTGCAGCGAGTCGGGTTGCTCACGCGAATGGAACTTCGCGACATCCTGCGGGGGCTGGACGAGATTTACCGCCAGATCCAGGCCGGAAGATTCCGGTGGCGTCCCGAGCTTGAGGACGTGCATATGAACATCGAAGCGGAGCTGACGCGGCGGGTTCCGGCCGGAGCGAAGCTGCACACGGGCCGCTCGCGCAACGACCAGGTGACGCTGGATATGCGGCTCTGGGTGCGGGACGAGATCCCGGCGCTGCTGGGCGAGATCCGGTCTTTGATGCGGGTGCTGATCGAGCTGGGGGAGCGCGAGATCGAGGTCGTCATTCCGGGCTACACGCACATGCAGCGGGCGCAACCGGTGTTTCTCGCGCATCATCTGCTGGCTTACGTCGAGATGCTGGCCCGCGACGCTGAACGGCTGGAGCAAGGCATGGCGCGCGCCAATGTCTGCCCCCTCGGCAGCGGCGCGCTGGCGGGGTCAACCCTGCCGCTGGATCGGGAATGGGTCGCCCGCGAGCTGGGCTTCACCGGCCCGCGGGGCGAGCCACGGGTCGCCCAAAACTCCATGGATGCGGTCAGCGATCGCGACTTCGTCGTCGAGTTCTGCGGCCATGCCGCATTGCTGGCGGTGCATCTCTCGCGCCTGGCGGAAGACCTGGTGCTGTGGTCGGGCAGCGAATTCAACTTCATCCGGATTGCCGACAGCTACACCACGGGCTCCTCGCTGATGCCGCAGAAGAAGAATCCCGATGTGGCGGAGCTGACGCGGGGCAAGAGCGGGCGCGTGATCGGGAATCTGGTGGCGCTGCTCACGCTGCTCAAGGGGCTGCCGATGACCTACAACCGCGACCTGCAGGAGGACAAGGAACGCCTCTTCGACACTGCCGACACGGTGCGGGCGACCGTTCGCATCTGCGCGGGGATGTTGAAGAACACCCACTTCAACCGCAAAGCTTGCCGGGCGGCCGCCGAAGACCCCGCACTGCTGGCCACCGACCTGGCGGATTACCTGGTGCGCAAGGGAATGGCCTTCCGCCAGGCGCACCACGTGGTCGGTTCGGTAGTCGCGCTGGCCGAGGGGCTGGGTAAACCGCTGAACTGCTTGACACTCGGTGAGTTCCAGTCGGTGGAGAGGAAATTCGGCCGCGATGTGCTGGACGTTTTCGATTTGGACCGCGCCATGGAACGGCGTGCTCTCACCGGGGCGCCGGGAACTAAAGAGGTGCGGAAGCAGTTAGCACGGTGGAGGAAGGTGCGGGGAGCGTGATGCGTAAAACGTAATGCGTAATGCGTGAAACGGCCTTAGGCACCGCCTTAGCAGCACTCGAATCCCCCTCACCCCGGCCCCACTGCCACGGGGTTTGAGTGACGAAAGCGCCGCGGACCTGTGCGTCCCGACGAGCCGAGGTTCTGCCAGCGCATCCGGACTTCACTCGCTTTCGGCAATACCTGTGCGCCTCATGCCCGGCACACCATGCAGACTGGAAGTCTGCGCTACGCTAAAGGGCGACGGCTGTCACTCGAACTCCGTGGCGGTGGGGCCGAGGTGAGGGGATTCCTTCCATACACTCCGGTGTCCAAAACCTGATGTGGGGCCGGGGCCGTTACGTTTTACGCATTACGTTTTTACGCCTACGCTTTCTGGCGGACGATTTGATCGGGATGGCGGGCGCGGCTCAGGGCGGTGTCGTAGGTGATCAGGGCCTTGCAGTAGAGATCGTAGAGGCAATTGTCCATCAACGTCATGCCTTCCTTCCGGCCGGTCTGGATGGTGTTTTCCAACTGGTGGATCTGGTTTTCCCGGATGAGATTGCGGACGGCGCTGCTGGCGATGACCAGCTCGTAGGCCAGGACGCGGCGGGTGCGGTCGGCGGCCGGGAGAAGTTCCTGGGCGATGATGCCTTGCAGGGCATTGGAAAGCTGAAGGATGATCTGGCGCTGGGCGCTGCCCTCAAAAACCCCGACGATGCGTTCGAGAGCGTGAGAGACATTGGGCGAATGCATGGTCGCCAGCACCAAGTGGCCGGTCTCGGCCGCAGTCAGCGCGGTTGATATGGCTTCAAAGTCTCGCATTTCCCCGACAACGATGACATCGGGGTCCTGGCGCAGGACGTGGATGAGGGCGCGGTTGAAGGAGCGCACGTCGCTCAGCACCTCCTGCTGCACGACGATGGCGCGCTTGTTTTCATGGACGAACTCGATGGGATCTTCGATGGTGACGATCTTGCAGCGGCGCTCACTGTTAATGAGATCGACCATATAGTTGAGCGTGGTGGTCTTGCCGGCGCCGGTAGGGCCGGTGACCAGGACCAGGCCGTTGGGCCGGCGGGCGAGCTCGTCGATTTTCTCCGGCAGGCCGAGAACCTCGCGCGAGGCGATGCGGTCGCCGCAAAACCGGAAGCTCATTTCCGGGTGGCCGTTGCGGCGGTAGAACGTGGCGCGGACCCGCCCGGCGGCGCTGTGGAGCAGGGAGATGCACAGCTCCCACTCCTGATCGAACTTGGCCTTTTGCTGCTCATTGAAAAGGCTGTAGGCCATCTGGCTGACGTCGGATTCGGTAAGAGCGTCTTCGTCGGCGATGATGATCTCGCCATTGACCCGGAAGGCGGGCGGGACGCCGGAGACGAGGTGGAGGTCGGAGGCATCGAACTCGCTGGCGGCGGACAGGAGGCGGTCGAGGCTGGGAGTGCTCATGAGGGAAGAATGGGGGATCTTATTCCGGATTTCGTCCGAGTGGGCCGCGGAACACGGGGCGGGATGCCCCGTTTACTCGCGGGCGAGGACGCCCACGCTACACGCGAAGGTGAAATCCGGGATAGTAAAGCGGGCTTATGGGTCATCGGTGGAAGAAGCGTTGCCAGCAGCCCCGGAGGAAACGCCAGGGCGCGGGCCCGGAGAGTCCGGCCAGGGCGGCGTCGGCTTCGGCACAGCGGGGATTAAGCTGCCGGGCCTGGTTGAAGGAGTTGCGGGCGGAGCCAACGAGGCCCAAGGCCTGTTGGCATAGGCCCAACTCGAGCCAAAGGAGGAAATGGCCGGCGTTCCATTCGATGGCTTGCTGCAATAACTTGAGGGCGAGAGCGAACTGGCGGTAATAGAACCGGACGCGGGCGGCAAGCCAGGAGACGACCCAATCGTTGCGGGCCAGCAGCAGGGCCTTCTCGAAGCAGTAATCGGCCCGCGACTCTTTGCGAGCCAGCAGGACATCGCCGCGCGCCAGCCAGATATAGGGCGTATCGCCGCGTTCCTCGATGGAGACATCGGAAAAAGTCAGCGCGCCATGCAGGTCGCCACCGCGGCCCAAAGCGACGGCTTTGGCGGCGAGCAGCTCGGGTTCGTGAGGGAAGCGTTCCAGGGCTTTGTCGGCCCAGAGGCGGGCCTCGGAGAATTCGCCCAGCTCGATGAGCATGCGGACCTGGCCGGTCCAGGCGGCGGCATTTCTGGGGTTGAACTCGAGCACTTTGGAATAGAGACGGAGGGCGGACTCGAAATGACCGGCCTCAAAGGCGGCTTGTGCCTCGGCGAAGTAAAAGCCTTCGTCCTTGACGGCAGGCTTTTGCTGGAACGACTGGTCGTCAGACTCGTTGTCGAACTCGAGGTTATTGAAGCGGCTCATAGAACAAAGGCGCCGCCGCCGAACAGGCCTCGGTTTCCATTGTCTCGCGGTTGCGATGTGATCGCCATCTTGACCCTGGCCGCCGAGGGATAGTCCCCTGCGAAGCGCCGTGATTACTTATAGCAGCCGCCAGCCGGAGAAACCAGCCTTTTCGCCGGCCCCAATGCGGAATTGATTCGGGTGGGGGGGATGGCCTAGAGTTTAAACAATGACCCGATTCCGGCTCGAAGCGCTGATGATAATCCTGCTGCTGGGGGCGGTCGCGCCGGGACGCGGCGAGGACGGCCCGCTGGCCCAACGCGCCTGGTTTGAAAGCCGGACGCTCCATTTTCAAACCTACAGTTGCGGTCCGGCGCAGGAAGTGGCCCGGCTGGCGGCGCGGCTGGAGCAGTTTCAGGAGGCCTACTCGGTGCTGGCCGGGGCCCAAGCCGTCGCCTCACCGCCGATCGTGGTGATGGCTTTTCCCGACTGCGAGGCCATGCAGCCGTTTCTGCCGCTTTACAATGGCAAGCCGGCGAGCCTGGCCGCGTTCTTTATGCGGGGCAGCGACGAGAACCTTATCGTGCTCTACTTGTCGGGACCGGACGCGCCGGGGAGTTCGTTGCAGCATGTATTTCATGAGTACACCCATTTGCTGCTGCGCCACAACCAGCGGTTCTGGCCGATGTGGCTTAACGAAGGCATGGCCGAGGTCTATTCCACCTTCGAGGTTGCGGGCAATTATACGGCACGCATCGGCCGGCCGATGGACTATCATCTGCGCCTGCTGGCGGCGACGCCACTGATGCCGCTGCACCAGCTTTTTGGGGTAACCGCCGGTTCGCCCGAGTATAACGAATCACAGCACCAGGGGATCTTCTACGCCGAATCCTGGCTGCTGACCCACTATCTGATGGTGGGGGCCAGCCCCGCCCGCAAAGTCCAGTTCGGCCAACTGACCACCCTGCTCCGCCAGGGCCAAACGGCCGAGCAAGCGTTTACGAATGCGTTTCAGACGACGCTGCCAGCCATGGAACAGGAGCTGCGCACCTACCTGCAGCGTGAGGAGCTTGACTCGCTGACGCTGTCCGTAGGAACCGACTTAACCGCGCCGCAAGCCATGACCACGCGCCGTCTCACGCCGGTGGAAGTTTTGTTTCGACTGGGGGACGAACTGTTCCGCATCCGGCGCCTCGAACCGGCGGAGGCTTATTTCACCCAGGCCAAAAAACTGGCTCCAGCGAGCCCGCTGCCGTATGAAGGCCTTGGGCTCATGGCCGCCGACCGCCAAGAGCCAGAGGAAGCAACCCGCTATCTGGAGCAGGCGCTCCGGCTGGGGTCGGGGAGTTTCCTGGCTCATTATGTCTACTCCCGTGAGAAGTACCAGTTAACGGCCCACGCGCAGGACCGTTACTCGAAGCTGGAGCCAAAGCCGGCGACGGAGGTGCGGAGCGAACTGATCAAAGCGCTGACGTTGATGCCTAACTTCGGACCCGCCCACGATCTGCTCGGGTTTTTCGAGCTGGTTCAGGGCGAGAACCTGGGGGCAGCCGAACAGCATCTGCAGATGGCCATCCGGTTGGAGCCGGAGAACGAGGGCTATCTACTCTCGCTGGCGCAAGTGCAACTCGCGCGACAAGACAACATCGCGGCGAGGCGGACGCTTGACTCGCTTCGGCCGCCCTACGTCGAAAGCCATATCCGCGCCCACGCTGAGGAACTGCTTCGGGTGCTGGATCGGCAGGAAGCGCATCGTTAGGGGCGAACTTTATCCTTCCCCGGCTCGACGGCCTTCCAGTGCCAGGAAACCGGCGAGGACCACGCCCAGGCCGATGCCTGCAAGGCTGACGAGGAGCGGCTTGATGGATGGCTGGAAGCGGAATTCGATGGTGTGCGCGCCTGCCGGAAGATAGACGCCGCGCATGATAAAGTTACAGCGCAGCATCGGCGCGGCCTTGCCGTCCACGGTCACCTTCCAGTCCGGATCGTATTTGTCATTCAGCAGCAACACGGAGGGTCCGCCGGCCTGGCTCTGGAGCACAATATGTTTGGGAGCGTAGGCGGTGCATTCGACGGTCCCAGGATCGCCCGCGGGCGGGCTGGCCGGCGCGGGCACGGGCGGCGAAGGAGCCAGCAGGACTGTCCTGTCGGGATCAAATGACGCGGTCGCCAGCTTCTTCAGCGTAAGAAAATCATTCGTCCCGACCTGCCGCAGCCGGTTCAGTTCAGTGGCGCTGAGCGATGCCGGAGCGAGCTGTGCCACGGCGGACGGGTCGTCGGCCGGCACCTGCCAGTCGTTGTAGAGTTTGGCCCGAGGCAGCGCGCCGTCAAACTCGAAGAGGGCGAATTGGCCGAGGGGATTGGGGACCGCGGTAAAATGTTCGAGCAGGGAGGGATGGGCGACGCCGCGCTTGGCCGCGAGGTCGAAGGAGACAACGATGTGGAAACGGTGGGCGAGGGGATCGAACTGGGTGTTGAGGAAGGAGAGCGAGCCGGCGGGGCCAAGAAAAAAGCGGGTGTTGGTCAATTGCCAGCGGCGGGTCATCCGGTAGAGCTGGGCGGCGGAGCCATCGCACTGAAACGCCTCCTCGAAGGCGGCGAGGTCAGCGGGCATGCGGGGCAACTGCACAATGTCCAGAGACTGAATGTTGTAGAAAGGGAATTGGTGCTGGGCCCATTCGATGTGATAGACCTGATCAAACAAGTCGCCCTCTGACGAGCCGCGCAGAGGAAGAAAAGCCACTCGATGTTCGAAGGGCTTGTCGCCTAATCGCTCAATGACTGGATTGGTGGCGTATTTTTGCGCAGAATCCCAGTAAATGACCCAGGGCAAATTGGCGCGCCACAAGTCGGCCACCAGCAGCAGGCCCAACAGCAGGCCGCCCCATTTGGCGCGCGAGCCCGCCAACACTCGGCTCAAGATGAGGAACATCAGGACCGAGGAGAGAGAGAAGGAGAGCACAAACCAACCGACCTGCCGGATGCTGAACGAAGCCATCGTGCGCGCCAGCGTCGCATCGTCAAACTCCGCCAGACGCAAGTAATGTTCGAGCGCCGGGCGGCAGTGCGCGTAAGCCAGCCAAGCTGCCAGGCTGCCGCCAAGCGCCACCCCACACCCAATGATCCAGCGCCGATCAAACCCGCGAATCCCTTTCCAGCAACTCTTCAACGCTGCCGCGAGGCTTGCCGGGCCTTCTGCCGGGACGGCCAGGTATCGGCGCCAAAGCCCATCGACCCCATAGGTAAAGAGGATCAGCAGAGCAAAGGTGAACAGATGCATGAACTTGATGGGATTGCGGATGGTGGAGAAATAGGGGAGCGCGTAGAGGAACCGGTAAAAAGGCGCGAACCGGCCGAATGCCAGCAGCAATGAAGCAAGTGCAACGGCGATCCAGAACCAAAGGAATCGGCGCCGGCAGGGATCGAACACCGAGTCTCGGCGGCGCAACGCCTGGAGCGCCGCCCAGAGCGCCACCAGGACGACGGGAACGCCGAGGTAATTGGCGCTGCCGCGGAATCGAATAAAGCCCGCGGTCGGCAGGCTTCGTTGCCCAAGATGGGCAAAGTAGTCGTCATAGGTTGGGTCGCTGCCCACCCGGCCCCAATAGTTACCTCCTCGGTAGCCCGCCTCCATGCTTGGGGGCAAGCCTTGTGGCGTGTCCATACGGTAACCGAACAGCCCCGGGACGATCACGTCGAGCGCTTCTGATTTGGGCAGGCTCCATTGTGTGGCCCAATTCCAGTGTTCGTCCTTGGTCCGGCGGTCCTGTTCGGTGCCGACAATCCCTTGAATCTGCGTGCTTACCAGTGCAACCACCATCTGAAAAGCCACGAAGAAAGCGAAGATCGCGATCACCGCCGTCCGCCCGAATCCCCGGCCCAGTCGCGACAGAGGCGGCCCCTGCTGCATCAGCGCATCATAGACCACAAAGCCGGCAACCATCAGGCTGAAGAGCGCGCCATTATCGATTCCTTCCATCACGCCCATGCCAACGGCCAGCCCTGCCAAGGCATAGCGGCTCCAGCAAGCCACCCGGCGCATCGAACCGGCGTCCCCGGCCACCAGGCCCAACGCGAGGTAACTCATCCCAAAACCCACCACTTGGGATGAAACTCCCCAACAGGCAGTGGAGAAATAATCCGAGTTAAGCGCAAACGCCAGGGTGCCCAACAAGCCGGCCAGCACGGTCGATCCCCGGCGTCGGAAAAAGTACCAGGCGCACATGGCGCCGAGGGCCAGCGTCAAGGGCACAATGAATTTGGCATAGCCAAAGGGCCCCAACAGCCCGCGCAGGAATATCGAGAGGCTGGGAGGCCAGGCTCCGGCGCTGGCGCCCAGAACGTAAATATCAAACCACATCCCCAGCACCGAACCGGGGAACTGAACGCAGGCGTTCTTGTGTATTCCGAGGGGATTATCGTTGGAAAACAGCACCTGGCCAGGCACAAAGCTGCGCCAGAAGAATAACAGCAGCACCGCTCCCAGAATGACGGCGGCTGCCAGTCCCACAGCGCGCTTGGAGGAAACCAAACCACTTGCTTTCATACATTGTCAAGGCCGCCGCCAGAGCCGCCGGCAGCCAACCCACGACATTGAGGCGGAAGCGGGCTACCCTGGCCCGACAAAGGCTGAGCAGTCTAGGAATGTCCCGCTTTCGTGTCAAAAGAAACCCGGCAAAAACGGGGACTCACTTGGGGATTGGCCCGCTGGCCGGACTGGGGCATTCATCGTTCCCGTCCGGAGGGAGACCACATGCCTGTTCCTTTTCTCCGCACAGGTTCAAGGGTAAATGGAAAGCGCCGACCGGGTTGCCCCGGTCGGCGCGGTGATGGGCATGGGCGGGTCAGAACGAGCGACCATCCTTCCCGACGGCGAGTGCCTGGGCCGCCAGGAAGACGTCTTCAAGATAACCTGCGAATTCGTTTCCGGATCACGCCCGGTCCTTGGCCAAAGCTCCGGCGGAGGCACGGCGCCACCCCACCATCAGGAAGGCCAGTCCAACCAGGAACAAGCTGGAGGAGCTCATTTCCGGAACGACTTCAACAATAAAACCGACCGGGTCCGGGCCGGTATGGTAGGGATCGGGTGTGGTGTTCGGGTAGTCATTCCACGTGTCATTCATCAGAGCGCCGGTGCTGGATAGGAACATGAGGTAGTTTTCATCTCCACCATAATTGTTTGGCTCTCCGGGCGCCCAATTGGAATAGCTGAAGGCCGCCCCATCGGCCCAAGCCCAGCCGCCCGATACCCGGTAACCTCCGAGCCAGGGTCCGATGCCGGGCTCTACCCCGCCCCCATTCTGGAACACCCACAACTGGGGAGTGGAGGTTGCCAACCCATAGAGGAAGTGATCCTCCGCCGCCGAGGTATCGCTCGCCAGCACGCCTCCCATGGCGACGGCGCTGGCCTCGGCGCCGGTCCAGGAAATACCGTTTGGCGCGAGAACCGCGAGATAGGTGGTGTTATTAAAGGTCCCCTGCGCTACTATCTGCTGTGAAAAGACAAGCGACGGCGTGAGGCATAAACCAGCATAGAGTAGAGATGAGATGAATTTCATAGTATTTGGTTCAGAATTAGGTTCCAATGCGAGCCTATACCAGAAACGGCGTCCATTACAAGCGCAAATTCCCTTTACATGCGGGGACGTACGCATTTCCAGAGGTAGCGGGGCGCTAGCCTGGATTTCCACGGAGAAGAGTTGGGCTAAAGATGGCCTGGAGATGCAACCAATTCTCGCCTGATTTCTGTCGGATTTCACAGAAAATGGCCTGAAGCTTTCGGTGTTCTCAAAAGGCCTTTAAGTCAACTCAATCTCTGCCCGGTCGGCAAAAAAACATTGGCGATTTGACGCGATCCGCCTCAAGTAGCATTT